>VFQP010000198.1_pt1 | contig 160292 bp, 139 predicted proteins | sample 3512351 | NCBI WGS metagenome assembly VFQP01 (sample SAMN10412372, study PRJNA504923) | tailings metagenome | isolation source: Relicate 1 Philex TSF1 revegetated site | place: Philippines: Tuba, Benguet | collected 2017-08-29 | reverse complement strand
CGAACGCGTCCGCCACCTGCATCGCCGGCGCCTTCGGGTAGGAGTCGCAGGCGATGACATAGGCACCCAGCCGCTTGGCGGAAATCACGAATTCACGGCCCAGTTCACCCGAACCGAGCAGCAGGATCTTGGCAATCGGCGTCATCGCATGGCTCCCAGAATTTGGCCCGCCAGGAATAGCCCAGGCCCCATCCTGTCGCCAGTCGCCGGGAGCCGGCGGGGCGCTTAATCCACAGGCTTTTCAGCCAGACGCGCCTCCACGGCGAGGTTGAGTTCACGCAGCAGGGCCGCGAGTTGGGCACGCTTGCGCGGCTCAAGTGTTGCCATGAACGACGCCTCGTTCGCCATATCCTGGCGGAAGGCCGCTTCGGCGCGTTGCTGGCCCTCGCTGGTCAATTCTACCACCAGGCTGCGGCCATCCTGCTGGGACGGCACGCGACGCACCAGCCCGGCCTGCTCCAGCCGGCTCAGGCGATGGGTCAGGCTGCCGGATGCGATCATCAAGGTGCGATACAGTTCGGTTGGTGTCAGCCTGTATGGAGGCCCGGCCCGGCGCAGCGTGGCAATGACATCGAATTCACCGCGATCCAGGCCATAGGCAGCAAAAGTCGCCTCGATGGATGGCGTCACCAGCCGGGCCAGCCTGTAGGCCCGCCCCAGTACCTCCATCGGCGTCGTATCCAGGTCAGGCAACTCGCGCGCCCATTGCTGACGGATACGGTCGACATGGTCCCTCGATGCGGTTTCATCACTGGTTGGCTGGCGGCTCATGGCGTCCTCGCGGGTCACGAATTTATCTTGACATGAAGATACATCCGGGACAAGTATCTTCATATGAAGATATTATCAACCCCGCCCCTGTTGCTGCAAATGCTGGTCTGCTCCTTTCTTTGGGCCAGCGCCTTCATCCTGATGAAACTGGCCGGGCTGTCACTATCGCCGGCAGCGCTGGCAGCAATCCGCGGTCTGACAGGTGGCCTGCTGATCGGGCTGTGGATCGTCACCATCGCCCGCCTGTCGGTGCTGCCGCGCGGGCGCGACCTGCGTGACTGGCTGGTGCTCGGCCTGCTTCAAGGCGTGATCCCGAATACCCTTACGGTCTATGCGCTGATGCGTATTCCGGCCGGCCTCACATCGATGATTCAGGCTTCGACGCCGCTGATCGTTGCGGTGCTGGCGCAATGCCTGTTCGCCAGCGAGAAAATTACGCCACGCCGCCTGCTCGGCATCGGCATCGGCTTTTCCGGCATGGTCCTGCTGCTGGGACCGAATGCTTTCAGCAATGCGACACAGCAGAGCGTCGACATGGCCGGCGCAGCGGCAATGCTGATCGTTGCTGTCAGCTACGCGCTCGGCAATGTCTATGTCCGCTATATCCCATCGCCGGAACCAATCCGCCTCGCCTTCGGCCAGCAGCTTCTCTCCGGCTTGCCCTGCCTGGGCCTGGCCCTGTGGCAAGGCGGCACCGCTGCATTTACGCCAGCGCTTGAATCCTGGCCGTTGCTGCTGTTGCTGGGCGTGTTCGGCACGGCGCTGCCGATTGTTCTGTACATGCACATACTGCACAAGGCCGGACCGACCATCGGATCGATGAACGGCTATTTCTTGCCGCCCTGGACCATCATCCTCGGCTTCCTGCTGCTGGGCGAGGCAATCAGCCCGCGCGAGGTGATCGCCACCGCCATTGTGCTGACCGGCGTAGCCATCGTGTCGCGGCGGCCTGCCGGCTGATCAGCCCGAACCCTAACGCAGGCCGAAACGCTGCCAGGCCATGGAGAGCAGCGCGAAGCCGCCACCGAGCAGGCAGACCGCATTCCAGCCGCCCTGCTGCCAGGCGAACATGCCGGCCATCGAACCGATCGAACCGCCAATGAACATCGTCGCCATGAACAGCGTGTTGATGCGGCCGCGCGCCTCGGGCCGCAGGGCGAAAATGATATGCTGGTTGCTGATCAGCACCGCCTGCATGGCGAAATCCAGCAGCAGCACGCCGATCACCAAGCCGGGTAAAGCCAGCCAGAGGCCGAAGAAAGCCCAGGAGAGCAGCGCGCCAAACCCGCCGACCAGGATCACCGGGCGCGGGCCATGTTTGTCGGCGATACGACCGGCAATGGGTGCCGCCGCCACGCCGATGACTCCGGCAACGCCGAACAGACCCGCCGCTTCCGGCCCAAGGTTATAAGGCGGTTGCGCCAGATACAGCGCCAGCACGGTCCAGAAGCAGGAGAAAGCCGCGAACAGGCTGGCCTGGGTGAAGGCGGCACGGCGCAATGCCGGCAATTCGCGCCACAGGCCGATCATGGAGAGCAGCAAGCGGCCATAGCTCAGGCGGCTGTCGCCCCGGCTTTGCGGCAGCATCAGCGCCAGCCAGAGCAGCGCCAGCAGAGCCAGCGGCACGCCGAGCAGGAACATGGCACGCCAGCCAAAATGCGTGGCGACATAGCCAGCGAGCGTGCGGCTGAGCAGGATGCCGCAAAGCAGGCCCGCCATCACATTGCCGACGATGGCTCCGCGCTTTTCCGGCGGCGCCAGATGCGCGGTGAGCGGCACGATCTGCTGCGCCACCGTGGCCATCAGGCCGATGGCGAAGGAAGCGACGATCAGCACGAAACCGGCCGGTGCCCAGGCAGCCAGCCCCAGCCCCAAGCAGAGAAAACCGAACTGCGCCAGGATCAGGCGCTTGCGTTCCACCATGTCGCCGAATGGCACCAGCAGCAGCAGGCCCATCGCATAGCCGAGCTGTGTCACCGTCGGCACCAGGCCGCCGGTGCTGACACCGAAGCTCTCCTCGATCAGGCCGAGCATCGGCTGGTTGTAGTAGATATTGGCAACGCCAAGGCCGGCGCCTGTGGCCAGCGCGAAAATCAGCAGAGGCGGCATCGCAGGTACAGGGGCGGCAGGGACAGGCGCGGCAGGCGCAGCCGTTTCCGGGGTAGTCATGGCAGGTCTCCATCGCAGCAGGATGAAGCACCCCACCAACGCAGTTCAGATTGCGGTATTCCTCCCTGGATTTCCGAGTATATAGCGTGGTGTTGGCGCCAAGGCCATGGCGGCGCCGCTTTTTCTCAGGCCGGCATGGCGGCCGGCTGCCGCTGTACCGGCTTGAAGGTCATGGCGATGAGAAACGCACCGATGCCAAGGGCCCAGGCACCGGCATAAAGCCAGGTGTAGCTTTGCAGCGAGTCGAAGATCAGGCCGCCGATCAGCGGGCCGGTTGCCATGCCAAGGCTGCCGGTCATGGCGATGCCACCGATCACTGTGCCCATCAGGCGCAGCGGGAAATTCTCGCGCGCGATCACCGCATAGAGCGGCATCACCCCGGCATAAACAAAGCCGAACAGGGCCGCCACGGCATAGAAGCCGCCCAGTTCGCGGGCGAAGATGAACGCTGCCGCCGCGAAAGCCTGCACCAGCAGGCCGGCAGCCAGCACGCGCCGCGCGCCGAAGCGGTCGCCGAGCAGGCCGAAGGCGATGCGGCCGCCAAGGCCGGCGAGGCCCTCGACGCTGTAGATCGTCACCGCCGAGAGCAGCGGGATGCCGCAACTCAAAGCGTAGCTGACAGTGTGGAAGATCGGCCCGGCATGGGTGGCGCAGCAGAAGAAGTTGGTCAGCAGTAGCACGATGAAAGCCGGCGAGCGCACCACTTGTTGCAAGCTCATATCGCCACCGGCATCGGCAGCCGGCGTGTCCACTTCTGCTGCCGCCGCTTCCAAGGCCGGCGGGCGGCGCACCAGCAGGGCCGCCGGAAACATCAGCAGCGCGGCAAGCCCGGCGATCATCAGCATGGCGCTGCGCCAATCATGCACCGAGACCAGCCAGGCGGCGAGCGGTGACATGGTCATCGGCGCGATACCCATGCCGGCGGAAACCAGCGACACCGCCAGGCTGCGCTGGGTATCGAACCAGCCGGTGACACAGGCCATCATCGGCGCGAAGGTGGCTGCCGTACCCAGGCCGACCACGATGCCGAACAGAATCTGGAACAACAGCAAAGACTGCACCTGGCTCGCCAGCGCCAGGCCGAGGCTGAGCATGGCGGTACCAAGCAGCAGCACGACACGCGGACCAAAGCGGTCGGAAAGATTGCCCCAGACGATGCTGCCCACCGCCATTGCCAGGAAAGCGGCGGTCATGGCACCGGAAATACCGGCCACCGACCAGCCGGTATCCTTGGCCATGGTCTGCAGGAAAATCGGCAGCGAGAACAGCGAGCCCACCGCAACACAGCAGATCAGGCCGCCAGCGGCGACGATCACCCAACGATAACGCGATTGTTCCACGTCGCTTCCCTTCCCCACTTCTGAAGCCGTGCAGCAGCCAGCCATGCCGTGATCAGCGGCAGCAGGAGGCAGCCGGGCTTTGCACCATGCTTTCATACTCGCCCCGGCGGCGCCACCAGATGCCGCTTTCATTGCGGCCCTTAGGTGCGCGATCCAGCCATTGATACGCGCCCCACAGGACATCCATGCCGCGCGCATACGCCGAGTAGGTGTGATAGATCACGCCATCCTCCAGCACGAAGGCGCTCATGCCCGGGCGGTCCTGGATGAAGGTGGGGCCATCGGTGCCACAGCCCGCCGCGATCTGCAGCACTGGCTCGGGCAATGCATCGAGCGGAATGGCGGCGGACTGGTAATTGTATTCACCAGCGCCGCTCTGCTGCTGCGCTTCCGAGAAATAGACATTGAAATCGGCGTTGAAAGCGCTGTCGCCGGCAGAAGCCCAGGGGAAGCTCCAGCCCATGCGCTGGCGGAAGCTAAGCAGCTTCTGCAGCGGCGCACGCGACACCGCCCACAGCATCACATCATGCTGTGCCAGATGCTCGGTGAAGCCATTGAAGCCATCCGCGATCATCGAGCAGGACGGGCAGCCGGCCGCGTAATTGGTGCCGAACATGAAATGATAGACCAGCAATTGCGAGCGGCCCTGGAACAGATCCTTGAGCGTGGCTGTGCCGGCCTCGGTATCAAAGCGATAGCTCTTGTCGATCCGTACCCAGGGCAGTGCCTGGCGCTGCACGGCCAGCGCATCGCTCTGCCGCGTCAGCGCCTTCTCGGCCAGCAGCAGCTCGCGCCGCGCGGCGAGCCATTCTTCCCGTGATGCAATGCTATGTGACATCGTCTCTCTCCTCGCTCTGGCGCAGTTTCCCATCCGCTGCCAGCGGCATTGCCGGCAGCCCGATGGAGTACGGATGAAGGCTTGAACTCAGTCTGGCTTGTCGACGACGCCGGCCAGACGTTCCACACAGGTCTTCCAGCCCTTGCCCATGCTGGTGAAGGCAGTGTCATTGCGCGGCAGCACGAAGCCGGCATGCACCAGCTTCAAGCGCGTGCCGATCTCAACCGGTGTCAGCGTGAAGGTGACGACGGTATCGAGCGGCGCGCCATAGCCGACATTTCCTTTGTCGCCGCTGCGCCAGGCATAGACCAGGCGCTGCAACGGCACGACTTCCAGCATGGTGCAGCGGATGGCGCCATCCCAGGCGCCGGCCGGCGTGGTCTGGAAGGTGAATTCCTTGCCCACCACGGCCTCAAAGCCCTGCGGCTGCATCATCCAGCGGTTTATCAGCGCACCATTGGTCAGCGCCTGCCACAGCACTTCCGGGCGGTGCGGAAACACCTCGTCGATGATGATCGACTGGGTTTCCACCGCGTCCGGGGCGGCTTCGAGCAAACTCTCGGTCATGGGTCGATTTCCTTCAGCAGGTCGCGCAGGCCGTCGAGGCGGTCGCGCCAGAAGATGCGGTAATGGCTAATCCAGTCGACCAGCGGCGCCAGCCCATCGGGCTGCACGCGGTAGAACACGTTGCGCCCCTCCGGCCGTTCGGCCACCAGGCCGGCCTGCTTCAGCGTCTTGAGATGCTGCGAGATGGCGCCTTGCGTAACGCCGCTGCCGCGCGTCAATTCCGCCACCGTGATCTCACGGGCGGCCTCGGGCGCAGCGGCCATGCGCTCGAACAGCGCGCGGCGCGTCGGGTCGGCAAGCGCCCGCATGATCAGGGTGACGGGAAGATTGGGAATGGTGGCTGGCTCGAACATGGCAACACATTAGCCGTCACTTATTCATTAGTCAATACTAATTCAATAACCCGCCAGCCTATTCGCCGATTTTTTGTCGGCTTTTTTATCCCGGCGCGGGTATCCGGCACCGCAGCCTGCGTTATATCAGGCCAAACACCACCAGCAGCGCCGCCCAGGGGAGCCACATGACCGATACCGCCTACACGCCGCCGAAAGTCTGGACCTGGAACAAGCCGAGCGGCGGCCATTTCGCCAGCATCAACCGCCCCATCGCCGGCCCTACCCATGACAAGGAATTACCGGTCGGCAAGCATCCGCTGCAGCTCTATTCGCTGGCGACACCGAATGGCCAGAAGGTCACCATCCTGCTCGAGGAATTGCTCGCACTGGGCAAAACCGGCGCCGAATACGATGCCTGGCTGATCCGCATCAACGAGGGCCAGCAATTCGGCAGCGGCTTTGTCGCGGTCAATCCCAATTCCAAGATCCCTGCCCTGCTCGACCGTTCCGGGCCGAAGCCGGTGCGCGTTTTCGAGTCCGGCTCGATCCTGGTCTATCTGGCGGAAAAGTTCGGCGCCTTCCTGCCCACCGAACCGGCGGCCCGCGCCGAATGTTTCAACTGGCTGTTCTGGCAGATGGGCAGTGCGCCCTATCTCGGCGGCGGCTTCGGCCATTTCTATGCCTATGCCCCGACCAAGATGGAATACGCCATCGACCGCTTCGCCATGGAAACCAAGCGCCAGCTCGATGTGCTGGACCGCCGCCTGGCCGAAAGCCCCTATCTCGGCGGCGCCGACTACACGATTGCCGATATCGCCGTGTTCCCCTGGTATGGCGGCCTGGTGAAAGGCTGGCTCTATGGTGACTCGGCTGAATTCCTCTCGGTGCATGAATACAAGCATGTGCTGCGCTGGGCCGATGCCATCCTGGAACGACCGGCGGTGAACCGGGGCCGCATTGTCAACCGCGTCACCGGCAACCCGGCGAGCCAGCTGCACGAACGCCACGACGCCAGCGACTTCGATACCAAGACGCAGGACAAGATCGCGGGTGCCGCGCAATGACCACGCAAGGCGGGACCGGCCAGGGCATGACTATCAAGGGCAAGCGCGCGCTGATCACCGGCGGCTCCAGCGGCATCGGCTTCGCCATCGCCGAAGCCCTGCTCGCCAAGGGCGCCGCCGGCATCGCCATCAGCGGCCGCCGTAGTGCGGTGGTGAATGATGCCGTGCAGCAGTTGAGCAAGGCCGGCGGCGGCAAGGTATTCGGCATCGCCGCCGATGTGGGAACGGCGGAAGGCCGCGCGGCGACGCTGGATCAGGCCCTGGCCGCGCTGGGCGGCCTCGACATCCTGATCAACAATGCCGGCGGCGTGCGCGCTGGCAGGTTGGAGCAGATGCCAGAAGCCGACATCCTGAAGATGATCGAGGTCGATCTGGTGGCGCCGATCCTGCTCACCCGCGCCGCCCTGCCCGCGCTCCGCGCCAGCGGCGACGCGGTGGTGATCAATGTTTCCTCCGGCCTCGGCCTGGTCGGCGCGCCCTTCTATGCCGCCTATGGTGCGGTGAAGGCGGGCCTCGGCCATTTCGGTGAATCACTGCGCCGCGAACTCAAGGGCGAAGGCATCCATGTGATGACCGTCTATCCCGGCGGCACCGACACGCCAATGATGAAATCCAGCCGTGCCGGCGCCGAACTCGGCGTTACCCGCGAGCCTGCCTCGGCTGTGGCCGATGCCACCATCGACGGTATCGAACGCGGCGCCTTCGATGTCATCCGTGGCGGCGAAGCCCGTGCGCAATCCATCGCGCTGAACCGCAGCAACCCGGCGGCGCTGGACGAACGCTTCCTCGGCCTCAAGCCCGCCTTCGAGGCAGCCGTGAAGGATCACTCGGCGCTATAGCGCCTATCCCACCACCGGCAGCCGGGCTAGCATTGCGGCACCAGCACAGGAGCCGCCATGCCCGTCATCACGCCGGATCGCCGCATCATTGAGCGCAACACTGCCGACGATATCTGCGGTGCCAGCCAGACCGAATGGATCAGCGAGGCCGGCGGCCTCAGCCAGTTCGGTGCCTTCATCGAAACACTGGAACCCGGCTCGCGCTCGGCGCTCAAGCACTGGCATAGCGGCGAAGACGAGATGGTCTATGTGCTGGAGGGCGAAGTGACGCTGATAGAGGGCGACAGCGAAACCCTGCTCCGGCCCGGCGATGCCGCCACCTTCCGCGCCAATGATCCGGTCGGCCATTGCCTCGCCAACCGCAGCGCGTCGCCGACCCGCTGCCTGGTGGTCGGCACCCGCGCCCCGCTCGACCGTATCACCTATCCAGACCATGACCGCATCTGCATCCGCGACCGCGAGAAGCCGCATGACGTATGGACCGATGGCGCCGGCAAGCCGGCGCGGAATCCCTATAGCGGGTGAGATTTCCTGCTCCCGATATCGCCGGCCTGGAGAGCTTCATCTTTTCCCCAGGCCGGCGTTGATCGCGGAAACTACTGCGCGTTGCCGCGCAACTGCATGTGCGTGACTGTCACGCCGCCCTCCGCCAGCTCAGGCAAGCGTGCGAACCATGCCTGGACATGCGGTGTCGCGTTATGCGCCTTGAAATCCGCTTCCGAGGCGAAGATTTCGTAGAACACGAAATGCCCGGGCGCGGCACGATCCTCATGCAGGAAGTAGACGATGTTGTTCGGCTCGTTGCGGACTTGCGCGACGAGCGGCAAGGTCGCCTCGCGCAGCTCGTTCACTTTGCCGGCCTTGGCCCGGACTTCCGCGACGACTGCATAGGCCCCGACCGGAATGGCGCCATAGCGGACGGATGCCTCGCTCGCGGCGATTTGGGGTTCAGCACGGCTGACCAAAGCGGGAGCCGAGACCGCGCCCGCCGCGACTGCAATCGCGGCGGCGAACTTGAGTGATGTAGAGGACATGGTGATTTTCTCCTTGTTGCTTCAGGTTTCTGGGAAACTTCAGGTTTCTGGATCGTTTCAGATGGTCCGGCGCGCATCGCGCGCATTGTCGAACAGACGCTTGACCGGACCCAGAGCCTGGACGAATTCGAGCTGTTCGCCCTCGGGGCCCTTGCAATAGATCAGGCGCCAGCCATTCGACTGGCCTTCCGTGATGCCGTTGCTGTTGGCTTCGAGTGGCGTCGCCAGGCGCTCCGGCTCGGAGGTGACCGTGACCACCCGGTTGGCCTTGACCTGGGTCATACCACGCCGCGCGGCTTCCGCTTCGAGGTCGGCGATGAAGCGATTGAAATCGACATCGTCGCGGATATGGAAGCAGATATGCATCATGCGCGGGAAAGCCGGGCTCATATGGTCGAGCGGCTCGGCGAAAGCGTTGCCGCTGCCCGCCGGTTGGGTCGCATCGCGATACTGCAGCAGTTCGATCACGACATTGTCGAACTGGATGAAGCGCACATCCAGGCGCTGCGCACCGCTACGCAGGTCGGGAATGCCGATGGTCTGCGGATTGACGCGGCGGGCGCGGGCTTCGATGTCCTGGTCGGTCAGCAGCGTGTTGTGGATGCGGTCGCCGTAGAAGTCGCCGTCGCGCATCACCTCCGTGCCGCCCAGCACCTCGGTGTAGAAGGCATAGGCACGGTCCATGTTCTGTACCGTGAGGCCGAAATGCTGCACGCCCTGGAGCCGGGCACCCAGCGGCGCGGCATCCCCCGCCCCCTGCTGCATACCGCCCTGGCGTGCGGCCTGGGCGGTTGTCTGGGCGACAGCTGGCTGGGCAGCAGCCGGCTGGGCGGCGGCCACTCCCAGGCCACCGCCTAAGCCACCGATGAGTACTGCGCCGGTGCCCTGGAGCACCATGCGGCGGTCGACGGCTGTTTCATTGTTGAACTGATTGGTCATGTGACATTCCTTTCTTTGCGGATGGCGGCCCGTGTCAGCCTGTGACGCGAAACCAGCCGGTTTGACGAAATCACCATCATTCCTGATGTGATGGCATATCACATACACCGGATTGACTGGGGGTCAATAGAAATGTTATGACCTATCACATGAAAAAGCTGGCGACCAAAAGCAAACGTGATGCCTATCACCATGGCGACCTGCGCCGGACCCTGCTGGAAGCGGCGCGCAGCGAAATCGCCGCCCATGGCGCGCAAGACCTGTCGCTGGCTTCGCTGGCGCGCCGGGCCGGCGTGGCGCAATCGGCGCCGTATCGTCATTTCGCGGACCGTGGCGAGCTGCTGACTGCAGTGGCGATCCAGGGCTTCCGGGTTTTCACGGACACATTGCGGGCCGCATCCGAGGCTGGCCCCAAGACCGGCGCAATCAAGCGGATCGGCGCCGCCTATCTCCGCTTTGGCGAGGAGAATACGCAGCTCTACCGCTTGATGTTCGCCTCCAGCCTTGTCGCCAATGCTGCCGAGGACAGTGAATTACGGGAAGCGGCCTGGGCGAGCTTCGAGCCCCTGCTGAGCCGCGTCGCGGATGGCGGGTGTGTGAAACAGCCCCGCCTCGCCGCCTATGCCATCTGGGCGCAGTTGCACGGCTTCGTCATGCTGCAGGCCGATGGCCTGCTCGCCGAGCCGTCCGAAGAACTGCTCAAGGGCCTGATTCTCTAGTCAGCGCGGCGCAGAAAGCGCTGCAGCGTCACGCCGTCTCTGCCGCCCGCAGCCGCAGCAGCAACGGATTGGGCTGCGGCTCGGCCACCTTCACCAGCCGGTTCACATCGCGGTGCCGGAACAATTCCGTGCGGCCGCGCACCATCAGCATGGTGTCGGAAACGTATTTCCAACTGCCATCCTCGCTGAAGCTGATTTCCAGCCGGTATGAGTCGGTACGGAAGGCATATTCCAGGAAGTCGGTGGAACAGATGCCGTAATTGGTCTGACCGCGCGTCGCTTCCACCACCAGGCTCATATCGTCGGGCTTTGCCTGACCAACAGCCAAGGCAGTCTGCCCGCGCGGAATGGCCAGTGTCTGCATCACCAGGCCGGTGGCCGGCTCCCACAGCCAATAGCCGACCTGATCATGGAAGGTGATGTCTTCCTCGGGCGTATTGATATGCACGTGATAGCGCAGGCCGTAGAGCAGTTGCGGGCCATTGGCCTGCGGATCAATCGGCTGCATCTCGATCCGCTCAAGATATGCCCGCCGTTCCGGGCCATCGGCTTTCGGGTTGAGGTCGATGCCCTTGAGGCCTTCCCACACACCGGCCAGCCGGCGCAGCGGCCCCAGATTGGCCAGGGTGTCGGGGTCGACATCCGCCGGTTCGGTGAAGATGTCTTCCGGAAACGGATTCATGCTGCCCCCTGCTCGCGACTCGAGATAGCCCAGATTGGCGCCCTGCTGTGGCTTCCGCAACATGCAGGCGGCCGGTACGCGCCTTGGCATATCGTCGGGGGAAACGGCAAGAAGCGGGTGCAGCTGAACCTGATCGCTTACGCCCTGCTGTCAGTGCTGCCCTATGAGGAAGTCCTGCACGAAGATATCGCCTTGCCGGAACGGGTGCTCGAACCAAATTACGAACGCCGCACGCTGCCGACAGAGCTTTACGTACCGCGGAAGTATTGAGGCAAAGAGTAGTGGCACCTACGCCACATGATCTATTTCTGAAGATCAGCAAACGGACGTCTGAAGACTTGGGCTATTCATTTACTTAAGACCTGCTCCCGAAATGCCATGGAGAAAGTCTCCGAGCGAATAGTATCACGAATACGCTCCTGAGTTGAGGCCCCAGCCTTCTTCAAACGACCATCAATTATTTTAGTCATGCGCAGCACTTCTGCCTTAAGCTTCTCTTCATCCTTGCAGAGCTTCAGCATAGTTTCTGCAATTCCCACCATCTTATTTTTTTTCATGGAAAAGACATCTCTGCCTTCAGTCAGCTGAAGGCCAATTCCTGCCAGAATATAAAATTTAAGAGTCTTACTCTTATTATCAATGCGCTGATTGCGCCATAGAAACTCCGTTTTGTAATACAGATAAGCAACTGCGTGATAGATTCGGACATCATGATCATCAAGGAATATCTTGTCCTTATACTCAGCGAGTATGCCGCGATAATCTCGCGCCGCGCGCTGTGGCTGGAACAAAAGACAAGCTGCAACAGCTTTCATCAAAACTGATGGCTGTATAACGCGGGTTCGCTCAATATCTTGTTTTCGATACTGATTATCGCGCCGCTCAAAATATATGACGTCTTCGGGATCAATGCTACGGCAGTACTCTTCAAAACTTTTCATAAAGGGACGGAGGGCCCAAAACTGTTCATCCCGGACTGGATTCTGCTTATTCGTACCAACGATAATAGATGAAACAAAATCATCATCCTTCGACCCAATCAGCCGGAAGGGCACATGAATTGCGCCGGCCAAATCTGATGCCTCCGCAAGCTTATCGTCGCCGTAAATCAATTCAAATATAACATTACTGGTTTGGCATCCATTTACGATCTGAAAATCCTCAAGGCGAAATCGGTCACCTGTGCGATCAATACTTTTCGAGACAACGGTTATACCGTTATTTCTAAAAACAAACTCGCCTCCGCCACCTCTACGTACGCTATCCTTAATTGACTGATTAATTTTTGACTTCGGGTCATAGTCGCGAATGTTATCGAAAAATACAGCTCTATTAATTCCAACAACTCTACCATCCCCGTCGGAGGTGATGAACAATTTCAACAAATTTTGTGCGTCAACATATCCAATGTATGCCTCTTCAACATTTTTATTGCTCGGCATAACGACGTTTCTGGGAAAATCTATCTCGACCTCAACGGAGCTAGTTGCGGCGCGATACCATTGCTGCAAATCTCGCGCCCCAACCATCTCAATAGTGATCGTTCCTACATCAAAAATGTTTTTCTCTTCGAGTTGCGTGCGAAAACTACCCCGCAATTTCTCAATTCTCGAGGGCTCTTCATAATTCCCAGTCGTTATATAATAACAACTAATTTTTGGATTCCGCTTGCCTACACTTTCGTAGACTGCCTCCATTGCACCAAATAGATCGTCGACAGCATCACTTTCACCCGCCAGGTCGCCATTAAAAAAACCAGAAACCGCATCAAAGAACTTTGATATATCCCCATAATCGTAACTTGTACTTGTCTTCCCTTGGAAGAACATGAACTCAATCAGAGGGTTTTTAATTGCCTCTAACTTTTCTGCGGCCTCCTGGCGGTTACGCACCAGTTCACCTTGTATGACAATTGCAATTCCATCGACCCCAAACTCATCTCCATCAAGATGTACCTCTTGCGCGTTTATATTCTCGCCGAGCAGTCCATTCATAACAGAGAAGATACTGTATATTTCGAATTGCTTGTCTTCGGGATACCCCCCGGTGTCATTACCCTGTGCAAATTCTTTTAACTGAGCGCGAATGACCGGATTCATGATACATCCATGACGTTTCTAGATTTCCGACAATCACAATCATACGCATAGATTATCCAGTTTTCCAACAGTTTGCTTCCCACAATGCTTTGTGGGTTAGCGTCACTGTCCAAGCTTTTTTGTCATTTCAAAAAAAAGCTTAATCAAGCTGTCATCGGCTCAATCTCGCTCAACTGACCGAAGCGGATCAAAAGCAAATTTAGTCGTGCTGCCTCCGATGCATTCCTACCCGCCTGGATGCAGCCCCGGCGCTTCCTGGCCGGTGCGTTCGACATATTCGGTATAGCCGCCGGTGAACTGGTGCACGCCTTCGGGTGTCAGTTCCAGTACACGGTTGGAAAGCGCGGCGAGGAAGTGGCGGTCATGCGACACGAACAGCATGGTGCCCTCGAAGGCTGACAGCGCCGCCACCAGCATTTCCTTGGTCGCCATGTCGAGATGGTTGGTCGGCTCGTCGAGCACCAGGAAATTCGGCGGGTCGAACAGCATCTTGGCCATCACCAGCCGCGCCTTCTCGCCGCCCGAGAGCACGCGGCAGGTCTTGTCGATGTCGTCGCCGGAGAAGCCGAAGCAGCCGGCCAGCGTGCGCAATGTGCCCTGCCCCGCCTGCGGGAATGACTTGTCGAGTGTTTCAAACACTGTGTCGTCGCCATCCAGCAGATCCATGGAATGCTGGGCGAAATAGCCCATCTTCACGCTGCTGCCGAGGCTGACTGTGCCCTGGTCCGGCGCGGTATCGCCGGCGATCATCTTCAGCAGCGTCGATTTGCCGGCGCCATTGGCACCCAGCACGCACCAGCGCTCCATGCGGCGCACCTGGAAATCCAGGCCGGCATAAATTGACTGGCTGCCATAGCTTTTATGCACGTTCTTGAAGCTCGCCACATCCTCGCCAGAGCGCGGTGGGGAGCGGAATTCAAACTGCACCGCCTGGCGCCGCCGTGGCGGTTCGACGCGTTCGATCTTATCGAGCTTCTTCACCCGGCTCTGCACCTGGGCGGCATGCGAGGCGCGCGCCTTGAAGCGTTCGATGAACTTGATTTCCTTGGCCAGCATCGCCTGCTGGCGCTCGAACTGCGCCTGGCGCTGCTTCTCGTTCAGCGCCCGCTGCTGGTCGTAGAAATCATAATTGCCGGAATAGGTGGTGAGCGTGCCGCCGTCGATCTCGACGATCTTGCCGACAATGCGGTTCATGAACTCGCGGTCATGCGAGGTCATCAGCAGCGCGCCGTCGTAATTCTTCAGGAAGGCTTCGAGCCAGATCAGGCTTTCGAGATCGAGATGGTTGCTCGGCTCATCCAGCAGCATACCATCGGGCCGCATCAGCAGGATACGGCCAAGCGCCACGCGCATCTTCCAGCCGCCGGATAAAAGCCCGACATCGCCATCCATGCGTTCCTGGCTGAAGCTCAGGCCCGCCAGCACCTCGCGCGCCTTGGCTTCCAGGGCATAGCCATCCAGTTCCTGAAAGCGGCCCTGCACCTCGCCATAGCGTTCGATGATGGCATCCATCTCATCGGCACGGTCCGGGTCGACCATCGCCGCCTCAAGCTCGGCCATCTCGGCGGCCAGCGCGCTCACCGGGCCGACGCCATCCATCACCGCCGCCACCGCGCTCTGGCCCGACATCTCGCCGACATTCTGATTGAAATAGCCAATCGTCATGCCGGTATCGATGGAGACCTGGCCGTCGTCGGGCTTCTCCTCGCCGGCGATCATGCGAAAAAGCGTCGACTTGCCGGCACCGTTCGGCCCGACCAGCCCGGCTTTCTCGCCCTTCTGAAGGCCCATCGAGGCATCGATGAACAGAATCTGGTGGCCGTGCTGCTTGCTGATGTTATCGAGGCGAATCATGGGGTCCGTACTGACTGGGAGGCGCTGGAGGATGGGCATAAAAAAAACCGGGCCGCATCAGCAGCCCGGTGATGCCCTATCAGGACCGGTGGCAAATATCCAGTCGCATTCCCGGTTGCCGCGCGAAAGCCCCTTCAGCCCATTCAGGATGCGGCCGGCATCGGTATCGAAGGCGCCAGACCGGTCGCCGCCTGCCCGGAATGGCTGCCGCGACCCATGGCCGCGAGCCCCTCGGCGAAGCTCACGCGCGGCTGATAGCCAAGGTCGGCGCGTGCCTTGGCAATGCTGATGGTGAAGGACTTGCCAATCAGGCGTAGCATCTGGCGCGTGATGGGCGGCTCACCGCCGCGCCCCAGCATGCGCCAGGCCGCACCCATGATGCCGGCCATGATCCAGGCCAGGCGGAACGGCACGGCCCGGTCCTTCGGCACGATACCGCGCGTCGCCAGCAAGGCCGAGATGACGCCCTTCAGCGTGCCGTTCTCGCCGTCAGACACGAAATAGGCTTCGCCGCCGCGACCATGGTCGGCGGCCAGCAGCAATGCCTCGCAGAGATTATCGACATGGCAGGTGGACATGGCCTGACCGCCGCCGCCGACCCACTGGAAGCGGCCAGCCCGCACGGTTTCGACCATGTGGTCGAGGGTCGGCATATCGGCGCCCCAGATAAAGGGCGGGCGGATGGCGATGGTCTCGAAGCCAGGACGGCGGCCATTGGCTGCCAGCAGCAAACGCTCGCCTTCGGCCTTCGAGGATGAATAGGGCGCGAAGGCGCGGGTCTGGAGCGGCAGGCTCTCATCCGCCTCAAGCATCGGTTCCGGGTCGCCCATCACCACCGCCGCCGCACTGACGGCAATAACCCGGCGCAAGCCACGGGTCGCGATCGCAGCCTCCACCAGCGCGCGGGTGCCCTCGACATTGACGCGGTCGAAGACGGCGCGTGGCCCCCAGAGTTTGAAATGCGCGGCAGCGTGGAAGACGACAGCGCAGGCTTCCATGCCGAAGCGCAGGGCCTGGGCGTCGGTCATATCGCCCTGGACCGGCATGGCACCGATCCGCTGCACGGCGGCGATTGCAGCCGGACTGCGCGCCAGCGCCCTGACCTGCCAGCCACGGCTGACAAGCAGGGCGATCAGGCGGGAGCCGACGAAGCCTGAGCCACCGGTGACGAAGGCGGTTCGTGATGCCGTGACAGGCTGGGCACTGAGTTGCATGGAAGCCTCCGGGTTAGGGCGTTGCTGGGGCTCACCATAGTCAAATCAGAACAATATTCAAAGAACATTTTATATAATTTGTTCGTCGTTGTGTTTTTATAGGCGTTGCCTTAAAGTTCCAGCATGGAAATGCCCCCCCTTGCCGTCGGCGAAGACCCCTCGTTCCGAGGCCAGATTCTCGAGGCTGCGCGCGCTCAGTTGCGGCGGTTCGGCGCCGCGAAGACCAATGTCGTCGATATCGCCCGCGCGCTCGGGACATCGCATACCACGATCTATCGTCACTTCCGCTCAAAGGCGGACATCTTCGATGCCGTGGTCGTGGAAGCCATGCGCGACGAAGAGGAAGCGGCACGCCGTTTCGTGCATGTGGATGGGCCGGCGGCCGAGCGGCTTGAGGCAATGGTGCTGGCGCTGCACGCCCGCAAGCGCGAGCGTTTCGCCGGCGACCCGGAGGTCTACCAGCTCTATCGGCGCATCGTTGAGGAACGGCCAGACATCATAGCCGCCTATGCCCGCGCGATGACCGCGCTCATCGCCGAGATCATTGCAGACGGCGTCAAGCGGCGGGAGTTCAAGGTCGATGACGTCGCGGCCGCGGCCGGCGTGGTGCGCGATGCCGTCACCGTCTTCGTGCATCCGGCGCATGTCGAGGCAGCCGTGAAGGCGGGTCTGCCGGTCGAGACGATGGCAAGGAATGTGATCCGCAGCCTAATCGCCGCCTTCGGCACCGGCATGCAATACCGTCAGGGCGGCACTGAACGCTGATCTTGGCCTTGGCACCAAGGCAGGTAGATCGGCCGAAATCACGGCGGAAATGTCTGCTCATGGGTGAGCATTGCGCGGCTGGGCGTGGCGCCTCTCAACCTGTCGAGGACGTCAGGGCATCAGTGCTTCCACTATGACGCCGCGCGAAGTCGATGAACGCCTTGAACGCCGCGGTCGGATTGCGCCGGCTCGGATAGTAAAGACTCAAGGGCGACAGAGCGGGCGTCCAGTCTTCAAGCACGGCGACAAGGCGGCCTGCCTCGATGTCGTCTCGCACGTCGGATTCCATCGCCAGGGCGAGACCGACGGAGGCGAGAGCCGCGGTGCGTGCGAGGCTCGCTTCATCAAGGGTGATGGGGCCTCCGACGTCGATATGGACCGATTGCCCGTCTTTCTCGAACGGCCAGCGGTGGATTGCGCCATTGGGAAGCCGGACGCGGAGACAAGAATGCCCGGCGAGATCCTGAGGGGTGACGGGCGTCCCGTGCGCTTTCAAATAGTTTGGTGTACCCACCACAACATTGCGCCGCGCGCCTCCCAATGGGAGTGCGATCATGTCAACCGGCACAAGGTCTGATCTGCGGACGCCGAGGTCGAAGCCGACCGCGACAATGTCCACCAGGCGCCCCTCTGTAACGATGTCGATGTGGACCTGAGGGTGCACGCGGAGAAACGGCAGGACGAGCCAGGAGAAAATCTCCCGCGCCGCTGTCGGAAAGGCGTTGATGCGCAATGTGCCCGAAGCCGTCGCCTGCTGAGCGCGCGCAATCTCCATCGCCTCATGAATGTCGCGCACGGCGGGTGCGACCTGCGCGACGAATTGCTGGCCTGCTTCCGTCAAGGAGACGCTTCGCGTCGTCCGGTTGAAGAGCCTTATGCCGAGCGTGCGCTCCAGCTTGCCGATCGCATTGCTGAGCGCGGTGGTTGAAACCCCAAGCTCAAGCGCCGCCGTGCGAAACTTGCCCCGGCGGGCCACCATGAGAACGGCGTCCAATTCCGTCAGGCTGCTCTGCATCATTGTCCCGTTTTTCGTGATAAAACATCACGTATTGTCCTAATTATCGGGCCATTTGTCCATTGCTACCTTGGCTGGGAGGCGCAATGCCGCCCCGGCCGCGATCACAGCAAGCAGGACAAAAACAATGTCGCTCGAACTCCCAACCCCAATTGCCGCGTATGTGGCTGCGAACGCACGCCTGGACGTTGGCGGCATGCTGGCCCCCTTCGCACCCGACGCCGTCATTCGTGATAACGGCACCGTTCTTCGGGGACATGCCGAAATCAGGCATCTCTTGGAAGACGCAGTGGTGGCGGTGAAGGCAATCTTCACGCCGGATGCCGTGCGGCACGAGGAGGGTCAGATCGTCGTCGAAGGCCCCGCCTCTGGCGACTTCAAGGGCAGCCCGCTCCGCTTCACCTACCGCTTCACGCTCGAAAATGATGCCATCAAGGCCCTGGAAATCACGATATGACCATCAAAGCTGATCCAACCGAATTCGCCGGAAAGCGCGTGCTCATCAGCGGCGGCACCAAGGGTCTGGGCCGCGCCACCGTTGACCGCTTCCTGGCCGGCGGCGCCCGGGTGATCACCTCCGCTCGCGGAAGCCTGGAGCCGATCGACGGCGTCGAGTTTGTCCAGGCGGACCTGACGACGGCCGCAGGGGGAGAAGCCCTGGCCAAGGCGGCACTCGAACGGCTAGGCGGCATCGACATCCTGGCCCATGTGATCGGTGGCTCGTCCACGCCGGGCGGAGGCTTCGTCGCCCTGACCGACGAGTATTGGCTCTCCGAACTGAACCTGAACCTACTGGCCACGGTCCGTCTCGATCGTCTTCTGATTCCACAGATGATCGAGCGGGGCGGCGGCGTGGTGGTGCACGTCACGTCCATCCAGTCGGTCCTGCCGCTTCCCGAGGCGACCACCGCCTATGCCAGCGCCAAGGCCGCGCTCAGGACCTACAGCAAATCGATCTCCAAGGAACTGGGACCGAAGGCTGTGCGGGTCAACACCGTGTCCCCCGGCTGGATCATGACCGAGTCTTCCGTCGACTTCCTGAAACGTCTGCAGGCCGCCAATGGCGGCACGATCGAAGAAGCGCGGCAAGTCGTGCTCGACAGCCTGGGCGGGATTTCGATCGGGCGATCGGCCGAACCCCATGAGGTTGCCGACCTCATCGCCTATTTGGCTTCGGATCGAGCCGCCTCGATCCACGGCGCCGAGTTTGTTATCGATGGCGGTACCGTCCCGACCGTTTGATCACAGGGACGCCCTCAATGTCTGCTCTCGGGCCAGGAGCAACCGTCCGCTCATAGCGCGGAGCGGACCCGTCTTTGTGCGCCCCGCGCATGCCGAGACCGCCGTAAAGGCCGGACTGCCGGTCGAGACGATGGCAAGGAATGTGATCCGAAATTTTGTCGCCGCCTTCGGCGCCGGCATCAACTGGCAAGGTATGAATTCACGGACTCTTCGAGTATGTCCACCAGCTCAGGATCCATGAAACGGTACTCATCGGGAATATCCAGAACATGCAGCCGCTTATCTTGCAACAGCGGCGCATAGTCGGCCCGCAGGCGTTTCAGATGCTTCTGTTCCATGACAAATATGACATCGGCCCAACGAATATCCGCCGGGCCGATGAGCTTCCGGGCATTCGGACTGGTACCCGCCGAACGGACATCGAAACCGGGCCGGCGGCGCCATATGGCTTCAGCGGTCGGGCTGCGCCATTGATTCCGACTGCAGACAAACAGGAGTTTTGTAACTCCCACTCGTCCCTCACTCCCACTCAATTGTTTTTTGCCCAGTTAGACCATTGATATGGCTGGGTTTTTTCCTATTTTCCGCACCGGAAGCCGACCTGCGGGCCGTCAAAATCCTAGGATGTTGATTTTAAAGGGAAAACTGCACGAAAATTTTTTCGTGGGGTTTCGCCATCTATCGCGGTCAATCGCCCCTCGGAGCCCGATTTTTCGGTCAGCATCACCCTCGCCGCCGATCTCCGAAAGTACCGTCATCATCTCCTTAGCAAATTGGAAGCCGGGAATCGAGATCGACGTGGCGGAGGCACCAGGCAGCCGAAGGCCTGCCCTTGAATGTCAGAAAAAGATGCCTTATTTTCTGACGCATGAAGATGATCGCCACCTCTGTTCCCGACCGGATCATGAAACGCGTCCGCGCAAGCGGGCGCGGCAGCGTCTTCACACCCAGTGATTTCCTCGCCGTCGCCGCTCGCCCCGCTGTCGATCAGGCCCTTTCCAGGCTGGTGAAGGGCGGGCAGCTCCGACGGCTTGCGCGTGGACTTTACGACTTCCCCAAGCTGCATCCAAAGCTCGGGCCACTGTCACCTGCTCCGGACGATGTCGCTCACGCCCTTGCCCGGGAGACCGGCTCGCAGGTGCAGATTGCGGGCGCGCGAGCAGCGAACTCGCTAGGCCTGTCGACTCAGGTTCCCGCCCAAAGCACCTATTTGACTGATGGCCCGTCGCGGCGCGTCGTGCTGGGAAAGCGCATCGTGGATCTTCGCCATGCCTCGCCCAAGCATTTGATCGCGCCAGGCAGTCCCGCTGGTACGGTGGTTCAGGCGCTTCGCCATGTCGGTCCCGTGCGCGCTGCTGACGTTGCGCAGGTCGCGGCGCGACGTCTTTCGGCCAGCGACAAGAAGACGCTGGCCTCAACCGCCGTTCAAGCGCCCGCCTGGATGCGGTCCACGCTCGTCTCGATTGCCAACGCAGCGGTGGTCGAGATCGATGGATGACGTCGCCCGTCTCCCCGCCGACGATCGTGCCGCCATCTTCGGGGAGAGCGGCGCCGGCCGGGGTGTCGCCGACACGATCATCGAGAAGGACTTCTGGGTCTGTTGGAGCCTGAGGCGGCTGTTCGGTCTGCCGAAGGGCACCACCGCATCCCTCGTCTTCAAGGGTGGCACGTCGCTCTCCAAGGCGTTCAGCGCCATCCGCCGGTTCTCCGAGGACATTGACCTGTCGTTCGACCGTACCGAGCTCGGATACGTCGGAGATCGCGACCCCGAGAAAGTGGGAATCAGCAGGAAACGGGCGGCCGGTCTGATCGACGACCTGGTCAGCGATGTCGAGCGGCACATTGCCGAGAAACTCCTGCCGGCACTCCGGGCCGCGATCGTCGAACAGCTTGGCGAGGCGACCAACGGCGAGTGGTCTCTGGAGGTCGACGCCGACGACGCCCAGACCGTCAACTTCCATTATCCAACGGCGCTGCCTGCCGCCGAATATGAGGGCATGGCCTACATCACCCCACGCGTGAAACTCGAACTAGGTGCGCGCGGCGATCCATGGCCGACCGAAGAGAAAGTCATCCGCCCCTATGCGGCCGATGACTTTCCCGACTTCTTCGGCTCGCCCGACACGAGCGTGACCGTCCTGTCAGCGCGGCGCACCTTCTGGGAGAAGGCGACCGCGCTCCATGCGGAGGCCCATCGCCCTGCAGAGTCGCCGACGCCGCAATATTTGTCGCGGCACTATTACGACTTGGCCATGCTCCTCAACACGGAGGAAGGCCAAGCCGCCGTTGCCGATCTCGATCTGCTGGCGCAGGTCGCACACCACAAGGCCACGTTCTTCCGTTCGGGGTGGGCGAGCTACGAGACTGCACGCGCAGGCACGTTGCAGCTCATGCCGGCCGAGGATCGTCTCAAGGATCTTCGCGCCGACTACCGCGACATGTCCCCAATGATGTTCGACGCCAAACCGCTGCCGTTCGATGATGTTCTTGGCCGGCTCAGGAAGGCGCAGGACGAGATCAACGCCTCGACCGGCACCACCGGCCAGTGAGGGCCACAGCGTGGCGTTGTTCTCGCAAGATCAGTTGGAGGCTATCGCGGGCGCGCTCGGCGACACGACCGATGGCCTGACTGGACCGGAAATCCAGCACCTTCTTGCGTCGAGCAAGATGGTCGATCCTGGCCCGATCACGAAGCGAATCCGCATCTACAACGCCTTCGTCGAAAGCCAGAATACCAAGCGGAACAGAACACACGTACTGGAATTTGTCCGTCTCGCGATGAAGCCCGCGCGCTACAGTCGCGCGCCGGAACGCTTCGAGCCCATGCGCGCGCTGCTCAATCAGGCTTTGGCCTTTGCCGGGCTCGTGGTGGACGAAGCCGGCAATCTCACAAAAATCGAGGTCGCTCGGACGCTGCCCGAAGCCCAGCGCCGCGCACGGGAGCTTAGGACAGATCTCGAAGGTCGCGGAGTTCACCCCGATGTGCTGAAGTTTTGCCGTGCCGAGCTGCTGAGCGACAACTATTTCCACGCCGTTCAGGAGGCCGTGAAAAGCGTCGCCGATAAGATGCGGACGCGCACCGGCCTTTCAGATGACGGCGCGACACTGGTCGATCGGGTTCTTGGTGGCGATCCACCACTCTTGGCGATCAATCCCCGCAGCACGCTGAGCGAGCGCAGCGAACAGAGCGGCTTCGCCAATCTCGTGCGCGGAACCTTCGGGATGTTCCGCAATCCTACTGCCCACGAGGCCCGCATTCACTGGGTGATGTCAAAAGAGGACGCCGAGGACCTGCTGACGATCGTCTCCCTAATCCATCGCCGCCTAGACAAGGCGCATATGCCTCCGAGGGCATAGCGTCTGCCAAGCCATAAGAAGAACATTCCTACATGATAGAGGAACCGGCCTTGGAAGAGCGTCTCGCCGCCGCGTCAAACCTGATGGCTCTTCAAATGGCGCCATTCGTGACGCCGATCTCCGGCGTACTGGACGACAATAGCGGCAAGCACGTCGGCTCGGGCGGATATGTTCACTGGCGTGGCAAGAGGCTGCTTTTAACAAACGATCATGTCGCGAAAACCGTCTCGCAGCATCCTCTTGCTCGAAAATGCTTTGATTCTGAGGATTATCTCCGGATCACCAATCCGTTCACGGCGAAAGCCGCTCCATTCGATCTGGCCGTCAGCCCCGTCGACGACCACTGGAATAGTGTTCGCCATAGCGCCATGGCATTTCCCGATCATCGCTTCGAGCAAAGCCACGCTCCGCGGCAAGCGGAGTATCTTTTCCTCTTGGGCTTTACCGGCGAGAAATCCTATTTCTCGGCCATGGGACAAACGCTTTTCACGCCCGGCACGCCCTATCTGACCCAGGAATATGACGAAACCCTGGAGCCGGAAAAGACGCGGCGTTCAATCTCTCACCCCGCCTTCGATCCGCACTATCACTTCCCTGCAATGGCATCCGGAGGCGACGACTCCTACCGACGGCAAGAAAAGCTCGATCCCGCTCGATCCGCATGGGATGAGCGGCTCGTTGGTCTGGAACACCAGAATCCTCGAGTTTACACAACGCGGGGAAACCTGGACGCCTGGCGTCGCGCGCCTCACGGGTATCGTCTGGGGATGGGATACGGCCGATCGGTTCCTCTTCGCGACGCGCATCGAGCACGTCGCCCGATTTCTCTCAGAAGCCGACGGGTGACAGACGACATTGCCATCATTCGACCGATTTCTCGACAAAGCCGAGCGTGTTGGCATTTTCGATCAGTGTCCGCACCTTCGCCCGATCAAGGCCCGCCGGAACCTCTGCCTCGATCTCGAGCCTAAGCTTCACTTCGCTGCCCGGCAGGGTCGTGAGTTGCTCGACGATCGCCTCGACGATCTGATGTATGTCCCTCGCTGGTCGGTCTGGCGAAATCATTACCGCCCCCGAGAACCGGGTGGGTTTGCGCTCTGAGGGTTGCGGTTCAGGTGTTCCGCCGATCGGCTGCCCCCCGGTGGCTACTGGCGGCTCATCACCCCGCACATCCGGGCCGCCGGCAGTTCCGGGCTGGACCGGCGCCTGCCGGTGCGCCTCGGCGACATCGGGCTTCACGATGACGCTGTCGCTATCGATGACCACGATGGCGCTGCCAGCCCGTTCGATAGCGAGGCCGAGGTAGGTATCTGTTTTCTCGTCCCACCGTTCGGCGTAGGCAAAGGGCCCCGGGATCATCCCACTTACTGAGGCCTGCACGGCCTTGATCAGAACATCCTGGTTCTTCAGACGCGGCAGATAGATGTAGCGATTGACATACTCCCGCAGATCCTTGAGCGAGAGATGCGGCTTGCCGTTCCAGATGTACTTCTGGAGGTCACGATCGAGGCGCGTAGGCCCGAGTTCCGCGAGTAACCCTTCCTCGGCCACGAGCTTCTTGCTGGCCCGCGCCAGGAGCCCGTCCTGAGCAGGGATCTTGCCGGAAACCCATTCGACATCGGCTTGCGCGCTCTCCTGCGCCGGATAGTGGAGATAGCACCACGCTTCTTTCAGGCGTGTCTTCATGGTCTCGCTCGATTCAGCCAGCTTGGCCTTGGCCAGCGCGCTGTCGCTCTGCGTAAGGTTGAGCCGCTCGGTGTCGCGAACGATCTCGCCCCAGGCGAGTGACGCGCGCACCGCGTCTTTTAGATTATCGAGCTGGCGAGAATCCGCGGCGATGAAGACCAGCATGTTGCGATAGACACGCGGCGTGCTGCCACGCTGCATCAGGATGTCCTTGGCTTCGACCAGCGCCTCGGATCCCTCGCGGCCATTGTGCGGATGCGCGACGCCCAGCACGATTGCCCGCACGCCTCCAGCTTCGTCCGGCACTTCCGCTGACGAGGCCGGCGCCACCTGAACGGCATCGAAGTGCCCACGATCAGCGAGGCTGTTCACATATTTGCTCAGCTCGGCGTCGATCGTCATCAGGACGAGCGCCGTCTCGATCTGTGCTGCCTTGTCGGCCGCGATGCGGTTGAGGCTCGCCGACATCGAGTACCAGTAGCGCCCGAGATCGGCGTGCATGAACTTGGCCTGATTCGTAAGCCGTCGCAGCGCATCGCCGAAGATCGCGGGCCGCTCACCGGGCTGCACGACGCCGAGGTTGATCTGCTTGTCGTCGAGGCCGGTGTTCTGTTGCTGGTGCGTCGGCGCGGTCCCCATGAAGATCGCCCTAGCAACACGCCGTGTCGCCGAATAACGGTTCAGGTTGGGGGCCGACTGGTCGATCTTGTACGGCGTTGAAGCGGTCCCATCGACATCGCCTGCGATGATCGACTGCCAGCTTACGTCGAGATAGTGGAGCAGCTCCGGCTCAACGCGCGGCGAACTCACCGCAACGCTGCCGGGCATGATCATCACTGACGGGTCACCGTTCATCCACAGCTCGTGGATCGCCTGCGCCATCAGGCGGAGCACGCCGCGCGTGCGCTGGAACTTCTCCAGTGATCCCCAGCTCGTGTAGAGCTGGTCGAACAGCTCGGGATGGATCGGATAGGCTTTCTCCAGCTTGCGCCGATAATCCTCGTCGGCGCAGCCCTGCGGGAAGTCGTTGGCGTTCTCGCGATAGAGCTTGGCGAACTGCTTCAGCGTGTTGTCCCGGTGATGGAACTTGTCGCCGGAGATCTCCTTAAACAACCGCCGCCGGACAATCTCGTAGCTCTCCTCCTGGCTGGCGGGCCGCCATGAGGATTCCACGCGGCTGAAGGTCTGCTTGAGACGCGCGAGCGCCTCCTGGCCACCCTCGCCGCCGACCTCGATCTGCGAGGCCGGCAAGGAAGCGACCAGCAAGGTGCCAGGGCTCGCCTTGACAGCCTCAGTAAGCGATTGGACGAACGATAGGTTCGCGTCGAACGAACCCGACGGCAGCCCTTCTACCCGATAGATCTGCCGCAGATAGGCCACCCACTCGTCGATCAGAATCAGGCATGGGGCGTACTTCTTGAAGATCGTCTCAAGCAGGTGCGAGCCCGGCGCGATGCCATTGACGTCATTCTCGGCGATCATGTCGAAGGCTTCAGCGCCGCCGAGCTGCCACGCCAGTTCACCCCAGGTCGTGCGGATCTTGCGGCCGCCCTCGGCATTGAGGACGTCCTGCGGCCCGCGTGAGGTACCAACCAGCACCGCCCGGTTGATGCTCTTGGGCACGGTCAGTTCGTGCTTCTCGAGCAGCTGGTCGAGGCCTGATAAGTCCTGAACCGGCGTCGGCCCCGCCATGTGATAGAGGGCCAGCATCGAGTGCGTCTTGCCGCCGCCGAAGTTGGTTTGCAGTTCGACGACCGGATCGCCGCCGCTGCCCGACAGCCGCTTGGCGGCGCCGACCAGAAGCGCACTCAGCCCCTCGGTCAGATAGGTGCGACTGTAGAACTGGCGCGGGTCGCGATATTCGGCCGGCGCGCTGCCCGAATGCACCTTGGCCAGATCGGCCGCAAACTCGGCCTGCTGGAATTCTCCGGTCGCGACATCCTGGTGCGGTTCCACCACCTCGCGCCACGGCAGCAAGCCCGCCACCGTCTCGACGGAGATTTCCAGACGCTGGCTCTTCCGGCGCTCCTCGTTCCGCTGAAGCTCCGTGAACTTCGTCCGCAGGATGGTGTCGCGCATCTTCGAGAGCTGCTCGGCAGTCTCGCCGGCGCTGATCGCCTCCATCAGACGGCGCATGGAATCGAGCGCGCGCTCGGCGTCGTCGTAGGTGAAGGTCTCATTGTGCGAGAGCTTGTTGCGGACATCGCTCAGCTCGTTCACCCAGGACCGCTCCGCGCGGCCGAGAACTGCCCGGAACGCATCGTTCCAGAAGCGGTCCATCGCATTGAACAGCGCGGCCTGGTCCCAGCCGACCTCGCCGTTGCTGTTGGGGCGCAGACTCGGCAGCTTTTCCAGAACCTGGATCTGCCAATGCCCCTTCAGCGAGCTTTCCAGCCGCTTCTCGACGAACGGAATGAGGGCTGCCGGCAGCAGCTCCATGCCCTCGAAAACATACTGACGCGTGCTTTTGGCCACTGTACCGTTCCCCCTCAGATATCCAGGCGGATCTGACGATCCCCGCTCGTGTCGTGGATTGCCGCGGCCTGCCGCGTCAGCTCTGTCCAGTCAGCGATCAGGGCGTTGTAGGCCGTGGCCTCCTTCGCATCCTTCCGCTTGTTGGCGCTGATGTCGTACAGGCAGTAGGCAAGGTCCTTCACCGCCTCGGCCTTGTCGCTCCCGAGCTTTTTCAAGAGCAGACCAGTAGCGTGCGAAAGGCCGTCCTGCTCGTACTGGCGCAGAAGATAGTGGCAGCATTCCCAAATCGTGACGTGGCGGTCGCTCGCTGGATCCCAGTCAGCCTCGAGCTCTTCACGCCTGTAGATGCGCACCCTTCCTGCCGATGACTCGGCGATCCCTGCATGTTTCACGTCGTCGACGGAGATTCCGCGCGCCCGCGCCAGGTTATCGGCGTCGCCAAACGCGCCCTTCTCATACCCGTGCTGTGTGAACCAGCTCACAGCGAAGCGAGTCTCAGGATCGAAGTCACCCTCTTGAGAAGACAGATACTGATCCAGCTCTTCATTAATGATTTGCAATGCGGTCTTGACCGACATTGGTTTGTCATCACGTTCGATCACCGCCCGGTATCGGCTGAAGATCGCGATGCCGGGACCGATCGACGCCTGGGGGATATCCACCGGCGCGATGTTGGCGCGGTGCATCTCCTTCAAGGCGTCGGGCAGCTCCTTGCGAAGCGCTCGGATAAACTCAATGCGCGAGATCGTTTCGGCATCCTTCGCACGGGGCCGGCACGCCATCACAACGGACGTGGCGAGCGCGTTCTTGTTCTTCTTGAGGTTGCCAACGAGCTCCGTCCGGACAGGCCATGTCGCCCCAATCGAATAGCCTGCGTCAACAATAGCCTGAAGGAACGTCGCCCACCCCTTCACTGAGAAGCCGCTTTCGTCGACCTCGCCCTGCCTGAAGGCATAGTAGATCGCAGCAGGCACATCAGGGCGGCCCTGCGTAGCCATGTGGTGCATGACCGTAGTCATGCCCTCAAGAAAGAAGCTATCGGCCTCGTCCTTGCCACCGTGGCGCTTGTAGTCGGCAACCAGTTCCTCTTGCTTAGGAACCAGCATTGTCGAAAACAGATCAGGATATAGGCCCGCCAGCCCTTTCCTCAGCCACACATAAAAGAAGTCCGACAAATCGGCGTAAGGTACGTTGTCGTAGTAGGGCGGATCAGTCGAGATAACGAAGCCCGAGAAATCAACATTTTGTGCATCAATCTGGCGAAGTCTCCCTGCTTGCCCGGAACAAGGCAGCGCAGCCACGGCTTTCGCTAGATACTCGACCTGCCCCATAAAATTCCCAGACGACGTCGAAAAGGGGTTTCCTTCAGCTGTATCCCATCGCATCGGCAGGGCTTGCATAGCAAAGACCTGCTCCACGTTTTCTCGGGAGGTATGCCAAAACGTACTCGTGGACTGCCTGTTCGCGAGCCGGCTGACGCAAAGAACCAGGTATGAAGATAATATATCCCTGTATTGTTGATCCGATACGTCAGCAACGACTTCAGGGATAAGATTCATAAAGGCGTTCAGTGCAATAGTCTGGCGATCCATGAACAGATCGGAGATGTTAGTCGGCCCGTAGTTCGTCACGCTCATGTACTGCGGATGCTGTGAGAGTGGAAACTCGGGCCGCCAATCTGGCTTTTCACTAAAGGCGAGAGCCTCATGCTCCTTGGTGGGGGCAACATAACCACGTCCACCCCGTCCCTCGACCACGATTGCCAGCAGGCGCCAGCCCATCCGGCCAGCCATGCCTTCGGCTTTGACATAGTCAGCGGTGATCGCGTCGCCGGTCAGTAGACACCGAAAGTTAGCTCCCCTACCTGCCTTCGTCCCGGCTGACACAGCATCTTCGTCAGCAGGTGTTCCGGTCTGAACCTCGAACGAAATGTCGGTGCCGTTGACAACCGGCTTCACCCACACCGACTTCTTCGGCTTGTTGCAAAGCCAGTAGTTGGAAATCAGAGGAACATGGACACCTCGCAACGCCGGATTTGGGCTAGCGACTGTGCGAGCCCAAAGCCAAGCGAGGACTGTGGCATTTCCGCCTCCCGCCTTCTGCGGAAGACTGACCTGAGGATAGAGATGACCGATCTTCTTCCAGGCCCGGTTGCTGAGATCCCTTGCATACCAAAGAATATCTTCCGCGAGCCCTTCCGCCCCGCGATAGTGAAGACGTTCCGGCTTACCCGGATGAATTGGCTTTTTGTCATGAAAGTACGCTGGCAGTTCGATCATGGCCTTGCCAATGACGACTGCAACGGGGTTCAGGTCAGATCCATTGGCGGAAAGGCCAAGGCGAAGCGCTTCAAGGGGGATCGAACCACCACCCGAGAAGGGATCATAGACTGGCGGTAGACCGTCTGGAAAGTTCCTCCTGATTTCTGCTCTTGCGCGTTCCAGGACTTCCTGATTTGTGGAGCTCTCCCACTCGACGAGGTCCTCGATGATCTTGAATAGTCGCTGGCGCTCGGTCTCAACCGCCTCATCGGTGGTAAACTGATCGGGGTGGCTCGATGGGTCATCAACGAGCTGAGCAAAGAGCACTGCGCGGCATGCAGCCAGAGGCCGCCGCGCCCACCACAAATGCAGGGTGGACGGATGCCCGTGCCTGATCGACTTCTCCCTTGCCGAGGCTTTGTTGATCGCTTCCAGAGGTATGGCGACCTCGATGAGTTTCTTCCGGTACTTATGGGTCGAGGTCATAAACCAGCCTGTATGTTGCGGGGTGAATAGTGATCTCGCCGCCATCGCGCAGTGCGCGCAGGCGAGCGCCTGTCATTTCGACGGGTTCACCCTCCGGGTTGACGAGAATGAATGAGTAGGCCTCGGGCTTCTGGTCCAGCAGGCCCCAGACGTCGGCCTCGATCTGAAGCGGTTCACGCTCCAGGCAGTGCTCTTTCGGGTAGTAGTGTCGCTGGACCTCGCCGTCTGCCGAGCGACGCTCCCACGGGAAGCGCGCGCCGTTGCCGCGGCCGATCCAGCTTCCATCCGCATGGAAAAAGCGATCTTCGCCATCGGCTTTGTAGCCCTGGGCCAACGCAAACCGCGCCATCACGCTCGGACGGGGCGGCTTCTGCGCGGCCCGGGGCCTGGTCGCCACCTCCGTTTCGATCAGCTCTCGCTCTGGCTCTCCGGTTGGAGACGCGGGTTCGGGGAGCGTCACGGGCTCGTCCTCCTCCGCCAGGTGGAGATCGTCCGCATCGATCGGCTCGGCGTCGTCGCCCGCGCCTTCAGCGGTCTCGTCGCTCTCGTCCTCATCGCCGGGAGCAGCGTCCGGTTGCGCCTCGCCGATCGGCGCGGCGACCATTTCCTCGGGGCCGAGCGTGAAGTTTTCTTCGAGATATTCCCGGATGTCCTCGGGCGAACGCTCGAACGCATAGGCCAGCGCCGCGCGAATATCCGCGCTCAGGCTCCTACCGATCTCTTCCGGGACCCGCTTCGCCAGCTTGGCCTTGGATAGCGGGCTGACGAACAGCTTGCCGTCGAGCCATAGGATGTCGGTGAGCCGCGCCGTCCCGGCGGGCACGCCGTCGAGATAAGGAATGACCTCCAGTTTGGGAGTCTGGACCCATCTCGTCGTCGCGATCGCTTCCGCCAGCGCCCGCACGCGCTCAGTCTCGGCGGCATCGGCAAGCTCGATCCGCGCGAGCTGGGCTCCGAACGCTGTCAGCCAGACGCGGCGATCTTCGATACCGGCCAGCAGCGACGGCTGGTTGAAATGCTCCTCGACGAGGTCCGACAAGGCCGGCAACGCCGAGAATGGCGGCGCCTGCACGGTCTCCCCCGACAGCCGCTGAAAATCGGCGGTCTTGCGCTTCACCCATTCGTGCAGATGGCTCCACCGGAACAGGGTCTGCATGCTCAGGCCATAGGCAAGCGTATCGACCGGCGCCCACTCGCCCACGAGGTTCAGCCAGTGCCCGCACTCCTCCCAGATGCGGATCGGGTATCGGACCAGCAACGTGCGAACACGCCTGGCGTCGTCCGCCGACAGCGCTTTCCCCGAGGCCAACGTCCCAAGCCATTGCAGCGCCAGGTCCGCGGAGGGGCGGTCGGCGACACCGATACGGCGCCAAAGGCTGAGGTCGAGCACGGAGGCACGCACGACCGCAGCGCCGGGAACATCCTCTTCGTCCCCGGCCAGGAAGACGCCGCCGGCCGTCGCCCACGTCCCGTCCTGGGCGAGGATCAGCTTCTCTGCCTTGAAGGCGTTCCTGATGTTTTGCGCGTCAGCGGTCGAGCACCCGTCGAGCATCTGATCCAGGCGGCGATACCATTTCTCGACCTCATGCGCCGGAGCCTTGTCGGATTTCGCCAGGGCGCGCAGGCGGTCGAGCAGACGTCCGGGACCGCTCGGCGTGCTGCGGACACCGAGAAGATCGAGCAGCGGGCGCGTCGTTTCCCGATCGAGCAAGCCATGCACGAAGGGCTCGACGTCAATCAGTGCCTCCGTCTCCGGTGTCCTGCGCACCAGGTCGGCCGGAAGCTGGATCATGTTGCGGATGTCAGGAAGGCAGGGCTTGGCCCGCAACTTCAGCAACCAGTCCGCCAGCAACGGCTCCGAACTGACCGATCGCGTCGATCCGGTGGTCGCCACCTGCAACAGGCGAGCGCTCGACGCCCGTGACCAGTAGGCGTCGCGCTGTTCCAGAATCTTTCCAACCACCTTGGCCCAGATGCCGGGATCGGCCTTCGACAAGGCCTCCCAATGCCGCCAGTAATCGGCCGGGAAGTCCCAGTCATCGAGAACGAAGCTCTCCGTGACATAGGCATAGTAAAGCGCCTGGCGCTGGCCGCGCGCCTGAGCCTCCGTCACCGCGCGCTGGCGTCCGTAGAGGCTGGTCCGCTTCTGAGCGAGCGGTGCCATCGTCTGAAGCCCCGAACGGCCCGACGATACCCAGCGCAGCCAATCCTCCCGCGTGCAGGATTTGAAGCTCGCCACATAGTCACCGTGAAGGAGCTGCGTCTTTCGGACGGACTCCGGCAGCAACTCCTCGAGCGCGCCATTCTCGTCGAACAACACCGCCTTGCCGATCGGCCGAAGTTTCAGGTCGGCGCAGGCATACCGGAAAGAATCGCCAATGGTGACGCCCAACTTGGCCGCGATCTGGGCGAGCTGGACGCACTCCGCGAGCTTCGGCTGGCCGGCCGCGAAATAGTCGGCTGCGACCCGCTCGATCACAGCGTTGACGTCGCTCGTTCCTTCGAGGCCGATCTCCTCTAGCACCGCGAAGGCCGCCTCAACCGGGTCGTTGCGGCTCTCTCCCTCCGCCTTGTCACGGCGCTGCTCGGCAAGGAACCGGGTCCAGTTCTGGTTGAGGACGATCAGATGGCTGGCGAGAAACTCCCAATCCTCTTCCGACTGAAGCAGCTTCTTCTCGCCGAGCCGAACGATCTCCGACGCCGCGTAGAGCACCTCCTTGCCCTGCACAGGCACGATCCGCAGGCCGTCGGTGTCGTGACACTGCCAACCCGTCACCTCGGGCGCGATATAGGCCCACAGGTTCAACAGGTGCCGCCAGGTCGCGGGCCGCGGCAGATGATTGCTGCGCAGGCGCTCGAGCAAATCGGATTTCGAGAACTCCTCGACCAGTCCCCAATGAACCAGCTTGGTCCGGTTCTTGGCCGAGACATGCTGGCACAGCGCCGGCCGGGATTTGACGTCGAGCAGCGCCGTGGCCTGGTCAGCCGGCCAGATGTCGAAGACAGGCCGCGGCACGGTGATCGCGGCCTTGGCGTCGACCAGCCGTCCCTCTTCGGTCAGAAGCATCGGTCGGTCTTGGATGGCCGCGTCAAACGCCAGTTCGACGATCGCGCCACATGCCCCTTCGAGCGTGGTCGCCTCGCGGTCGACGTCGGGCAGCAGACCATAGGCGCCCGCCCGATCCCGCGCGCTGGTCTTCGTCTGCTCCAGCCACTCCATCATGGCGCTGGCGGCCAATTCTCCAGCGCGGTTCAGGAGCCAGCGGTTGGTCGGCGATGTCTCCGGGTCCTTGATCTTGAGACGAGCGGGGTCCTGGATGAAGGGCGCGTTGCAGGCGAAAGGTAACGTCGTTTCCACGCCGGTCGGCAGCACGACATAGAGCCGGCCCTTCGCGCCCAGCACGATCTCCACGCGGCAGGGCGGAAAATCGCCGCTGTCCTCGGCCCCCAGCATCCGCTCCTTGCGGATCTCATCGAGCGCTTCGGCCGGGAAGGCTTTCTCTCCCGACCGCACGAGGAGGAACGGATCATCCGCTTTCTCATCCAAAGCCATCCATTCGCTCTCGGCAATGGGGCCAGGCCCGAGACTTTGCCAATGCACCTCGCTGTCGCCGATCCGCAGGCGACGAATCTTCTTGAAGAACAGCAAAGACACCGGGCTCTTCAGCCACTCGTCGAGGTTCTTCTCGACCTCACGGCGCAGCAAGGGGTTGGCGATCGCAACCTCGATGCGGGTGGTTCCCGATGTCACGTCGCGGTCGGCGATCCAGTGGGGCTGGGTGAAGCGCGTGCGCTCGAACGCGACCGCTAAAGTGGGCGTGAATAGCTCCACTCGGTCGCCCAGGCTGAACGTACTTTTGAAGCCGATCCCGCGGAAGCCGATCGTGTGCAGAGCACGCTTGTTGGAATAGCCGAAGCGGCAAATCGAGGCGAAATGCGCCTCAATGAAGTCCTCACCATTGTGCTCGAACACAAAGCGGTCGTCCTCGATAGACACCCGCGCTTCGCTGGCACCGGCATCGTCGGCGTTCTGGAGCAACTCGGATAGAATGTGCCGCGGGCTCTGCACCTGCTTGAAGAGCTGGTGCCAAGGGCCGGCCAGCTCCGGGTCCGCCTCAAGCTGGTCCCAACGCTTGGTAGCGCGCTCCTGGATCGACCGGAAATAGTCGGGCGGATTGGCAGCAATCGTTTCGATCTGGCGGCTCACGCTCATAGCGAAAGCTCCAGCGTCGAGGGCGTGGCGACTAATTCCGGGCCACGAGGCGGCGCCGTCTTGCGCCAGCCGCCCTTGATGGTCTGGATGGCGGAGATCGGCAGCCGCTGCCCGGCGGGCAGCTCATGCAGATCGCAAACATGCCAGAACACCGCCCAGTGGCCCTGATTGTCGGCGGCATATTGGCCTGTCGTCGGCGGCCGATGCACCATTCCCTTTGAATGCTTACCGTTTCCGCTCTCTTCGCAGCCGACATACCATCCGAGCCAGGACACCAAGAAGCTAACCTTGGCGGGCACATCCTCATGTGATGGATAGATCAGGACCGGAACCCGCGCGCCACGGCGCAGGTCGTCGACCTTGCGAAACAGCTCCCATTTACGCGACCCGAAGGCAACGAAACCCGTGGCGCTGGCGATGGCGCGCCCCGATTGAAGGTGCTCCAGCGGCACAGGGGCCAAGATGGAAAAATCCGCGATGCCGGTCATGTCGCCCCCTATGCCGGCTCTTGCGCCCGCTCCAGCAGGCGTCGGAGGTCGAACTGGATCGCGGTCTCGAGGAACGATGGTTCCCGTTCCACGAGCGGGCCTCGCACATAGCGCGGCACATGGGCAAAACCCGCAGCCACTGGCACGATGGCGAGAATGAACTTCTCGGGTTCATGCAGGGAGGTGATGACTTCCTGGCGCGTCACCATCACGCTGTCTGCGCCATCGATGCGACCCTTGACCTCGATGAAGCGCAGGTGCCCCGACCTCGGATCGTGGGACGCGATGTCGTAGCCGATCTTCTGGGCGGAGACGTCGACGGGCTCATTGCCCAATGCCCGTTCGGCCGCCATCACGGCTGCCATCGCCGCAAGCTCGATTTCCCGGCGCGCGGCCGGGTCTTCTGCAAAATGGTTCGGAACGCTCGGCGCTTGACGTTCTTGCAGCAATCCGCGTGGGATGACGACCATGCCGCCCCGCACGCGCGGAGGCTGCGACGAGATGAAACGCTCCCGCTCAAGCTGGTCCATGCGGCGTTTCTGCCGATCCGCTAGGTCTTCGGCGCGGCGCTGTGCGTTCTGCCAGTTCACCCGCGTTTTCTTGCCGGCACGCTCCTCCTCCTTCAGCTCGAATGCGCGCGAGTCCCAGTAATTGATCTCCTTCTTTAGCCGGGCGCGAACTTCCTGCTCGACCTTTTCGATCTCAGGCAGGCGCCGCGCCTTGACCTCGGCGACGTGGCCTTGCGCCAGTTCAACCGTCGCAAACCGGATCGCGGCCTTCTCCAGATCGGTGGTCAGCCAGCTCTCGTCCAGCTGGTCGCGCACGCTGGCGACTTCCTCCGGCGTTGCCGGCCGCAGATTTAGGTGTGGCGCGATGCCGGCGTTGACGGTGTTTCCGGCCTTGTCGATCGCGGCAAACTGGAGCCGCTGCGAGATTACATGCGGCTTGCCGGCGCTGGTGACGCGACCGTCCTGGACCGTATGTTCCAGCAGGAAAATCGCCGACAACGCATCCCCCGCGTCGGTGTCGTCGACGAGGATCGCCCCCTGACGCATGATCTGCTCATACTGTTCGCGGATGAGGCTGATCACGGCTTCGAGCAGCGGATGACCGGGACAAACGAAGGCGGCGACCGGCTGCTGGTTGATCTTGTCCTTCTCGAAGCAGATGCGCTCATATTGTGTCTGGAGTGGTGCGCCGGTGCCGATTTGGCGATCCCGCTCACGGATGCGCACCGGGACATGCGTGACCTCCCAACGCCCTTCCTCCCGCCGCCTGATCTTGCCACCCAGATGCTGGAACGCCTCGACGAAGAAGCTCTGGATGTGGTGCGGCTGCAGGCGCAGCGCCTCGGCGCGCTCCATCTCCAGCCGCAATTCCTCGACCCTCGCTTCCGGCATGGTGTCGTTGGTCAGGGCGCGGCGGCGCAGCAGTTCGAGCAGGTGCGCCTGATCCACCGCGCCATCGACCTGCTGGAAAAGACGCGCTTTTACGTCCTCCTGCTCGCCATATTGGATCGCCTCGAACAGCAAATCCTTCAGAGCCACGCCGTCGAACAATTCGCCGAGCACGTCATAGACCCGGCCGCCCAGCGCCTCGCGCGCCGCTTCCAGTTTCTCCAGCAGCCGCGCGTAAACCTCGCCCTCGCGGGTATCGGCCGCGACGAGATTCCAGAGGTGGCAAACTTCGGTCTGGCCGATGCGGTGGATACGGCCGAACCGCTGCTCGATCTTGTTGGGATTCCACGGGAGGTCGTAATTGACCATGAGATGGCCGCGCTGAAGGTTCACGCCTTCACCCGCCGCATCGTTGGCGATCAGGACCAGCATGTCCTTGTCCTGCATGAAGCGCTCGACCACCTTGCGCCGCTCTTCGCGCGACACGCCGCCGTGGATCACCTCGACGGCCTCGGAGTTGCCGAGCCGCGCCCGGACCTTTTCAAGCAGGTAGTGCAGCGTGTCCTTGGGCTCGGTGAAGATGATCAGCTTGCGGCGATTGCCGGCCGCGTCGATCATCAACTCGTCGTCGAGAATCCGGTTGAGCTGGCTCCATTTCGTGTCCACGCCCGAACGCAGCACGCCGAGCGCCATCGTCTCCAGCCCCTTCAGGGTCTCGACTTCGAGGGCCAATTGCTCGACCGTCTCGGCTGTCGTCGCGCCCGTTGAGATCAGATCCTCGAGCTCGTCGATCTCCTCCTGGCCATACTCCTCGATATTCCGCAGCATGTCGGCGTTGATCGCCGGTTCGGTTGCGCCGGTCCGGCGGCCCTTGGCGGCAAGGCGCGCTTCGCCCAGCTCGTTTTCGAGCCGTTCCCTGCGCCGCTTGAGAGACTGGTAGATGGCGGCCGGCGACGAGGCGAGGCGTCGCTGAAGGATCTGCAAGGCGAAACCGACATTGTTGCGCTTCTTCCCGTCCCCTTCGGCGAAGCGCTGCACGCGGTTCATCTCGGTGCGCACATATTCGGTGACGGCGGTGTAGAGCGCGGCCTCCCCTTCCGAGAGCTGATATTTGACCGTGCGCGCCCGCCGCTCGGGGAACAGCGGCCGGCCATCGAACTTGAGCAGTTCCTCCTTGGTCAGCCGCCGCATCATGTCTTCGGTGTCGGCATAATGGACACCGTCGCGGAACCTGCCCTCAAAGCGATCGCCGTCGAGGAGCGCCATGAAGAGCTGGAAATCCTCCTCCTTGCCGTTGTGCGGCGTCGCCGACATCAACAGCAGGTGGCGGCAGACCTGGCCGAGCTTCTGGCCGACCTGGTAACGCCGTGTATATTTGACCTCGCCGCCGAAATAGGTGGCCGACATGCGATGGGCTTCGTCGCAGATAATCAGGTCCCATTCGCGCGCGCTCATGAGCTTCTCCTGAAGCTCCTCATTGCGCGCCAACACGTCGAGACGGACGATCAGCCTATCCCGGTCGCTGAACGGATTGCCCGACCGCGAATTCTCGATCATGTCGCGGGAAAGGATGTCGAACTCGAGATTGAACTTCTGGCCGAGTTCGTCCTGCCACTGCTCGACCAGGCTGCCCGGCGCAACGACGAGACAGCGTTCCAGATCGCTGCGGGCGATCAGCTCCTTCATCAGCAACCCGGCCATGATCGTCTTGCCTGCGCCGGGATCGTCGGCGAGGAGGAAGCGAAGCGGTTGGCGCGGCAGCATCTCGCCATAGACCGCCGAGATCTGGTGCGGCAGCGGATCGACCAGGCTCGTGTGGATTGCCAGGTACGGATCGAAATAGTGGGCCAGCTTGATGCGGTTGGCTTCGGTCACCAGGCGCAGCAATTCGCCGTCGGCGTCGAACGACCAGGGCCGTCCATTCTGCTCGACCTCGAGACGGTGCTCGTCGTCCCGGTAGAGGACGGCCTCGGCCACCGTGCCGTTATGATCGCGGTAAACGACGTTGATCGCCTGATCGCCGATCCAGTCTACGGACACGACCTGCGCGGCTTGCGCCGAGGCAATGCCCCGAACGGATGCGCCATTCTTGATATCTTCCAGCCGCGCCATAACCGCCTCTACGCCCTGCCTATCCGTCACATCTGAAAATCCGCAGCCTTGAGCGCCTCATCCGTTTCTTTGCGGTTGAGCGCCACAATATGCTGCGTACGCGCACTCAGCTTCGTCGCATCTCCAAGCAGTCCCAGACGCTTGAGAACATAGAAGAGCATAGCGTAGCGCACCGTCAGGACAGCGCGCCCGTTCTTCATGCCGAAATCTTTGGCGACCACATCCTTCTGGCTTGGTGTCAGGTCGGGGTGCGGTCCGATCTCAACGTCAAAGGTCTCGTTCCACTGGCGATCATCAACGCCAGATGCTCCCGGGTCGCCGGGATTACGGACGCCGAGAATGCGAGGCAGCAGGAAATCTTTGAACCTGTCATCGATGTGACAGTAAGCGCGGGCGTGCCATCGCAAGCCGTCATAGCCGAGCGCATGCGGCGTCATGCGCCGCCACACAGGCGCAGCTCGCTCCTTGCTCATCGACTGGTAGTGAACTTCCAGCGATCTCTTGTCCCGTATGGCGTCGAGGACGGCACGCAACGCGCCAGAGTCGACCCGTCGTCGAGGCGTTAGGGCGATGTCTGTCTCCGGCGGGCTGACGATCCACGACTCGCTCGATTCAGTTAGGCCCTCCGCCAAGGAGCGCAGGCGGGACAGGTAGCTGTCCGGGTCAGGCTTCAAGAAGATTGGGGAGAAGTCGGGCGCAGCGACGTACCGCTTCGCGCTCTTGTCATAGACCGCGTTGTGGGGCGCGCGCTCCTGATAGAGTGTCAGGTCCTTCGACGCCTGAGGCACGGAGACATCGAACATGTCGATGATGTCCGAGCGGTTGACGCCACCCTCCCAGAACAGCCGGAACTCGATGAATTCGAGCCGCCGTTCCACCCCCCATTTCAACGCCGTGGCGCTCTCCAACATCACACTCCGTCTCCAACCGCCGATACGGATAAAAAGTATATGGACATATCGACGCGATCCGTATAACTAATAGTCACACCAGCGCGGATCGTCAATGGTGGCGAGCGCGAGATTCGGGAGGAAAGGCAATGTCCAAGCGCAGTCCCAATCGCGAAGTGACCAGCAAGAAGGCGGCTAGCGCCGCGTCGAAGGTTTTGCGGGATCCCAAGAGCAGTAAGGCCGCGAAAAGCGCTGCGGCGTCCGCGCTGACCCAGCGCCCGAACAAAAAGTAAGCCGGAAGGGGAACGGCGATGCTCACGCGCACGCGCCCCACCGCTCCGGGCCAGGACGATCTTTTCAGCCCTGAAGTCGAACTGCTCCTGCCGGCGCGCCTTGCGGTCGAAGGCAAGGTGCTGGGAAGCCCGGTCCGGCAGTTGGCGGTTCCGGCCCAGCGCGTACGTTGTCGCCTACGGCCCTTCGCAATCCGCCGGGTCGCAGGTCATGAAACCACCCTCCCGTCCGGCGAGACGCTGAAGATCATCAGCGCAAAGACCGCGACGCCTCTGGACGCCGATCTCATTCTGCTGGTTGCTGGCGTGACGGAGCCTGAGCGGATTGCCGAGGCGTTGGACCTCGGCGAAGGTCGATGGATGAACGCATCGCCGACCCGCATCGATGCGCTGGACCGCACGGAACGCGTCGACCGGCTGACTGCGGTATCGACGTCTTGGACGGATGCGGTTCATCTGCGCGAGGGACAAGCCGCCACCGCCGGCCAGTCAGCGCGGCCAGGGTTGCGGCGTCCGCAGATTGGCGCGCTTCACGCAGCGCTTGCCCATGCGACGCGATCGACCGATCCGGCAACCATCGTCATGCCGACCGGTACCGGCAAAACCGAAACCATGCTCGCACTCAATGCCCACCGGCGCTTCGAGCGTCTGCTGGTGGTCGTGCCGACCGACGCCCTGCGCGAGCAGATTGCCGGCAAGTTCGAGACCTTCGGCGTGCTGCGGCAACAGCAATGTCTCGACGACAAGGCAGCCTTTCCGCTGGTCATGCGCCTCTCGCATATTCCAACCACCGTTGCAGAAGTCGATGAGATCTTCGACAGCGCCAATGTCGTGGTCACCACGATGCAGATCGCCGGGCGCGCCGAAGCGGCTGTGCAAGAGAGGATGGCGGTACGGGCCTCAGCGCTGTTCATCGACGAAGCGCATCACATCGGCGCCCCGACCTGGGCTCGCTTCCGCGGCCTGTTCACCGACCGTGAACCGCCGCTCCCGATCGTCCAGTTCACCGCCACGCCTTTCCGTGAGGACGGTCGGCGTGTCGACGGCGAGTTCATCTACACCTATCCGCTCAAGAAGGCGCAGGCCGAAGGCTATTTCAAGCCGATTCGGTTCGAGGCGGTGTTCGGCCTCGACCAGGCGGACGCCGATCTCGCGATCGCGGAGAAGCTTGGCGAAGTCCTCCAGGGCGACCTCGATGCCGGACTCAATCATCTCGCCATGGCACGGTGCCAGACCATCGAGCGCGCGAAGGATCTCCACCGGCTCTATAGCGCGCTGTATCCGGAGTTCCGGCCTGTCATCGTTCACAGCCAGCAGCCGGTTCGCGACCGGCGCGCGAACCTTGCCGCACTGCGCCGCTTCGACAGTCGCATCATCGTCTGCGTCGACATGCTGGGCGAAGGCTTCGATCTGCCGGAACTGAAGATCGCCGCTCTTCACGACCCGCACAAGAGCATCGCCGTCACCATCCAGTTTGTCGGCCGCTTTACCCGCCAGGACCCTCGCCTGGGGGATGCAACCGTAATCGCCAACACGGGTGTGGACGACATCGATCGATCCTTGGCTAAACTCTATGCAGAGGACGCCGACTGGAATGCGCTCGTCGAAGCGCTTAGCACCGCAAAGATCGACCGCCAGGTCCGCCGCGCCGAAATGTTCAAGGGGTTTGTCGGCGATCTCAGCGACATTCCCCTGCAGACGCTCGAACCCAAGATGAACGCGGTGGTCTATCGCACGAGTAGCGACGGCTGGGAGCCGCTGCGGGCGGAGGATCTGTATAATCCGGGCGTTTATCTGGGAATGAAGGTCAACCCGCACCAGCGCGTCGCCATCTTCGTCACCCGTTCCGAGGAACAAGCCGGCTGGACGACGGCCCAGCATGCGACGAACATCATCTGGGACCTGCATATGATGCATTGGGATCCCGACCGGCAGCTTCTCTACATCAGCAGTTCGGCTAAGGGCCCCTATGACCGGCTTGCCAAGACGGTGTGTGGCGACACAACGCGTCGAGTCGAAGGCGAGGACGTCTTCCGCAGCTTGCACGGCTTCAATCGCCTAATTCTACGCAACCTCGGCCTGACCCACCACCAAGGCCGTGGTGTTCGCTACTCCATGTATATGGGTGTCGATGTCGCCGACGGTCTCGACACCGCGAAGTCCCAGTCGCGTATTAAGAACAACGTCTTCGCGACCGGCTTCCTCGACGGCGTTCCCGCCTCTCGCGGCTGCTCCGCGAAAGGCAAATTCTGGTCGATCTCTCCCGTCCGCGACCTGACCGACTGGGTTGAATGGTGCGCGGACATCGGCAGGACCGTTAATAATCCGGGAATCACCACCGACAGCGTGTTCAAGAGCGCGATGCGGCCCCGCCAAATCAGCGAACGCCCGGGCGCGCCACCGGTTGCGATCCACTGGCCGGAATCGCTGCTGACGCAGATCGAGGACCGTATCGAGATCAGTTTCGGCGACGAGCCGGTGCCGTTCGCCGAATGCGACATCGAGCTGCTAGATCATGAACGCACCGGCCCGCTACGCTTTGCGGTGCGTAGCGATGCCCACGCCGCTGAGTTCGAGATCGTGTTTGCCGAGGGCGGTGCACGTTATCCGCAGCGTTCAGGCCCGAAGGCGACCATCAAGGTCGGCGGCAAGGTGAAACCCCTGTCTGAATCGTTCGGCGACGATTCCCCGCAGATCGACTTCGGCGACGGGTCGCTGCTGATCTACAGCCACCTCTATGCCTTACCTGATGGCGTTGTGGCCGAGCCCTATCCGGTCGACCGGATCGAGGCTTGGGACTGGTCGAAGATCAACATCCGGGCCGAAGCGCAGGGCCCGGAGAAGCGGGCGGACTCCGTGCAGCGACGTGTCATCGAGGCGTTGATCGCTGAGGGCGACGCCTATGATCTTATCTTCGACGACGATGGCGCTGGTGAGATTGCCGATGTCGTGACGCTTCGCGTGACCGAAGGTCTTGTGCAGGTGACACTCCACCACTGCAAATATTCCAGCGCGGAGACACCGGGGGCTCGCGTTAAGGATCTTTACGAGGTCTGCGGCCAAGCCCAGAAATCCGCGCGTTGGCGCGACCGTCCCAACCGGATGTTCACGCACATGCTGAAGCGCGAGAAGCTTCGCCTGGAAAAGGGCCAGAGCTCCCGTTTCGAGCAGGGGAACGCCGCCTTCCTGAAAAAGCTGAAGGCGAGTTGGCAGGACTATCGCTACGAATTCGATGTACGGATCGTCCAACCTGGCCTGTCGCGAGCCGCCGTCACGGAGGAAGGTCTACATCTCCTGGCGAGCGTCGAGACCTATCTGCTCGAGACGCGCGCCATGCGGTTGAAGGTGATCGCCAACGCCTGAACTGAATCTAGGGGAAAGCCTTCCCCTGCGGCCGAGCCTGTCGTCTCGCCGACCCCTTCTGCGGGGAGACCCCGCAACGCCCCCGAGAGTGAGAGTGCCGACCGGCTTTGCCGTGACGGGTTGATGGCTGGGAGAGGGGCTTCCGGCGCCCGTCGCGGAGATCCGCGATGTCCAGAAAGACCGCATCCGCTCGCGCCGGCCAGGACCGGACGAGCCTCTATGATGAAATCACCGGCAAGATCATCTCCGAGCTGGAGGCCGGCCGCGTGCCCTGGGTCCAGCCCTGGGGGACAGCGGCGGCAAAAGCGCCGCTCGCGATGCCGAAGAACGCCGCCACCGGCCGGCAGTATTCGGGTATCAACGTCCTGATTCTCTGGGGTGCCGTGATCGATCACGGCTTTCCCGGCCAGAGCTGGCTCACCTTCCGCCAGGCGCTCGCGCTCGGCGGCAATGTGCGCAAGGGCGAACGCGGCACGACCGTCGTCTATGCCGACCGCTTCGTGCCGGATGACGAGAAGCGGCGCGCTCGTGAGACCGGCGAGGAAGCCCAGGCGATACCATTCCTGAAGCGCTTCACCGTGTTCAATACCGCGCAGTGCGAGAACCTGCCGGATGACATTGCGATCGTCGCACCGCCTCCTCCGCCGGGCATGATCGAGCCCAAGGTTGAGGCATTGATCCGCGCCACCGGAATTGACTTCCGCATCGGCGGCAGCCGCGCCTTCTACGCCCCGGCGCTCGACTATGTTCAGGTCCCGCCGCCCGCCGCGTATTTCGAGCCGATCAACTGGCACCGGACGGCGCTGCACGAGCTCGGCCACGCCACGGGCCATTCATCCCGTCTCAGCCGCGACATGACCGGCGGCTTCGGCACCAAGAAGTACGCGTTCGAGGAGCTGGTCGCCGAGATGAACGCGGCCTTCTGCTGCGCCTCGCTCGGCATCGTGCCAACCGTCAGGCACGCGGACTATATCGGCTCATGGCTCGAGGTTCTGCACGAGGACAACCGCGCCATCGTCCGCGCCGCATCCCAGGCCAGCAAGGCGGCGGACTGGCTCCTTAACTTCCTCTCGGGTGAAGAAGCTGGCGTTGAGGGTGAACTCTCGGCTGACAGGAGGGCGGCATGATCCTCGTGACCGCCGAGCTGCGCGAGCGGCTCCTCGCCAACGGCCGCGATCGCGGCGCCGACCACATCCCCGTGCTGAAGTTCTTCAACCCGCTCGGCGAGGGTGTCTGGCTCGTGACCGAGCTCGACGCCGACGGCGACACCTTGTTCGGCCTAGCCGATCTTGGCGAGCCCGAGCTGGGCTCATTCAGCCTCGCCGAAATCACCGCGGTACGCCTGCCTCTCGGGCTGGGCATCGAGCGCGACATCCTATTCGAAGGCGTGTTTCCAATCTCGGTCTGGGCGGAGGCGGCGCACCGGACAGGCAGCATCCGCGCGGCCGAGCGCGTGCTTCATACTGTCCGCCGGATCCAGCGGGAGGCGCCGAAAGAATAGAGTGAGAGGGAGGACGGGATTTCCGTGACGGGTTGGAGGTCGAGAGAGAGGCTCTCGGCCGCCCGTCACGGAGTAATCCCCGATGGCTACTGCAGTTCAGAAGATCGTCCTGTCGTCCTCGCGCGACATCCCCTTCAACAAGCTGGTGCTGAGCCAGTCCAACGTCCGCCGCGTGAAGGCTGGCGTTTCAATCGAGGACCTTGCGGCCTCGATCGCCCGCCGCGGCCTGATCCAGAGCCTCAGCGTCTTCCCCGTCGTCGACGCCGAGGGCAATGAGACCGGCATGTTCGAAGTGCCGGCCGGTGGCCGCCGTTTCCGCGCCCTGGAGCTGCTGGTCAAGCAGAAGCGGCTCGCCAAGGTGGCGCCGGTGCCGTGCGTCGTGCGGGAGCGCGATGGCGCCGTCCTCGCGGAGGAAGTCTCGCTCGCCGAGAACATCGAGCGCGCGCCGCTCCACCCCCTGGACCAATTCCGCGCCTTCCAGGATATGCGCTGCAAGGGTATGTCCGAGGAGGAGATCGCCGCAGCCTTCTTCGTACCGGTTCAGGTCGTGAAGCAGCGACTTCGTCTTGCGGCCGCATCGCCTTCACTCCTCGACGTCTATGCCGACGACGGCATGACGCTCGAGCAGCTCATGGCCTTCTCGGTGTCCGACGATCATGCCCGCCAGGAACAGGTCTGGAACGCGATCAAGGACGCCTGGTCGAAGGAGCCTTATCAGATCCGGCGCATGCTCACCGAGACGACGGTTCGCGCCTCGGACAAGCGCGCCGTCTTCGTCAGCGTCGAGGCCTATGAGGCCGCCGGCGGCCTCGTCATGCGTGACCTGTTCCAGTCCGACGACGGTGGTTGGCTGCAGGACGCCGCGCTTCTCGATCGGCTTGTCGCCGAAAAGCTGAAAGCGACGGCCGAGGAGATCGCCGCCGAAGGGTGGAAGTGGATCGAGGTTGCGGTCGGCTTCCCCTATGACGCCACGCGCGGCCTGCGTGACCTGCAGGGTGAACCGCTCGACCTGACGGCCGAAGAACAGGCGACGATCGAGGCGCTCAGCGCCGAATACCAGAAGCTCCAGGCCGAATATGAAGGCGCCGACGAGTTGCCGGACGAGATCGATCTGCGGCTCGGCGAAATTGAGACCGCGCTCGCGGCCTTTGATGATCGGCCCGTTCGCTTCGAGGCGGAAGATATCGCACGCGCCGGCGTTTTCATCAGCATCGCCCATGACGGTAGCCTCGACATCGATCGCGGCTACGTTCGCCCCGAGGACGAGGCGCCGATCGCACCCGAGGGTGACACCGGGATCGACGCAGACGTCGGTTCGGCCGAGTCGGCCGTGCAACGGGCTGTGATCACCATCGGCGGTCAGGCTGTCGAGCCGGAGGACGACGAGGACGATGGGATCAAGCCGCTGCCGGAACGGCTCATCACCGAGCTGACGGCCCATCGCACGCTGGCGTTGCGCGATGCGGTCGCCAACAACCCGCAGGTCGCCATGACCGCGTTGCTGCACAAGCTGGTCTCCGACACCTTCCAGCACAGGATGTACAAGGGCGCGCTGGAGGCTTCGGTCAATCACGTCTTCTTCCCCGTGCAGGACGAGGCGTTGAAGGACAGCCCGTCCGCCCGCGCGGTACAAGAGCGGCACGAAGCCTGGGCCGGCGACATCCCGGCCGATGACGATGCACTCTGGGATTGGCTGGCAGTCCTCGACGACACGAGCCGCATGGCGCTGCTCGCCCATTGCGTCAGCTACGGCGTCAACGCGCTTTACGAGAAGCCCAATCCCTATGGCGGCAACGGCGTCTCGCAGCATGGCCTCGACATGCGGCTTAGCCAGGCCGACCGGCTGGCGCGCGCGACCGGGCTCGACATGGTGGAGGTCGGCTGGCGCCCCACGGTCGGCAACTATCTCGGCCGGGTCACCAAGCCTCGCATCCTCCAGGCCGTCCGCGAAGGCGCCGGCGAGCAGGCCGCCCAGCTCATCGACCACCTGAAGAAGGCCGACATGGCCAAGGAGGCCGAGCGCCTGCTGGCGGAGACGGGTTGGCTGCCCGAGCCGCTGCGCCTTGTCGGCGATGCCGACGCGCCCGCGCCGGAGGTCGAGACCGGCGGTGAGGACGACAGCGCAGCGCTGCCCGCATTTCTCGCCGGCGACGACGAGGACGTCGCGGCCGAGGCCAACGGCGATGAAGCGCCCCTTGTCGCGGCCGAATGAACAGCACCCGGAGCGGCTTCGGCCGCTCCGGTCACTTACCCGATTCAAGGAGCATCGCCATGCCGCAATCCACTCCGGCGCCACGCCGCGTCGTCTTCCAGTTCCTCGTTCCCGTCCATGTCGAGCTCGAGGACGGGCTCGTCGGCCGCGTGACGATCATGGACGAAACCCCCGTGCGCGATCCCGTCGTCGTCGAAGGCGATCCCGCCTATCTCGCCGACGCCGTCCGCGCCGCCGACGACGGCCAAGCCTGGCCATCCTGGCAGTTCGGCTACTGACAGCCTTCGCCCCGTACCCGTCCCGAGCCCGGCCCGAGCGCCGGGCTCTTTCGTTTCCGGAGCCCGCCATGACCGATTTCTTCACCCGCTATTCCTGCCTGCTCGACGTCGGCACGTCCGCCAACGTTGACCGGGCCTTCGACATCTACACCGCATTGATGGCCGAGAACGGCCGCGAGGATCCGCCGGCCCAACCGTTCCTCCTCTCGGTGGAGCCCGAACACGGCGCGTCGCGGCTCTGGCTGCGCGACCCCGGCAGCGCCGATCCGCAGCTTGCAATCACGTTCGTGACGCGCTGCGCTGAGGCGTTTGGTCTTACCGGCCCGTGGGGCTTTCAATGGGCCGGCATCGCCTCGACTCCCGTGGTCGACGGCTTCACCGGCGGCGCCCATCTTCTTGATCTCGCCACAGGCGAGACGATCGCGTGGATGAGCACCGGCCGCTGGCTCGCCGATCGCCTTGCCGAGGGAGGCGCGCGATGAGCATCCCCGATCATGCCCGCGCGAACTTCCAGACGCTGCTGCGCGCCGCGACGAGCGGCGATCTGGCGCTGATGGAATGCGCCGACGTGGCGACCGGCGAGCCGCGCTACGTCATCTGCGCCGTCGGCCGCGATGCAGGCGACTTCGTGTTCACCCCGTTCGGCCATCTCGCCGATGGCAATCCCTTCGAGATCTACCGCCCGCCGGAGGCCTCAACATAGGGGCGGACGGCATCAAGGAGCCCCGCGATGGCCGCACGGGCCTTTGACGCAAAGGCCGCACCGCCGTCGAAGCGATCAAAGGCATGGTGTGGATAGTAGGCGTTCAACACCGCGAGCACCTCGGCCAATTCGTCTCTCTTGCCGACCAGCCCGGCCTCGCGGGTGCTCGCCAGGCCTTTTTCGAAATCATGGCGGATATCCCGGCGACAGCGATCGTCGCTCCAGCCTTGGCTGGCAAGGAACGCCTTCAACCCAAGCTCGGCCGCGATCGCGATCTTGTAGCAGGTATCACGGGGATCCCAGCTTTCTGCTAGTGCCGGCGACGGCAGAAATCCTTCGCCATTGGCGAAGGAGGTTCGTGCCAACTCGCTGGCGCTTGCGCTTGCCGGACCGCCACCCGGGCGCGGGGCGCACTTGGGCTGATATTGGCTTCGGGCCATGCGTAACCTCCCCTTGACCGTACTGTTGTTACGCCCCATATGCGTAACGACAGTACGGAGAGTGAAAATGGCGGATCGCACGGTCGTTAAACGCGTGAAGGCGCAGCGCGACGTCAGGTTGCTCGAAGGCTGGCAAGAGGTCCGCGTCTGGGTTCCGACCGAACAGGACGCGGATGATGTCCGAAACCTGGCCGCGGAGCGCCGTGCGAAAGCCGAAGCGCTCACTGGCCTCAGTAAGGAGGTTCCTAAAGTGACCCCACAAACCGAGGCGCGTATCGCCGGCGCTATCGCCCTTCACGGCTCTGCCGCCTACACTACTCCGTCCGGAGCCGTGCTCGATTTGATGACCGAACTGGCCAACGAGGACGATTTGCAGGGTTTTTCCCGCGCCGTCGTAATCCTTGCCCGGGCCAAACCTGCCAACGCCCGATACGTCATCGACAGCGTGCCCGCAAAGATCAGCAACTTCGTCATCCGCCACCGCGGGATATCGGCAACCGACTTCATGAACTGGGCGAAGGCAAATCCGACCTGGGCGGATGAGCTCAAGCAGTACGCGCGACATCCCGAAGCCTTTGAACGTGCCGTCGAGGCCCTCGCGCATTCGATCAAAGAGTTCTCAAAAGCTTGCTGAGGCTCCGCTAGGCCTACCAGACCGCCACCTCCCATTGCCCATTGACGCGGGCAAAGCCGATCGGCCGGTTCTGCGGAGCGGCGTTCGGCCTGGTGGAATCGAGCACGATCTGCGTCATGCAGGTCACGCCGGGGCCAACGCCGCCCGGTGAGCAATCGCCGAGCTTCAGCGTCGCGTTCGCCAGCGACGTACCCGTGAACAGGCGGTGACGGCGCACGGCTGCGGTGGCTTCCTCCTCGCTCGGCTGGGCGACGCCGGCGGCGACCGCCGGAGATGCGGCGACCGGCGTGATCACCGGCCGGAGCACGAACCCCGCACCGAAGCCCACCGCCAGACATGCCGCGCCAAGAATGCCGATCGCGCTGCCCTTCATCTCGCCTCCCATGCTCATCATCCGGCGCAGCGCCCGGATGCGAGGCGCCGCGGCTTCTATTCCTACGAGAGCTTAGCGTCCCATCCGTGCCGCCGAAAGACGGTGCGACGGGCCGGGTTCCGCCCGCGCCAGAGTGAGAGGGTGGCCGGGACGGGTTTGAGCCCGTCCGGTCCAGAGAGAGCGCCGGGCCGGCTCGCCCTTGTCCCGCTCTCCGAGGTCCCTCCCATGCTTCATGCTCCGATCCCCGCCGTCGAGGCGGCTTCGCTTCCGCTTGGCTCCTCCGCGTCGCCGGCCGCCGCCTTCCTCGCCGCCGCCGAGCGCATCCTCTCCCACCTCGAACAGGGCCGCACAGTCGATGCCGCCATGCTGCGCAGCGCCATGGAGGACGCTTTCGGCGCGTCCGACGCCGCTGGCGCTTGGGATTGGAAGACGGCTTATGATGCCTGCGAGGTCGCGACCGTCCTGTTCCTGCGCAAATACGGAAGACCGCTTTTCCGCAAGGCCGCGTCGCCGGCTCCGCGGCTCTCCGCGCTCGCCAAGATCGTCGGACTGCTGCCGACGCATACGCGCCGCTCCGAGGAGGCGCAGGCCTTCCAGCAATTCTCGACCCCGGTCCCGCTCGGCCTTGCCGCACTGACAGCGGCAGCATTGACCCCGGCCGACCGCGTGCTGGAGCCGTCCGCCGGCACCGGGCTGCTCGCCGTCCTCGCCGAGACCGCGGGCGCATCGCTCATCCTCAACGAGTTGGCGGAGACCCGCGCCGATCTTCTCGCTTCCCTCTTTCCGGCCGTGCCCGTCACGCGCTTCGACGCCGCCCAGATCGACGACCATCTCGATCCGGCCGCACGCCCGAGCGTCGTCATCATGAACCCGCCATTCTCGGTGATGGCCAATGTCACCGGGCGTGTCGCCGACGCCGCCTATCGGCATATCGCCTCGGCGCTCGCCCGGCTCGCCGATGGCGGGCGGCTCGTGGCCATCACCGGCGCCAAGTTCTCGCCCGAGCTTCCGGCCTGGCGGGACGCCTTCGTCCGCCTGCAGGGGCGCGGCCGCGTCGTGTTCACCGCCGCGATTGCCGGCTCGGTCTATGTCAAGCACGGCACGACCATCGAGACCCGCCTGACCGTCATCGACAAGGCGCCAGCCGACGACGCCGAGCATTTTCCGGACTCGGCCGGCATCGCACCCAACGTCGCGACGCTGCTCGGCTGGATCGACGCGCAGCTTCCCGCGCGCCTGCCGGTCTCGATCGCGCGTCCTGCCGCAATGCCGGCTGCCACGCCGCGCACGGTGCGGGGCTATCTCGCTCGCGCGGCGACGACCCAGCCCGCGCGCCGCGTCCCCCAGCTCGTAAGCGTGCCGCTCTCCTATGAGACCATCGACTGGACGCCGCCGGAGAGCGGCAGGCTGTCGGACTCGATCTATGATGCCTATGCGCTCCAGTCGATCCGCATCGAGGGCGCGCAGCCGCATCCGACCAAGCTGGTGCAGTCCGCCGCCATGGCCTCAGTCGCGCCGCCGAAGCCGAGCTACCGGCCGACGCTGCCGGCGCAAATCGTCGCCGACGGCATCCTGTCCGACGCCCAGCTCGAGACGGTGATCTATGCCGGTGAGGCGCACGGCGAATACCTCGCCGGGGCCTGGACCGTGGACGAGACCGGCGATCTCGTCACCGCCGCGCCGGACGATGCCCCGAACGCGGTCCGCTTCCGCCGGGGCTTCATGCTCGGCGATGGCACCGGCGCCGGCAAGGGCCGCCAGTCGGCCGGCATCATCCTCGACAACTGGCTCCAGGGACGTCGCAAGGCCGTCTGGATCTCCAAGTCCGACAAGCTGCTGGAAGATGCCCAGCGCGACTGGTCGGCGCTCGGCATGGAGCGGCTGCTGGTCACGCCGTTGGCGCGCTTTCCGCAGGGCACGTCGATCCGGCTGAGCGAAGGCGTCCTATTCACCACCTACGCTACGCTACGGTCCGATGACCGCGGCGAAAAGCTTTCGCGCGTCAAGCAGATCGTCGAATGGTTGGGCTCCGATTTCGACGGAGTGATCATTTTCGACGAGTCCCACGCGATGCAGAATGCTGGCGGCGGCAAGGGAGAACGGGGAGATGTGGCCCCGTCGCAGCAAGGCCGTGCGGGGCTTCGGCTCCAGCACGCGCTGCCGAACGCCCGCGTCGTCTATGTCTCGGCGACCGGCGCGACAACGGTTCACAATCTCGCTTACGCCCAGCGGCTCGGTCTATGGGGCGGCGAGGATTTCCCATTCACCAACCGCGCCGAATTCGTCGATGCCGTCGACAATGGCGGCGTCGCGGCGATGGAAGTGCTCGCCCGCGATCTGCGCGCGCTCGGCCTCTACACGGCGCGGTCGCTCTCCTATGACGGTGTCGAATACGAGCTGGTCGAGCACCAGCTCACGCCCGAGCAGACCCGCATCTACGATGCCTATGCCGGCGCCTTCGCCATCATCCACAATCATCTCGACGCGGCGATGCAGGCGGCCAACATCACCGGCGACAGCGGCACACTGAATCGGCAGGCGAAGTCGGCCGCGCGCTCGGCCTTCGAGAGCGCCAAGCAGCGCTTCTTCGGCCACCTCCTCACTAGCATGAAGACCCCGACGCTGGTCCGCTCGATCGAGCAGGACCTCGCGGCCGGCCATTCCGCCGTCATCCAGATCGTCTCGACCGGCGAAGCCCTGATGGAGCGCCGCCTGGCCGAAATCCCGACCGAGGAATGGAACGACGTGCGCGTCGACATCACGCCGCGCGAATATGTCCTAGACTATCTCGCCCATTCCTTCCCGGTGCAGCTCTATGAGCCGTTCTCCGACAGCGAGGGCAATCTGTCATCGCGGCCGGTCTATCGCGACAGCCAGCCTGTCGAAAGCCGGGAGGCGCTCGCCCGCCGCGACGAGCTGATCGAACGCCTCGCATCGTTGCCGCCGGTCCCGGGCGCGCTCGACCAGATCGTCCAGCGCTTCGGCACCGATGTCGTCGCCGAGGTGACGGGACGCTCGCGGCGTGTCGTGCGCAAGGGCGAGCGGCTCGCCGTCGAGAACCGGGCGGCGTCCGCCAATCTCGCCGAGGCGGCCTCGTTCATGGACGACGACAAGCGGGTTCTGGTGTTCTCGGATGCAGGCGGCACGGGACGCAGCTATCACGCGGACCTCGCGGCCAAGAACCAGCGGCTGCGCATCCACTATCTGCTGGAGCCCGGCTGGAAGGCCGACGCCGCGATCCAGGGGCTCGGCCGTACCAACCGCACCAATCAGGCGCAGCCGCCGATCTTCCGCCCGATCGCGACCAACGTGAAGGCCGAGAAGCGCTTCCTTTCGACGATCGCGCGGCGGCTCGACACGCTCGGCGCCATCACGCGCGGCCAGCGCCAGACCGGCGGCCAGGGCCTGTTCCGGCCCGAGGACAATCTCGAATCCCATTATGCGCGCGACGCGTTGCGCCAGCTCTACCTGCTGCTCGTGCGCGGCAAGGTCGAGGGCTGCTCGCTCGATCGCTTCGAGACCGCCACCGGCCTCAAGCTGATGGACGACAACGGCATCAAGGATGAGCTGCCGCCGATCACGACCTTCCTCAACCGGCTCTTGGCGCTCACCATCGAGCTGCAGGGCATCCTGTTCACCGCCTTCGAGCAGCTCCTGACGGCGAAGATCGAGGGCGCGATCCGCAGCGGCCACTATGACGTCGGACTGGAGACGCTGCAGGCTGAGAGCTTCGTGGTCACCGACAGCCAGGTCATCCATGTCCATCCCGGCACCGGCGCGGAGACGCGGCTCCTGGCCATCACCCGCCGGGAGCGCAATCGCCCGGTCACGCTGGAGGGTGCGCTCGACCATCTCGCCGATCCGCGAGCACGGCTGCTGGTCAACGGTCGCTCCGGCCGCGCGGCCGTCCAGATGCCGGCACCGTCGATAATGCTCGACGACGGCGAGATCGAGCGCCGCGTCTGCCTGATCCGGCCGATGGAGCAGCATTATGCGCCGCTGCGCATGATGGAGGAGAGCCATTGGGAGGAAGCCGACCGCGATCGCTTCGCCGCCGCGTGGAGGCGGAGCTTGCCGACATCCCGGAATTCTCCGACAGCACGATCCATATCGTCGCCGGCCTGCTGCTGCCGATCTGGAAGCGCCTGCCGGACGAGTCGACCAGGGTCTACCGGCTTCAGACCGATGCGGGAGAGCGCATCATCGGCCGCCGGGTCTCGCCAGCCTGGGCGGCCAACGCTGCTTCGCAGGGCGCGAGCACGCTGACGCCCGAACATGCCTTCACGGCGCTGATGGAAGGCACCACGGTCCTCGATCTCGCCGAAGGGCTCCAGCTCCGCCGTGCGCGCGTCATGAGCGCCTATCGCCTCGAGCTGACCGGCTTCACCGAGGCGATGCGCGAGCGGCTGCGGGCCTATGGCCTGTTCAGCGAGATCATCTCCTGGAAGCTGCGCTTCTTCGTGCCGGCCGACGCCAGCGGCGTGAGCGTCCTCACCAAGCTGCTCGACACCTACCCGGTCGTGCGCATCTCCGAACGGGAGGCCGCGTGATGTTCCGTCACGAAGCTTCCGATCTCGCCCAGCGTCTCGGCCGGCAGGCCGAGGCGGTGTGCCGCCATTACCTGTCCAGCGGGCGGCGCGAGGGTCGCTATTGGCTGGTCGGCGACGTGCGCAACACGCCGGGCCGTTCGATGTATGTGCGGCTCAAGGACTCACCCAAGGGTCCGGCCGGCAAATGGACCGATGCCGCGACCGGCGAGCATGGCGATCTTCTCGACGTGATCCGGGAGAGCTGTGGCCTCATCGACTTCAAGGACGTCACCGACGAGGCCCGGACCTTCCTCAGCATGCCGCCGCCCGCGCCGATGCCGGCACACCCGCGTCAGGCCCCTGCGCCGCACGGATCGCCCGAGGCGGCCCGCCGCCTGTTCGGGATGTCGCAGCCGATCACGGGCACGCTCGTGCAGTCGTACTTACGCGAACGCGGCATTACGGATTTACGTGGAACCGGAAACCTGCGCTTCCACCCGCGCTGCTATTATCGGCGCGACGAGCATTCTCCGACCGAGACCTGGCCGGCCATGATCGCCGCCGTCACCGACCTTGGCGGCACGATCACCGGGGCGCATCGAACCTGGCTCGACCCGCGACGCCGCGACAAGGCGCCGCTGGACACGCCAAGGCGCGCGATGGGCGATCTTCTCGGCAACGCGGTCCGCTTCGGCACAGGTGGCGAAGTCATGGCGGCCGGGGAAGGCATCGAGACCGTCCTGTCGGTCAAGCAGGTCTTGCCCGACATGCCGATGCTGGCCGCGCTCTCGGCAGCCCATCTCGCCGCCATCCTGTTCCCGGACACGCTGCGGCGGCTCTACATCCTGCGCGACGACGATCCGGCCGGTGACGGTGCGCGTGACAGCCTGATCGAACGGGCAGAGGCGGCCGGAATCGAGGCGATCGTCATCTCGCCGGAGCTCGGCGACTTCAACGAGGATCTCCGTACCCTCGGCATCGACACGCTCAGAAGCCAGACCCTGATGCAGATCGGGCCGCAGGACGTGGCGCGCTTCATGGCGCTGGCGGCATAGCCGGCAGGGAGGAAGGTGGCGGCGGTGCCACCATGCTCGTCCGGATGCACCATGCTCTCTGAGAGGACCGCGCCTCGGCCTTCGAGAGGGCGATCGGCCCACAGTCGGGCCGGACCGGCAATGGCGGCGGCCGGCTATTTTCCGGCGGCGCGTGCCGCGCCTTTCCATCGCGAGGCAAAATAGCCGACCTTCGCCATCCTCCGCTGACGCTCCGGCCCTGCGCTGCGCTCCGGGTGCAGGGCCGTCCCGCCGGTGGGCTTCGTCGCCATGAAGGCCGCGACGGTCGCGGTCCTACCGACGGAGCATCCCATGGACGCGCACGACGACTTCGAACCGCACCACGAATCCTCTCCCACCGACCACGTCCTCAATGAACTGCAGCTCCACGGCTACCGGCCCTTCGCCGACGAACCGGATCAGCGGCTTCTTCCCGACGGCAACGCGGTCGCGGGCGCCGTCGCCGATATCTTCGACGCCCTGATCGTCACACTGGAGGACACACGCCTCGAACCCGACCTCGACGATCTCCTCTGGTCGACCGTCAATGTCTTCCATCGCGCCACCGAACGGATCGCACGCGAGCTCGACGATAACGAGCAGGCCCAGAAGCGCTCCCAGCGGGAACAGGACGGCAGCGAGGTGAAGTCGGTCGAACTCGAGCGGCAGATCGCCGAGGGCATGACGCTCATCGAGCGTCAGGCCGCCTTCGAGCTGATGCGCGACCAGGCCGCCGAACACTACGAACGCTATATCGGCAAGCCGTGGCTCCCGCGCAGCGGGTCGAAGGTCAACCATCGCAATCTCACCTCGGCGATGATCGACAGCCGCGACTTCCTGATGGCGAAGAAGCGGGCCGAGCAGGAAATCCTCCTGCCTCCGGGACCGAAGATCGTCGTCACCGGCGGGCTCGACTTCAACGATCACCAGCTCATCTGGGCCAAGCTCGACCAGGTGCATGAGAAGCACCCCGACATGGTCCTCGTTCACGGCAAGTCGCCGAAGGGAGCCGAGAAGATCGCCTCGCTCTGGGCGAAGAACCGCGACGTGCCGCAGATCGGATTTGCGCCGGACTGGACGAAGCACGGGCGGGCCGCGCCGTTCAAGCGGAACGACGAGATGCTGGAGATCTTGCCCAAGGGCGTGATGCACTTCCCGGGCACGGGCATCAACGACAACCTGGCTGACAAGGCCAAGAAGCTCGGCATCCCGGTCTGGAAGTTTGGCGGCGCGTAAGCGTCGCCACCAACCGCATGATCGAAGTTTCAGACGACAGCGTCGAGCGCTTCTATTTTATTTTCCCGGAGGGATTACAAAGGTCGCGATGAGCAAAATCACCGACGACGACTATAGAACCCACATGGCGAGCGTGGTCGCCGATGGCTTCACACTCAATCCACCCGGTTTTGAGCGTCTTTCATCATGGACTCATATGCTGATGCACCTCGTCAGCGCGCGATCTAATTTCGAATGGGTGCGTGATCACCCGACCGAACTCGGCGACCTGGAGAATTCGCTGCGTGAGCAAGCGTTCTTCGTGGCGGGCATCATGGCCTATTGTCGATGCTACGCGTCGTCCGGTTCTGGACTGCCCATGCTCGATGCGAAGAAGGTCTATGAAGGCTCCGACGACGGCAAGCAGATCCACGAACGCCTCATCGGCCTCCGCAACTCCGTCGCTGCCCATACGGATGCATCCGACATCGTTCGCCTAACCCTTGCCGTGAAGGACGAACCCGAGCGTCTCGTGGTGCGGCACCTATGGACGATGGCTGTCCCCGTCGATGAGGTCGCGGACTTTCTGGAGGCTGTTGCTCACACCGAGCACTTCGTCACGGTCAGCCTGAACAAATACCTCAATCGGCTCGAACAGGATCGAGGCAAGAAGATCGAACTCGACTGACGTTTCCCGGTAGCCCGACCAGCTCCTGGCGCGAAAAACCATCCCCGCCTATCTGCGCTGATCCTTGGTCAGACTGATCGCCTGACGCCATCAACCCGTAAAGGGTCGGCTATGCGAGCATGCCGCCACTCCGGCTTCGCCTACGCGGTGATTGCAGCGATCAGCCCGACACATCGGGCGCCTGTCAGCGGGGGAATGGTCCTCCGCTCGAAACAGGAGCCGGATCGATGTCCCTCAACGACGCGCACGCCTTCGCCTTCAGCCTCGCCACCACCCTGATGACCGCCATCATCATCTTCCAGGCCGGCGACGGCACCCTCTCGGTGATGCCCGCCAGCGAGTACGACGGCGACATGGCTGCGATCGTCCATGAGATGGATCCCTTCGCCCCATAACGGGGGCGAACCGGCGCCGCCGAGCGGAAGTCGCACGCGATTTCCGCTCCCGGTGCAGTCGACTTTTAGCTATAGTTCGGTCGCGCCGTGGTGGTGGTGGAGGCGCAACCGTCAGACCTTTTCTCACGGAGGCCACCATCGTGATCATCCTCGCAATACTGGCATCCCTTGCAGCCATCGGCCTGCTTTGCTGGCTGCTGTTCACGCTGGCCGTCTTCGCGCTGCCGGCGTTCGTCGGCGTGACCGCAGGCGTCCGGGCGAACGGCACCGGCGCCGGTATCCCGGGCGCGATCCTCGTAGGAGCCGCCGCCGCCGCCCTCACGCTAGCGGCGGGCCATCTGCTGATTACCTTCGTCCGACCGATGTGGCTGAAACTGGTTGTGGCCGCCGCATTCGTTGCGCCGGCGGCAATCGCCGGGTTCCATGCGACGCATGGCATCGTGAAACACCTCATGCCGTCCGACGGGTGGCAGATCACCTTCTCCGTCATCGGCGCGATCGCGGTCGGCATCACCACCTTCATACGGGTCGCAGGAATGGCAGCGGCCCCGGGCTCATCCGATCAGAACCTCGCGCGGGCCTGATCGAAATGTCGACGTTGCGAGGGCAAGACCAGCGATGAGCTGCGACCGCCATACCGTCTCAGGCCAGTGCGATTGATGCATGAAGCGCGGATCGACGATGGCCCAGGAAAGCGGCTCTTGTTGGAGCGGTGGCCCTGTCAGGATCATCTCTTGGCGGCACACTGAACATCCGGCGTGGCGATCTGCCATTGGCGGCGGCGGGCTACGAAGCAGCGCTGATGCCCTGCCGAGAGGGAACGAAGCCGGTGAGCGTGCCGCGAGCCGGTTTGTCGGTGTGGGATGGCTGCCATTTTCTCCGTTTCTGACCGTGCCTCAACCGCTCCAAACGGCCTCTTCAATGGCCTGATCTAGCCGAAGGCCGGCTGACGCCTCGATCGCCTATGACGCAACAGCCGCGTCAAACTTTCTTCCCCTGCCGGCTGCGCCGCCATTCCTCGCGAGACAAGAAAGCCCTCCTTAGCTGTCAGGCCCCTGCGGGGTGCGTCGTCGATCGCCTCCGGCCTGCCGATCGCCATCGAGGCCGCAATGGTGCGGGCTCGGGAACGGAAAAGCGGAGATTTACAATGGCGACCATCGGCACCTTCAAGAAGACCGGCTCGAACGAGTTCACCGGCGAAATCGTCACCCTCAGCGTGCAGGCCAAGAACGTGCGCATCGTCCCCGATCAGCGCGCCACCGGCGAGAACGCCCCCAGCCACCGGGTCCTGGTCGGCCGCGCCGAGATCGGCGCCGCTTGGTCCAAGCGCTCGAATGAGGGCCGCGAGTATCTGGGCCTCAAGCTCGACGATCCGAGCTTCAACGCCCCGATCTACGCCAACCTCTTCGACGACGAGGACGCCGACACCTTCTCGCTGATCTGGTCCCGCCCCAACGGGCGGCGCGGCGACTGAGGCCCCCCGCGAGGCCCCGGCCGGAAGGCCGGGGCCTTCGGCTTTTACGGCGACCGAATCAGTTGCGGCTTCTACTAGCCCGACAGAGCATTCAGAGGCACTTCTGGCTGGAAGATCGCGCCAAGAACGACTATTATAGCCGTAGTTTTGGCGTACGCGTAGGTCGGTGTGGGAGGTGATCATGCATGATCACCGCCCGACAATCTCGGGCCGCACGCGCGCTGCTGGGTTGGACACAGGAGACGCTCGCTGACAAGGCCCGGGTCTCATTGACCGCGCTCAAGCGCCTCGAATCCGCCAGTGGCCTCGAGGTTTTTGAGAGCACGCGCGATGAGGTGAGAAGGGCTTTCGAACGTGCCGGCATCGTTTTCCTGAACTCCGATCAGGGCAAGGGAGTGCTGCTCGTTGATGCCAAGAAGGAAGCGTGACGTTCGACCGGTCGCGGCGTTGCCACATCTTCCCGCGACAGAGCCTTGCGTCATCATTCCGACCGCATCACGGTTAACAATCTACTCCAGTTTGGATACATCTCGCGACCGGGGGATGTTGTGACCAAAGACGATTTTCTCGATCAGCCGCCGGCCGAAGCGGCACTGACCGCCTATGACGAGGACCATTTGAAGCTGTATGCCCGACTGCTCGACGCAGATGCGGCCAGCGCCGACTGGCGCGAAGTCGTTGAAGTTCTCTTCGGCCTCGATGCCAAGGCTGAGCCGGAGCGCGCCCTGCGCATCTACACCAGCCATCTCAACCGCGCGAAATGGATGACTACCAGCGGCTTCTGTCAGCTGCTCCAAGGTCGCCTGCACTGAGGTGATGCGCAAACCGCATCACGTTGCGGCCACTTCGTTCTTCCCGCACGTCATTCAACCCGGAATCGTATCCACTGCATAACTCGCGTTGCAGACCTTGCGCGGAGACGGTGGAGATGTCCGAAGATGAAAGTTGGCGGTCCGAAGCCGCTTATGACTATATCGACAAGTTGACCCCCGGCGATCTTGCTTGGGAGTTCCTGCGTCGTAACCCAGAATACAGAAAATCCTATCAGGAATTGGTGTCCGTCGGCCGACTGACCGAGGACATTGCGCGCGAATTCGCCGAGCAATGGGGGTTGCGATTTCGTCGCCGACCCTCGCAACTCCGGGCTCGTCCAACCGATCTTCTGGACCCCACAAGCCGATCCGGCGACGCTTCCGTTCACGGCTGGGCCGAGCCCGGCGGGAGATCTCAGCGTCCGCGTTAACGATCTGCAGGCCCATGCCATTGTCGAGCACGATGCCGCTTTGATCCGGCTTGCGCTACGGGACGAGCCCTACGACGTCGCCCTGACCGACGTCGATGACAGTCGTCCCCTCGGCGCGTTCGTCATGTTCGACGAATTGACGCCTGACCGGCTGATCGCGGTCGAACGCCTCTGGCACGCCATGTTCGGCAAGCGTGTGCCGCCCGATCCACGCATGACACTACAGAGACGTCGGCGCGCTCGCCAAATGCTACGCACTGTCGACGCACGCCAGAGCGGTGCCATCTACCGCGTCGTCGCCGAGCATCTCTTCCCTCAGCACAAGATCGACACAGCGTCCTGGGTCGGCGATCCAATTCGGGAGATCACCATCCGTCTCGCCCGTGACGGCATGAAGCTCGTGCGCGGGGGCTATCGGACATTGCTGCGCCGCCCACGCCGCGATCGCTGATTCCCGCTCGAGTGTTGTTTTTAGCCTGCTTACTTCGACATCGTTCGAGGCGCCGTCTTCGCGCCACCGTGCTCGCAACCCGCCGCTCGTTCGCAGCGGCCGCCAGCGAGACCACGGAGGTTCGATCATGGCCGAGAAAGCCGCCAATATACCGCCACGCTACCTGAGAACGCAGGAAGCGGCCCGCTTCCTCGGCCTGTCCGAACGGACCCTCGAAAAGCATCGCACCTATGGGACTGGACCGATCTACCGCAAGCTCGGCGGCCGCGTCGTCTATTCGGTAGATGACCTGCAGAGCTGGGCTGATCGCGGTCTCGTCACCTCGACCTCCGATCCGCGCGGCGGGACCGTGCTCCCAGCCAAGCGCCAGGCCAATCCGTCCTCCGCCACTGCTGGCGGCCGCTTCGCGCGCTGAGGTGGCCGGCCGTGTCGTCCCGCCACACCCAACACGATGAGCGCGCGCAACTCGATCTATTCCGGGCGCTGCCCGGCGATCTCGCGCCGCGCGACGCGCAGGATCTCATGGCCTATCCCTTCTTCTCGCTCGCCAAGTCGAAGCGGCTGGCGCCGATCGACTTCAAGGCGGGCTCGGTGAAGATCCGCGTCGAAGCCGTGCCCGAGCATGGCATGGCCACGATCTGGGACGCCGACGTCCTGATCTGGGCGGCCTCGCAGATCGTCGAAGCGCGCGATGTCGGCTTGCGTCCGTCCCGCCTGATGGCGACCACGCCCTACGAAATCCTGAACTTCATCGGCCGGGGCGTCAGCTTACGCGACTACGACCGCCTGAAGGCAGCGCTGGACAGGCTTCAGTCCACCACGGTCGCCACCTCGATCCGCCAGCCGACGGAGCGGCGGATGCACCGCTTCTCATGGATCAACGAATGGAAGGAGCGCGCCGATCACCGCGGCCGTCCGCTCGGCCTCGAGCTGATCGTGCCCGACTGGTTTTACGGCGCCGTTCTCGACGATGCGCTCGTGCTGACGATCGACCGCAAATACTTCGATCTCACGGGCGGCCTGGAGCGCTGGCTCTACCGCCTGGTGCGCAAGCACGGCGGCAAGCAGGAGTTCGGCTGGAGCTTCGACTTCCCGCATCTGCACGCCAAGTCCGGCAGCCTCTCGCCGCTCAAGCACTTCGCCTACGACCTGCGCGACATCGTCCGCCGCCAGCCGCTGCCGGGCTACAGGCTCACCATCGAGCAATGCCTTGGCGGCCCGGAAATCCTGTCCTTCGCACCGACCGATCCCGACGCGCTCGGCATCCCGCGCCGCCGTCGCCGCTCGACAACTCGCCCTGGGGATAAGCTGTGAATCGTCTCGTGCTATCAGGGACTGGCACTATCGTGCCATCGGGGACCGGACTCTCGTGCTATCGGGGACCGGAATCGTCGATTCCTCGCGCTAAATCAGCAGCTTGCGAGACCCGTAACTTATCTAACCTAGATTCCTTCGGAATCTTTCTAACGGAACCGGCTTTTTCGCGGTCCGTGGACAACCGCGCCGCGATGGCACGGAGCGCGCCATGATCGTCGCGCTGCTCAATCAGAAGGGCGGCGTAGGCAAGACGACGCTCGCCCTGCATCTCGCCGGCGAATGGGCTCGGCATGGACAGCGCGTCACGCTGATCGACGCCGACCCACAGGGTTCGGCGCTCGACTGGTCGCAGCAGCGCAGCCGGGAGGGATTGGAGCGGCTCTTCGGTGTCGTCGGCCTGGCGCGCGATACGCTGCATCGCGAGGCGCCGGAGCTGGCTCGCGGCGTCGATCACATCATTATCGATGGGCCGCCGCGTGTCGCGGGCCTGATGCGCTCGGCGCTGCTCGCCGCCGATCTCGTGCTGATCCCGGTGCAGCCGTCGCCGCTCGACGGCTGGGCGTCGGCCGAGATGCTCGCGCTGCTCGGCGAAGCGCGCATCTACCGCCCGCAGCTTGCCGCCCGCTTCGTGCTGAACCGCTGCGCGGCGCGCACCGTGCTCGCACGAGAAACGGCCGAGACACTGGCGAACCACGACCCGCCTTTGCTGGCGACCACCATCGGTCAGCGCATCGTCTTCGCCGATGTCGTGCAGACCGGGCGGATCGCCGCCGAGCAGGACGAGGATTGCCCGGGCGCGCGTGAAATCGCCGCGCTCGCGGCCGAAGTCGCGAGGATCGGCGCATGAGCGAACGATCTCCCAAGCGCAGCTTCGCGTCCCGGCCAAGCGATCCGGAGAGCTGGATCAAAGCGCCCGATCGCCAGACGCAGCGACCTCAACCCGCCGACGACTTCTCGGCCAGGCTGACCATCGACGTCACCGCCGACATGCGCGGCCGGATCAAGATCGCGGCCTTCCAGCGCGGCCAGACGGTCGCCGACATGCTGCGCTCGCTGTTCGAGCGTGAATTCCCACCAGCCCAAGGAGACGCCAAATGACCGGCCTTGCCGCCGTATCCGCGCGCGCCGGCCGCGCTCTTCACGTGCCGCCGGAGGATCTCACCCAGGTCGAACTCGTCTGGATCGAGAAGCGGATCGAGCACTGGATCCGCTTCGGCTGCGAGGTGCGCGAACAGGTCCTCGACCGCCGCCGCCGCATCCTCTTCTTCCCTCCCGGCGCGGTCTTCGCGCTGGTGCGCTGGGCCGCCAACGAGCACGGCACTGTGCTCTCCCGGCTCGACATCGTGCGCGCAGTCGGTCCCGGTGAACCCTGCCAGACGATTCCGACCGTGACGCCCGGCGGCGACATCCTGCTGCGCGTCGATGGCTGGCCGGAAGTGGAGCGCATGCTCCAGTTCATCGATGCGATCGAGGCGATCGGCATCGATCCGGCCGAGGTCTCGCCCGATCACTGGCGGCACGTCCACAACCGCCTGGCAGCCGGCGAGACGCCGCGCGCCTACACGATGCAGCGCCATCGCGCCTTCCTTCTGCGCCGGGAGATTGGCGTATGACCCGGCTCGGCTACGCCATCACCACGACGGGCGCGGTGTCATTGCTCGGCATCCTGTCGCTCGTGTCCTTCGCACCGAAGCTGATCTGGAACGCGTCGGCCAGCACGCCGATCGGCCTCTACGCCGTCGAGCCCGACCCGTCCCCGGAAGTCACCGATCTAGTCGCCGTGCGCGCGCCCGAGCCGCTCGCGAGCTTCCTCGCCGAGGGTGGCTATCTGCCCCGCGGCGTGCCGCTGATGAAGCGCGTCGTAGGGCTTCCTGGGCAGCGGGTTTGCAGGACGGCCCTCGCGATCACCGTCGACGCCGTGCCGATGGGCGAAGCGCTTGATCGGGATCGTCGCGGCAATCCGCTGCCCGTCTGGCAAGGCTGCCGCGTCGTCGCCGAGGGCGAGCTTTTCCTGATGAACTGGGAAGTCCGCGACAGCCTCGACGGCCGCTACTTCGGGCCGCTTCCCACCTCGGCTGTGATCGGTCGGGCCATCCCTCTCTACACCGACGAGGACGGCAACGGTCGCTTCGTCTGGCGCGCGCCGACGCGGTGACGGCGTGCCCCTTTCCAACCTCACCGCACATCCACGGAGGCAATCATGTCCCTGATCGGTCAGTTCACCCGCGACGACAGTGGCTTCATCGGTCACTTGGAAACACTCCTGCTGCACCAGGACGTCATCATCATTCCTGCCGATCCGTCTGACGCTGAGAATGCGCCGGATTTCCGCGTGCACGTCTTCGACAGCATGAACAACGAACCCGGCGCCGAACTCGGCGCGGGTTGGAAGCGCACCGGCGAGAAGGCCGGCGACTACGTCTCGCTGCAGCTTGACGACCCATCTTTCGCGCAGCCGATCCGCGCCAATCTGTTCCAGTCGGCCGACGACAAGTCGGCCTGGGGCTTGCACTGGAACCGATCGCCCAAGCGGGGCGAGCGGGACTGAGCGATGCAGGCCCGCCGCATTCGCGTTGTCGCCGGACGGTTCACCCCCGTCCGGTGCTCAGCCTTCCTGCTCCTTTCCGGCCTGCTCATCCCCCTGCCGCTAGCCGCTCAGACCTCAGCTCAGGACGCGCCGGTGGAGCGGGCAACACCCCACGATCCCTATGCTGGTCATATCGCCGATGCAGCGCGACGGTTCGGCATTCCGGAGGCCTGGATCCGCGCGGTCATGCGCGTCGAGAGCCGCGGTAACGTACGCGCGATCTCGCCCAAGGGCGCTATGGGCCTGATGCAGATTATGCCTATGACCTGGACCGATCTGCGCGCCCGTCATGGGCTCGGCGGCGATCCCTACGACCCGCGCGACAACATCATGGCGGGCGCTGCGTATCTGCGCGACATGCACGACCGCTATGGTTCGCCCGGCTTTCTGGCGGCCTACAATGCTGGTCCCGGGCGCTACGAGGAATATCGCAGCAACGGCCGACCATTGCCGGCCGAAACGCGTGCCTATGTCGCCGCTATCGCACCGATCATCGGCGGCGGCGATCTTGCCGCCCCCGTCACGGTAGCGATCGCCGATCCGCTCGCCTGGACCCGTGCTCCGCTCTTCATCGTGCAGGTCGATAGCAGGCGGCGCGCCGATCGGCCGCAGCCCGACGGCGATCCGGTTGCATCACCCGCACCGGAGTCTGCAGGCGATCCAACGCCGCCTGCACCGCGATCGGATGGTCTCTTCGTGGCGCGAACCGACAGTGTGGGGCCGCGATGATGGGCTTCGCACTTCATGCGGCAGTGTCGGGCTCTGGCGTGGAATTGGCGTTAGAGATGGGAAGAGCGGGCACCACAACCGCACGATGGCAGGATAAAGGGCCGCGATGTGCGGCCTCGGGCGGTTGTGGTTTTTCAAGAGGTTATGGCGCGTTTGCGCGATGTGCGCCTGATCGGCGCAAGGTGCGCGACGCGCATTTCATCAAGGATTTCCGCGCCGTTGCGCGATGTGCGGGGCTTCGACCATGAGCGTCGAGGACGACTTCCGCATCCGGCCCGGCCGCATCCGCTCGACCAAGGCGCAGCAGGCGCGGCCTTTCATCGCGCAGGCGCTCGCCGCTGCCCAGAAGGCGGGCGGCTCGGTCTCCCGGAAAGGCAAGATCGGCCCCGGCAACCGCTCGCGCTTCGGGCGCGGTCAGCGCGCCGCGGTGCAAGCCAATCGCCTGCTCACCGCGCGTTCGCGCGGGGCCGTCATCAAGGCGCGTGTCGTCCGCAGCGGCGGCCGCTCCGCCCCGCTCGCGACCCATCTCGGCTATCTGCGCCGCGAGGGCGTCACCCGGGATGGGGAGAAGGCCCGGCTGTTCGGCCCGGGCGGCGATGACCTCGACCCGAAGGAATTTGCCGAGCGCTGCGAAGATGATCGTCACCATTTTCGGTTCATCGTCTCGCCGGACGACGCGCTGGAGATTTCGGACCTGCGCTCCTTCACCCGCGATCTCGTCGGCCAGATGGAGAAGGATCTCGGCACCAAGCTCGACTGGACGGCCGTCGACCATTGGAACACCGAGCACCCCCACGTCCATCTGATCGTGCGCGGCGTGCGCGACGACGGCGAGAACCTCGTCATCTCCCGCGACTACATCAGGGAGGGCATGCGCGATCGCGCCCGTGATCTCATCACCCAGGAGCTGGGCCCGCGCACCGATCACGACATCCGCCGTAGCCTCGAGCGCCAGATCGAAGCCGAGCGCTGGACCAGCCTCGATCGGCAGCTCGCCCGTGATGGCTACCGGACCGGCGTCGTCGATCTCGCGCCGTGCCCGAATCGACAACCCGACGAGTTTCACGCGCTGAAGGTCGGCCGCCTGCGCAAGCTCGAAACGCTCGGCCTCGCCGACGAGATCGGTCCAGGCCACTGGGTCATCGCCGAGCGGGCGGAGACGACGCTGCGCGAGCTCGGCGAGCGCGGCGACATCATCAAGCGCATCCATCGCGGGCTGACCGAGCGCGGCATCGACCGTGGCGCGGCAAGTTACGTGCTTGCCGCGGAGAACATCGACGATCCAATCGTCGGCCGGCTGGTCGCGCGCGGCCTCGACGACGAATTGAAGGGGACGGCCTTTGCTCTTGTCGACGGCGTCGACGGCCGAACCCATCACATCAAGCTGCCCGACCTCGACGCCGCCGGCGACAGCGCGCCGGGATCGATCGTCGAGCTACGCCGCTTCGACGATGCACGCGGTCAACGCCGCGTCGCGCTCGCCGTCCGCTCCGATCTCGACATCTCCCGGCAAGTCACCGCCACCGGCGCCACCTGGCTTGACCGGCAGGCGATCGCGCGCGAGCCGGCCGCCTTGGGAGGCGGCGGCTTCGGCGTCGAAGTTCGCGACGCAATGGATCGGCGCGCCGAGCATCTGATCGACCAGCGGCTCGCCGAGCGGCACGGCCAGAGCGTCATCTTCTCGCGCAATCTCATCGAGACGCTGCGCCGACGCGAGCTTGACGCGCTGGCGGACAAGCTCGCCGCGGAGACCGGCCGGACATTCTCCAAGGCTGGGAGCGGCGAATACGTCACCGGCACCTATCGGCAGCGGCTCACGCTCGCATCGGGCCGCTTCGCCATGATCGACGATTGCCTCGGCTTTCAGCTCGTGCCCTGGACGCCGTCCCTCGACCGCCAGCTCGGCCAGCATGTCTCCGGCGTCGCCCGCAATGACGGCGGTGTCGACTGGAGCTTCGGGCGCAAGCGGGGCCTCGGCCTCTAGCGCAGATCAAGAAGGGAACGCCGCCATGTCCGCGACGAAAATCCTCTGGGGCCAGATCCTCACCGTGTTCATGATCGTGCTCTTCACGACCTGGACGGCCACGCAGTGGACGGCCTACCGGCTCGGCTTTCAGCCGCAGCTCGGTCATCCGTGGTTCGAGGTCGCCGGCTGGCCGGTCTACTATCCCCCGGCCTTCTTCTGGTGGTGGTATTTCTATGACGCCTACGCGCCGCCGATCTTCGTCGAGGGCGCCTATATCGCCGCGTCGGGCGGATTCATCTCGATCGCCGTCGCGATCGGGATGTCCGTGTGGCGCGCCCGCGAGGCGAAGAACGTCGAGACCTACGGGTCGGCTCGCTGGGCCAAGCCCGACGAGGTGAAGGCCGCAGGGCTGCTCGGCGCCGACGGCGTGGTGCTCGGAAAGCTCGATCGCGACTATCTCCGGCATGATGGGCCCGAGCATGTGCTGTGCTTCGCTCCGACCCGATCCGGCAAGGGCGTAGGGCTGGTCGTGCCCTCGCTGCTCACCTGGCCGGGCTCGGCGATCGTTCACGACATCAAAGGGGAAAACTGGACGCTGACGGCCGGCTTCCGGGCCCGGCACGGTCGCGTGCTACTCTTCGACCCGACCAACCCGAAGTCCGCCGCCTACAATCCGCTGCTCGAGGTCCGCAGGGGCGAATGGGAGGTCCGCGACGTCCAAAATATCGCCGACATCCTGGTCGACCCGGAAGGATCGCTCGAGAAGCGAAACCACTGGGAAAAAACCAGCCACGCCCTGTTGGTCGGCGCCATTCTCCATGTCCTCTACGCCGAAAAGGACAAGACCCTCGCCGGCGTCGCCGCCTTCCTATCCGATCCCAGACGCCCGATCGAGTCGACACTCGCGGCGATGATGAAGACCGCCCATCTGGGCGAGGCCGGCCCGCACCCCGTCATCGCCAGCGCCGCACGCGAGCTGCTCAACAAGTCCGACAACGAGCGATCGGGCGTGCTCTCGACCGCCATGTCGTTCCTCGGCCTCTATCGCGATCCCGTGGTGGCGCAGGTGACCGGCCGGTCCGATTGGCGCATCGCCGACCTTGTGGCGGAGGGCAACCCGACAACCCTCTACCTCGTCGTGCCCCCGTCCGACATCAGCCGGACCACGCCGTTGATCCGCCTGATCCTCAATCAGATCGGACGACGCTTGACCGAGGACCTTGACGCCAATCCCAGGCGCCCCCGGGTGCTGATGATGCTCGACGAGTTCGCCGCGCTTCGGCGCCTCGACTTTTTCGAAAGCGCGCTCGCGTTCATGGCCGGGTACGGGATCAAGGCATTCCTGATCGCGCAGTCCCTGAACCAGATCGAGAAGGCCTACGGGCCAAACAACTCCATCCTCGACAACTGCCACGTCCGCGTCAGCTTCGCGACCAACGACGAACGGACGGCCAAGCGGGTCTCCGACGCCCTCGGCACCGCGACCGAGATGAGGGCGATGAAGAACTATGCGGGCCATCGGCTATCCCCTTGGCTGGGCCACATGATGGTCTCGCGCTCCGAGACGGCGCGACCGCTGCTGACCCCTGGCGAAGTCATGCAGCTCGCGCCGGCGGACGAGATCGTCATGGTCGCGGGGACGCCGCCGATCCGGGCAAAAAAGGCGCGCTACTACGAGGACCGCCGATTTCAGGAGCGAATCCTGCCGCCGCCCACACTAAGCAAACCTGGCAAGCCGCCGGCGAACGACTGGAGCGGTCTCGAGCTTCCGCCAGTTCCCGACGTCGTCGGCGCACTCGCCAGCGCCGCACCCGATGCGCCTTCGACCGAGGACGAGGAAGACACGACCGAGTCCGAACGCCGACGCCAGCCTGAACTACGCCGCCTGCAGCCGGCCGAGAAGAAGGCCCCAATCGAGAACGAGTTCGAGATCGAACCGATCGAGGATGCTGACGAAGACGCCGCCCGCAACAGCCGAATGAGGGACACGATGCGCCAGGTCGCGCGACAGGCGTCCCTCGACCCCGGCGACGGCATCGAGCTGTAGGAGGCGATCATGGCGAAGCCTCCGAAGAAGCAGCGGCTTTCGGTTTATCTTGAGCCGGAGGTCATGAAGGCCCTATCGGCGCATGCGGCGCGGCGCGGCCATTCGCTGTCCCTCGTCGCCGAGGCCGGCATCGCGTCGTTCCTTTCGCCCGATGCCGCGGAGCGGCAGGAGGCGGCGATCACGAAGCGACTGGATCAGCTCGACCGGCGCATGACGCGCGTCGAGCGGGACGTCGGCATCGCGGTCGAGACCCTCGCGATCTTCGTGCGCTTCTGGTTCAACACGACGCCCGCCCTGCCGGAGCATGCGGCCCAGGCGGCACGCGCCAAATCCGCCGAGCGCTACGAGGCCTTCATCAACACCCTGGGCCGCAGGCTCGCGAACGGTCCAAAGCTCAGGCAGGAGATTTCGGAGGATCTCAATCACACCGGCGAGGCAGATTGACGACCGCACTGCCCGCGCGGTGGCGATGTGGCAAGTCGACTCGGCGCTTCCGCGCGATCGTGCCCCAGCATCGCGCGCGCGAGCGATAGTCGTGCAGCCGTTGCGTTGAAGTGTAGCGGCGTTCCGCCGTTTCCCTGTCTTTGTACGCCACAGTACGACGACCACATTTCGGTTGTTGTCAGGCCCTGATTTCTGCCTCTTCTACTCGTCCCCGATCCAGGGCCGCGCGTGGGCGTGCCCGCAAGAGAACGGGGACGACGTGGCAAACCCCCAGCAGAGATCCGAAGCAGTCCTCCGCGGCGCGCGCATGCTGCGCACCGCGCTCGGACCCGCGATCGCCGGGTTTCTGGAAGACCCCACGATCGTCGAGGTGATGCTCAACCCTGACGGGCGGCTCTGGATCGACCGCCTTTCCGACGGCCTCTCGGAAACCGACGAACACCTTTCTCCCGAAGACGGCGAGCGGATCATCCGCTTGGTGGCGCACCATGTCGGCGCCGAAGTCCATGCCGGCGCTCCGCGTGTCTCGGCCGAGCTTCCGGAAACGGGAGAGCGGTTTGAAGGCTTGCTCCCGCCCGTCGTGGCCGCGCCTGCCTTCGCCATCCGCAAACCGGCCGTCGCTGTCTTCACGCTCGAGGACTATGTCGCCGCCGGCATCATGCGCGCCGGACAGGCGGAGGTGCTCCGCGCCGCCGTCGCCGAGCGGCGCAATATTCTTGTGGCCGGGGGCACGTCCACCGGCAAGACGACTCTCACCAACGCGCTCCTGGCGGAGATCGCCAAGACGTCCGACCGCGTCATTGTCATCGAAGATACGCGCGAACTCCAATGCATGGCGCCCAACCTCGTCGCCATGCGGACGAAGGATGGCGTCATTACGCTGTCCGAACTGGTGCGCTCATCGCTCCGCCTGCGGCCCGACCGCATCCCGATCGGCGAGGTACGCGGAAGCGAGGCGCTGGACCTCCTCAAAGCGTGGGGAACGGGGCACCCGGGCGGAATCGGCACGATCCACGCCGGCACAGCGATCGGCGCGCTGCGCCGGCTTGAGCAGCTCATCCAGGAAGCCGTCGTCACGGTGCCGCGGGCGCTCATCGCGGAGACCATCGACCTTGTTGCCGTCCTCTCCGGCCGCGGCGCCTCGCGCCGGCTCGCCGAACTCGCCCGCATCGAGGGGCTCGGCCCTGACGGCGACTACCGCGTCACCCCCGGAACCCAGCCCCCCGAAGGAGAGATCCCGTGATCCAGCACGCGCTTCGAATCCGCCGCCATATCGCGACGGCCGTTTCCGTCACCTTTCTCAGTCTGGCGCTCGCACCGGCGGCCCACGCCTCCGGCTCCTCGATGCCGTGGGAAGCGCCGCTTCAGTCGATCCTCGAGTCGATCGAGGGGCCGGTCGCCAAAATCGTCGCCGTGATCATCATCATCATCACCGGCCTGACCCTGGCCTTCGGCGACACGTCCGGCGGCTTCCGGCGGCTCATCCAGATCGTTTTCGGCCTGTCGATCGCGTTCGCGGCGTCGAGCTTCTTCCTGTCCTTCTTCTCGTTCGGCGGCGGAGCGCTCGTCTGATGGCAGGCGGCGCGGATTACGTCGGCGAAATCCCGGGCTTCTCAGTGCCGGTGCATCGCGCCCTGACCGAGCACATCCTGCTCGGCGGCGCGCCCCGATCCATCGCCATCCTCAACGGCACGCTCGCCGCCGCGCTTGGATTGGGTCTGCGCCTCTGGCTGGTCGGCCTGGCGCTCTGGGCGATCGGTCATTTCGCCGCGGTCTGGGCCGCCAAGCGCGATCCGCAATTCGTCGACGTCGGACGCCGGCATCTGCGCATCCCGGACTATCTGACGGTCTGAGGGCGTCGCCATGATGAACCTCGCGGAATATCGCAATCGCAACACCCGACTCGCCGACTTCCTGCCCTGGGTCGCGCTCGCCGGCGAGGGCGTGATCCTGAACAAGGACGGCAGCTTCCAGCGGACCGCCCGCTTCCGCGGTCCGGACCTCGACAGCGCCGTGCCGGCCGAACTCGTCGCGGTCGCCGGCCGCCTCAACAACGCCTTCCGCCGCCTCGGCTCGGGCTGGGCGATCTTCGTCGAGGCGCAGCGCCATCAGGCCGCGACCTATCCGACAAGCCGCTTTCCCGATCCGGCATCGGCCTTGGTCGACGCCGAGCGCAAGGCCGATTTCGAGGAGGCCGGCGCGCATTTCGAGTCCAGCTATTTCCTGACCTTCCTCTATCTGCCGCCGGCGGAAGACGCCGCCCGCGCCGAAAGCTGGCTCTATGAGGGCCGCGAGCGCGGCGGCGTCGACGCCCATGAGGTGCTGCGCGGCTTCATTGATCGCACGGACCGCATCCTCCAGCTCGTCGACGCCTTCATGCCGGAATGCGCCTGGCTCGATGACGCCGAGACGCTGACCTATCTGCACTCCACGGTCTCGACGACGCGGCACCGCGTCCGCGTGCCCGAGACGCCGATGTATCTCGACGCTCTCGTCGCCGATCAGCCGCTCACCGGCGGGCTCGAGCCTCGCCTGGCCGACACGCATCTGCGCATCCTCACCATCGTCGGATTTCCGACCGCGACGACACCCGGCATCCTCGACGAACTCAACCGGCTCGCCTTCCCGTATCGCTGGTCGACCCGCGCCGTGCTGCTCGACAAGACCGACGCAACCAAGCTGCTGACCAAGATCCGTCGGCAGTGGTTCGCCAAGCGCAAATCGATTGCCGCCATCCTGAAGGAGGTGATGACCAACGAGGCGTCGGTGCTGGTCGACACCGACGCCGCGAACAAGGCGGCGGATGCGGATCTCGCGCTGCAGGAGCTCGGCGCCGACTATGCCGGCCAGGCCTACGTCACCGCCACGATCACCGTTTGGGACGCCGATCCGCGCATCGCCGCCGAGAAGCTGCGCCTCGTCGAGAAGGTGATCCAGGGCCGCGACTTCACCGCCATGCCCGAGACGATCAACGCCGTCGACGCTTGGCTCGGGAGCCTGCCGGGGCATGTCTATGCCAATGTCCGCCAACCGCCGCTTTCGACCCTCAACCTCGCCCATATGATCCCGCTGTCGGCGGTATGGGCCGGGCCGGAGCGCGACGAGCATTTCGCAGCGCCGCCGCTGCTCTTCGGCAAGACCGAAGGCTCGACCCCATTCCGGCTGTCCATCCATGTCGGCGACGTCGGCCACACCCTCGTCGTCGGTCCGACCGGCGCCGGCAAGTCCGTGCTGCTGGCGCTCATGACGCTGCAATTCCGTCGCTACGATCGCGCCCAGGTCTTCGCCTTCGATTTCGGGGGCTCGATCCGCGCCGCGGCGCTCGCCATGGGCGGCGACTGGCATGATCTCGGCGGCGGGCTGACCGAGGGTGCGGACGACAGCGTCTCGCTTCAGCCGCTCGCCCGGATCGACGACGCCGCAGAACGCGCCTGGGCCGCCGACTGGATCTCCGCCATCCTCAGCCGCGAGAGCGTTGGGATCACCCCGGAGGTCAAGGAGCATATCTGGTCGGCGCTGACATCGCTGGCTTCGGCGCCGCCCGCCGAGCGCACCCTGACCGGCCTGTCGGTGCTGCTCCAGTCCAACGACCTCAAGCAGGCGCTACGGCCCTATTGCGTCGGCGGACCCTATGGCCGGCTGCTCGATGCCGAGGCCGAGCATCTCGGCGAGGCCACCGTCCAGGCTTTCGAAACCGAAGGACTGATCGGGACCGGGGCCGCAGCCGCCGTGCTCGCCTATCTTTTCCACCGGATCGAAGATCGCCTCGACGGCCGCGCCACACTCATCATCATCGACGAGGGCTGGCTCGCGCTCGACGACGAGGGCTTCGCCGGCCAGCTCCGTGAGTGGCTAAAGACGCTGCGCAAGAAGAACGCGTCGGTCATCTTCGCTACCCAGTCGCTCTCCGACATCGACGGGTCATCCATCGCGCCCGCTATCATCGAAAGCTGCCAGACCCGCATCCTGCTCCCCAACGAGCGCGCCATCGAGCCGCAGATCACCGCCATCTACCGGCGGTTCGGGCTCAACGACCGGCAGATCGAAATCCTCGCGCGGGCCATGCCGAAGCGCGACTACTACTGCCAGTCGCGCCGGGGCAATCGCCTCTTCGAGCTGGGCCTGTCCGACGTCGCGCTGGCGCTCTGTGCCGCGTCCTCGAAGTCCGATCAGGCCGCGATCGCCAGCACGGTGGCCGAGCATGGCCGCGACGGCTTCCTCACCGCCTGGCTGCTCCGCCACGATCTCGGCTGGGCGGCCCAACTCATCCCCAGCCTCGACAATTTGGAGACGTCCTCATGACCTCGCGCCGCACGCGCGCGGTGCGCCTTGCCGCCGCGCTGCTCACCACCACCCTCGGCGCAGCGCCATATCTCGCGACGCCGGCGCAAGCGCAGTGGGTCGTCTACGATCCAACGAACTATGCGCAGAACCTGCTCTCGGCGACCCGCGCGCTCCAGCAGATCAACAACCAGATCACCTCGCTGCAGAACGAGGCGACGATGCTGATCAATCAGGCGCGCAATCTCACGAGCCTGCCCTATTCCTCGCTGCAGCAGCTCCAGCAGTCGGTGCAGCGGACCCAGCAACTCCTCGGCGAGGCGCAGCGGATCGCCTACGATGTCCAGAACATCGATCAGGCGTTCCGGACCACCTACGGCAATGCCTCGATGTCGGCGTCCGACACGCAGCTCGTCGCCGATGCGCGCGAGCGCTGGCAGAACACCGTGGGGGGCCTGCAAGACGCGATGCGGGTGCAGGCCGGAGTCGTCGGCAACATCGACACCAACCGCATCCAGATGTCGGCGCTGGTCGGCCAGAGCCAGGGCGCCACCGGAGCGCTTCAGGCGACACAGGCGGGAAATCAGCTCCTCGCGCTGCAGGCGCAGCAGCTCGCCGATCTCACCGCCGTCGTCTCCGCCAACGGCCGCGCCCAGGCGCTCGCCGACGCGGAGCGCGCGGCGACCGCCGAACAGGGCCGCGAACAGCGTCGCCGCTTTCTCACGCCGGGCAGCGGCTATCAGCCGGGCAATGCACGGATGTTCCCGAACAGCGGCAACTGAGGACGAGGCGATGGACGGGAAATCGTTCGCTCGCATCGCGGCGATCGTCTTCGTCGCGGTTGCTATCACGGCGACCGCGATCGACATGAGCCGGAAGGAGGAACCGGCGGAGAGCTGGGCGACCACCCGACCGGTCCGGACGCCGGACGATCCGCTGCGCGCGGAACTGTTACGCTGCCAGGCGCTCGGCGAGGCCGGCCCTCGCGATTCCGCCTGCCTGCGCGCCTGGGCCGAGAATCGTCGCCGCTTTCTCGCCCCCGGATCGCGACCGGCCGAGAGACTGCCGGACCCGACGGCCTCCTCGCAGCCAGCGCCTGCCGACCCGCAGCCGAGCGAGGTCCAATAGGCATGGGCAACACCGGCGTCATCGACCATTTCCTGGAGGTCTTCACCCGCTACATCGACGGCGGCTTTGGTCTGCTTGGCGGCGAGGTGGCGTTCATCGCCACCACGCTGATCGTCATCGACGTGACGCTGGCGGCTCTCTTCTGGTCCTGGGGCGCCGATGACGACATCATCGCCCGGCTGGTGAAGAAGACGCTGTTCGTCGGCGTGTTCGCCTACATCATCGGCAATTGGAACAATCTCGCCCAGATCGTCTTCGAAAGCTTCGCCGGCCTTGGGCTCAAGGCCAGCGGCACGGGCTTCACCACGGCCGATCTCCTCCGCCCCGGCAAGGTCGCGCAGACCGGGCTCGACGCGGGACGGCCGCTGCTCGATTCGATCTCCGGGCTGATGGGCTATTGGAGCTTCTTCGAGAACTTCATCCAGATCGCCTGCATGTTCCTCGCCTGGGCGCTGGTGCTGCTCGCCTTCTTCATCCTCGCCATCCAGCTCTTCGTCACCCTGATCGAGTTCAAGCTGACGACGCTCGCCGGCTTCGTGCTGATCCCCTTCGGCCTGTTCGGCAAGTCCGCCTTCATGGCCGAACGAGTGCTCGGCAACGTGATCTCGTCCGGCATCAAGGTCCTCGTCCTCGCGGTCATCATCGGGATCGGATCGACCCTGTTCTCCGAATTCACTGCGGGCTTCGGCGGCGCCACGCCATCGGTCGACGAGGCGATGGCCATCGTCCTCGCAGCCCTCTCGTTGCTCGGACTCGGCATCTTCGGGCCCGGCATCGCGTCCGGCATCGTCTCGGGCGGCCCGCAGCTCAGCGCCGGCGCTGCCGTCGGCACGGGTCTCGCCGCCGGCGGCATGGTCGCGCTTGGAGCCGGCGCCGTGGGCGCCGCCGCGACAGGCGGCGCCTCCCTCGCAGGCGGGGCGGCCGCCGCCGCCCGTGGCGGCGCTGCCCTCGCTGGCGGCGCATCGACCGCTTACAGCCTCGGGGCCGCGGGGCAGACAGGCGCCGCTGGCGTCGCGTCCGGTTTGGGCGGCGTCGCCCGGGTCGGCGGGAGTGCGGCGATCTCTCCCCTGCGCCGCGCGGCCGAAAGCATGCGCTCGAACTTCAACGCTGGCGGCCGTGCGGTCCTTGGGGCCGCGGGCGGTTCCACCACGGGCGGATCGAGCGCCGGCGGTCCAGGCTCCGAAGGTGCAGCCGCTGCGGCAGGCGGCAGGGGCCCGCCCGCCTGGGCGCAGCACATGCGCCGCCGCCAGCAAATGTCCCATGCCGTCCAGGCGACGGCTCATGCCGTCCGCTCGGGCGACACCCATGGCGGCGGCTCCTCCGTCAACCTGTCCGAAGGCGACCGCTGATGTTCAAACGACCCGCCACCCACTACGGCAAAACAGCCGAGCCCGAGACGCCCTACCAGCGCGCCGGCCAGATCTGGGACGACCGCATCGGCTCGGCCCGCGTCCAGGCGCGGAACTGGCGTCTTATGGCATTCGGCTCGCTCTTCCTCTCGGCCGGCTTCGCCGCGGCCCTGGTCTGGCAGTCGGCCCGGGGAACGGTCGTGCCCTGGGTGGTGCAGACCGATCGGCTCGGGCAGGCGCAGGCGGTCGCGCCGGCCGTGGCCGATTATCGCCCGACCGACCCGCAGATCGCTTTCCATCTGGCGCGTTTTATCGAGGAGGTCCGTTCAATCCCGGCCGACGCCATCATCGTCCGCCAGAACTGGCTGCGGGCCTACGACTTTACGACCGATCGCGGCGCTGCCGCCCTCAACGACTATGCGCGCGCCAACGACCCGTTCACCAAGGTCGGACGCCAGCAGGTCGCGGTCGAGGTCTCCAGCGTCATCCGCGCATCTCCCGACAGCTTCCGCGTCGCCTGGATCGAGCGCCACTACGAGAATGGCCAGCTCGCCACGACCGAACGATGGACCGCGATCCTGACGATCGTGATCCAGACACCACGCAATGCCGACGTGCTGCGGAAGAACCCGCTCGGCATCTACGTCAACGCCATCAACTGGTCACGGGAGCTTGGGCAATGAGGCCGTCGTTCCGTAAAGCCGGAATGCCGGCTTCACGCATCCACGCATGTGCGCATCCACAGATCGGCACGCTGCCGGTCATTCTGCTCGCAACGACCGCGCTCGCTGGATGCGCGACCACGCACAAGCCGCCGGATATCTCTTACGACAATGCTGCCCCGGCCGTGCAGACGGTCGATCCGCCGGCGCCCGTCACTGTCGTGGAGCTACCCAGGCCGCTTCCGCTTCCCGGCCAGATGAAGCCGGTCGAGCGCTCCCGGGAAGCGCCGGAACCCGCCGATCCGGCCGCACGGGTGAACCAGGCCAATGCCGCGGCACGCGTGCAGCCTGTGCGCGACGGCTTCATCAATTCGATGCAGGTCTATCCCTTCACCCAGGGTGCGCTCTATCAGGTCTATACCGCCGTCGGGCAGATCACCGATATCGCGCTTCAGCCCGGCGAGCAGCTCGTCGGCTCCGGCCCGGTCGCCGCCGGCGACACCGTCCGCTGGATCATCGGCGACACACTGAGCGGCTCGGGCGCGACGCAACAGGTCCATATCCTGGTCAAGCCGACGCGGCCGGAGCTGATGACAAACCTCATCATCAACACCACTCTGCGAACCTACCACATGGAGCTACGCTCGACCGAGCGCACCTACATGGCGTCGGTTTCCTGGCAGTACCCCCAAGACCAGCTCATAGCGCTGCGTCGCCAAAATGCGCAGGCCGAGACGACCCGACCCGTCGCCACCGGCGTCGATCTCACCAACGTCAACTTTCGCTACGCAATCGATGGCGATCGCGCGCCATGGCGGCCGCTGCGGGCCTTTGATGACGGACGGCAGGTCTTCATCGAATTCCCGCGCGGCATTGGCCAGGGTGAGATGCCGCCGCTGTTCGTCGTCGGTGCCGAAGGCAACACGTCCGACCTCGTCAACTACAGGGTCCGCTCGAACTACATGATCGTTGACCGTCTCTTCGCCGCCGCCGAGCTGCGCTATGGCGCCGGCCGCGAGCAGAAGCGCGTCCGCATCGTCCGAACCGACGGGAGGCCGACCTCGTGAGCGACACCGATCCCCGCAACGAGGAAAGGCCAGAGGAGGAGGAAGCGCGGCCGCTGACCGGCGAGCCGGCGAGCCCGGCTGCGATGCGCCTGCGCGCCGAACCGCCACGCGTGACACGGCTCTCGCGCAAGGTGCTGGCTGGGCTCGCTCTGGTCGCGAGCGTCGGCATCGGCGGCGCGCTCGTCTACGCGCTGCAAACGCGTAATGGCAGCCGACCGAATGAAGAACTCTACTCAACCGAAAATCGTCCGACCGCCGACGGGATTTCCGGCCTGCCGCGCGACTATAGCGGGGCGCCGCAGCTCGGCCCACCGCTGCCCGGCGACCTCGGCCGTCCGATGCTCGGCGCGCAGAACCGCGGCCAGCCCGTGCCTGCGCCCGGTGCCGCCGCGCCCAATCCTGGTCCTAGCCCTGCGGAGCAGCGCCGCCTTCAGGAGCTGGAAGCCGCTAGGACCGCGCGCTTGTTTGCCTCGACTGAGACGAGATCCGCTGCTCCTGTAGCCGCTCCAGCGGCACCGGACGCCGTCCCGCCGCCACGGACCCTAGCAAATCTCGGCCTCGCTCCGCAGCCGGCCACCCCCACCGCCCAGGATCGGCAGAACGCCTTCCTCAATGCCGCTGCCGATCGCCGAACCGTGGCACCGGATCGCGTCATGGCGCCGGCATCCCCCTATGTCCTCCAAGCCGGTGCCGTGATCTCGGCCGCTCTTCTCACCGGCATCCGCTCCGACCTTCCCGGGCAGATCACCGCCCAGGTGACGGAGAACATCTATGACAGCCCAACCGGCCGCATCCTTCTCGTACCCCAAGGCACGCGCGTTGTCGGGCAGTACGACAACAACGTGCAGTTCGGGCAGAGCCGCGTGCTGCTGGTCTGGAACCGACTGATCTTTCCGAATGGTCGCTCGATCGTGCTCGAGCGACAGCCCGGCGCCGATGCCGAGGGATTTGCGGGCCTTCAGGACGGCGTTGATTACCACTGGTGGGAGCTTGCCAAGGCCGCGGGGCTGTCCACGCTGCTCAGCATCGGCTCCGAGCTCGCCATCGACGATGATGACCGCCTTCTTCGCGCTATCCGCAACGGCGGCCAGGACACCTTCAATCAGGCGGGCCAGGAGATCGTCCGCCGACAGCTCAACATCGCCCCGACGCTGACGATCCGGCCCGGCTTCCCGGTCCGCGTGATCGTCACGCGCGATCTCGTCCTCGAACCGTATGGAGGCTGAGCGTGGCCAAGCTGAAACTCGGAACGATTGCTGAAGACAAGCCGGTCAAGGTCTCCCTTGAGCTGCCCGGAGCGCTGTTCCGCGACCTCCAGGAATATAGCGAGATCCTCGCGCAGCAGGAGGGTGTACCCGCGACGGAGCCGAGCAGGCTGATCATCGCGATGGTGCAGCGCTTCATTCAGACCGACCGGGGATTTGCCCGAGCGCGCAAAAACAAGACTGCGCAATCCCTTGGAGGCTGATCGCGAGCGCTAGGCCCTCACAGCGCCATTCAAGCCGCGACGCCCGGCCGCTACGTCGCTGATGAGCCGCAGCATGCAACCCAGAGCGGGATTGGAGTTGGACGGTGACCAGACGGCGCAATATGGAAGCTGCTCGGGATCGCCGCCGATGGGACGGAACGCGACACCCTCCGCCATGCCATCCACGATGGAACCGCTCGTGAGCGTGATCCCATATCCCATTGCGACCACGCTGAGGAGGCTTTGCCTGCTCACATCGTGAACATCGATTTTCGGGCTGAAGCCAGGCGTCGAAAGCTTCCGAACTAGATAGTTGCGGATCTCCGGACCGGCGCCACGTTGAGTGACGACAAAAACTTCGTCGCGAATATCCCGCCAGTGCAGCTCCTCGCGCTTCGACAGCCTGTGCCTCGAAGGCAGTGCGACATAGATGCTTTCCGTCCAGAGCCACAGCGCATCTTGCCCGCTCGTTTTCGGCGTTCCGGCGAGGAATGAGATGTCGAGCTCGCCCGTCATCACGCGGGCGAGGTCCTGCTCAGAAGACCCTTCGTGGAGGCAGACACGGATGCGCGGGTAACGCCGGTGAAACTCCTTCAGCGCAAGGTGAAGGCGGCCTGCCGCCAAAGGGACGACAACCCCCACCTGGAGCTCGCCCCGTTCCCCTTTGTGAACGGACGCAGCGAGCTGGATGGCTTGACCGAGTTGCTGCATGCCCGTGGACGCCTCTTCAAGGAAGAGATGTCCAGCATTGGTGAGGTGAACCCCGCTTGGACTTCGATCGAAGATGCGAAAGCCAATGCGATGCTCCAAGAGCTGAACCCGCCGCGTCAGTGTTGATTGCGAGATATTCAGAGCGGCTGCGGCGCGTCTGAAGCTTCGGTGCTGCGCAGCTGCAATCGCATATCGCAGATTTCGAAGGTCGAGCGACAGGTCCGGCATTTCCCCTCCTTAAATTTGATTATCGGCCGGACGCCGGAGAGGACATCAGTCGCGGCCTTCTCCTTTCAATGCTCTTTCTGCGGATCGCCTCGTTCCGGGCGAACGCCATAGCCGTTGAGGAATAGGTCGACTGCATCGACCACTTCTCTCTCAATCTCGACTTCAGTGGCGTCTGGCTCCGGCCCACACATGTGCCGCATGACCAAGCCGCATATACATAAGCTGTGAAGCTGCTCCGCCGCTCGCAGGCTATCCGACGCGCGAAGCCGGCCTGCGCGGATTTCGTCCTCCAGGAGACCAGCCAGCACGCAGTGCTGGCGGCGCGGGACGCGCTTATAGAACTCGCGGCCAAGCTCCGGAAAGCGCCGACCTTCGGCCGCCACGAGACGAAACATCGTACCCGCCGTTGGCGAAAGCATCGCCCGCATGAACTCGGCGCAATAGCAGATTAGTACGCTTCTCAGATCACCCGACCAGTCTGGCCTGCGAGCCGGCGTACTCTCTTCGATCCAAGCGTTGAGCGCTGCCGCGAACAAGTCCTTCTTCGAGGGGAAATAGGCCCAGAGCGTAGCCTTAGACCCGCCCATTCGCGCGGCGATGGCCGACATTGACGTGCCGCCATAACCCTGCTCGCTGAACGCCCGCTGTGCGATCGCCACGATCGCCGAGCGGCGCTCTTCGCGCCTGTCGTGACGCCGATTGACCCTTCCAGACCTCGCTGAACTTCCTTGGCGCGCCATTACACTCGTCCGATGGCGTTTACCCGAGCCGCGGGCGGGTGCAAGCCGGCGCGGCTGTCTCCGGCAATGATGCGCGACACGAGACCGCCTCAGTGGCTCACCTGCTTCAGCGGTCCCTTGGGCCGCTTCGCGAGCCAGACCACCGCAGCGAAAACGAGGATGAGGATCGTCGCCATCGCATAGAAATCGTTGGTGGCGAGCATCACAGCCTGCATGTCGACCATTCTGGAGAAGGCGGCGAGTCCCGAACCCGGCTGCAACCCAGGAAGAGCCGCAGGAGCCGTTGAGGGGTCGATGATCGCAACCAGCTCGGCGCGATTTCCCTTCGTCGCATTCTCCCAATAGGTCGAGGTCAACGACGCACCGACGGCCATCGCCATGATGCGAATGAAGTTCTGCAACCCAGATCCGTTCGCAATCTTTTCGGGTGGAAGTTCCGACACCCCGAGCGAGGTGAGGGTGACAAGGCAGGCCGGGACGCCGGCGCCGAGCACGAACATGGGAATCGCGACCGACATGAAATCGGCCTGTGCGTTCAGATGCGCGCGCATGAAGAAGGAGATGGCCAGAACCACCATGCCGTAGGTGACGATCAGGCGCGGGTCGATCTTCGACATCAGCCGCCCGACAATAGGCGCGGTCAAAACGGCCAGAATTCCCATCGGGGCGGTGGCAAAGCCCGCCCATGTCGCGGTGTAGCCCATCATCTGTTGGAGCCAGAGTGGGGTCAGCACGATATTTCCGAAGAACAGCCCGAACATCAGTCCCAGCGAAAGGGTCGAAACGAGCCAGGTGCGGTTTCGGAAAACCGATAGATCGATCACCGGGTCATCGTCGGTCAATTCCCACAGGATCAGCGCGCCGAGCGCGATGCCAGCAACGATCGCCATCCAGACGATGAACGAAGACGAGAACCAGTCCAGCTCGCGCCCCTTGTCGATCATCGTCTGGAAGGCGCTGACGAATACGACGAGGAGGAGAAGGCCGACAATGTCGATCCTGCTTCGCGTGATGGCCGTCTCGCGATTGTGCATCAGCCACCAAGCAACACTGCCGACAGCGATCCCGAAGAAGATGTTGATATAGAAGATCCAGCCCCAATGATAATTGTCGGAGATATAGCCGCCGAGGATCGGGCCGAAGATGGGCGCAACCACTGTCGTCATGCCCCAGATCGCCAAGGCTATGTTGGCCTTGTCCTTGGGAAATATAGATATCAGTAGCGTGGAGGAAAGCGGGATAATCGGCCCGCCCGCGAAGCCCTGGAGGATGCGGAACAGCACGAGGAAGCTCAGCGAGCCCGACAGCCCGCACAGGATCGAGCAGATCACAAAGGCAACGACGCACGCCGTGAACAGCCGTACCTCCCCAAACCGGCGCGAGAGCCAGCCCGTGAGCGGGACTGTGATGGCCTCGGCGACCGCATAGGCCGTGATAATCCATGTCCCTTCGGTCGTCGAAACGCCCAGGTCGCCCGAAATCGTCGGCATCGCGACATTGGCGATCGTCGTGTCGAGCACGGCCATGAAGTTGCCGAAGGACAACGCGGCCGCCGCCATGACGAGCTTTGCGCCCGTCAATGGCGGATAACCGCTCCCTTCATGCTCTCCACTCTTCGCGGACATCTCAATGCGCCCCCGACAAGTCGATCGTTGCGTGCATGGAGAGCCCCACGCGCAGCGGGTGTTCCTGCAACTCTCTCGGGTCGAGCCGAATGCGGACGGGGAGCCGTTGAACGACCTTGATCCAGTTGCCGGTCGCATTCTGTGCCGGGATCGCCGCGAAAGCCGACCCCGAGCCACCCGCGAACCCTTCCACGCGACCGTGATACACAACATCCGAACCGTAGAGGTCCGACGTCAGCGTCACGGGGAGTCCCGGTCGAACTTGACTGAGCTGCCCCTCCTTAAAGTTGGCATCGACGTACATGTTCTGCACGGGAACAACGACCATGATCGGCACGCCCGGCTGAACGCGTTGCCCGACCGCGACATGGCGCTGATCCACTACCCCATCCACGGGCGCCCGGATCACCGCTCGCGAGAGGTCGACGCGCGCTTGGTCAAGCCGCGCCTTTGCCGCGAGGACCTCTGGATTCGTCTCGACGGTTGTGTCCTCAAATAGGACCTGATTGGCCCGACGAGCGCCAGAGGCCGCATTCCGGGCCGCTTCCGCGGCTGCGATGCGCGCCCGCGCTTGTTCCACGGCCGCCTGCGCGACCCGGACCGCAGTCTGCGCGTCGCTCAATTCCTGCTGCGAAATCGCCCCTGGGCCCGCGAGGCGCCGCCGCCGGCGTTCGTCAAGCTGGGCCTTGTCGAGATCGGCCTGTGCGCGAACCAAATCGGCGCGTGCGGTCGCTTGGTCGGCAGCTCGCACGGCTACCTGGCCAGCCAGATTGGCGTCGGTCTCCTGCACCTGCCGGACCTGCCGCCGCGCCCGGCCCAAGGCCGCCTCGGCCTGTGCGACGGCAAGGCGCAAATCCGTATCGTCCAGTTCCACCAGCACGTCGCCAGCGCGAACAGCCTGCGTATTGACTACCATCACTCGCTTGACCGGCCCCCCGACGAGGGGCGTGACCTGCGCCATTTCAACGTTCGTATAGGCGTTCTCCGTCGACTCAGTGTCGCCCGCGATGAAAGTCGCCCAGACCCACCAACACAGGGCGATAAGAATGAGTCCTCCCCCGAAAAGGAGAAAAAGCCGCTTTCGCTTCTGGCTCTTGGGCGAAGGGGGGTTTTCGGGAGTATTGTGATCTTGATCGAGGGTGACGTCCGTCATCGGCTTTTCCCAGTCATGAATTGGTGTCACGGGCTGGAACAGCCGCTCTGAAGCCGCCGCCCAGGGCTTTCGCCAAGGCAATGTCGAGGATGAAACCGCGTAGACGCAGGGCGGCCGCTTGCTCACGAGCACTCAGAAGAGCGTCCTCGCTGATGAGCACTCTCTGGTAGTCGGACAGCCCGCCCTCGTACCGCATTCTCGCGAGGCGATACGCCGCCTCCTGACGCGCAACGGCGGCGTTGGTCCGATCTACTCGCTCGCGAAGTGCGCGGAGTGACGTGGCGGCGTCGGCCGCATGATGCAGGGCTTGAAGAAGCGTCTCGTTATATGTGGCGACGGCAGCATCGTACTCACCGCGAGCGCCACGATATCGTGCGCTCAACCTGCCACCGTCAAAGATTGGTAGGCTGATCGCCGGCCCGACCGAGCCGATCACTGATTCCGACCTGAACAGATTGTCGAGACCGAACGACGCGAGGCCGATCAAGCCGCTGATGTTGACGTTCGGATAGAAACCCGCGCGCGCTACACCGATTCGCTCTGCCGCAGCCTCCACACGCCACCTTGCAGATAGGACGTCCGGATTTCGGCCGACAAGTTCGATAGGAATGTTCGCGGGTAGAGCGTCGGGACGCCGCGTCGTCAGCGACGGCGGCTCAATCGAGAGTCCTCGATCCGGTCCTGCGCCAACCAAGGCCGCTAGGGCGTTTCGACCGAGTCCGATCGCCTCGTTGATCGCTGCGAGCTGAGCTTCCGCAGCATCAACGCCACCTTCGGCCTGCTCCACAGATGTGCGAGGCTCGAGACCAGCATCGAACCGCCGCACGACCAAATCCCGTGTCTCACGACGGATCCGGACCGCATCCGCAGCGACATCGCCACGGACCAGCAGTTGAGCAAAGTCAACGTAGGCCGTGGACACCGCTGACGCGAGGGCCAACCGCGCCGCCGCCTCATCCGCCTCGGCCGCCGTTCTCGCCGACACGGCTGCGCGTAATGCCGAACTGTTCTTTCCCCAAAGATCAAGCTCCAAGCTCATGTTCACCAGCCCCGCTAGGAGCCAGTGCCAATCGCCATCAGTAGGGAGTCCGATACTTTGCGTGAGACGAGAGTCGCGCGCGGTCGCGGTAGCGCCGACGCTTGGCAAGAGCGCGGCTCGAGCAAGATCTGCTTGAGAAACAGCTACCCGGATGCGTGCGGCGGCTTGCGCGACTGTCGGTGAACCCTGCAAGGCCTCCCCCACCAGCGTATCAAGCTGCGTGTCTCCAAACGTCCGCCACCAATTGTCCTGGGGCCAGGCCTGAGATGTACCGGCAAGCGAGCGCGTCGCCGCAAAGGCGCCGGGCTGAGTTGGGTCAGGCCGAGGGCCCAGGTCCGGGACAGTCGCGCATCCGCCCAACGCACCCATAAGCACAAGAATCGCTATTCGCCGCATCGTCCACCGCCGGTAATGCCCGTTACCGGGTTGACTGGTAAGGTAACGTACGTTACCAGTCAAGGGGAAAAGCGAACGGAGTTGCCAATGGTTGCCGATAGCCGCGCGAAGCGCCCGTCCCAGGACAGCCGACGAACCGCCATCCTCGAAGCAGCAGCGCAGGTCTTCTTTGAGCAGGGCTATGCGGCGACGAGCATAGACGCGATCATCGAGCGCATCGGGGGCTCAAAGCGCAACATCTACAATGAGTTCGGGAACAAGGAGGGTCTCTTTACTGCGCTCGTTTCTGAAAGCGCCGACACCGCACTTTCTGCGCTGTCCGTGGACGGATTCGAGGGCCGCGGCCTGAACGAGGTTCTGCTCGAATTCGGCCGGCGTTTGCTAGAAGTCTACATGTCACCGGGCCTGATCGGGGTCTATCGCTCGATCATGCCTGAGGCGTTGCGCTTCCCTGAACTTGCCAGGGATTTCTTCGACAAGGGACCTGGTCGAGCCTCAGATCGCCTTGCGGAAGTCTTGGCAGAGGCGAGGGATCGCGGCGAAATCGAACTCGATGATTGTCACGCAGCGGCGGACCATTTTGTCGGCATGTTCCGCGACAATCTCCACCTGCGCGTCGTGCTCGGCCTGCGGCCTCCGCCGTCGCCGGCAGAGGCCGAAGCAGCAGTGACATCCGCCGTCGGCATTTTCCTGCACGGCATCTATGGCATTGATCGCGCTGGCCGCCCCAAAGGACGGTGAGCAATGGCTGCGGACTCGGAACAGCCGCCAGACGATCATGTCGGTGCTCCATCCGACTCGGCCTCCGACCGCCATGGGCGTTGCTATCTTTGGTGTCGCAGTCCGGTCGCGAACGACAATGAGCTCGCTGAACGCAATGTCTCCGAGAGTTTCGCAGCAGGCGCCGAAGAGGAAGTGGAACGGGAAGAGACGTCTGTAGGATCCAGCGAGCTGTCGCCACTCGAATGGACCGTCTTAAAGCTCGCCCTGACCGACAACGTGGGAAGCATATTAGAGGAATCCGGGCTGCGCAGGTGCCTTCGAATCCTCTTTGGAACCCGACACGCCAATCGTCTAGCGGATCCGCGTCTTGAGGCTCTTCGTCGCTTCGTCGTCCTAAGGCACCTGCGAGCACCCGATGATGCTGATGAATATGACCTAATCAGACGAGCAGGATTTGAAGCCGCCCAGATCAGCGAGATCGCGCGACACGTCACGCCGCGCACCATAAGGCGACACGGCATCTTCTCAAGACTGTCGGCGGCGCGCGCCTCTCTATACCGGAAGGAGCATGGCATGAACGGCGAAAGGACCGAGGACTCCGCAGGCGGAAGCGGACAGCAGGATGACATGCTGCATACGCTCAGCGCGAAGCTCGATGACCCGAGTGGGACGCTCAACGGCATCGAGCCCGTCCTCGAACGTGGAGGATATTCCAAGCAGGAGATCCTCTCGGCCTTCGGTAGCATCGACGATCTCCTCGTCACGATCGCGGAGCGCAAGGCAGCCTTGCTCTCCGATCCTCTCGTCAACTGCGGGAAGATTATCGACGTGGAATTTGCGCGTCGTGTCCTGACTAACTTCGGAATTTTGGCATGGAAGGAATATTCCACATCCATCATCGCTCTCGTGCGCTTGATGGTCGCTGAAGGGGCGTACAGCCCCGACCTCCGAAAGCGCGTCTACAAGGCCGGTCCGTCCTCGGTCGCTTTTGAACTCTGCCAGTTCTTCACCAAGGCGCATGGAGCAGGTGTCCTCAACATTCCGCAGGCGGATCTGGCCGCCGAGCAATTGCTCGGCATGCTCAGAGAGCCGCTCTATGAGGCGCTTGCGCTGAATCCCGCCGCCGCCTCTGCGTCCGCCGGATCTGGAGCGGTCGCAGCGAGCGTGGATCTCATTCTAGACGGCTGCAAGCGGAGGCGGGCACCGTGACCGCGAGCGACGAAACCGCGCAGGTACGAGCCGCCTGGTTTCGGCGCCGGGACCATCCCACACTCAATCAGAAGGCGGTAACAGGCGTCCCCCGCGACCTTGCCAACAGCATCGACGAGAACGGCTCCCTCGTTACCGTTCCGCCCGTAGACTGGATCGTCTGCTTCGTTCCCGGGCTTCAGTCGCAGTGGTGGCACCGCTTCGTGCTCAGCAAACACAAGCACGTCTATGCAATGCGACCAACAAGCACCGGAAGCTGGCTCCTCGTTGAGCCGTGGTGGACGCGCATGATGGTGACAATTCTGCCGCCCGCAGACGCCGTCAAGTTCCTGCGCTGGGGCGGCACTGGCGACATTCTCAGGGTTCGTGAAGCGGTGCCCGGACACGCCAGCCAGCTCCGCGGCTGGTCGAATTGCGCCGTTCTCACTGCATTCGTCCTCGGCCGCCGGAGCTGGACCTGGACACCCCACGGGCTCTTCCGCCGCCTGCTTCGAGAGACGTCAACCCGCCGCGAGAATGTCGAAGATCTCCTCGTCGAGCAATTCACGAGAGTCATTAGCCAGCATTCCGCCGACGCGCTCGCCGTGAGCGCGGATCAGCTATCGCTTCCTTTAGAGGAGCTTCTGGCGATCATCGGGCGCAACCTACTCGAAGCGATGATGACCCCCTCGCTTATCGAGGTCTGCTACACTGCCATCCTTGAGGCGGAGCGTTATCCCGCCGCCACACGAGTCTACGCGGAACACGGCCCCAAACGCGCAATCGCTGTCGTATCCAGGATTTTGGACAGGGCCGTCTGCGACGGCCATATTGGTCTCGTTGACTGCGAAGCCAGCGCCCGGCGGTTCCTCGCGATGCTCCGTGGAGACGTCCATTTGCAAGCTGTCCTTCAGATCGGCCGGATTCCGACGCCTGCTGAACTCGATCTGAGGGCGCGCATGACTGTAAAGAGATTCGTCCGCGGCGCGCGCGATGATCGCGCGACAAGTCGTGACACGGAAGGCAGAGAGCGAGGTGCAACGTCATGCAGGTCGGAACAAGATCGAGCGCGACCAAACTCATGAAGAGGCGCACACCTTATCCAACGCATCCATCAGCGCGCGGACGACCTCATAACCATTCTGAAGGCGCGATCTATCTCGAGCATGACCGCTCTCCCGGCGAAGGCGGCGCAATCGACGGCCGGTTAAATGGAAGAATGGAAGCGGGCTCGTATAGCGATTTAAGCCAGCAGGGTTGCCCTACAAATCCGGCGCACAAATTGCTCGATAGCGTCCGCATTATCCGACTTCGTCGGATCGAGGCCGGTCATACGCTGCAGCATCTCAGGTGCCGTACGGAACATCCGCACCTGGCTGAGGATTGTAAAGGCCTTTAGGCGAATTTCGGTGCTGCTCCATAGGTTCCGGCCGAGCTGCGCGATTACGTCAATCAGCCGGTCGCCCACACGCTCCAATACGGCGGAGTAGAGAACATCGAACGCATCCGCCGGCTCCAGTTGTTCGCGCAAAATGAATCTCGCCCACGGCGCACTTTGGTCATCCAGCATCAGATGAAGCAGATCGACGACGAGTTCATCGATCTTCTCGATAGCTGCGTCTCCGTCCAGTTCGCTGTCCAAGCTCGCCCTCTCTAGGGTTGGAGCAAGCACACGCTCACGGCGCTCTGCAATGTGATAGGCCGCAGCGAGGTAGATGCCTTCCTTTCCGCCATAGTGATAGGTAATCGACGACATCGCCGTTCCGGCAGCCGCCGCGATCGCTCGCGTACTAGCACCGCAAATGCCGTGCCGTCCGAACTGATCGATTGCTGCATCCAGCACGCGATCACCACATGAAGGCGTCAACCCACGCTTCGGCATAGCCAGTCCAATAACCTGAAAACCGATAAGCTCAATTTCCCGCGCGCCCCGTCGCGCGGGAAATTTCGACGTGCGCCCGCCAGCACGGCAAGCTGGCAAGAAACGAAATGTGCATCCCGCCGCCCGCTTCATATTGACCGAGTGTTCCGCTATGGAACCCACTATGCTGTCAACCGAACCTTTCGGTATGACACGAATCCCAGAGCCAGTGCTCGGAGCAGAGCTATTCGGGCAGAGAACACGCAGGAGTGACGATGGCGAGCCAGCAACCCAGCGATAAACGCACCCACATTCTCAATGTCGCGGGAAGATTGTTTCTCGAGAACGGTTTCGCTGGTACATCGATGGGCGATATCGCGAAAGCAGGGGCCGGCTCGAAAGGCACGCTCTACACCTACTTCGATAGCAAGGAGCAGATGTTCGACGAGTTCATGCACTCGGAAATCGAGGCGCGGGCGAACCTCGTCTTTGAGCTGCCAGAACATACCGAAAATCCGGCCGCGGCTCTACACGAGCTAGGTGTCAGATATTTGAAGCTGACCACTCATCCGACCGTCTCGGCGATCCTGCGCCTGGTCATCGCAGAGGCAAGCCGGTTCCCGAAGATTGGAAAGCTATTCTACGATGGCGGCCCGAAGGCCGCACACGATAAGCTCACAGCTTTCCTGCATCGTTGCGTCGAGCAAGGTCACTTCGCGATTCCAGATGTTTCACTCGCAGCGTCTCAGTTCGTTCGCCTTTGCCAGGCGGATATCTGGCTCGAGTTTCTGCTCTGTGCCCGCGAGGCCCCGGATAGCGGCGAAATCAACTACCTGGTCGACTCAGCAGTTGAGGCGTTCGCGGCCGCTTACGGCCGGAGATCAGGAGCATCCGCGCCGCAGTCGCATCAATAGGCATCACCTAGCATCGTGCAGCGATCGACACCCGGAGACCGGCTGAGGCATCGGAAGAACCTTATTGCATGAACCAACCGTGGCTGACGACGATGGACTGACCCGTCAGCGCGTTGCTCGGAAAGCCCGCGAGGAACACCGCGGTGCGGGCGACATCTTCGACCGTCGTGAACTCGCCATCGACCGTCTCCTTGAGCATCACCTTCTTGATCACGTCTTCCTCGCTGATCCCCAGCTCCCGTGCCTGCTCCGGGATCTGCTTTTCGACTAGGGGCGTGCGGACAAAGCCGGGGCATATCACGTTCGCGCGGACACCGTGCGCCGCGCCCTCCTTCGCAACGACCTTCGCCAGCCCAATAAGGCCATGCTTCGCCGTCACATAGGGCGCTTTCAGTACGGACGCTTCCTTGGAATGGACGGAGCCCATGTAAATGACACTGCCGCCACCCTGAGCGTACATGTGTTTGAGGCATGCTCGCGTCGTCAGGAATGCGCCGTCGAGGTGGATGGCGAGCAGGCGCTTCCAATCTGAGAATTTGAACTGGTCCAAGGGGGCCACGATTTGGATACCGGCATTCGAAACCAGAATGTCGACGCGGCCAAAGCGCTTTATGACGGCCTCGACGCCAGCTTCCACCTGGCGCTCGTCGGCGACATCCATCGCGACGGCCATCGCCGCCTCACCTTTGGGATCGAGCACCGCCGCCGCAGCTTCGGCCTTCTCGAGCTGGAGATCGGCGATCACGACCTTCGCCCCGTGGCGCACGAACTCGAGCGCGATGTCATTGCCGATTCCGCTTGCCGCACCGGTAATAACCGCGACCTTGCCTGACAGCATCATGGAGACTCCTTTTTGCTTTTCCGTTTCCGCGGGGTGCCAAGAACTGGCGCAGCCTGCGCAATCGTCTGGAGAACCGCGTCTGCGCCCGAGAGCGATCGGCCGGCTGCCGTGCCTGCTGCCGCTTCGGCGTGCTTGATTTCTTCGAGCGCGGAACTGGCTTTGGGCGTGGCTGACACGCCCGCCTTGCTGGTTTTCACCAGCGTCTGCTTTACTAAATCATAGCCTTCGGCTTGCAGCCGTCGGATCGATTCATCCGAGAAGTCATAGTCGCGAGATGACGCTTCGCCCGGTCTGCGAGGGCGCTGGAACCGCGTGATCTCGTTGGTGAAGCCGTCGCCCATCAACTGAATGAAGCGGGGATGCCGCATAATCTTCGCGCGCTCGACCTGATCGATGCCCGACAGAATAATGTTGATCATGCTGCGGTACGCGTCGGTCATCTCGCGAATGCGGAGATCGCTGCGCACACGTTCGGAATAGACGACCTCGTCGCGCCGCGCGAGAACCTCGATCATGTTGGTCGGAAGCGGCGCGTCACCCGCGAAGAGATCGACGATATAGATCCGCTTCCCGTCCGGGCCGCACCGATCGAGCACCAGATCCAGCGGCGAGTTGCTGACGATGCCGCCATCCCAATAGGCCGTGCCGTCCACCACCGTCCAGGAGAAGCCCGGCGGCAAGCTTCCGCTCGCCAGAACATGATCCGGCGTCAGATCGTCGATGTAGCTGTCGAAGACTTCCAACTGCGCGGTTGTCACGTTGACCGCGCCCACCAGCAGTCTGACCGGGCTGCTCTTGAGGCTCGGGAAATCGACATACTGCGCGATGAGCCGCCGCATGGGCGAGGTATCATAATAGCCCGTCCAGGAACTCAGAAGATCGAAGGGTGGCATCCAGACCGGTTTGAAGAACTTGGGCACGCCAAAGGCCAGGATCTGCGCCGCTACCGCGGCGCGGCGCATCTCGGCAAAGGGAAACGGCGGTGCAAGGACAGTGAGATCATCCCAAAATGATCGGAGCGCTTCCGTGGCGTGACGCGGATTTCCAGCGATGATGGCGCCATTTAACGCGCCGATCGACACGCCCGCGACAATATCTGGGAAGATATGCTCTTCCTCCAGCGCGTGAACGACGCCGCACTCGAACGCACCAAGCGCGCCTCCGCCCTGCAAGACGAGCACCTTCTGCGCGGGAATGGTTTCGAGCAGGTATGCCGGATCGCCGAGTTGGTCCCGATATCGCTCAAGGTTGACCCGGTATCGGATCAGCCCCTCGGCTACCCGGATCTCGCTTGACGGGCGGCCCATGGAGAAGGCGGCCTGCGGAACGTCGTCGCGCAGATAGAAGAGCGCATAGGAGCCATCCTTCAGGTCGCCTCGACTGATCCAATCCTCGGCGTTCTCCGGAATGCCCAGCATGTCGAAGCCCAACTCGCCCATCTCGCAATAGAAGTAGGAAACTTCGTCGTACCGGAGCCGACGTCCGAGCATATTCCGGGCGGCAAGGCGCCCCTGGCGAACAGCATTGTCCCAATGCTCAATATGGCGCCGACGCCGAAACACTGGATCGTAGAAGGACGTAACGTCGCCTGCCGCAAAGACATCCTCGGTGTTCGTGCGCAGTCTGTCGTCAACGGCGACGAAGCCATGCTCAAGCAAAATACCGCTACCATCGAGAAAACTGGTCGCCGGCATGACTCCGACGCTGACGATCACCATGTCGCACGGGATTTCGCGCCCTTTTTGCGTGCGGACCCCCGCCACGTGGCCGTCCCCGATCACCTCGACCGCCGTGTCGTCGAGCAGGATCGTCGCCCCTTTCCCTTCAGCATATCCCTGGAAGAAGGTCGAGATCGCCGGCGCTTCCAGATGCGGCAACACCCGTGTGGCGATGTCGAGCATCGTCACCTCCAGGCCCAACTCGATCAGCGAGAGCGCGATTTCCATGCCGAGGAAACTCGCGCCGAGTACCACCACCTTACGGCCTGGCTGAGCCGCTTTCCGCACGACGTCGCAATCGACTTTGCGCCGAAGGTAGAAGACCCCCTCCTTATCCGCGCCCGACAAGTCAAGGCGACGCGGGACGGCGCCCGTGGCGATCAGCAGTTTGCCGTACTCGAAGGAGTCGCCGTCGTCTGTCCGAACCGTCCGTGACGCCGGATCGACGGCTGTCACCTCGGCGCCGAGGACGAGGCTTATGTTCTGCTGGCGATAGTAGTCGACAGGATGGACGAGGATATCGACGTCCGTCGACGTTCCGATAAGATATTGTTTCGACAGTCTGGGACGATGATATGGCGGGAATTCCTCAGCCGAGAGGATGCCGATCGTGCCAATGGCGCCCTCGCGCCGCAACGTCTCCGCCGCTGTCGCGCTGGCCAGACCGCCGCCCAGCAGCAGGAAATCGAATCTCTCACTTGCCACGGCGCGCGGCCTCGCCTGGAAAGCGCGGTAGCCGCTGGATGTCCGGGACTGAGGCGGCATCTCGACGCCGCGTGCGCGATTGGCACCGGATCATACCCGCGGATCATCCTTCAGATAGTCATGGACGACCTCACCCAATCCCAGCGTGAGATCCGCGATGAAATGGGTTGCCGCGATAATCTCGTGCACTGGCAGCCTTGCGACGTCGGCGAGAGCGTGCGGGTAAAGATCGAGCGCGGCGGGGCCACCCCACGCGCCCTTCAGGTCGATATCCTCAAGATGGTAGCGCACCAGTTCACAGATGCGCGGCGTGCAATCGACGTGAGGGATCACCTTGAGCATGAAGTTGGGCTGCCGCATGGCCGCAAGGATCGGTTCATTATCGAGAATGACGTGCTTGTAGCCCATCGTGCCCAGGGCGCAGAGCGCGCTTCCATAGTGAAGCTTGCCAACGATCACGTCCGATTCATGGGCGATTGAAGGCGTGGCGAGCTTCTTCGGAAAGCCCCAGATTTCTCGCCCTCCGGCGATAGGCGCATCGTCGTCCAGATACATGGAGTGGACATAGCCCCCTGGCACGCCGTTGAAGCGCACTGGGATAACCTGCCCGGTCTCCGTATAGTCGCCGAACCCAGTCGAGTCCGGCATCCTGATGAACTCATAGTTCACAACCGGCTCGTCTATTTCGAGGGGCGCCGGAACCACTTCGCGCAACGCTTCTGCGTCGGTTCGGTATTTGATGACGATGTATTCGCGGTTGTAGAATCGATAGGGCGGCCGCGGGAACGCCGGATTACATACAGGCATCGCAAACGCCCGCGACCTCACCTCGTCAAAGTCCATGGACAGTTCTCCTCCTGAAACTGACCCGTGGCCCACATCCTGAGCTGCATCGGCCGTCTATCGACTACTCCCGGAGATGCATTAGAGTCAACCGAACGGTTCGGTTGACTCTAGGCGGTTGAAGGTCTACTCACATGACCGAAACCGAACCGAGGTAGGACCAGTCATGACCGCGAACGACAGCCCTCCTGGTAGCGACGTTGGCGCGCGGACGCTGGCCGCCGCGAACCTCGATCGAATGCACCAAGTCCTCGACGTGGCAATGAAGTCGGGACAGTCGTCCCTGAGTGCCGCGCGCGCGAACGGCGTGCGAGCGAACAAGCTGGCGATAGAAACGACCACGAGAACGATTGCCTACTCGCAGGCGGCCGCCGCAGCGAGCACCGAGCATCTGACGCGCTTGATGCAAATTCGAGATTTCAAAGAGGCGGCAGACCTTCAGGCGGAGTTCGTCCGCTCGCGCCTTGCCGCGTTCCAGGACTATCTCCGGGACATCAGCAAGACGGCAGAGACCGCGCTATTGGACCCGACCTCGGAATAGCGCAGGCCAGCTCGGACGCGGAGCCTTCGGGTCGCACCTCTCCATCGCCTGGGCAGAGACAAGATCGCTCGATAACAAACGGGGACCGGAGGGGCGCTAGAAGGGCCATACAATGCATGTGTGCGTCGGTCACACTCAGCGCCCGATCGCTGCGAAACGTGCTTTCCTCGTCAAAGCTATGCGCTGCTGGTGTTCAGCACGGCGGGAAACCCGGCTCGTCCAACCGCATCTCGCCCACTTGCTCGCACCATGCGCCTGCGAAGTCCTCGCGCCCGTCCTCGACGGGTTATTTTCAAGCTTCGAGGCCTGCCTTGGACGTCCGGTTGTCGCAGGTCACCACCATCCTCTAGCTCGAGACGAGCTTCACCTTCTCGCGCTGCTGTCTCGGCCGGCATCAGCGGACAGCCGGTTTCCCCAGTCGCCGCTCAACACGGTCCTGCGCGTGGCCCTGTGCTCCACGCGCATCATGGTCTCTTTGACACCGGGAGCGATCGGAGAACGAACGCTTGCTCAGATCGGAAAAAATGACTAGTTGACCGATCAGTAAAGTCTTTAACGGTCGGTCAAGTCATGGCGACACCTCAAGCGCGTCCACCGCTCCCTCCATTCACCGCAGAGTCGGCCACCCAGAAGGTTCGTTTGGCCGAGGACGGGTGGAACAGCCGCGATCCGCAAAAGGTGTCGCTCGCCTACACGCCGAACAGCAAATGGCGGAACCGGGCCGAGTTCGCCACAGGGCGAGCCGAGATCGTCGCCTTTCTGGCGCGAAAGTGGGCGAAGGAATTGGACTACCGCCTCATCAAGGAACTCTGGGCTTTCGACGGCAACCGGATTGCCGTGCGCTACGCCTATGAATGGCATGACGACAGCGGCAACTGGTTCCGCTCCTATGGCAATGAAAACTGGGAATTCGACGCCGACGGTCTGATGGAGCGCCGGTTCGCCTGCATCAACGACCTGCCGATCAAAGCATCGGAGCGCAAATTCCACTGGCCTTTGGGGCGCCGCCCGGATGACCACCCGGACCTAAGCGAACTGGGCCTCTAGGTGCCGCGCAACATAGCGGAGAGAGCCGACCTGGTCCCGGTGTTGGCAGAAGTCTTTCGCGAGCACGGTTTTGAGGGCGCGACTCTGTCGCGCCTTCTCGAGCGAACAGGCTTGGGCCGTGGAAGTCTTTATCACTTCTTTCCGGGCGGGAAGGAGGAGATGGCCGCTGCGGCGCTCACCGAGATCGGCGAGTGGTTTGAACAGCATGTGTTCGAACCATTGCGCCAGGAGGAGGATCCCGATCGCTCCGTCAGGCAGATGTTCGACGCCGTTGCGGGATATTTCAGGTCAGGCGGCCGGGTGTGTCTGGTCGGTGCCTTTGCGCTGACTGACGCCCGCAACCGCTTCGCCGCCGCTGTTGCCGACTACTTCGCGCGCTGGATCGATGCCTTGGCCCTGGCGCTGCGGCGCTCGGGCGTGCCGGAGCACGTCGCGGCAGCGCTATCTGAAGATATCGTGTCCGGTATTCAGGGCGCCATCGTGATCTCGCGCTCATTGGACGATCGAGCGGCATTTTCCCGGGGGATAGAGCGGATGCGCCACCGAGCTCTAACATCGAAGGAATGAGCTATCCGGAAGGTCAACCTTACCGTGCCCAAGGGCACGGAACATTGCCAGGAGACGCTGACCGAGGAGTGCTCTGCCATCCTGCTGGAGCCAAAGACCACGCTCAACACCGGCACGGTCGTCACCGACCGCACCGTGCGCGATCTCGAAAAGCTGTCGCGGATGAAATTCCTCGTCAGCCTGCAGGCTTTCTGGAGCGCTGCTGATAGGCGATCTCGACCCGTCCGCTTTCCGACTTTGGTCCGCCTGGCTGGATGCTTCCGGAAATTATGCTCAGGCCGGCGAACGGTCTCCCGAACCGAGCGCTTTCAGCGGTGGATCGGAGTAGATGGTGCGGGCGGTCGGACTCGAACCGACATGGATTGCTCCGGCGGATTTTGAATCCGCTGCGTCTACCGTTTCGCCACGCCCGCACTTTTGCCGCCTATGGTAGCCCAGACTCTCTGCACCTATACTGCACCTAGCCCACTTCCGGCAGTTCGAACCTCTCCTCCTTCAACCTCCACAACGCCCTGAAAATACGACGTTTTCAACTCGTCGTGATTTTCTGTGGATTGGTAGACAAACCACTTTTTGAAGGGAGTCGTGCCTACCACAGGACAAGGCTACGCTATCGCGCCAAGTTCCGGCAGTCTCTAGGCTGGCGTTCATTCGCTCCTATGTTGCACCCACGGGCGCAACCCGCCGATGTGTACGCCACAGCCCGAAATCGCCGCACTCCTATCCGAAAGAGCTTCCCCTGTCGGCAGCTATCGTCCTCAATCGCCTGCGGCAATGAAGGAGATTGAGATGAGGCAGACGGAGAAAATGACTGTTCGGAAGACCATCAGACGGCACCAGTTGCGCGAGATGGTGCCGCTCGCTGACAGTACGATCTATGAGATGGAGCAGCGCGGTGAATTCCCGCGACGCTTTGCGCTGACCCCAAGATGCATCGTCTGGGACTTAGCTGAAGTCGAAGAATGGCTGCTTGCACGGCGGACGGTGCCGATCCGTCGCGCTCAGCACCCGGATGTCACAAAGCGAAAGACGAGGCCAGTCAAAGCGCCGGATCAAGCTCGAGCAGCGTCATAGCGGGCGGCACGAGAACCGGCACGCGCTTTTTCCCATCGACCCAAGCATCGACAATGTCCGCCCATTCTTGCAACATATGGCGGCGTTGAACCTCGTATTCCGCTTTGTTGTAAACTCCGCGAGATGACCGCCCATCCTCATGGGCGAGGCACTTCTCGATCCAGTCGCTGTTGAAGCCGAGCTCATTCAAGAGGGTCGATCCGGTGCGCCTCAGGTCGTGAACCGTAAACGGCTCAAGAGGAAGTCCCTCCTTCTTCGCCTGCTCGACCACCGAGTAGGTCACTCGGTTGAAGGTCGCTCGCGACATCGGCGCATCAGCGTCGTAGCGCGACGGCAAAAGATACCGCGAATTGCCCGAACAGGTCTTGAGGGCAATCATGATGTCCAAGGCCTGCCGGGAGAGATAGACATTGTGAGGCTTTGAGCGCTTCATCCTCTCCTTCGGGATGGTCCAGACAGCATTCTCGAAATCGACCTCGTCCCATACGGCGTCCTGCAGCTCGCTCTTGCGCACCATCGTCAAGAGATAGAGCTTCATACCCAGCCGGATGGTCGGCAGCGTAGGAACGTGTTCAAGCTGCTTGAGCATGATGCGAATTTCGGTCGGCGATAGGGCGCGGTCCCTCGGCGCGAACGTCGCGATCGCGGCGGGTCCAACCTCGTCCGCCGGGTTAGGCACCTTCTCTCCATGCAGGATCGCGAAGCCGTAGATCTGCTTCAGGATGTCCCGCACATGGATCGCTGTGGCCGGGGCACCGCGCTCTACGATTTTGGCGCAGTGCGCTCGCAGATCGTCCGGCGTGATTTCGGTAAGCAGGCGATTGCGCCAGACAGGGAGCAGCTCACGCTCGAAGATGGCGCGGCGCATAGCTCTGGTGCTGTCCGCCATCGGAGCATTCACCAGCCATTTCTCGCCGAACTCGCCGAAGCTCTTGGCCTCTTTCAGGCGGCGCTTCTCGCGCTGCTTTTCGATGGCCGGTGAGCGTCCCTCTCTGATCGCCCGCCGTGCATCCAGGCACAGCTCCCGCGCCCGCGCGAGAGAGATGCCATCACGCCCATACTTGCCGAGATAGACCGTCTCGCGTCGGCCATTCAGCCGGTAGTCCAGCCGGAAAGATATTTGTCCTGACGGCATGACGCGGACATACATGCCGTCGCGATCCGCGACCTTGTATATTTTGTCTTTTGGTTTCAGGGCCTTAAGCGCAGCGTCCGTCAGCATTCTCGTGCCACCTCCGAAAAAGTACCGTCACGCGGTTTTTGCGAGGCCGTGGCGAGAAAATATGCGCGGTTACAACGGCTTAAGCCAAAAAAAGTCCCGTCACGAGCCTCATTTCCCGTGACGGTACTTTCAAAAATAGCAGGGATCAATATGGGCAAGGGCCGTCAGCCGTGACGGTACATGCGATCTATGTCCACCGATAGGTATCGATAGGAATCGTCGCAAAAATTATTTTGTTTCAGTGGGTTAGGTCGAACTCTTTCGTAAAATCGGCGGCGTTCGGATGGGCCTGAATCATTCCCACTCAATCGTGCCCGGTGGCTTCGACGTGATGTCGTAGGTGACGCGGTTGACGCCACGCACTTCGTTGATGATGCGGGTGGCGACGCGGCCCAAGAATTCGTGTGGGAACGGGAAGTAATCCGCCGTCATGCCGTCCGTCGAAGTGACGGCGCGGAGCGCGCAGGCCTGGTCATAGGTGCGGCCATCGCCCATCACGCCAACGGTGCGGACCGGCAGCAGCACGGCGAAGGCCTGCCAGATGGTGTCGTAAAGCCCGGCCTTGCGGATTTCATCGATATAGACGGCATCGATGTTGCGCAGCAGGTCGAGCTTTTCCTTGGTGATATCGCCCGGAATACGGATGGCGAGGCCCGGGCCGGGGAAAGGATGGCGCCCCACCAGCGTTTCCGGCAGGCCGAGTTCGCGGCCCAAGGCGCGGACTTCATCCTTGAACAGTTCGCGCAGCGGCTCGACCAGCTTCATGTTCATGCGCGCCGGCAGGCCGCCGACATTGTGGTGCGACTTGATGGTGACGCTGGGGCCGCCATGGAAGCTGACGCTTTCGATCACATCCGGATAGAGCGTGCCCTGGGCCAGGAATTCGGCGCCGCCGATCTTCTTGGCCTCAGCCTCGAACACATCGATGAACAGGCCACCAATGGTCTTGCGCTTCACTTCCGGATCGGTGATGCCGGCAAGCTTGCTGAGGAACAGGTCAGACGCGTCGCTATGCACCAGCGGGATATTGTAATGCTCGCGGAACAGGGTCACGACTTCATCGGCTTCGTTCTTGCGCAGCAGGCCGTGATCGACAAAGACGCAGGTAAGCTGATCGCCGATGGCTTCATGGATCAGCACGGCGGCGACGGAGGAATCCACGCCGCCGGAAAGGCCGCAGATCACCCTGCCCTTGCCGACCTGGGCGCGGATCTTCTCGATCGCCTCCTGGCGATAGGCCTTCATGGTCCATTCGCCCTGGCAACCGGCAACATTGCGCACGAAATTGCGCAGTAGCTTGGCGCCATCGGGGGTGTGCACCACTTCCGGGTGGAACTGCACGCCATAGATGCGGCGCTCGTCATTGGCGATGGCGGCGAAAGGCGCGCCCTCGCTGGTGGCGACGACGCGGAAGCCATCGGGGATGCGCGTCACGCGGTCGCCATGGCTCATCCATACCTGATGCTTCTCGCCCTGGCCCCAGATGCCCTCGAACAACGCGCAGGTTTCCTTGATCTCGATGAAGGCGCGGCCGAATTCGCGGTGATGGCCGGCTTCCACTTGGCCGCCCATCTGGGCGCAGATGGTCTGCTCGCCATAGCAGATGCCGAATACCGGCAGGTTCATGCCGAACAGCATCGCCGGGGCGCGCGGGGAATCGCCTTCAATGGTGGAGGCTGGCGAGCCGGAAAGGATGACGCCCTTCAGCACGCCATGCGGGCTTTCGGCCTTCAGCGCCTCTTCCGCCTTCTGGAACGGCACGATCTCGCAATAAACGCCGGCCTCGCGCACCCGGCGCGCGATCAACTGGGTAACCTGGGAACCGAAATCGACAATAAGAATACGCTCAGCCATCGGCGCCGCTTGCCTTTCCTCACAAATGCCAACGGCGCCGGGGGTCTACCGGCACGGCACCGTCAGCTCGGTTTGGCTGCCTTGTAGGCAGCGATCTTGTTCTTCAGTTCGGTATATTCGGCGCAGCCGAAGGCACACAGGCTGTCGAGCCGCTTCAAATGCTCTTCCGCCTTGGCCAGGTCGTTCACCTTGAGATAGGCCTCGCCGATATATTCATGGGCGCCCTTGTGGCGCGGATCGATCTTCAGCGCCTCGTTATAGGCGGCGAAGGCGGCGGTATAGTCGCCATTGTTGCGCTGGGCATAGCCAAGCCAGTTGAAGGCATCGGCATTCTTGGCATCCTTCGCCACCACAGCCTGGAACAGCGGCACGGCGGCGGCCCAGTCCTTGCGGTCGATGGCTTTCTTGCCTTCGGTGAAATTCGGATCGACCGGCTTGGCGGCTTCGGTCGGCGCGCTGGGGCTGGGGCCCATGGCGAGCACGGGCATGGCAAGGCCCAAGGCAACAGCCAGAGCGGCAGCGGAGGAAAGACGGGAAATGCGGCGCATGAGATGGGCCCTTTCAGCTTCATCCATTATATCCGCCCCCATGGTCCTGCCACCACCATCAGCCGCGCCGCTGCAGCACGGCGGCGAAAAAGCCATCCGTACCATGCCGCAACGGGGTCAGCGCCAGACGGTCGCCGGCCAGGGGACAGGCTGTGGATAAGCTTTCCTCCCAGGCCTGCGCCAGGGGAATCGGCGTCACTTCGCCGTGAGCCAGGATGTCGTCCACGGGAGCGTCATTCTCCGGCGGCAGGATCGAGCAGGTGGCATAGACCAGCCGCCCGCCCGGCTTGAGCAGCTTCACCCCTTGTGCCAGCAGGCCGCGCTGCGCCGCCTGCAGGTCGTCGAGCGCCGCCGGGCCGAAGCGCCAGCGGGTTTCCGGGTTGCGCCGCCAGGTGCCGCTGCCCGAGCAGGGCACGTCCAGGAATACCCGGTCCGCCTGCCCCTCCATGGCTTCCAGCAGAGCCGGCAGCTTTTCCGCCGCCGCCGTCTCGACAATGCCGATGCCGGCCCGCGCCAGGCGGGGTTTCAGCCGGTTGAGGCGGCGGAAATCATGGTCGGCAGCCACCAGCCGGCCGCGATTCTTCATCTGCGCCGCCAGTGCCAAAGTCTTGCCGCCAGCCCCGGCGCAGAGGTCGATCACGGTTTCGCCGGGCCTGGCGCCAAGCAGCAGCGCGGCAATCTGCGCCGCCTCGTCCTGCGGTTCGATCAGGCCATCGAGGTAGAGCGGATGCTGCTCCAGCCGCACCTGCTGCTGCAGCCGGATGCCGAGCGGCGACAGCGTCGTCGGCGCGGCTTCGATACCTTCCGCCTGCAACTGCCGCAGCATTTCATCGCGGTTGGTCTTGAGCGTGTTGACGCGCAAGTCCAGCGGCGCGCGGCCATTCAGGGCCTTGAGTTCGGCTTCCGCTTCCGAGCCGAAACGTGCCTCGCAAAGCGCGGTAAGTTCCGGCGGCAGGTTGACCCGCGCCCAGAGCGGGGCGGCATCATTGGCCGGCAGGCGCTGCAAAGCGGCGATCTCATCGTCGCTCAATTGCTGCGGCGCGTATTTCGAACTGTCGCACAGCGCCTGCCATTGTTCCGGCGACATGGCGGGATCGGCCATGGCGAAAAGGCGTGGCGTCAGTGGCGCCTCGGCCTGCTGCAAGCGCCAGCGCCGCATGCCCTGCTCGCGCAAGGCGGTGTACACGGCTTCCGCGATGGCGCGGCGATCCTTGGCGCCGGCATAGCGGTTCTTGCGCTGCCAATCCAACAGCAGGCGGTCCGCCGCCTGATTCGAGCCCAGCACGCCGCCGAGGATTTCGATGCTGGCGGCGAGGCGGGCGGCCGGCGTCACTGGATCAGCTATCCTGCCGGTAGTTCGGCGCCTCGCGCGTTATCGCCACGTCATGCACATGGCTTTCGCGCAGGCCGGCCGAGGTGATGCGCAGAAAATTGCAGCGCGTGCGCATCGATTCCATGTCGCCATTGCCGGTATAGCCCATGGCGGCACGCAGGCCGCCGACAAGCTGATGCAGGATGGTGCCGACCGGGCCCTTGTAGGGCACACGGCCCTCGATGCCTTCCGGCACCAGCTTGAGCTTGTCGTTCACTTCCTGCTGGAAGTAGCGGTCGGCCGAGCCGCGACCCATGGCGCCGATGGAGCCCATGCCGCGATAGGACTTGTAGGAACGGCCCTGGTAGAGGAACACCTCGCCCGGCGCCTCATCGGTGCCGGCCAGCAGTGAGCCGATCATGCAGGTGCTGGCACCGGCGGCGATGGCCTTGGCGACGTCGCCGGAGAACTTGATGCCGCCATCGGCGATCACCGGCACACCGGATTTCTGCGCCACTTCCACCGCATCGATCACGGCGGTGAGCTGCGGCACGCCGACACCGGCGACGATGCGCGTGGTACAGATCGAGCCCGGACCGATACCGACCTTCACGGCATCGACACCGGCATCGATCAGCGCCTTGGCGCCTTCGGAGGTGGCGACATTGCCGCCCACCACCTGGGTGCGGTTCGAGCGCTTCTTGATTTCCGCTATGGTGCGCAGCACGCCGGCGGAATGGCCATGCGCGGTATCCACCACCAGAACGTCAACACCGGCGGCGATCAGCGCGGCGGCACGTTCCAGGCCGTCCTCGCCCACCGAGGTGGCGGCGGCAACACGCAAGCGGCCCTGCTCATCCTTGGCGGCATTGGGGTATTTCTGCGCCTTCTCGATATCCTTCACGGTGATCAGGCCGACGCAGCGATACTGATCGTCCACCACCAGCAGCTTTTCGATACGCGCCTGATGCAGCAGCCGCTTGGCCTCTTCCATGCGCACGCCCTCGCGCACCGTGACCAGGCGGTCCTTGGTCATCAGCTCGCGCACCGACTGCGCCATATCGGTGGCGAAGCGCACATCGCGGTTGGTCAGGATACCGACCAGCTTGCCGCCCGCGCTTTCGGTCACCGGAATGCCGTGGATGCCATAGCGCTCCATCAGCGCCAGGGCATCGGCCAGCGTGGCATCCGGCGCGATGGTCAGCGGGTTCACCACCATGCCGCTTTCAAACTTCTTCACCGCCGAGACTTCGCGCGCCTGCTCCTCGATGGAGAGGTTCTTGTGGATCACGCCGATGCCGCCGGATTGCGCCATGGCGATGGCCATCTTGGCTTCGGTGACGGTATCCATTGCCGAGGAGATCAGCGGGATGTTGAGTTCGATGCCGCGCGTGACGCGGGTGCGGGTATCCACCTGGCCGGGCAGCACTTCCGACGCGGCGGGCGCCAGCAGCACGTCATCGAATGTATAGGCTTCACGAAACTGCATTGCCGCTCTCCTTAAAAGCTGCCGCTCAACCGCGCTGCGCCGCTTCGGCCTCGGCGGCGAAATCGCCGCCAGGCATCGGCGCACCGGCCGTGTGCATCATGTTCGGGTAATACTTCTTCATGCCGGCGAGCCACTCGACATAGGGCAGGTCGGCGAATTGTCCACGATCGGTCACGTATTCCATGTGGCGCCGGTTATCGGCGTCGTAGGCATGGAAAACCGAGTCCGTCTCGCCATCGAATTCCAGCGGCTTGACGCGGAATTTGTCGCACAGCTCGATGTTGAAGGCGGGCGTCGCCTTCACCCAGCGGCCCTCGATCAGCAATTCCGTGTAGCCGTGGAAATGGAAGATGTCGGTGCCCATCATCTCCAGCAGGCGCGGCGTGGCGAGATGGTTCTTCACATCGGCGAAGCCAAGCCGCGACGGGATGCCGGCGGCGCGGGCCACGGCGGCCAGCAGGATCGCCTTGGAGACGCAGAAGCCACGGCCGCGCTCGACCACATGGCCGGCGCTCATGCCCTTGGGCGAATAGTCTATCGAATAAGGATCGTAGAGGAAGCGGTCGCGCACCGCGTAGTAGATGGCGATGGCGCGCTGCTTCAGATCGGTGATATGGCCGAACTCGTCGGCCAGGGCGCGCACGCGCGGATTATCGCTATCGATGAAGGTGGTGGCGGCAAGGTAGGCCTGCTCCACCGCATTGCCGGATTGATCCGACGCGGCCATAGGGAGACTCCGTTGTTCCTTGCCGCGGAGGATATAAGCCGGTTTCCGGCTGCCGTAAAGCGCTACTCTTGCGGATTCGCATTTCCCCGGTAACCCACGGCAACGACATAGCTTTCAGCGCTGTCGGCGCGGCTGGCGGGGGGTTTTACATGGCGCACGGTGCGATAATCCCGCTTCAAACCGGCGAGAAGCTGATTCTCCGTGCCGCCGCGCAGCACTTTGGCGACGAAGCTGCCGCCTGGCGCCAGCACCCGGCGGGCCAGATCCGCCGCCGCCTCGCAGAGCAGCATGATGCGGATATGGTCGGTCTGGCGGTGGCCGGTGGCCGGTGCCGCCATATCGGACATGACCAGATCGACCTGGCCGCCAAGCAGCTCCATCACCTTGGTATCGGCGCCTTCGGAGAGGAAATCGAGCTGGATCACCGTGGCGCCGGGCAATTCCTGCATCGGGCTGATATCCACGGCCAGCACCGGCGGGCCTTCCTTCTTGCCGCTTTTCACGCGCTCGACTGCCACTTGCGTCCAGCCACCCGGGCAGGCACCAAGATCGACCACGCGGGCACCGGGTTTCAGGAAGTGAAACTTGTCGTCCAGTTCGATCAGCTTGTAGGCGGCGCGGCTGCGATAGCCCTGCGCCTTCGCCGCCTGCACATAAGGATCGTTCAGCTGCCGCTCCAGCCAATGCTGCTGCGACACGGTGCGGCCACGCTTTTTCTTCAGCGACACATGTGTGCGGTTCTGGCCCGGGCCGGAGGAACGCGTGGTCATGCCCCGCCCCTTTGCTGGCGCATCAGTTCCAGCAGCACGCCCTCGCGCACGCCGCGATCCGCCACGCGCAGGCGCGGCGCCGGCCAGAAACGGTGCAGCGCTTCCAGAATGGCGCAGCCCGCCACCACCAGGTCGGCGCGCTCCTCGCCGATGCAGCCATGCTTGGCGCGATCCGGCACACTCATGGCAGCCAGTTTTTGCGACTGGTCGATCACGGCGGGGAATTCCAGCCAGCAGCCATCCACCAGGCGGCGCTCGTAGCGCGGCAGGCCAAGCAGCACGCCGGCCAGCGTGGTGACGGTGCCGGACGTGCCGAGCACCTGCACCTTGCCGGCGCGCATGGCGGGGCCGAGATTATGCCGCGCCTCGAAGGGTTCGAGCTTGGCGGCGACCTCATTGATCATGCCGATATAGGAGCCGGATTCGGTATCGCCGGCGCCCCAGCGTTCGGTGAGGTTCACCACGCCGAAAGGCAGCGAGATCCAGTCCAGCACCTCGGTGCGGCGGCGCGGACCGACGCGCGCCCACATCACTTCCGTGGAACCGCCGCCGATATCAAACACCACCGCCTGATTATGACTCGGCTCCAGCAGCGGCGCGCAACCGGCGAGAGCCAGGCGAGCCTCCTCGGCGGTGGAGATGATGTCGAAGTGAATGCCGGTGACAGCCTTCACTTCATGCATGAACTCGATGCCGTTCTCGGCCCGGCGGCAGGCTTCGGTGGCAACCGCGCGGGCAATGGTGACACCGCGCCGCGCCATCTTCTCGGAGCAGATTTTCAGCGCCGCGATGGTGCGCGCCATGGCGGCATCGGACAGTCGCCCGGTAGCCGCCAGCCCCTCGCCCAGCCGCACGATGCGCGAGAAGGCTTCGACGACGCGGAAATTGTCGCGGTTCGGGCGCGCGATCAGCAGGCGGCAATTGTTGGTGCCCAGATCCAGCGCGGCATAGACCGGGGCCGAGCGCGGCGCGGTGCCGGCGCCCGCCTCTTGCCGTGCGCCCCCGGCAAACACTCCGGGAGCGGAATTCCTGTTGCTCGACTTGTCCACAGAGTGATTGTAGCGCGACAGGCCAGCCAGCATAAGTGCCGGGCCAGTTACGATGACAACTGGCCGCGATAACGGCCAGCCCGGAAAACCGGCAAGGTTTTCTACTGCTTCGGCTTCGGCGTGGCGCCGGTGCTGCCAGCAGCGCCCGGCGGAACGGCGAAGATCTGGCCCGGATAGATCAGGTCCGGGTCCTTGATCTGGCTGCGGTTGGCTTCATAGATCTCGGTGTATTTCGGGCCATCGCCGTAAACACGGCGGGCGATGCGCCACAGGCTGTTGCCCGGCTGCACCACCACGCTGCCATCGGACAGCTTGATATCTTCCGGCGAGGCGCGCTGGAACGGCATTTCGAGCCGCGATGCAACCCGGCCGCCGGCCTGCTCCACCTGATCGACCCGCATCGAATAGATGCCCGGTTCCACGCGCTCGGTGGGGCGCAGCACCCATTTGCCATTCGAATCCGCCGTGGCGACGCCGATCGGCGCGTTGTTGAGATAGACCTGCACGGTGGCGCCGGGCTGGGCGCGGCCGGAGAGAATCAGGTTGCCGTCCTGATCATACTCGATGGAATCGAGCGACAGGCCCTTGCGCGCCGGGTCGAGCGGACCGGCCACCGGGCCTTGCAGCAGACGGCTGGCACCTTTCAGCGGCGTCAGCACGGCGATGGCCTGCTCGCCGCTGGCATTGGGATCGCATTCCGGCACCACGGCGACCACGGAGGCTTCGGCCCTTACAACCTCCTGTCCAGGAAACTGGGATTCAAGAGTGAATTCCTGGTTGCCCTTCTCCAGCGGCAGATCAGGCACCAGCACCCATTCGCCACGGCTATCGGCGGTAACGCGGCCAAGTTCGCGCGCACCGGTCTTCACCACCACAACGGCACCGGCCAGCGCACGGCCGGCAAACACGGCAGCGCAATTGCGGCTGATGCGCACGACATCGAAACTAGGCGGCACGCGGCGGGCATCGGGCGGCGGCGGCGCGGGCGCAGGTGCGGGCGGCGGCAGCGGCGGCGCGGAGCCGACCACCTGCTGCGGCGTGACTCCGCGCTTGTTCGGATCGTCGGCGAAAAAGATCACCGCCAGAATGCCAAGGATGGCGAGCCCGAGTAGCGTGAAGAAGAACTTACTGCCCCGCACAGCGTGCCTCGCACGAAAGTTTGATCAATCAGCGGCTTAACTTAATCGCCGCCACCCCGGTCAGGGAGATTAAGACCTCGCCAAGATACCCGCAACTGCCTAAGCTTAAAGCAACCACAAATCATCCTGCCTGCATTCATGAGCCTCGCATGACTGATCAGTCCACTACCCCCACCCTCTCCGTTCCGGTATGGGACCTACCGACCCGGCTGTTCCACTGGGTCCTGGTCATCGCGGTCTGCGTGCTGTTCTACACCGGCCTGCAGGGCAAGCTGGACCTGCATATGAAATTCGGCCAGTTCGTGCTCGGCCTGCTGCTGTTCCGGCTGATCTGGGGTTTCATCGGGAACCGCCAGGCCCGTTTCAGCGACTTCATCGCTGGCCCGGCTGCTGCCATCGCCTATCTGCGCGGCCTGTTCGGCAAGGGCGGCCCGAAATATCTCGGCCATAACCCGGTGGGCGGCTATGCCGTGCTGCTGATGCTGGCCTTGCTGCTGGTACAGGCCAGCACCGGCCTGTTTGCCAGCGACGACATCGCCACTGACGGGCCGCTCTATTCCAAGGTCTCCAGCAGTCTCAGCGCCCGGCTTTCCACCCTGCACAGGCTGGGTTTCGACGCCCTGCTGGTGATCATCCTGATCCACCTGGCGTCCAACGCCTTCTACCTGCTGGTGAAGCGGGAAAACCTGATCACCCCGATGGTGACGGGTAACAAAAGCGTTGCGGAAACGCTGCCGGCCCCGGTGAAGGCTGCCGGGCCGATCACCGCGCTGGTGATCTTCGTGGTCTGCGAAGCGGTGGTGTTCGGCGGTATTGCCTGGCTGGCTAAATAACAAAAAGGGCGCGGCATGCCGCGCCCTTCCTGTCGTCCTGGCCCTGGGGCTTAGTCGTTGCGGCCCTTAGTCGTTGCGGTAGGCGCGATGGCAGGCGCCACAGGTGCCGCCGAGTGCGCCGAAACCGGCCTTCACGGCATCCATGTTGCCGGCCTGGGCAGCGGAGGCGAGCGCCGTGGCGGCATCTTCCGCAGCCTTCATCTTGGCGGTGAAATCGGCCATGTTGGCCCAGATTTCGGCCTTGGCCTTGGTCTCGCCCTTGTCCGAGCCGGCGGGGAAATGCGCCACCTGCTTGCCGGCCTGGCCGGCAATGGCCTGGGCCGGGGCAACGGCATTGGCGGCCGGACCGTTATCGTCCACCACCTTCTTGATCGCCCCCATCGACACGCGGAAGACCTGGAAGCCGTCCTTGCGGGCCTTGATCGCGTCAGCCTGGGCAAAGGCATCGCTGCCAACCAGACCGCCAAACGCAGCAAGTGCGCCGCAAATCGCCGCGGCAAGCGCGGCCTTACGCCAAATAGCCATTGTTTTCCCTCTCTGTTCCCCGGCTGCTGGTCCGAGTCCGGCAGACTATAACAAACTGCCGCCATTGCCCGCCCTGGCAGTTTTGTGAAGTCACGAAAAATTTAGCCGGGAATAAACCGCCGCCTCGATTGTCTGTAGCGATTGTCCCAGGCTCGCCCGGCTACTGGCATGCCGCGGCGAAATGGGCTAGGCAACGGGCTACAGCCCCAGCCTGAAATGCGGTGCCCGCCATGTCGATCCGTTCCGTCTGCGTCTATTGCGGCTCCAGCCTCGGTGAGAGCCAGTCCTACCAGGCCCAGGCCGAAATCCTCGGCCAGTTGCTCGGCAAGAACGGCATCCGGCTGATCTATGGTGGTGGCCGCATCGGCCTGATGGGCGTGGTGGCCGATGCCGCCATGAAGGCCGGCGGCGAGGTGGTGGGCATTATCCCGCACCACCTGCATGACTGGGAGGTCGGCCATACCGGCCTGACCGAACTGCACGTGGTCGACTCCATGCATGTGCGCAAGCAGATGATGGTGGAGATGAGCGATGCCTTCATCGCCATGCCCGGCGGCATGGGTACGCTGGACGAGCTGTTCGAGGTCATCACCTGGAAGCAGCTTAAACTGCACGACAAGCCGATCCTGGTGCTGAACGTGGAAGATTACTGGCACCCGCTGCTGGCGCTGATCGACCGCGTGATGGAGCGCGGCTTCGCCCGGCGCGGGGCACGCGGCTTCTTCGACGTGGTGGACGATGCCGAGGCGGCCCTGAAGCTGCTGCAGGCGGCGCCGGAGCCGCAACGCCCGGACCGGGCCGAGAAAATCTAGGGCAGAGAAGATTCAGGAACCGGGGCAGCGCCCGTAAAAGCCGAGCTTTTCTCAACCCGGGTGCATCAAATCTCAAGCCCGGAACGGCGCTTTCGGGCCTTTCCCGTCCGGGCCGGGAAGTGTTAGTTTCCCGCCACTCCTTTTCCACCCGCTTGTATAAGCCCAAACGAGGACCGCAATGGCGAAAATCAAGGTGAAGAACCCCGTCGTCGAGCTCGACGGCGACGAGATGACCCGCATCATCTGGAAGTTCATCAAGGAGAAGCTGATCCTCCCCTATCTTGATGTCGACCTGCTCTACTACGATCTCGGCGTCGAATACCGCGACCAGACCAACGACCAGGTGACCATCGATTCCGCCCATGCCATCCTGAAGCATGGCGTCGGCGTAAAATGCGCCACCATCACCCCCGACGAGCAGCGCGTCGAAGAGTTCAAGCTCAAGGAAATGTGGAAGTCGCCGAACGGCACCATCCGCAACATCCTCGGCGGCACCATCTTCCGCGAACCGATCATCTGCAAGAACGTGCCGCGCCTGGTGCCGCACTGGAACGACCCGATCGTGGTCGGCCGCCATGCCTTCGGCGACCAGTACCGCGCCACCGATTTCCGCTTCCCCGGCAAGGGCGTGCTGACCGTCAAGTTCGTCGGTGAAGACGGCAGCGTGATCGAGAAGGAAGTGTTCAAGGCCCCGGGTTCGGGCGTCGCCATGGCGATGTACAACCTGGATGACTCGATCCGCGACTTCGCCCGCGCCTCGATGAACTACTCGCTGGTGCGCGGCTGGCCGCTGTATCTCTCCACCAAGAACACCATCCTCAAGGCCTATGACGGCCGCTTCAAGGATCTGTTCGAGGAAGTCTACAGCAAGGAATTCGCCGACCAGTTCAAGAAGGCCGGCATCACCTACGAACATCGCCTGATCGACGACATGGTGGCCTGCGCCATCAAGTGGAGCGGCAAGTTCGTGTGGGCCTGCAAGAACTATGACGGCGACGTGCAGTCCGACGTGGTGGCTCAAGGCTACGGTTCGCTCGGCCTGATGACCAGCGTGCTGATGACCCCGGATGGCAAGACCGTGGAAGCGGAAGCGGCGCATGGCACCGTGACCCGCCACTACCGCGAACATCAGGCTGGCCGCGAGACCTCGACCAACCCGATCGCCTCGATCTTCGCCTGGACCCGTGGCCTGATGCATCGCGCCAAGCTGGACAACAACCCGGACCTGGATAAGTTCGCGCACACGCTGGAGAAGGTCTGCGTCGAGACGGTGGAAGCCGGCTTCATGACCAAGGACCTGGCGATCCTGATCTCGAAGGATCAGCCCTGGCTGACCACCCAGAAGTTCCTCGACAAGATCGACGAGAACCTCAAGGCGGCGCTCAAGTAAGCTCCACAAAGCTCAACGTCTGGCCCGCCCCACGGGCCAGTAGACAAGAACGCCCCGGCCGCAAGACCGGGGCGTTTTTTGTTGGCACACCTGGTTATGCCGCGTCGCGGCCATCAGCATCCAGGCCAAGCGCCAGACGACCTGCAAGACGCTGCTGCGGCAATTGGGTGAACGGGTGATACCGTGCCGCCTGCAGGTCACGGAATAGTCGTTCAATGCGGTTGGCGCGGTAGAAGGCACTCCCTCCGGCAGCATCCAGCGCCAGACTGGCAGCATCGAGCAGATGCTGGGTCATCACGCGCTTCAGCGTCATCACTTGTGCCGAGGTTGCGGGCGCTGGCCGAGCATTGTCGCCCAGTTCCAGCAGGGCATCATGCGCTGCCGCCATGCCGGCCATGGCAGCACCCAGTGCCCCGATCTGCTGCTGTGTATCAGCATCGGCGCGGCGCTTCACCGCCATGTCGATCACCTCCTGCTCCAGCCGCTCGGCAACGCCACGATAGACGCTATAGATCAGCGGGAACGCGATCTTGGTGACGAGGTGGAAAAACGGATGCCACTGCCCGGCAGTACGGCGCACAGCAATCGCCGCCTCCGGCACGAACACATTTTCCAGCACCACATCCTGCGAGCCGCTGGCGCGCATGCCGAGCGTCTGCCAGGTACGCTCGATACGCAGGCCTTCGCTCCGCATCGGAATCGCAGCATGCAATACTGTGTCCCCAGTCACGGCCATGGTCATCAGCAGATCGCCGGCTTCTGCGCCGCTGACAAAACGCTTGCGGCCGGAAATCCTGAAACCGCCCTCCACTGCCTTCGCTTCGCCGGACCCGTTGAGCCAGTCGTTGCCGCCGGTCGAGAGCAGCATCAGTTGCTCGGAGGCAATACGCTTGAGCAGGCCATCAACCGGTGCCTTCTCATGCTGCCAGCGCCAGACGGCAGCCGCCATCGGGTGCATGTGCATGGCCAGCGCCAGCGCGGTGCCGCTGCAATGGCGGCCCAGTTCGCGCAGGCAATCGGCAAGGTCACGGTAACTGGCGCCACCACCGCCGAGTTCAAGCGGCACACCGGCGGACAGCACCCGAGCGGCCTTCAATGCGGCGAAGTTATCGGCCGCGAAGCGATCCCCGGCGTCAAGATCAGCGGCCCGGCGGGCAAAGTCGCGCCCCAGCTCTGACGTGCAATCGAATAGGGCCTGCCCCGCCAGCGCCGAGCCAGTCACGGTTGACTTGTGTTGATTCAAATTCGCAATACTCATGGGTATCTGGTCCTTATGGGAATGGTTACGGGCGCGGGACATTGGCCGGGAGTCGGCTCGCGCTAAAGTTCAAATTTGGAACTAGGCACGGCTGGCGGTTCGCGATAAATGTGGCAGCATGGCCATGCGATACGGAACATTCTGCCCGGCGGCGAAAGCCGCCGAGGTGATCATGGGGCGTTGGACTCTGCTGATTCTCAGCGAGATGATGCTCGGCAGCGAGCGCTTCTCGGATATTCAGCATGGTGTACCGCTGATGCCGCGCAGCCTGCTGGCGCGGCGGCTGAAAGAGCTGGAGCAGAATGGCCTGATCCGACGCGAGGCGATCACAGGTGGCCGTGGCAACCGCTACCTGCTCACCCCTGCCGGCGATGGCCTGCGGCCACTGATCGATCAATTGGTGAATTGGGGACAGGAATGGCGGATGCCATTTCTGGACAAGCGCGACCGCAATGTCAGCTATCTGATGTGGAGCGTGCGGCGCATGGTGCTGGCGCAGTTGACGCCACAGGATAATGCGGTGATCGGCTTCGAATTCACCAACCTGCCGCGCCGCGACCATAAGCTGCGGCAATGGTGGCTGGTGTTGCGCGAGGGCAATGCCGATCTCTGCATTACCGATATGGGCTTCGAGCCGGGGCTGATGCTGCATGCCGATCTCGAGGCATTCACCCAAGTGGTGATGGGCCTGGCCAGCCTGGCTGAAGCGCGGCGGCAAGGCAGCATTCGGATCAACGGCGATGCCGGCCTGATGGCGCGGCTGGCCGGCTGGCTGCGCCTCGCCGAACCGCCACGGCCGAATTTTCCGGTCTTCTCGCGCCCGGATGACGACAGCAAGGCTTGCGTTGCCTGAACCCCGGCAAGCGACAGACAGCCCAGAGCAAAAAGCAGGCAAACAAAAAAGCCCGGCGGGATCGCTCCCGCCGGGCTCTTATTTTTCAGCGCGAGGCTGAAGCGGCTTAGAGCAGCTTCAGGTTCGCGGCCGAGGACTTGCCACGCTCGGTGACAATGTCATAGCTCAGCTTCTGACCGTCCTTCAGACCGGTCAGGCCAGCGCGCTCGACGGCCGAGATATGGACGAACACGTCGCTGCCGCCAGCTTCCGGCTGGATGAAGCCGTAGCCCTTGGTGCCGTTGAACCACTTGACCGTGCCTTTGTTGGACATGGTGTCTCCTTAATCGTCTCGTGTTAAAGGGCGCCAGGCAACTCTGCCTGCCGCGTCATACGTCATGTAGGGTAGGGTAGGCTCGGCGCTCGATCAGAGCGTTTGGAGAGCAGGCCGAACCGGTAGAGCGGAATGACCTCATCACAATCGCCTCTGCCGGCAACAATTTCAAGTGCTTCGCTGCCTGCAAAAAAGTATTTGAGAATGATTTGCAATTTCATGTGAGCGGCGTATGATCGGGCTCCCACCCACCCGAGGGAGTCGCCATGCCGATGCCGTTCATCGAACCGAGTTACCCGGTCAACACCGAGGTCGCCGCGTTGCGGACGGCGGAATTATTCGGCATGGCGGCTTTCCGGCTGTGGGCCGCCCCCTACCTGGAACCCGAGCTCGAGCATCCCGACTGGCGCCAGGGCTTCGCCGCCGCCGGTATCGGCTGCGGCGGCTTAGGGGGATTCGACACCCTGATGCTGCTGCTCACTTCTGCCGCCGTGCGGCCACTGGAGGTGCGCTGCCTGACCTGCAAATCCTTGAGCGGCGACGAGGGCCTGTTCCTGCAACTGCTCTCCCACCTGCAGCAAAGCCGCGCCGACCTGGCCGCCGCCGTGCTGGGGCAATGGCTGCCGCCCGCCGCCGTGCGCGTGGCGCTGGAGCCGGCCGAGGCGCTGGCCGAGGCCATGGCCGGTGCCGGCCTGATGCTGCCGCGCCGCCGTGCGCTTGATGCAACGGATCAGGTGCTGCACAGCCTGCATGCTCGGGCGCAGCTCGTCTGGGTACATTAGATTTATGAAGTAATATTATTAAATTCATATATTTATATTAAATATATGAATTGATGAATTACTTCAAGATGACGTGCCTTCGAGCAGGCCGCGGGCCTCCGCGAAGCCCTCACCTATCAGATCAAAGAAGGCCCGCACCCGGGCGGTGCGGCGCAGATCGGTATGGGTGACGATCCAAAGTTCGCGGCCCAAAGCGGCCACGGGTGCCTCGGTCAGCCGGGCCAGATCCGGCTCCGGATCGCCGAGATAGCAGGGCAGCACCGCCACCCCCATGCCGGCTTTGACGGCGACGAACTGGTTCAGCAGGCTGGATGACCGGTAGACGAAGGCGGCTTCCGGCGCCCGTGCATTGAGCCAATCGGCGGCGTTGATACCGCTCATCCCCTGCTCCCAGCCGATCAGCGGCAGGCCTTCCAGGCTCTCCGGCTCCGGGCCCAGCCGGGGCAGCCCGGCCACCAGCTCGCGCTTGCCAAACAGGGTCCAGCCGATGGTGCCGAGCCGGCGGCCATGCAGGTCGCCCTCCCTGGGGCGCAGCGCCCGAAGCGCCACATCGGCCTCGCGGCGGGAGAGACTTAAGATCCGGTTGTCCACCGCCAGTTCCACCTGGATGCCGGGATGCAGGCAGCGGAAGCGGCCGATCAGCGGGGTGAGGATGCGGAAGCCCAGCGTCTCGGAAGCCGTCACCCGCAGCCGACCGGTGAGCTGCTGGTCATGGCCTAGGATCTCGCGGTCCAGCGCCGCCGCCTCGGTCTCGATCCGTTCGGCACTGGCCGCCATGCGCTCGCCGGCCTCGGTGGGGGCATAGGCGCCGGCCGGCAGCCGTTCGAACAACCGCACGCCCATTTCCTCCTCCAGGGCGGCCAGCCGGCGAAACGCCGTGGAATGGTTCACCCCCAGCGCCTTGGCCGCCCCGGTCAGGTTGCCTGCACGGACCACCGCCAGCACCAGCCGCAGATCATTCCAGTCCTGCATACCCCTCACCCCACCCAAATGGCTTGCTTGCATATACGCAAGTATAGTTTCCAAATTTGTCGATGGATTTGCAAGATTATCCACCCTTATTTGAGGTCATCGAGTTCCCCAATCGCCCGACCCCAAACCGTTCAAGCCCCCTCTCAAGGAGACCCGTCATGCTTAGCTTCCTGCAAAACCCCACTCCCGCCCAGCGCGAAGCCGGCATCGGCCTGCTGCGCATCAGCCTTGGCGTCATGTTCCTGGCCCATGGCCTGCTGCTGAAGGTGCTGACCTTCGGCATGGCCGGCACCGCCGGCTTCTTCGTCTCGCTCGGCCTGCCGGCCTGGACCGCCTATGCCACTGCCGGCGGCGAGATCATTGGCGGCGTGCTGCTGATCCTCGGGATCCTGACCCGCCCGGTGGCGCTGGCCCTCACCCCGATCCTGCTCGGCGCCCTGGTGGTGCATGCCAGCAATGGCTGGGTGTTCAGCGCGCCGAATGGCGGCTGGGAATATCCGGCCTATCTGGTGGTGCTGACCCTGGCCCAGGCCCTGCTCGGCACCGGCGCTTTCGCCGTCAGCTTCGGCCGCGCCAGCCGCCCTGCCGTCGCTTAAAAAAGCCCCGGCGACAATATGAAGGGCGGCGGTTTCAACACCGCTGCCCTTTTTCTTTGCTCAGGTCGTCGGCACGCCGTCCGCCCGCTCCTGCTGTCGGGCAATGGCGACGCGGTTGATATGCTCGCGGATATCGGGGTGGATTTCCAAGAGCCGCTCGAATTCCGCCACCCCAAGCGCGAGCAGCCGGCATTCCGTCAGGCTGCGCACAGTGGCGGTGCGGCGGGTATGGCGCAGCAGCGCGACCTCGCCGAAATGCTGGCCCTCGCTCAGCACCACCGGGTTGGGCTTGATATCGACCTCGACCTCGCCGGCCATGATGAAGAACATCGCCTCGGCGCGATCATCCTTGCGCACAATCACCGTGCCGGCTGGCACCACCTGGGGCCGCAGCAGGCCGGCAATCTCGGCGATGTTGGTGGCATTGAGATGGGCGAAGATCGGCAGGGCAGCCACGGCGCGCCAGGTGACGATGAATTCGCGCCGCTTGATCTCTTCCGCGAAACCGGAGGCAAGCAAACCGGCGGGGATGGCGAACATGGCGATGCCGAGCAGCATGACGAAGCCGCCGAACAATTTGCCCAAGGCCGTCACCGGCACCATGTCGCCATAGCCGACCGTGCCCATGGTGACGATGCCCCACCACAGCGCATGCGGGATCGAGGCGAAGATCTGCGGCTGTGCCTGGCGCTCGAGCACATACATGACGCAGGAAGCCATCACCAGCAGAACGCCCAGTGCCAGGAAGCCGGCGATCAGCGGCCGTGCCTGGCCGCGCAGCACGGTGGCGACCAGGGCCAGGCCCGGCACATAGCGCACCAGCTTGAACAGGGTGAGCATTTCCAGCACCAGGAACCAATCCTGCGGCAACGGCACGATCAGGTTGATCCAGAACGGCAGGATCACCAGCAGGTCGACGATGCCGGCCAGCGAGCGCAGATAGCGCAGCCGCATGGTGCGGTCGGCGATGCGCAGCTCGCCGGCATATTCCGGCGCCATCCAGATGCGCAGCACATACTCGATGGTGAACAGCAGATCGGTGGCTTCGCGGGCACGATCCAGCAGCGCAATGGCGCGCGCATCCATTTCCGGCATCGTCACCAGCAGGATGGCGATGGCGCAAGCCAGCACCGCAACCAGGATGAGCGTGGAAATAATGCGATGCCCAGCCGAGGGCATCTCCCGGCCATCGGCCAGAAGATCGAAACAGCGCCGACGCCAGGTCAGCGCCATCATGGCGTTACGCACCCATCACGTTATGCACCCCAATTCGCTAAGCACTGAGGGCGCTGGCTACGGCCTCGAAGGCCTTCTCAGCGCCGCTGGGATCGGCACCGCCACCCTGCGCGAAGTCAGGCCGGCCGCCGCCGCCCTGGCCACCGATGGCCGGGGTGATCACCTTGATCAAATTGGCCGCCGAATAGCGCCCGGTGAGATCATCGGTAACGCTGACCACGGCGGCAATCTTGCCATCCACTTCGGAGGTGAGCACCACCACGCCGGAGCCGATTTCCTTCTTCTTGGCATCGGCCATGGCGCGCAGGTCCTTGGCCGGAATGCCCTTCAGGCTCTGGGCCGCAAACTTGATGCCGCCGATATCGCGCACGGCGGAAGCGGCGGCCACGGTGCCGGTGGTAAGCTGGCGGCGCAGTTCGGAAAGCTCGCGCTCGAGCTTGCGGCGCTCCTCAAGCAAGGCCGCCAGGCGCTGCGGCACTTCCTTAGGCTGCGCCTTCAGCGCATCGGCAGCGGCGCGCAGCGTTTCTTCCTGCTCGGCGAAATAGGCCCGCGCCGCTTCGCCGGTCAGCGCCTCGATGCGCCGCACGCCGGCCGCCACCGCGCCTTCGTTGATGATCTTGAACAGCGCGATATCGCCGGTGCGCTTCACATGCGTGCCGCCGCAAAGCTCAACCGAGTAATCCTTGCCGTCCGCCTGCTTGCCCATGGAGAGCACGCGCACCTCGTCGCCATACTTCTCGCCAAACAAAGCCATGGCGCCGGCAGCAATTGCCTCGTCCGGGGTCATCAGGCGGGTGGTGACGGCATCATTCTGCCGAATCATGGCATTGACCTCGGCTTCCACATCGGCGGCCTCGGCAGCCGACAGCGCCTTGGGATGGCTGATATCGAAGCGGAAGCGATCCGGCGATACCAGCGAGCCCTTCTGCGTCACGTGATCGCCGAGGCGACGGCGCAAAGCGGCATGCAGCAGATGCGTCGCCGAATGGTTCGAGGCAATCGCCGCGCGGCGCGTCGCATCCACGGTCAGGATGCTCATGTCGCCGAGCTTCACACTGCCTTCCACCACCTTGCCGATATGGGCATGCAGCGCACCGAGCTTCTTCTGCGTATCCGACACCTCGACCTTGGCGCCCGAGGCGGTGACGATCACGCCGCTATCGCCCATCTGGCCGCCAGACTCGCCATAGAACGGCGTCTGGTTCAACACGATGGCAACCTCGGTGCCGGCCTTGGCCTCGGTCACCGGCTTGCCATCCACCACGATGGCATCAATGCGGCCTTCGGCGGCCTGGGTGTCGTAGCCGAGGAATTCGGTGGCGCCCTGCTCTTCCTTGATCTCGAACCACACCTTTTCGGTGGCGGCTTCGCCCGAGCCGGCCCAGGCCTTGCGCGCCTCGGCCTTCTGCGCCGCCATCGCGGCCTGGAAGCCATCGAGGTTGACGTTGATGCCGCGCGGACGCAGCGCATCCTGGGTCAGGTCGAGCGGGAAACCATAGGTGTCGTAGAGCTTGAAGGCGACTTCGCCGGGCAGCATGTCGCCCTTGCTCATGCCGGCGCTGGCTTCGTCCAGCAGCTTGAGGCCACGGTCCAGCGTCTGCTTGAAGCGGGTCTCTTCCAGTTTCAGCGTCTCGGAAATCAGCGCCTCGGCGCGGCCCAATTCCGGATAGGCACGGCCCATCTCGCCGACCAAAGCCGGCACCAGGCGGTGCATCAACGGCTCCTTGCAGCCCATCAACTGCGCATGGCGCATGGCGCGGCGCATGATGCGGCGCAGCACATAGCCGCGGCCTTCATTGGAGGGCAGTACACCATCGGCGATCAGGAAGCAGGAGGAACGCAGATGGTCGGCGATGACGCGGTGGCTCACCTTGTGCTCGCCATCGGCGCTGGCCTTGGAGAATTCGGCCGAGGCCTCGATCAGCGCCCGCATCAGGTCGATGTCGTAATTGTCGTGCTTGCCCTGCATCACGGCGGTGATGCGCTCAAGCCCCATGCCGGTATCGATGCTGGGCTTGGGCAGCGAGACGCGCTGCTCCTTGGTCACCTGCTCGAACTGCATGAAAACGAGATTCCAGATCTCGATATAGCGGTCGCCATCGGCTTCCGGCGAACCCGGCGGGCCGCCCCAGATCTTGTCGCCGTGGTCGTAGAAAATCTCGGAACACGGACCGCAGGGGCCGGTATCGCCCATGGCCCAGAAATTGTCAGAGGTGGCGATGCGCACGATGCGCTCATCGGGCAGGCCGGCCACCTTCTTCCACAGGTTAAAGGCCTGATCATCGTCGTGATAGACGGTCACCCACAGCTTGTCCTTGGGCAGGCCGTATTCCTTGGTGATCAGGTTCCAGGCCAGCGGGATGGCCTCTTCCTTGAAGTAATCGCCGAAGGAGAAGTTACCGAGCATTTCAAAGAAGGTGTGGTGGCGGGCGGTGTAGCCGACATTGTCGAGGTCGTTATGCTTGCCGCCGGCGCGCACGCATTTCTGCGAGGTCGCGGCGCGGGTATAGGGGCGCTTCTCCTGGCCGGTGAACACGTTCTTGAACTGCACCATGCCGGCATTGGTGAACATCAGGGTCGGGTCATTGCGCGGCACCAGCGGCGAGGATTCCACCACCGCATGGCCGTTCTTGCCGAAATAATCCAGGAAGGCCTGGCGGATATCGCTGGCGGAGGTGGTCATACGCTTCCCCTGATCCCAAAATCCCGATAGCTGCACCTGCGGGTGCCGGCCGGGCCGGTTCCGCCCTGCCCCGGCACTCAAGCCGAGAGGACGCAACTGCCGGAACGGCAACGCTTTTTCCGCTGCCGGCAGCCCCAATGGACAGCCCGCAGCCGGACCGCAGTTTTTACCGCTTCAAGACAACCCCTGTCCAGGGCAAATGTTCCGGGAGTGTTTCGGGTGGGACAGGCTTGATTCGAGCATCTACTAAGAACTCAGCCATTATTGCCAAGCTGGATGCGACATCAATTCAATGTGCCAATTTCAGGATTGGTTGCCCTACATTGGGCCTCTGCATGTCGGCAGCAAGACGAAACACTAATCGTTCCACCTCGTCATGTGGAATATTGAGTTGCCTTCCTATGTCTTCTTTAGTCTGACGTTTCTGCCACAAGTCCGTGAGTATTTTTTGCCAAACTACGGACTTCTCACGCTCCACACCGATTTTTTCTGAAGTCCGGTATCCAAGTTTACCCAACTCAATACACAAAGACCGGTATTGCCAGTCGCTGAGCATACCTATTTGGTTCAGGCGAACAGTAAGAGCCATCGCAGAAACCTTCCATCGCACCTTAGCTTCAATAATTAGTTTCGCACCGATGAAACGACGAGGAATTGCCGCACGCACATCATCTGCTGGCATCAAAAAAGCTGATGCAAAACGATTCGCCTCAACCTCAGCAGATTTTGTTGGTTTCGGATTTCCATGTCTGTGTAGTACTAGATGGCCCAACTCATGCCCACAATCGAAGATGCTATGCTCGGCAGATTTGAAAGTGTTCAAAAAGACAAAGGGCTTTTGATTTCTCCAAAACGAATAAGCGTCAACATTCTTGTTTTGCTCTTCCAGGGATAAAATGCGAATTCCCTTAGATTCTAACAATCGAAGTACATTCCCTATAGGCTTATCGCCAAGCCCCCATTCCTGGCGCACCAAACGAGCGGCACTCTCTGGATCATCATTGCCCCGTAAATCTGGAATTGAAGGGATAGGGAGTTGGTACTCCTGCTCAATCCAATCATACAGTTCAAGCCCGAGTGATCCTGCCCAAAGTGCAGCATTGCGTTCTTTCGCATTCATCTTTTTGAGACTACGGAAACTGACAATCTCAGCATCCAATTGTTCTGGCAAATTCTTGTAAAAAAAACCAACCGGGTAGCCAAGGCTGTCTGCAAGGCGCTCAATGGTGTCACTGTCCGGCTGTTTGGTCTGTCCACTCTCAAGGCGTGAAATAGTAATAGCGGTTATTCCACTCCTCTCCGAAAGTTGAATCCCTGTGTACCCTCGCCGTTCCCGAGCGAAGGTTAAACGTTGTCTGCAAAACATGACTACGAGCGCCGGCGGATAACGGGGACGTCAAAATCGTCCACGGGCGTATCCAAACCTCCAAAAGGAGTAACTTCTTGCCCGGCCAGATCGGAACCATCAGAAACAAAACAACGGGTAACCATCCCTGTGAACCAGCCATTCTCAATCACCGGCCGCGATACTTCGACTGCGCCGCGCTCGTCAACCATGACGTAGAAGACTTGAACGATACCCTTGGGCAACCGCACAAGCTGGGGAGCAGCAACACCAAAGTAATCGAACAAATTTCCCTCGCACTGGCGCTCAGCACCGGCCCCTTTTTCTGACCGAGGCTGTGGTCTCCGCACCTTCACACTGGCAAGGTCAACATTCTGGAATCCAAGCTTAATTTTCTTTTCCGGGTTGAAGATTGCCTCGAAACCACCATCGCGACTAATTTCCCAGTTCTTCCCGAGGAATTGAAGCCGAGTTTCCAACACCCCGTAATGATACGCTAGAGAACCCGGTGCGTTGCGCGCCATAAGCGGGCTGGTATCAACCAGATGAACGTGGGCTGCATCTCGGACCGAGAGAATCCCACTGATATGCAAATCATTCCCCTCAAGAAAGAGGCGGACCTCTTCGGGGCCATCAATAATGGTTTCTTCAACGTGATCAGGGCGCATGAAAGGCAGCCTTGTTAATTTTTGCCGCCACTATTGTGGTCAAAAAAATTAACAAGGTCAATGCTGTTCTGTCCTCTTATTCGCAATTTTAACGAATCTCGCCAACCCTCAATTAATCGCCGTGATCCCGCCGCGCGCAACGCGTTCGCGGTAGCGGCTCATGAAGGCTTCGTATTGGCCGATCTGGGCGATGGCGGCAGCGAGTTCGCGCGGGTCGCCGCTGCCGCGTGCAATCGTTGAGGCGATGACGTTGAAGCTTTCCGCATCCGGCGTACCGGCGAGCTTGTCCTGGTATTTCTTGCGCAGGTCTTCAAGGCCGGCGATGTCGTTGGTGAGCGACAGCGCCACGCCAAGCTGCAGCACCTGCTTGCGCTCCTCCGGCGCCAGCGGCGCCGGATCGCTGTAGCGGCTGCCGAGATTCTGGTTCAGCACGCGGGCGGCGGCGACCCAATCCTTGGCCCGCCAATGGATATCGGCGCGCAGGCCGCGCGCTTCCTGGCTCTGGTCGTTGCCGAGCAGGTTGAGGGCTTCGGAGAAACGGTCGAGATCGGCCAGGGCGCGCACCTGCAGCAGGCGGCGCTCCTGCACCAGCGTGGCCGGCAGGTTCGGGCCATCGGTGCCCTGCAAGGCTTTCAAGGCTGCATCGGGCTTGCGGTCGAGCAGGTTGACCACACCAAGGCGGGCGCCGGCGCGGGCGCGGTCCTCGCCACGCAGGCGGTATTGAATCTGGTGTTCGAGCAGTTCGGCGGCGCGGTTCAGCAGGTCGACGCCGACCAGACGGTCGGCCAGCTTGCCGATGATCTCGTCGCCTTCCGGCCCCGCCGGGGTGAGTTCGCGGTAATCGTAATACAGCGCCAGGGCGGCGAGCGGCGGCATCGATTGCGCGCCGCCATCGAGGAACAGGCGGGCGAATTCATCGCTCATCTGCTTGGTGAGCAGCGGGATGTCAGCCGATTTCGGGAAGTATTTCACCAACTGGCGGAAGGTGCCGATGCCGGCACGCAGATCGCCGCTGGCGAACTGCAATTCCCCTAAGCGCCGCAGCAGGTTGAATTCATACGGATCGCCGCGCCAGGCGAAGCGCAGGCCATCCAGGCGGTCGATGGCCTCCTGCGTGTTGAGCTGCTTGCGCGCCAGCAGGAATTCGATCTTGGCATAATCGGCATAAGCACGCGCCTTGCGGTCGCCGCTGGCAATCGCGTAATCGAACTGCCGGATGGCATCTTCCGGCTTGTTCTGCGCCTGCGCCAGGAGGCCGCGCACATAGGAAGCCTCGGCCTGCTGGCCGCGGTTCAGCGTGTCGTTTTCCAGGGCCTTCACTTCCGCTTCGGCGCCGGACAGGTCGCCGCCCGAAAGCCAGGCACGCGCCATCGCCAGCCGCAAAGGCGCGCGGATATCGGCCGGGAAGCGCGCCACTGCCGCACCAGCCTGGCTGAAAGCCTTGCGCGCCGAGGGCCAGTCATCGCGCTGCGCCGCCAGCAGGCCGCGATAGGCCAGCATGTCCGGATCATCGTCGAAGACGCGGGAGTCGATGTCGTTGGCGGCCTCGTTGATGCGGCCCATCTTGAGATTGGACACGCCGCGCATGGCGCGGAAACGCTTGTCGCGTTCAAGCTCGGGATTGTCCTGCCGCGCCTTGGCCAGCACGCCGAGCGCCTCGGCATGCAGATCATTGGCGAAGTAGAACTGCGCCAGTTGCATGCGCGCCGCCGGGCGCTGCGCCGCCGAGGCCATGGAGACGCGGTATTGCATATTCTGCTTCTGCTCGAGGATGGTCTTGCCATCCGCCTTGCGCCATTCGGTGTAGTCGAAGATTTCGCTGTTGGCGCGGCGCGGATCGGCACCGCGCGGCGCGGACAGCGACAGGCCATTGGACGACGCCAGTTCGATGCCGCGCGGATAGCGCCGCACTTCCAGCGCCTCGGCCTTCTTCTCCAGCGCCAGGCCCTGGAAACTCGGCAGCACGGTGGCTTCGACGAATTCGCGCCGCTCCGGCACGCCGCCATTGGCGCCGGCAAACGGCACCACGGTGATGCTGTCGCCAACATCGGGATCGGGCACGATCAGCGGCGGCGACGGATCATTGGCGGCGAAGAACAGCCGCGCGCCGGTATCGGTATCGAGCAGGCGGCGCACATCAATCGGCGGCGGCCGGCCGCTGTTGCCCGGTGTCGGCGCCTGATTCTGTGCGGGCGCCTGGTTCGGCGCCGACACCTGGCCCTGCTCCCCCTCGCCTTCGTTGCGCATCTGGTCCGGCTGCGCGGTGTTGAGCGCGATGGACCAGCCGGCATTGCGCCGCGCGAAGACCGTGGTGGTGCCAGCCGGCACGGCAAGGCGCAGCACGGTCATGTTCGGGATTGGCAATTGCTCGATATCGCTGATCTGGCCGTTCCAGTCGCGTGTGGTGATCGGCCGCAGGTCAACCACCGAAGCCCGGTCGAAGACCAGCCAGAGATAGCCATTGCGCATGAAGGCGGCAGCGGCGGCGGCGCGCGTAAACGGGAAGATCAGCAGCGGCCCGGTGCGGCTGGAATCCACCACCGGCACAAGCGGATCGCCGCTCAGCGGCCCCGTGGGGCGCGGCGGCATCAGGCTGGCGCTATCGGCAACACCGACCGGCAGCACCGGCGAAGCAGCCGGCACGCCGGCTGAAGCGGGAAGCTGCGGCGCCTGCTGCGCGAAAGGCATGGTGGGCGCCACCGGCGCCGGCATGGCGGCAGGATTTTGCGCAGGCGCGGCAGGTGCCTGCGCTTGAGCCGGTGCCGGGGCGGGTGCTTGGGCGGGTGCTTGGGCCGGGGCTGGTGCCGGGGGAGCAGCCGGGGCACGCTGCGCCTGCTGTGGCGCTGGCGGTTGCTGCTGGGCAGGCGCTTGTTGCTGGGCAGCTTGGCGCGGCGGCTGTTGTGCCGGCGCTGCCGGGGCTGGCTGTACTGGCGCTGGCGCGGCCGGGGCAGCAGCTGGAGCCTGCTGCGGTCGCGGCGCGGCAGCCTGGGGCGCCGGGGCTTGGGGCGCAGCTTGCGCAGCCTGCGACGGGGCGGCGATATCCACCACCACCTTGCCACCATCGCGCCAATGCTTCACGCCGGAAGTATCGGGGGTGGTGAAGCGCACCACGCTGCCGCCATTCTCCGCAGCCGTGGATAGGCCGGAGACAAAGCGCGGCGGGCGACGGGCGAGTGCGCCCAGATCAATCGCGGCAGGCGACTGGAAACGCAGCGTGGTGGCGCCGCCTTCGCGCTCCAGGCTGTATTCCGTGCGCTGCGGGAAGTCGAATACCAGGCGGGTATAGTCAGGATGCTCGCCGCTGCGCAGGCGCACCGCGCCAGCCTGTTGCGCCTGAGCGGCTTGGGGCTGAGCGACTTGCGGCTGGGCGGGAGCCTGGGCTGGCGGCTGCGCGGCCGGCTGTGCTGCAGGCTGGGCTGCCTGGGGCAGACGCTGCGGCGTGCCAACCGGCGCGGGAGATGAGCCTGGTGCTTGCGCCGGGCCGGGCGGCGCACCGATCGGCGGCGTGTTGCCCTGTGGCACCTGAGCATATGTTTGAGGCAGCAACGCGCCAGCCAGCCAGGGCGACACCAGCAGGGCAAGCAGCAGCGGCCGCGAGCGCCATGGCGCCCCTGCCGGTTTCTGCTTCGCTGCTCCGTGCCCTGCCACGTTCCGCCGCCACTCGCTCATGGGTTAGCGCCCCGCCTTGGCTCCGGCGAGGTCCGATTCGCCCCAATGTACCATGGATTCCAGGCTATTACGCAGGGGTTAAGAGAAGGTTCAGAAGGCCCCGAGCACGGCCTGCAGCTTGGCCTTGAGCTGGGCCGCATCGAACGGTTTGGCGATATAGCCGGAAACCCCCGCCGCCTTGGCCGCCAGCACGTTTTCCGGCGCCACTTCTGCGGTTACCAGGATGAAAGGCGTCGCAGCATTGGTGGGGTCGGCGCGCACACTGCGCAGCAGGTTCAGGCCGCTGATCGGCGCCATGTTCCAATCCGAGAGGATCACCCCATAGCGCCGCCGCTTCAGCCGCGCCAGCGCCGCCGCAGGATCCTGCTCGGTTTCCACATCCTGGAACCCGAGGCCCTCGAGCTGGGCTGCCACCAGCCGCAACATCGGGCGGTGGTCATCAATCACCAGGATAGGTTGGCTCAGAATCGCGTTGCGCGTGGTCAAGACGACGGGCTAGCCGAACAGGTTCAGCAGGTAGCTGCCCTTGTTGCCCGAGGTTTCCGCCGCCTTGTTGTTCAGGTAGCGGATCACCATTTTGTCGACCTCGGTGGCGTCCTTTAACTTCTTCACGTCGATCTTGCGTTCCAGCGCCGTCACCTGGGCGCCGACTTCCTGCACGGCAATCTGCTTCGGGATGTTGTTGGCCACCGTCACCACTTCGCGCAGCACGGAATCGCCGAGCAACTGCACAGTCTGGGTCACGTCCTTGGCGCGGCGCTTGAACTCGATGGCGGCCCGCACACCGGGCGCCTGCTCGTCCAGCGACTGCTCGTACTTGACGCGCTCATACTTGGTGACAATGTTGTCCACCGTCGATTGCGAGGTGAGCTTGCTCACTTTGGCGCCGAAGAAGTTCAGGTCCTGCGCCAATTGCTTGAAGCGCGGATCCTGGAAACGATTCGCCAGCGAGTCGACATCGGACAGATCACTTTCCAGGATCTTGCGGATCTTGCCGGTATTGGTCAGTTCGCTTTCCAGGTCATAGGCCGAAAGCACGAAGCGCATGATGCGCTTGTCGGCGAAGAAATCATCCACCGACTTCAGGTTCTTCACATTGGCCTTGAAATACTCTTCCTCACGCTGAATGTCGGCGCGGCCGCGGAAGCGCTGGAATTCCGGGCTGTCGAATTCATAAACCTTGCTGGTGTTATTGACCGGCAGGGTCAGCTCTTTTTCCGGCGGCTTGGTCACGGCCTTGGTATAGGCGTTGGCAACGGCATTGGGCAGGTTGCCATTGGTCAGCACGCTGCCATCGCCGTTCAATGCCGCCTGGCCGGAATCGTTGATCACCAGATTCTTCAGCTTTGCCAGCCCGGCTTCCAGCGGCGCACCGGTGCCGTCGTTGCGCACCTTGCCGGTGCTGTCGATGGTCAGCGCCGTGCCGTTGGTGTCGGTGAGCGTGCCGGTGGCACCGAGATTGAATTTACGCGCCAGCTCCAGTTCCTTGGTGGTGCCACGGCGTGCCACCGAATTTGGATCGTTCAGATCGCTCAGCAGCACATCCTTGAGGCGCTGCTTGTTGAAGCTATAGAGATCGGTAACGCCAAAGGCACGGGCCAGCACCCGCAGCACGCGGTCATCATTGACCAGCTCATTCACCGTGGTGGCGCTGTTCATCCGGTTCTGCACATAGGTGGCATCGGAAACCGCCAGCGCGTTGTCGGCCTTGATCTGCACGTTGCGGATACGGATCTGCGTGTTCTTGATATCCATCAGCTGCTTGGCCAGCGCATCCTGGGTGGAGGATTGCTTGGCCGAGCCGGCATTCTGCTCTGCCGTCTGCTGCAGACGGCGATACAGCACGAACGGCGACATGCCGGTGCTGGATGAGGTGGGGATATCAATCGAGGTAACCATTTCAGCCCGCCTCCTGCGGTGTCCGAAGGTCCTGTGTCCGCGTTGCCTGCCGCACCCACCATTCTGGGGCGCCGCGTGCTGGCAACAATATTACCACGGACGGTAAATGCTACAACCAGGATAGTCGCCCGGGTCCTAAGAAAAGGTTAACAACCGGGGTTGAAACGCGGGGCCGACCAGGGAACCCGGCTCGCTGGCTCAACCACCCGGACGCTGTGCCGGATTCGCTGCCGGGGCCTGCGCTGCCGGAGCCTGGGCCGGGCGAGCCTGGCCGGCTGCCGGCTGGTCGTTGGCCGCGGCCCGCAGATTGGCCGGCAGTTGCTTCCGGGTAGCCATGCGCACGGTCAGGCTCTGCGCCATTGCCGGCTCCATCTTGGCCATGACGGCGGCCACCTTGGCCTCCTTCATGCGCTCGATGACATTGAGCAGCACATTGGCGTCAAGCTCGGCAAAGATGCGCGCCGCCTCTTCCGGCTTCATGGTCTCGTAGATCTTCACCAGACCACGCAGGTTCTCGTCTTCCTGCTTGTCAGTGCTCTGCACCACCTGCTTGATGCTGGCTTCCAGCTTCTTCAGCTCGGCAATGCGTTCGTCGATCCGCTTCTCGGCCGCCGCCAGCAGGCTTTCGCGCAGATCCAGCTCACGCGAACGCTGCTCTAGCTGTTCGCGGCGCTGCGCCAGATTGCCCAGCAGTTCGATCTCGGCGCGGGTGAAGGTGGTGGGGTCGCGGTCGGCCAGCGAAGCCACACCGGAATTCTGTGCCGCAGCACCGCCAGCCGGTGCGGCAGCGGCGCCGCCGGCGGGACGCTGCTGTCCCTGGGCCTGGCCCTGAGTTTGGCCCTGAGTCTGGCCCTGGGCCTGACCTTGCGCCGGTGCCTGCTGCTGCGCTTGGGCGACAGCCGCCGGGACGAACAGGGCATCCCTGCCCTGCCACAGCGAGCCGACCTTGAGACCGAGCAGCAGCGCGACGGCGAGAATGGTGAGCGGCAACAGCCGCACCCGGCTGGTCAGCGCGCGGGATACCGGGCGTACACTGCTATTCTGAGCCGGCGCGGCGAGCGCCACCGCGGGCGCGGGCTTCGGTGCCGAGCGGCCAACGGCGGCATAGGCAGCGGCAGCGGCCGGCGGAATACCCTGGCGATGACGACGCGGATTGTCCTCGAAACGATCAGCCATGATCAGCGCGCCTGCCTCAGTGCCAGCAACAATTCACGTTCGGCTTCCGAGCGCGGTTCGACCTTGAAATTGGCAGCGCCATTGGCGGCACTGGCCGGTGCCGGCGGCGCCGGGCGGCGGGCCGGGAATTGCGCGCCGGCAGCAGCGGCAGCGGCCACGGCGGCAGCGGCGACATTGGCAGCGCGGGCCGGCGGCTGCGGCCTTTCCGGCGTCGGGGTCTGTTCCGCCTTGGACTGGCGGTTGCCGGCGGCTTCGCCGGCCAGGCGGTCGGCCAGGCGGTCGGCGGTCTCGATCATGAAGCCAAGCTCCTCGCGGATCGTCTTGGCCTGCTTCATCCGCTCTTCATGCGCGCCATCGGCAGCGGCGGAGGCGGATTTCAGCTCGGCGACACCTTGGCGCGCGCGGTTCAGTGCCTTGTCGAATTCACCGATCAGGCGACGCATCTCATCCTGGTTGGCGCGCAGATTGCCCAGCCGGCGATTCAACACCAGGCACATGCCGAACGTGCCGATCAGCAGCACCACGACGACAATCTCAACGGCCAGCATCAGGTTCATCAGATGCCCTCCACGATCACCGGCGGACGCTTCAGCGCGCGATCCACCTTGATGGCGATATTGTTGCCCATGCGGCCCATGCGGCCTTCAACCATCGGCACGCCGCCGCAGCGCATCATGATAATCGATTCCGGCGCGGCATTGAACATGATGGTCTTGCCGACTTCCAGATTCATCACCTGGCCCAGCGTCATCACCTGTTCATCGAGAACCGCTTCAATTTCCACGTCAGTCGACCAGAGTTCCGTCGCCAAGTGGTTTTCCCAGATCGAGTCACGGCCGAACTTTTCGCCCATGAACATCTGCAGCAGCAGTTCGCGCACCGGTTCCAGGGTGGCGTAGGGCAGCAGCAGTTCCAGGCGGCCGCCGCGATCTTCCATGTCGACGCGCAGGCGGGCGAGAATGGCGGCATTGGCAGGACGCGCGATGGTGGCGAAACGCGGATTGGTCTCGATGCGGTCGTAGGAGAAGTTGACCGGCGCCAGCGGCTCGAAGGCGGCGCGCATGTCGTCGAGCACCACGTTGACCATGCGCTCGACCAGGTTGCGCTCGATCGTGGTGTAGGGGCGGCCTTCAATACGCATTGCCGCCGTGCCGCGGCGGCCACCGAGCAGCACGTCGACGATGGAGTAGATCAGCGACGAGTCGACGGTGAGCAGGCCGTAGTTATCCCACTCCACCGCGCGGAACACGGACAGGATGGCGGGCAGCGGGATCGAGTTCAGGTAGTCGCCGAAGCGGATCGAGGTGATGTTATCGAGCGAGACTTCGACGTTATCTGACGTGAAGTTGCGCAAGGACGTGGTCATCAGGCGCACGAGGCGGTCGAACACCACCTCGAGCATCGGCAGGCGTTCATAGGAAACCAGCGCGGAATTGATGATCGCGCGGATGCCGGCTTTATCGGAATCGTCTTCTACGGATGCATCGAAGCCAAGCAGGCTATCGATTTCATCCTGATTCAGGATGCGCGTGGAACCACCGCCGGCATCGCCGCCGCCAGCGCCGCCTGCCCATCCACCGCCGTCTTCGCCTGTATCCGCCATGATCCGTTCCTGTCACTCCGATTCAGCAGCGCCGCTACTGGATCAGCATTTCCTTGAACAGCACATCATTGATCTTGATCGGCGCCACCGCCTGGTTGACGCGGACCAGCAACTCTTCCTTCAGCCGGTAGAGGCCGGCGGAACCGACCAGGTCATCCGGGCGCAATTCGCGCAGGTAGACCTGGAAATTGTCGATCACGCGCGGCATCAGCTCGTTCAGCTTCGGCGTCGACAGCGGTTCCTGGTGTTCCAGCGCCACCTTCAGCTTCAGATAGCTGGCCTGCCGGCCGGTGGCATTCAGGTTGACCAGAATGTCAGGCAAATCGTGGAAAACCGTCACTTTCGGCGGTTCCGGCTTGGCCTCTTCTTCCTTCTTGGCACCACCGAACACGCCGAGGAAGTAAGCTGCCGCGCCACCGCCCAGCAGCAGCACCAGCAGCAGCGGCACCACCACGAACACGATCATACGCTTGCCAGAGAGCTTCTTTTTGCCCCCGGCTTCGCCGCCCTCGCCGCCTTCGCCTTCAGTTTCGTCAGCCATTGCAGACCTTCTCTACCAATCACCGCATGGATACGCCGCAAGTGTTAACGAACCGTCATCACTGGGCAGATTTTGCCGGGTAGGCTCTTTCAGCCGCCCGGCGGTTTTTGCCTCCGGCCCCGTTTTCCGAAGTTTTTTCTTTATTATTCAATATTTTAGTCAGTTGGCACGGAGCCTGCAATTCCTTTTGCGACCCCGGCCCCGAGCCGAACCCAGGATGAAGCGAGCCCCGTCATGGAGAATACGAGCTACATCGCCCTTTCCAAGATGTCCGCCATGCGGCGGCAGATGGACGTGCTCGCCAACAACCTGGCGAACATGAATTCCAACGCCTACAAGGGCGAGCGGGTGATGTTCGAGGAATACCTGAGCCGTGGCAATACCAACCTGGATACCCGCCAGAACCGCTTCAGCTTCGTCACCGATACCGGCGTGCTGCGCAATTTCGCCACCGGCAAGCTGAACAACACCGGCAACCCCTTCGACCTCGCCATCACCGGCCCGGGCTATCTCAGCATCGACACCCCGCAGGGCCGCCGCTATACCCGCGACGGCCATCTCCGCCTCGATGAGGACCGCCGCCTGGTCACCGCCGGCGGCCATCCGGTGCTCGACAACCGCGGCCGCGAGATCGTGTTCCCGCCGAATGAAAACAACCCGCCGGCCATTGCCGCCGATGGCACCATCACCGTGGGCCCCAATCAGCTCGGCAAGATTGACCTGGTGACCTTCGAGAACGAGCAGGGCCTGCGCAAGACCGCGCAGGGCATGTTCGCCACCGACCTTGAGCCGGAGGTGGCACCAGCCTCCTCCACCATCGCGCAGGGCATGCTGGAAGGCTCGAATATCGAACCGATCATCGAGATGACCAACATGATCGACCTGCTGCGCTACTACCAGAACACCCAGAACCTGATCGACGGCGAGCATGACCGCATGCGCCGCGCGGTCGAGCGGCTTGGCCGCGTAACCGGCTAACGGAATTTAAGGAAGAGGAGAGAGCCATGCGTTCGCTCAGCACCGGCGCCACCGGCATGATGGCCCAGCAGCTCAATGTTGAAGTCATCTCGAACAACATTGCCAACATGAACACCACGGGCTTCAAGCGCCAGCGCGCTGAGTTCCAGGATCTGCTCTATCAGAACCAGCGCCGCCCCGGCGCCACGTCGTCGGACGCCAATACCATCGTGCCCTCGGGCATCCAGATCGGTGTCGGTGTGCGCGCCGCCGGTGTCTACCGTATCCACGAGCAGGGCAACCTCACCTCGACCGGCAATCCCTACGACATCGCCATCAACGGCAAGGGCTTCTTCCAGATCACCCTGCCATCGGGCGAAACCGCCTATACCCGCGCCGGCTCCTTCCAGGTCAACGCGCAGGGCCAGGTGGTGACCGCCGATGGCTACCTGATCAACCCGAACATCACCGTGCCGCAGGGCACGCTGGCGGTGAGCGTCGACAACACCGGCATCGTCGAGGCCCGCATCACCGGCCAGACCGCGCCGCAGCAGCTCGGCCAGATCCAGCTCGCCAACTTCGTCAACGAAGCCGGCCTGGAAGCGGTGGGCGACAACCTGTTCCTCGAAACCCCGGCCTCGGGCCAGCCGCAGGTCGGCAACCCGAACACCCAGGGCCTCGGCACACTGCGCCAGGGCTACCTGGAAACCTCGAACGTCAACCCGGTGCAGGAAATCACCAACCTGATCACTGCCCAGCGTGCCTACGACATGAACTCGAAGGTGATCACCACCTCCGACGAAATGCTGCAGACCACCACCCGCCTGCGCTGATCCAGAGCCAGACCAGGAGACCCGCCATGGCCCGCACCGCTCTTCTTCTCATCGCCGCCGCCGGCGCCTTCGCCATCGGCGTGGCACTCAGCCAGCAGGCACACGCGCAGCAGCAGATTGCTTCGGCTGCGCCGGTTGCCGCCGCGAAGGCTGCCGCGACGCGCTACGTTTCGGAGCGCGAAGTGGCCCGCCGCGTGGTGAACATGATCCAGCAGCGCAACGGCGGTCGCCCGGTGGAAGTGGCTTTCCACGGCAACGACAACGGCCTGACCATGCCGGCCAGCGCCGAATGGCGCATCGACAGCTTCACCTATGACGACCGCTCCGGCCGCTTTACCGGCACGGTGGCGGCCAGCGGCACAAGCGAATTCCTGCGCATTTCCGGCCGCGCCAACGCGGTGGAAGCCATGCCGGTGCTGCGCACCCGAATCGCGCCGGGCGAAGTGATCACCACCGATGCGCTGGAATGGCGCCAGGTGCCGATGGGCCGCTATACCTCGGCCTATATCGACCGCATGGACGACCTGGTCGGCATGACCCCGAAGCGGGCGCTGAATGTCGGCCAGCCGATCCGCAGCAACGATGTCGGCCGCCTTGAACAGGTGACCAAGAACAGCCTGATCACCATGGTGGCGCAGGTCCCCGGCATGACCATCACCACCACCGGCCGCGCGCTGGAAGGCGGCGCCATCGGCGATGTGATCCAGGTGATGAACCTGCAGAGCAAGAAGACCATCCAGGCGACGGTTACCGGCAGCAACGTGGTGCAGGTGGTGACCGCGCCGCGTCTGATCGCCAGCAACTGATAATAACAAAGCATCACAGAGAGAGACCCAGCCATGACCCGCTTCAGCAACAGCTTCCGCCTTATCGCCCCCCGCGTCATCATGCTGGCCGGCGTTGCCATGAGCCTTGCCGCCTGCGATGTCGGCCGCCTGACCGAGATCGGCAAGCCGCCAGCCCTGAGCAAGATAGATAATCCCACCGAGCAGAAGGATTACCGCCCGGTGAGCCTGCCGATGCCGTCGCCGGAAGTGTCAGCACGCTCCGCCAACTCGCTGTGGCGCCCGGGCTCGCGGCAGTTCTTCAAGGATCATCGTGCTGCCAAGGTCGGCGACATCCTGACGGTAAACATCGACATCCAGGAACGCGCCTCGCTGCAGAACAACACCACCACCTCACGCGAGAGCAGCGAAGAAGCCAACATCACCAACCTGCTGGGCCTGGAATCGGCTTCTGATGGTGCTGGCGGCGTGACCACGGGCGCCGGCACGGCCTCGACGCTCAACAAGATTTTCAAGAATATCAATCCTTCGGCGGCGGCCAATCTCGGTTCCACCTCCTCGGTCACCGGTCAGGGTCAGGTGCAGCGCCAGGAACAGATTACGCTGCGCGTCGCCGGCCTCGTCACCCAGGTGCTGCCGAACGGCAATCTGGTGGTACAGGGCCGCCAGGAAATCCGCGTCAACAATGAAGTGCGCGAATTGATGATCCAGGGCATCGTGCGGCCGGAAGACATCACCGCCACCAACACGGTGAGCCACACCCAGATGGCTGAAGCTCGCATCGCCTATGGTGGCCGCGGCCAGCTCACCAACGTGCAGCAGGCGCGCTACGGCCAGCAGATCTACGACGTGCTCTTCCCCTTCTGATCCGAAGACGGAAGAAAACAAAAAGGCCGGTCAGAATGACCGGCCTTTTTTTATTGTCTCGCAGATGCGAGCGATTAGATCAGATGTCGTCGCAGCTTTTTACGCCGCGCGCCGATCAGATATCGTCGCGGTGCGTCCGCTCGCGGCGCTCATGGCGTTCCTGCGCCTCGATGGAGAGCGTGGCGATCGGGCGGGCTTCGAGGCGCTTCAGCGAAATCGGCTCGCCGGTTTCCTCGCAATAGCCATAGGTGTTGTCGTCAATCCGCTTCATCGCTGCATCGATCTTGGAGATCAGCTTGCGTTGGCGGTCGCGGGTGCGCAGTTCCAGCGCGCGGTCGGTTTCCACCGAGGCACGATCGGCGATATCCGGTTCCTGGCTGGTGTCTTCCTGCAAGTGCTGCAGCGTCTGGTTCGACTCCCGCAGGATGTCGTCCTTCCAGGCCTGCAGCTTGCGGCGGAAATACTCCCGCATCTTGGGATTCATAAATGCTTCGGACTCGGTGGGACGGTAATTCGGCTTCAACTGGATACCCATGCGAGAACCTCCAAAACCCTGCCCCGCCCCCGGAAACACGACTCGTTTGATACTGGGGGGCTGGCAACGGCGGCGGGAGTATATGAATCGACCGGGGCCGGAGCAAGCACGGAGATTGCTCTCGGAACCCATTGAAATCGTGAAATAATTGTGAAGTTCCGGGGTTGACCCTGGGTCTGGCGGCCCTAGCGGGCAGGCTGGCGGCGGGGCTAGTAGCCGAGCTTGGCCAATTCCACTTCGCAGCGCAGTTCAATTTCACCGATCAGCTCGGCCAATTGCGGGTCCGCCACCATCATGCGCTCCTGGCGCAGCATCTGGGCTAGGCCCTGCAACCGGTCCAGCGGGATGCGGCCCATCAGCAGGCCCTCCTGGATATCCTCCAGCTTGTCGAGCAGGCCGGAACCGCGCCGGGCAGCGCGGCGGCGTTCCTGCTTGTGGGCATCGGCATCCACCGCCTGCAGCATCAGGGTGGCATCCAGCGCAGCCATCGGGGCCGCCCCGGTGACGCCGCTGGTGGCGGTCTCCGGGCCTTTTAAGTAGCTGGAAAAGCTGGCGCCACCGGCCGAACCGGTGCCGCCGGCACGCTTGGGTGCGCCGGGCTGAACGCCGCCGGGGCCGCCGATCTTGTTAATGCTCATGCGCCGCATGGTGCCCGAGAAATTCCACCCGGTAAAGTCGGCAAATTTTGCCGCCCGGCAACCCCTTAACCATTATTTTCTTAATAAAATCAATGCACTACACGTTGGCACGATACTCGCATCCATATTGCCCAAGACCGGGCGTTGGCAAGAATTGCCGGCGGATCGGTCAAACGACCAGAGAGAGCGACCACCATGATCCGCACCGCTTCCAACCGCTTCCGCCGCAAGGCCGCCAAACTGGCGGTCAGCCTCGTGGCTGCCTGCGCGATCCTGGCGGCACAGCCGGGCCCCGCCCTGGCCGGTTCCCGCATCAAGGACGTGGCCGACTTCGAGGGTATCCGCGAAAACATGCTGATCGGCTACGGCCTGGTGGTCGGCCTGGACGGCACCGGCGACAGCCTGACCAACGCCCCCTTCACCAAGCAGAGCCTGCAGGCCATGCTGGAACGCCTGGGCGTCAACATCCGCGACGCCGGCAACTTCACCACCAAGAATATCGCCGCGGTGATGGTCACCGCCACGCTCCCCCCCTTCGCCCGCCATGGCAGCCGCATCGACGTCACCGTCTCCACGCTTGGCGACGCCAAGAGCCTGCAGGGCGGCACCCTGATGGTGACGCCGCTGCTCGGCGCCGATGGCGAGGTCTATGCCGTCGGCCAGGGCGCCGTCGCGGTCAGCGGCTTCAAGGCCCAGGGCGCCGCCGCCCAGATCACCCGTGGCGTGCCCACCGCCGGCCGTATCGCCAACGGTGCCATCGTCGAGCGCGAGGTCGGCTTTGAACTCGCCTCGCTGCCGGTGCTGCGCCTGGCGCTGAAGAATCCCGATCTCACCACCGCGCGGCGCATCAGCCAGGCGGTGTCGACCCTGGCCGGCGTACCGACCGCCCGCGCGCTGGACCCGACCACGGTGCATATCGACGTGCCGCAGCGCTGGCGTGCCGACCTGATCGGTTTCATGACCGAGATCGAACAGTTGCAGGTCGAGACCGACCAGGTTGCCCGCGTGGTGATCGACGAACGCTCCGGCACCATCGTGATGGGCCCGAATGTGCGTATCGACACTGTTGCCATCGCCCAGGGCCAGCTCACCATCCGCGTCACCGAGACGCCGCAGGTATCGCAGCCGAACCCGTTTGCTCCGGGCGGCGTTGCTGTGCCGGGCATTGCCGGCACCTCCGCCGCCACCGGCACCGTGCAGGTGCCGCGCATCGGCCCGGATGGTCAGCCGGTGCGCGATGCCCAGGGCAATGTGGTGTTCGATCCCGTGACCCAGGCCGTGCCGGGCACTGGCACGCCCACCGTGCCGGGCCAGGTCGGCGGCGGCGCGCAGACCGTGGTGGTGCCGCGCACCGATATCCAGATCGACGAACAGGTGGATCGCCGCCTGGCGGTGATGCAGCGCGGCGTGTCGCTGCGCGAACTGGTGGATGGCCTTAATGCGCTGGGCGTCGGCCCGCGCGACATGATCACCATCCTGCAGGCGATCAAGGCCGCTGGCGCCTTGCAAGCCGAAATCCAGGTGATGTGAGGCCCGCCATGATCAACGCCCAGGTCGCCTCCCCCATCGTCAACAACTACGCGGTCGAACAGGCCCGCGCCCAGCGCGCGAGCAATGATGCTGGCGGCAAGTTCATGGCCGCCGGCCCGCAGAGCGAAGCCTCCATGCGCAAGACCGCACAGGAGTTCGAATCCTACTTCCTCGGCCAGATGTTCGAGTTCATGTCGACCGGCATCAAGACCGACGGTCCCTTCGGCGGCGGCCAGGCGGAAGGCACCTGGCGCAGCTTCCTCAATCAGGAATACGGCAAGTCGATGGCGCAGAGCCGCGGCATCGGCATCGCCGACATGGTCTATCGCCAGATGCTCCAGCTTCAGGAGGCCAAGTGATGCAACCGCAACTGCAGCAACAGCAGCGGCAAGGTTTGCCGCCGGCACTGGCGCGGCGCCTGCAGCGCCCCGCCAGCAACCAGCCGCCCGAACCGGGCCGGCCACGCGATAACACCGGCGCCGGCGCCATCCCGCCGACCCCGAAGGAGCTTTACGAACTCGGCGGTCAGCTCAAGGGCCTGATGCAGGAGGAAATCGCCGCCATCGATCGCCATGACTATGCCGCGCTGGGTCCGCTCGGCGAGCGCAAGCGCATCATCTCCAGCCTGTTCAAGGAAAAACAGAAGGTGATGATGGAGCATCTCGACACGCTGAAGGACGCACCGCGCGAGGAGCGCATGGTGCTGGCCGATCTGCTGGAAGAACTGCGCGAGATTGCCCGCAACAACGAAATCGCCGTGCGCGGCGCCCGCGATGGTCACCAGCGCTTCCTCAACGCCATCATCCGTGGCGCCACCAAGATGGAGCAGCTCGGCAACGGCTATTCCCGCAACGGCCGTTCCACTTCACTTTCCGCCAACTACGGCGCCCAGCGCCCGGTATCGCTGTTCAACGACACCAAATGCTGATCGAGATCCGCGCAAGCGGTTTCCTGGGGGAATAACGCTTTCGCGTTAGTACCTCTCTCTCACCTAAAGCCCCGCCAGCAATGGCGGGGCTCTTTTTATTCAGGCTTCAGACGCGGAAGAACGCCACCACGCCGGCAAGGTCCTGCGCCTGGCTGTTAAGTGACTGCGCCGCCGCCGTGGTCTGCTCTACCAAGGCGGCATTGCGCTGCGTCATCTCGTCCATATGGCCTACCGCCGTGTTGACCTGCTCGAGTCCGGTGGCCTGCTCGCGGCTCGCCGCCGCGATCTCGGCGACGATATCCGACACCTTCTTGATCGAGGCGACGATATCGACCAGCGTGCCGCCGGCCTGATTGACCAGCGCGACACCCTGGCGCACCTGGCCATTCGAGGTGCTGATCAGCGCCTTGATATCCTTCGAGGCATTGGCGGAACGCTGTGCCAGCGCCCGCACCTCCTGCGCCACCACGGCAAACCCCTTGCCCGCCTCGCCGGCCCGCGCCGCTTCAACGGACGCATTCAAGGCCAGCAGGTTGGTCTGGAAGGCAATCTCGTCGATCAGCGCCACGATATCGGAAATCCGCCGCGCGCTTTCCTCGATGCCGCTCATCGCCGTCACCGCATCCTGCACCACGTTGCCGCCCTTGGCGGCGGCTTCGCGGGCTGCCTGGCTGAGCTGGTCGGCAGCAGCGGCATTGTCGGCATTCAGCTTCACCGTGGTGGTGATTTCCTGCATCGAGGCTGCGGTCTGCTCGATGCTGGCCGCCTGTGCCTCGGTACGGCTGGCAAGATCCTGGCTGCCAGTGGAAATCTCGGCGCTGGCACTCTGCACCGCCTGCGCCGTGCCGCTCAGGCGCCCGGCGACCTCGCGCAGCTTTGCCGCCGTGGCATTGACATTGCGCCGCAACTCGCCAAAGACGCCACGATATTCCGTGACGATGGAGCGCCCGAGATCGCCCTGTGCCATGCCGCCGAGCACATGGGCAAGTTCGCCGGTCACCTCGCGCAAGGTGGAGGACAGGCCATTGAGCTGCTGCGTCAGGGTAAGTTGAAACCCCTCCTTGCCGCTTTCATCCAGTTGGATCGACAAGTCGCCGCTGGCGATGCGCTGGCAGAGATCGGCAATCTCGCGCGCTGCCGCCGCTTCCTGCGCCTCCCGCTCCTTGCGCCGGGCCTTGCTGTTGCGTGCCTGCTCGGCATTCTCCGCTTCCAGCCGCTTCTTCTCCTCGGCATTGCGCTTGAACACTTCGACATTGCGCGCCATCACGCCGATCTCGTCGCCCCGGTCAACGCCAGGCACCATTGACTCCTCGTCACGTGCCAGCTTCGCCATCGAGTCAGACAGGCCATTCAGCGGCTTGACGATGCCGCTGCGCGCGATCAGGTAGGAAACCAGCAGCATCAGCGTAAGGCCGCCGACGCCGACCGTACTCAGCCGCGTGATGTGATGATCGTAGTAATTTTTCATCTCGTCCCGCAGCTCGACGATATTCTGGCTATTATCCTTGGCAAGAAGCTGCACCGCGCGGTTCAGCGCCTGGCGATTGCTGCGGTTGGCCTCATTGTCGCCGAATTCGCGTGCCTTGGCCGGGGTTTCCTGCGAGCCGAGCCGCGCCAGTTCGGTGCGGAATTCGATGAACTGCTTCACGCTGGTGAAGGCGGCGTTGCGGTCGGCATCGAGCTGCGCCGGCAGCAACGAACGCCATTCCTGCATCGCCGCGTCGATCTTCTTCAGGCCTTCAATCAGCAGCTTGCCGTATCGGTCCGCTTCTTGATTGGTATTCGACATATAGACGCCGCGCGATTCCATCACCACGGCATTGATCAGGCCGTTGACCTGCTCGGCAAGCACCGCCTGGCGGCTCTCGCGCTCCATCTGTGCCAGCTTGGCATTATAGGTGCGCAAGGCATCCACGCCCATATAGGTCATGGTAGCGCCGAGCAAACCGGCCAACAGGACGATGAAATAGATTTTGCCGCCAAGCCCGATACGGGCCAAAGCCTGGGTCATGTGCGCCTCCCCTGCGACTAGCGGCCAGCTTTCCATGAAGCCGACTCTGCTTTTCATTCCCGGCTAAAATTCTATGCCCAGGCGCGCCAGGGGGAAACAACCTTCTGCTGGGAGGCGGCGCTGCCAAACGCCCCGCCCTGTCAAAAAATCGTGTAGTTGCTACAACTTATTCGATAGCGGGAGGATTCTTCGGCGTCGCAAGGTCGCTGCCCGCCAGGTTGGCGCCAGCCAGGTTGGTGCCTTCCATCTTCGAGCCGCGGAACTGGCAGCCGCGCAAATCGGCGCCGGAGAAGTTCGCTTCGCTCAAATTGGCATTCCAGCTTCGCCCGGTCGGGCGCCCCTGCCCGTCCAGCAATTGCAGCGCGCCGAAACGCGCGCCACGCAGCTTGGCGCGCAACAGCTTGGCCCGCTGCAAGGTGGCGCCGGCCATGTTGGAGCCATCCAGGGTCGCTTCCACCAGGTCGCAATCGGTGAAATCGGCCATGGTGAGGTCGCAATCGGTCAGCACGATATTGTGCAGGTCAGCAGCCCGGAACAGGGCGGCCCGCAGATCGAACCCGCCAAGATCAAGGCCCGCCAGAGTCTTGCCGCTGATATCGAAGCGCTGGCCCTTGGCACCGTTGGTATTGATCCACAGTGAATGCAGGTCCAGCTTGATCCGCAGCCAGGACGGCACCGGCGCATCGGAATTGCGCATCGCCGCATTGGTCAGGTTGGCACCGGAAAGATCGGTGGCGGAAAGATCGACATTGCGCAGATTGGCGCCGGAGAGATCGGCACCGGTGAGCCGCGCATGGGCCAGGTTGGCTCCCACCAGCACCGCCTCGCGCAGCCGCGCGCCGGCCAGATTGGCGCCGGAAAGATCAGCGCCCGATAGATTGGCGGCGAAGAGATTCGAGCCGCTGAAATTGGCTTCCTTGGCCGAGGTCATCACCAGATTGGCCTGGCTGAGATCGGCCTGGGTCAGATTGGCGCCATCAAGATTGGCATTGAGCAGGTTGGTCTCGCGTTCACTGGTTTGCTGCGCGCCGTTCTTCCAGGTGACCATCTGGCCTGGCCGCAGGTCGGCTTCCGACAGGTCGGCGTCGGTCAGCTTGGCATCCATGAAATTCACCGCCCGCAGGTCGGTCTTGCGGAAGCTGGAGCCGCGCAGGTCGGCATTGTTGAAATCGCTGGAAAACAGGTCGCAGCCATCGAAACGGCTGCCGCGCAGCAACGAACCGGTGAAATTGCAGCCCGACAGGATGGCTTCGCGCAGGTCGAGATTCGTCAAAGACAGGCGCGACAATTCGAGATGCCGCACCATCAGGCGCTTGCCATTGCCCTGACCGGACAAATAGCGGTGATGCGCATTCACCGCCTGCATGAAGGCCCTGGAATTGGGATCCATTTCGCCGCCAAATCCCCTGATTTCCGGGGCTTAGTAAAGCAGCCCGCCGCCGGCTTTTCCAGGGGATTTAGCCGCCGGATCAGACCTGCTGGATATTGTCGATATCAAACTGCCACGGGCTGCCATTGGTGCCCGTGATGGTGCCGATCAGAATTGCACCCGAGGAGAATTTGCCGTCGGCATCGTAGTACAAGCCACCAGTATCCTGGCGGTAGACAAAGCCGGCCTGACCGAAATTGACCGCATTGAACGCGCTGGCCGAAGCGACCGACGTGATATTCACGTTGTATTTGAGGTTCTGCGACAGCGTAAAGGCATTGCCGGTCATGTCATTGGACCGGTTGGTATCCAGCTCGATGACATCGTTGCTGGACATGCCGGTGACATTCATGCGGTCTGCACTGCCGGCAGAGATGAAGGTGAAGTAGTCGGTGCCGGAGCCGCCCACGGCGGTGTTGACGCCAGCGCCGCCAACCATGCGGGCGCCGCCGGTGCCGCCGATCATCATATCGTTGCCGGCCTCGCCATACAGGCGGTCGAAGCCTTCGCCACCATTCAGCGTATCGTTGCCATCGCCACCATAGAGGCGGTCGCCATACTTCCAACCAGTCAGCGTGTCGTTGCCGCCGCCGCCATACATGGTGATCGAAGCAGCAAAGCCGGTCGAGGTGATCACGTCGGCACCAGTGCCGCCATAAACGGTCTGCACGCCGCTGACTTCGACCTTGTTGCTGCCATTGGCCAGCGTCAGCGTATCGCTGCCATAGCCAAGCTGCACCAGGCCGTTGGTCATCACCGTGCCGAGCGTGACATTATCGGAGCCGCTGGAGCCGATGATGGTCTCGACGTTGTTCACCGTCACGGTGTTGCTGCTGCCATCCAGCACCAGCTTGTCGTTGCCGCCGGCAAGGTCGACCGTGCCGCCATTAATGCGGCTCTTCATCACCAGCACATCGTCGGTATCGCCGCCACGCAGCGTCTCGACATTGCTGACCGAGAGATTGCCGGTGCCCTGCACCACCAGGGTGTCGGTGCCACTGCCGAGATCGACCACCACGGTATCGCTGCCGCCGAACAGCTTCAGCGTCACACTGTCGTTGCCGCTGCCGCCAACGATATTCTCGACATTGCTGATGGTCAGGCTGTTGGAAGCATTGGCCAGCACCAGCTTGTCGCTGCCGGCGCCAAGATCGATGCTGCCGTTGGCGATGGCGGCGCCGAGCGTCACCTGGTCGGCACCAGTGCCGCCAGTGATAGTCTCGACATTGCTGGCGGTGAGCGTGTTGCTGCCATTGGCGAGCGTCAGGTTGTCGGTGCCGCCGAGCAGGTCGATATTGGCACCGGTGACGGCGCCAGACATCACCACGGTATCACTGCCGCTGCTGCCCTTCACGGTCTCAACGCCGTTCAGTGTGGCGGCCAAGCCAGCGACGCCGAAGGTGACGGTATCGCTGCCGCCGGCGAGATTGAGGTTGGCCGAGCCGTTCAGCGTGATGCTGTCATTGGCGCTGCCGCCAGTGATGGTCTCGACATTCACCACGGTGATGGTGTTGGTACCAGACGAGGACAAGGTCAGCGCATCGTTGCCGGCACCGAGGTCGATGAAGCCACCGGCCAAGCCCTGGGCCAGGGTGACGCTGTCATTGCCGGTGCCGCCGAGGATGGTCTCGGTGTTGTAGACCATCAGGCTGTTGGTGCCATTGGCAAGCTGCAGCTTGTCGCTGCCCGCGCCGAGGTCGATATGGCCATTGGTGATCGCGGTGCCGAGCGTAACGCTATCGTTGCCGCTGTTGCCAATCACCGTCTCGCTGTTGCTCACCGTCACCGTGTTGGTGCCGTTGCCAAGCGTCAGCTTGTCGCTGCCCGCGCCGAGATCGTAGCTGCCGGCCGCCACGGCGGTGAGCAGCGTGATGGTGTCGTTGCCGCTGCCGCCGGAGACGGTCTGCACATTCGAGATGGTCAGCGTATTATCGGCATTGGCGAGCTTGAGCGTGTCGTTGCCGCTGCCCAGATCAATGCCGCTGCTGGTCAGGCCGCTGCCGAGGGTGACAACGTCGTTGCCGCTGGAACCGGTGATGGTTTCGGTGTTGCTGACCGTGATCGTGCTGGCGCCGCTGAGCACGATGCGGTCGCTGCCGGCGCCAAGATCGTAGCTGCCGCCGGTGATGCCGCCGGAGAGCGTCAGCACATCATTGCCGGTGCCACCAATCACTTGCTCGACATTGTTCACGGTCACGGTGTTGCTGAAATTGCCAAGCTGCAGCTTGTCGCTGCCCGCGCCCAGATCGAGCTGCAGGCCGGAAGCGGCGGCCGTAAGCGTGACAGTATCGGCACCGGAACCGCCGGTGATGGTCTCGACATTGGCGACCGTGACAGTGGCGCCGCTATCGCTGAGCTTCAGGCTATCGCTACCGGCGCCAAGATCGATGCTGCCGGAACCGGCGAAGGTGACGCTGTCGTTGCCGGTGCCGCCGACAAGCTGCTCGACATTGGCAACCGTAAGCGAATTGGCGCCATTGGCGAGCGTCAGCTTGTCGCTGCCCGCACCCAGATCAATGCTGGCATTGGTGACCAAGCTGCCGAGCGTGATCGTGTCGTTGCCGGTGCCGCCGGTGACATTCTCGATATTGCTCAGCACCGCCGAATTGTCGGCATTGGCGAGCTTCAGGCTATCGGTGCCGGCACCGAGATCGATATTGCCGTTGGCAATGGCGGCGCTGAGCGTGACGCCATCATTGCCGCTGCCGCCCTGGATGGTTTCGGCATTCGCGACCGTCACGGCATTGTTGGCACCGGTCAGGATCAGCTTGTCCGAGCCCCAGCTCAGGTCGACATTGCTGGTACCGGCGATGCTCACCACGTCGTTGCCGGCGCTGCCGGTAACGGTCTCGACATTGGCGATGGTGAGATTATTGGTGCCGTTGGACAGGATGAGCTGATCGTTGCCGGCGCCGAGGTCGATGGTGCCACTCTGCTCCAGGCCCAGCGTGACGACATCGTTGCCGGCGCCGCCATAGATGGTCTCGACGCAGGTGGCCGTAACAGTGGCACCCACCGAGCCGATGGTCAGCACGTCGTTGCCGGCGCCAAGATGAACGGTGCCGTTGCCGAAGAAGGTCAGCGTGTCGTTGTTGCTGCCGCCCTGCACGCTTTCCACATTGGTGGTGGTGAGGCTGTTGACGCCATTGGCCAGGACCAGGGTGTCATTGCCGGCGGCAAGGTCGACGCTGATGCCGGTGGCGGCGCTGGACAGCGTAATGTAATCCTCGCCCGAGCCGCCGTCGAGATCCTCGACATTGCTGATCGTCAGGCGGTTGCCGTCATTGCCAAGCTGCAGCTTGTCGCTGCCCGCGCCCAGATCGATGGTGCCGTAATAGGTGACGCCGCTGAGCGTGACGCTGTCGTTGCCGCTGCTGCCCAGCACGGTTTCGGTGTTGGACACGGAAACCGTGGAGGCACTGGTCAGAGTCAGCTTGTCGCTGCCGTAGCCCATGTCGATGGTGCCGGTGCCGGCATAGCTCAGCGTATCGTCGCCAGTGCTGCCGACCACGGTCTCGATATTCGCGGCGGTGATGTTGTTGCTGCCATTGGCCAGGATCAGCTTGTCATTCCCGGCGCCGAGATCGAAGCTGCCGCTCTGCGCCACAGTCAGCGTCAACACATCGTCGCCCGAGCCGCCGATGATATTCTCGACATTCACCGCCGTGAGCGCGCCGCCGGTATTGCCCAGCACCAGGGTATCGGTGCCGGCGCCGAGATCGACATTGCCGCCACCGTTCAGCGTGACGGTATCGGCACCCGAACCGCCCTGGATGCTCTCGATATTGGTGGCAGTAACATTATTTGTACCACCCGAGAGCACCAGCTTGTCGCTGCCGCCGCCGAGATTGTAGCTGCCGGTGATGCCAGCCCCGAGCGTCAGGGTATCGTTGCCGCTGCCACCCTGCACGCTTTCGACATTCACCGCCGTCAGCGTGTTGGCACCGTTGGCGAGCGTCAGCGTATCGCTGCCCGCGCCCAGATCGATGCTGCCGCTGGTCTGCACCGCAGCCAGGGTCACGGCGTCGTCGCCCGTGCCGCCGGTGATGGTTTCCGTATTCGCCACCGTCACGGCATTGGCCGCGCCGTAGAGGATCAGCTTGTCGTTGCCAGCGGCGAGATCGATGCTGCCGGTGCCGTTATAGGTCAGCACATCGTCGGCGGAGTTGCCGGTGACGGTCTCGACGTTATTGACCGTGAGGGTGTTGTTACCGCTGCCGAGGAACAGCTTATCGTTGCCGGCGCCGCCATTGACGGTTTCGACATTGCTCGTCGTGATCGACCCACCGGCGGTGCCGAAGGTGAGCGTGTCGCTGCCGGCGCCAAGATTGACGCTACCCGAGCCGTTGAACACCAGGGTATCGGCACCGGTGCCGCCCAGCACGGTCTCGATATTCGCCGTGGTCAGCGTATTGCTGCCGTTGGCAAGTTGCAGCGTGTCGTTGCCGGCCGCCAGGTCATGGCTGACACCCGACACCACGTTGCCGAGCGTGACATAATCGTCGCCCGAGCCGCCGGTCAGCTTCTCGACATTGGTTGCGGTCAGCGTGTTGGCGCCATTGGCCAGCGTCAGGCTATCAGTGCCGGCACCGAGGTCGATACTACCGCTGGTCTGCGGCGCGGCCAAAGTCACGGCGTCGTCGCCCGTGCCGCCTTGAATAGTTTCGGTATTCGCCACGGTCACGGCATTGGCCGCGCCGGTCAGGATCAGCTTGTCGTTGCCGGCCGCCAGATCGATGCTGCCGGTGCCGTTATAGGTAACGACATCATCGCCGGAATTGCCGCTCACGCTCTCGACATTATTGACGCTGAGCGTGTTGTTGCCGCTGCCGAGGAACAGCTTATCGGTGCCGGCGCCGCCGGTCACAGTCTCGACATTGCTGACTGTGATTGAGCCGCCCGTGGCGCCGAAGGTGAGCGCATCATTGCCAGCGCCGAGGCTGACACTGCCGGAACCATTGAAGGTGACGCTGTCAGCGCCCGTGCCACCCAGCACGGTCTCGATATTGGTGACCGTCAGGCTGTTGGTACCATTGGCAAGCTGCAGCGTGTCGTTGCCAGCACCCAGATCGAAGCTGCCGCCCGCGACGGTGCTGCCCAGCGTGACATAATCATCGCCGCTGCCACCCGCGATGCTCTCGACATTGGTGGCGGTGAGCGTGTTGGCGCCATTGGCGAGCGTCAGCTTGTCGCTGCCAGCACCCAGATCAATGCTGCCGCTGGTCTGCGGCGCGCTGAGCGTGACGGCATCGTTGCCGCTGCCGCCGGTGACGGTTTCGACATTGGCGACCGTGACGGCGTTGGCAGCGCCAGCGAGAACCAGCTTGTCACTGCCGGCGCCGAGATCGACCGTTCCGGTGCCGCTATAGGTGACAGTGTCGTTGCCGGTGCCGCCGATCACGGTCTCGATATTCGCCGCGGTCAGGCTGTTGGTGCCGTTCGCCAGGATCAGCTTGTCATTACCGGCGCCAAGATCGAAATTCTGCCCTGTCACCGGGCTGGCCAGCGTCACCGTGTCGTCGGTGGCGGTGCCGACATTGGTGACATCCATGCCATTCAGCTTCATGCCATACTGGATGGTGAGCGTGGCACCGTTGCTGATGAAGGTGGCGTACGTGACGCCGCCGATGGTGACGTCGGCGCCACGCGCGCTGAAGCTCGAGGCGCTGATATTGTCACCGGCATTGCCGCGCACGGTGAGCGTATCGGTATCGGATACCCGCACGATATCGGCGGCGGTCAGCGTCACCGTCTTGGCGCCGCTGCCGGTCAGTTCCACCACCTCGATGCCGGTGATCTTGCTGTCGCTCAGGTTCAGCGAGGAAGCCGAACGCAACGTATCGGTGCCGGTGCCACCGGCGATCAGCGTATCGGCGGCGTCGTAGACCAGCGTGTCGTCGCCGGTACCGCCATCCAGCTTGTCGGCGCCTGCGCCGCCATCCAGCAGATCGTTGCCGGCGCCGCCCCAGAGGTTGTCGTTGCCATCGCCGCCGAGCAGCGTGTCGTTGCCGACGCTGGCCCACAGCACGTCGTCGCCGGCGCCGCCATCAATGGTGACGGAGCCGATCGTATAGGTTTCGCTGGTCAGGTCGACGATATCGTTGCCGTCGCCGGCATTGATGATCTCGATATCCTTCAGCCGCGCGCCGACACCAGAAGGCTCGCTATACTTGTCGTCCAGGAACAAGGCGTCGTTGCCGCTGGAGAGATTAACCGTGTCGACGCCCTCGCCGCCATCGATCACATCGTAGCTGCGCACCTGGCCGGTAATGCTGACCAGCTCGCCGGTGCCGGCGATGCCGCTGCCATTGCCAACATTCTTCGCCGACCAGCCGCTGGTCCAGATCGCATCAACGGAATTATTGAAGGTGTCGTTGCCCGCACCGCCATAGAGATAGTCGCTGCCGGCGCCGCCATCGATGATGTCGTTGCCATCGCCACCGCGGATGATGTCGTTGCCGTCGCCGCCAAGCAGAGTGGCGCCGGTGCTGCCGGTGGCCGTGATCGTATCGGCGCCGCTGGAGCCGGTGACGCTCTCGATGGCACTGACCGTGATGCTGCCAGCGCTGCCCAGCGTCAGGCTGTCGGTGCCGCTGGAGCCCTGGGCCGTCTCGACATTGGTCGCCGTGATGGCATTGCCGCCGCTGCCGAAGGTCAGCGTGTCGCTGCCGGCGCCGAGGTCGACGCGGCCCGAGCCGTTGAAGGTGACGCTGTCATTGCCCGTACCGCCGAGTACGGTCTCGATATTCGCCGTGGTCAGCGTGTTGGTGCCGTTGGCGAGCTGCAGCGTGTCCTTGCCGGCATTGAGGTCGTAGCTGCCATTGGTGACCAGGTTGCCAAGCGTGACGTAATCATCGCCCGAGCCGCCGGTCAGCTTCTCGACATTGGTGACGGTGAGGCTGTTGGCGGCATCGGCCAGCTTCAGGCTGTCGCTGCCGGCACCGAGATCGATGGCGCCGCCGGTGATGCCCTGGCTCAGGGCCACGGTGTCGTTGCCACTGCCGCCGACGATATTCTCGATATTTGCAACCGTGACGCTGTTCGCCGTGCCGGTAAGGATCAGCGTGTCGTTGCCGCCACGCAGGTCCAGTGTACCGGTGCCGCTGTAGGTAATGGTGTCATCGCCCGAACCGCCGGTGACACTCTCGACATTGGCGACCGTAGCGGTCTCGCCGGCATCGCCAAGCACCAGCTTGTCGTAGCCGGCCGAACCCTGCACGCTCTCGGCATTGCTGGCGGTGATGGTAGCGCCGGCAGCGCCAAACACCACGGTGTCACTGCCATCGCCGAGATCAACGCTGCCGCCGGTGCCGCTGAGTGTGACGGTATCGTTGCCGGTGCCGCCCAGCACGGTTTCGATATTGGTCGCGGTCAGCGTGTTGGTGCCGTCCGCAAGCTGCAAGGTGTCCTTACCGGCATTGAGGTCGTAACTGCCGTTGCTGACCAGATTGCCGAGCGTGACGTAATCATCGCCCGAGCCGCCGGTCAGCTTCTCGACATTGGTCACCGTCAGGCTGTTGGCGGCATTGGCGAGCGTCAGGCTGTCATTGCCGCCGCCGAGGTCGATATCACCGCCGGTGAAGCCCTGGAGCAGGGTGACGGCATCGTTGCCGCTACCGCCGGTGATATTCTCGATATTCGCTGCCGTCACGGCATTCGCCGCACCGACCAGGATCAGCGTGTCGTTGCCGCCGCGCAGGTCGATGGTGCCGGTGCCGTTATAGGTGACGGTATCGTCGGCATCACCGCCGGTGACACTCTCGACATTATTGACCGCGACGTCGTTACCATTGGCGCCCAGCACCAGCTTGTCGTAACCCGACGAGCCCTGCACTACTTCGGCATTATTGGCAGTGATGGTGGCGCCGGCCGCGCCAAACACCACGGTGTCGCTGCCATCGCCGAGATCGACATTGCCGCCAGTGCCGGCAAGCGTGACGGTATCATCGCCGGCACCGCCCAGCACGGTCTCGATATTGCTGGCGGTCAGCGAATTGGTGCCGTCCGCAAGCTGCAGCGTATCCTTGCCCGCCGCCAGATCGAAGCTTCCGCCGCTGACCGGGGCGCCGAGCGTGACATAATCATCGCCCGAACCACCGGTGACCGTCTCGACATTGCTGACCGTCAGGCTGTTGCCGCCATTGGCGAGCTTCAGGCTGTCGCTGCCGGCGCCAAGATCGACTTCGGCGCCATCAACCGGGCCAGCCAGCGTGACGGCATCGCTGCCTGCGCCACCCAGGATGCTTTCGATATTCGCCGCCGTAACGGCATTGGCCGCGCCGGTGAGAATAAGCGTGTCAGTGCCGCCACGCAGGTCGAGGCTGCCGGTGCCGCTATAGGTAACGGTATCGTCGCCTTCGTTGCCGGTGACGCTCTCGACATTGGCTACCGTCAGTGTGTTGCCGCCATCGGCCAGGAACAGCTTGTCGTTGCCGCCCTTGAGGTCGACGCTGGCGCCATCCACTGGGCCGTCCAGGGTCAGGATATCGTCGCCCGAGCCGCCGGTGACGGTCTCAACATTCGCCGCCGTGATGGTGTTGCCGCCATCGGCGAGGTTCAGCGTATCGCTGCCATCGCCGAGATCGGCATAGCCCTGGCTCTGCGCCGTGCCATAGGTGACGGTGTCGTCGCCGGCCCCGCCCTGCACGTTCTCGATATTGCTGACCGTGATGTCATTGGCGCCATCGGCCAGGGTCAGCTTGTCGTTGCCGCCGGCAAGGTCGTAGCTGCCACCCTGCACCACATCGGCCAGCGTGATGTCGTCGTCGCCATCGCCGGCCACCAGGGTCTCGACATTGGCCACCGTCAGCGTGTTGCCATCGGAAGCCAGCACCAGCTTGTCATTGCCAGCGCCGAGATCGATGGTGCCCGGCACGCTCGGCGGCACCAGCACCACGGTATCGTCGCCGGAGCCGCCGATCACGTTCTCGACGTTGTTCAGCGTGACGACATTGGTGCCCGGGCCAAGCTGCAGCGTGTCTTCGCCATCGCCAAGATCAACGCGGCCAGTGCCGCTATAGGTCAGCGCGTCGTTGCCGCTGCCGCCCTGCACGGTCTCGACATTGGCAACCGTCAGCGTGTTGTCGCCATCGGCCAGCGTCAGCTTGTCGCTGCCGCCCTTGAGGTCGATGGTAACGCCATCCACCGCTTCGGTGAGCGTTACATCGTCGTTGCCCGAACCGCCGGTGATGCTCTCGACATTCGACACCGTGACGGTGCCGCCATCGGAGCCAAGCGTCAGGGCATCGTTGCCGTCGCCCAGATCGACAGTACCGGAGCCATTGAAGGTGACGGTATCGTTGCCGCTGCCGCCGTTCAGGGTCTCGACATTGCTGACCGTGACGGTGTTGTTGCCATCAGCCAGGTTGAGCGTGTCGTCGCCGCCGCCGAGATCGACGCTGACGCCGGAAACCGGATCGGCCAGGGTGATATTGTCATCGCCCGATCCGGCCACCAGGGTTTCGACATTGGCGACGGTGAGCGTGTTACCATCATCGGCCAGCACCAGCTTGTCATTGCCAGCGCCGAGATCAATGGTGCCCGGCACGCTCGGCGGCACCAGCACCACGGTATCGTCGCCAGCGCTGCCGACCACGTTCTCGACATTGGTCAGGGTGACGATGCTGCCGCTGCCGGTAAGCTTGAGCGTATCCTCGCCGTCGCCGAGATCGATGGCGCCGTTGCCGTTGTAGCTGATCACATCCTCGCCGGTACCGCCGGTGAGGCTTTCGACATTGCTGACCGTCAGGGTGTTGCCGCCATCGGCCAGAGTCAGGCTGTCATCGCCGCTGCCGAGGTCGATGCTGCCGCTGGTCTGCGGCGCCGCCAGGGTAACGTCGTCGTCGCCCAGGCCGCCGGTAATGGTTTCGACATTGGCAACCGTGATCGGGCCGCCCTCGCCGCCCAATTGCAGCTTGTCATTACCGCTGCCGAGATCGACATAAGCGCCGTTGTTGCCACCGGTCAGGGTCAGGTCGTCGCTGCCATTGGAGCCGACCACGCTTTCAACATTGCCAGCGGTAATATGGCCGCCATTGCCGCCGAAGCTGAGCGTATCGTCGCCATCGCCGAGATCCAGCGCGGCGTCGCCGATCACGGTGACATCATCTGCGCCAGCGCCGCCAGTCAGGCTCTCGACATTGGAAATGGTGAGCGTGTTGCCGCCATCGGCCAGCGTCACCGTATCCTTGCCGCCGCCGAGGTCGATGCTCTCGCCGTCGAGATTGTCGGCGAAGGTGACATCATCGCCGCCAGTGCCGCCAACCAGGGTTTCGACGCCAGAAAGGGTGACGGTGTTGCCGCCATTGCCCAGCACCAGCTTGTCGTTACCGGCACCAAGATCGATGCTGCCGGTGCCGCTATAGGTGATGGTGTCGCTGCCCGAACCACCGGTCAGCGTTTCGACATTGGTGACCGTGAGCGAATTGGTGCCATCGGCGAGCGTCAGGCTGTCATCGCCGGCGCCGAGGTCGACGCTGCCGCCGGTGACCGGGGTGCCGAGCGTGACATCGTCGCCGCCCTTGCCGCCGGTTACGGATTCGACATTGCTTGCCGTGACCGTGTTGCCGCCATCGGCCAGCACCAGGCCATCCTTGCCGCCACCGAGATCGATCTGGATGCCGCCGCTGGTGGTTTCACCCAGCGTGACGATATCGGTGTTGTTGCTGCCCTGGATGGTTTCGGTGCCAGTAACGGTGTAGCTGCCGCCACTGGTGCCGATCTGCAAAGTGTCGTTGCCGCCACCGAGATCGGCATTGCCGCCGCCGTTGAAATAGACCGTATCGTTGCCCGAACCGCCGGTGACGGTCTCGATATTAGTAACCGTCAGCTTGTTGCCGCCATCGGCCAGGATCAGGCCATCATTGCCCGAACCGAGGTCGAAATTGCCGTTCGCCACCGTGGTGTCGAGCTGGAAGGTGACATTGTCCTTGCTGCCGGCGGCAACCACGGTCTCGACATTGACGGCGGTGACCTGGGTGGTCTCGCCCACCAGCACCAGCTTGTCGATGCCGTCGCCAAGATCAATATAGCCCTTGCCAGAGAAAGTGACGTAATCGTTGCCCGAGCCGCCGATCACGGTCTCGACGTTATTGATGGTGAGCTGGTTGCCGCCATCGGCCAGCACCAGCAGGTCATTGCCATCCATCAGGTCGATGGTGCCGCCGGTGCGGCCCTCGGTGAGCACAACGGCATCGTCGTTCTTGCCGCCGGTGATGCTCTCGACGTTGCTCGCCTGGATGTAATTGCCGCCATCGCCCAGCGTCACCTTGTCGGCGCCGGCGCTGCCGATCACCTTCTCGATGCTGCTGATGGTAACATTGCCGCTGCCGGCACCCAGCGTGACGGTGTCGGCACCAAGACCACCGATGATGGTCTCGGTATTGGCAATGGTGAGCGTATTGCCGCCATCGGCCAGGATCAGCTTGTCGCCGCCGCCGGCCAGATCGATGCTGCCGCCCTGCAGGCCCTGGGTGAGCTGCACGGTATCGGCGCCGCCGCTGCCGACGACATTCTCAACATTGCTGAGCGTGACACTGTTGGCGGTGCCGTTCAGGATCACGGTATCGCTGCCGCCGGCCAGATCGATGCTGCCGGTGCCGGCATAAGTAATCGTGTCGTTGCCCGAACCGCCGGTAACACTCTCGACATTGGCGATGGTCAGGCTGTTTTCGCCATTGGCCAGCTTCAACGAGTCGATGCCGCCGAGCAGGTCGACGCGGCCGCCGGTGACGACGCTGGAAAGCGTCACGTTATCGCTGCCGCTGCCGCCGGTCACGCTCTCGGTGTTGATGGCATTGAAGGTGTTGCCGCCATCGGCCAGCTTCACAGAGTCGCGGCCCGCCCCCATGTCGATGCTGTAGGGGCTGGTGGCATTGCCAATGGCCGTGGTCAGGGTCAGCGCATCGTTGCCGCTGCCGCCTTCCACGGTCTCGAAATTAGAGGCAGTGGCGGCATTGTCACCGCCATCGGCGAAGCGCAGCAGGTCATTGCCGGCGCCAAGATCGACAGTGCCGGTGCCGGCAAAGTAGATCGTCTCGTTGCCGGTGCTGCCGGTGATGGTCTCGATATTCGCCAGGGTGACGATGTTATCGCCCTTGGCCAAGGTCAGCGCATCATTGCCGCCAGCCAGATCGACCCGGCCATTCTTCAGCACGGTACCGAGCGTCAGCACGTCGCCATTGGACGAGCCAATCACGGTTTCGATATTGGTCAGCGACAGGGTGCCGCCGGAATTGATGATCAGCGTGTCGTTGCCGGCGCCAAGATCGATCACCGCATTGGCCGGCTGGTTCGGGCCGAGCGCGATGGTGTCGTTACCGCTCGAGCCGATCACGGTCTCGATGTTGCTGATGGTGAAGGTGCTGCCGCCAACGGCCAGGATCAGCTTGTCCTTGCCGGCGCCGAGATCCATGTAGCCGTTGGTGATCACGTCACCAACAGTGATGGTGTCGTTGCCGGTGCCGCCAAGCACCGTCTCGGTGCCATACACGGTCTGGGTATTGGCGCCATTGGCCAGCTTCAGGCTGTCATTGCCGGCGCCGAGATCCAGGCTGATCGCCTTGGTCAGCGCCGCCTTCATGGTGATGCTGTCGTCACCGGCGCCGCCGACCAGGGTTTCGACGCCCACAACGGTCACAGTATTGGCGGCACCGGTGAGGATCAGCTTGTCGAGGCCGGTGCTCAGATCAACGTTGCCGGTACCGCTATACGTGACGGTGTCGGCATTGTTGCCGCCAGTCACCGTCTCGGCATTGGCAATGGTCAAGCTGTTAGCAAAATTTGCCAGCTTCACCGTATCGCTGCCGCCACCGGCATCGATAAAGCCATTAGTGATGCCATTCATCAGCGTGATCTTGTCGATCCCGCTGCCACCGATGATGGTTTCCACATTGGCGAACGAGGCCGTGTTGTTGCCGTTCGCCAGGAACACCTTGTCGAGGCCGTCGCCAAGATTGAAGCTGCCCTTGGCGGTAGTGACGTTGTTGTAGATGACGTCGTTGCCACCGAGGCCGACCACGGTCTCGACATTGGCCAGCGTGAGGGTGTTGTTGCCGTTCGCCAGTGTCAGCTTGTCGACGCCGCCACCAAGATCGATTACCGAGCCGCTGAGCCGGTCATCGCTCAGCGCAACGATATCGGCCGCGCTGCCGCCGGTCAGGGTTTCAATATTGGCCAGGGTGAGCATGCTGGAGACATTGCCCAGCACCAGGCTGTCTTGGCCGCCACCGAGATCGACATTGGCCCGCGCCGATTTGTCGAGGCGGACGCTGTCGTTGCCGCTGCCACCAACGATCGTCTCAATGCTGATCGCCGTGAGCGAATTGGCGACATCATCCAGGGTCAGGCTGTCGTTGCCGCTGCCAAGATCGACTTTGGCATTCTTCAGCGCACCATCAATGGTGACCGTGTCACTGGCGCCGCCGCCGGTGATGGTTTCGACATTACCAACCGTAACGGAATTGGTGGAGTTAGACAGCTTCAGCGTATCGTTGCCGCCACCAAGATCGATCTTGCCGTTAGTCAAGCCGGTATTGATGGTCACGATGTCGGTACCGGCCGCACCAATAATGGTTTCTACACCATTCGCCGTGATCTTGCCGCCGGCGGCGTTGAGCGTCAGCTTGTCGCTGCCGGCACCAAGGTTGACAGCTGTCTGCGTGGAACCAGTGCCGAGATAGATGTCATCGGCCTTGTCGCCACCAACGATCTGCTCAACATTCGCCAGCGTGACCGTGTTCACGACATTGTCGAGTTCAACGCGGTCCGTGCCCTTGCCAAGGTCGATCGACGCTTCGCTTGCTACAGTGCCGACAAAGCGGACCGTATCGGCGCCACTGCCGCCGACGAGGGTTTCGACATTCGCAACGTAGACACTATTGGTGCCGTTGCCGAGCACCAGTTTATCGCCACCGCCACCGAGATCGAAGTTACCAGGGCCAGCCGCAGACACGGTGACAATATCAGCCCCGCTGCCGCCGATCACGGTATCGACATTCTGCACGGTGAGTGAATTGCCGCCATCGGCAAGACGCAGCGTATCGGCACCGCTGCGCAGATCGACCTTGCCGCCGTTGATATTGGTCTTCAGCGTGATCTCGTCGTTACCGATACTGCCGCTGATGCTTTCGACATTCGAGAGGAAAAGCGTGGAGCCACTCGGGCTGATTAGAGACAGCTTGTCCTGGCCAGCGCCCAGATCGATGGTGCTCTGCGACTCCAGCGTTGTGGCGATGGTAATATCGTCGTTGCCAGCGCCGCCGATCAGCGTTTCAACATCGGAAACCGTCAGTACGTTACTCGCGCCACTCAGGGTCAGGCTGTCCTTGCCATCGCCCAGCATGACCACGCCTTTGCTTACGCCACCACCCAGGGTGATCCTGTCGTCTCCTGTGCCGCCATAAACCGATTCGACATTGGTAAGCGTTGTAATATTGCCGCCATTCGCGAGCGTAACCACATCGGCACCGGCACCAAGATCAACGTTGTGCTGGGTGCCCAGATTGGTCGTGAAGGTGACGGCATCGGCAGCACTACTGCCGGTAACGGTCTCGACATTGCCGACGCTGACGCGGTTGCCGCCGGTGCCAAGCTGCAATTTGTCGGCGCCGTCGCCCAGATCATAAAGCGCATCGTAGCTGCCGCGCCCCAGTACAACCGAGTCGCTGCCGCTGCCGCCGAGCAAGGTATCGACACCCGTGGCCGTGATATTATTGGTGCCGTTGGCCAGGCGCAGCGTGTCGAAATCTAGGCCAAGATCGACCCTGGCATTGGCAGGCGCCGACAGCGTGATGTTGTCGACCGCCAGGCCGCCGGTGATGGTTTCGGCGTTGGCAATGGTCGCCGTGTTGGCGGCATTGTTGAAGATGACGGTATCACTGCCAACACCGGTATCGATCGTACCGTTGAAAGCTGTATTGAATGTGATCTTATCGGCACCATTGCCGCTGGCGACACCTTCGACATTGGACACATTGTACACACCACCGGCATTGCCGAACGTCACGGTATCCGTGCCGCCACCAAGATCGACAGTCGCCTTGGTGGCGCCATCGCCAAGCTTGACCTGGTCGTCGCCGCTGCCGCCATAAACGGCCTCGACATTGTTGGCGGTGACACGGTTCACGCCATCGGCCAGCCGCAGGCTGTCGGTGCCGCCGCCCAGGTCAATCGTTACGCCGTCCGGCGTTGCCGCGTTGAGCCTGACATTGTCGGCCCCGGTTGAGCCAATAATGGTTTCGGCATTGGCAACACCGATATCGGATGAGGTGAGAATCGTCAGCTTGTCGTTGCCGCCGCCAAGATCGTACTGGCCGCCCTGCACGCGGCCGCTGACCGCGATGTTGTCATCGCCACCACCGCCCACCAGGGTTTCGACGCCGGCAACCGTGAGGTTATTGCCACCATTGGCAAGATTGAGTGTGTCGTTGCCGTTGAGCAGGTCAATCTTGACGCCGGTGGAAGCCTGCTCCAGCGTCACGACATCGTTGCCGGTAGAGCCGGTAATGGTCTCGACATTGGCGACGCTGACAGTATTGCCACTGGCAGTCAACGTCAGTGCGTCTGCGCCAGCGCCAAGGTCGACGCGGCTATCGGAGGTAAAGGCCGTGTTGGCCACCACGATATCGGCACCACTGCCACCCAGCACGGTTTCGATACCGCTGACGGTGACACTGTTACCTGTATTGGCGAGCTGCAGGCTGTCCTTGCCGTCGCCCAGCGAAACGCTGGCGCGGCTCAGCTGCGTGGTGGCGGTGATACTGTCGTTACCGCCACTTGCGCTGATATTCTCGACATTGGCGACGGTGACATTGCTGGCGGTGCCGGAAATCTTCAGCGTATCTATGCCGGCGCCAAGATCAACCTGCACGCCGCCGGCGGCATTGCTGAGATTGACCGTGTCGCCAAGCTTGCCGCCGAGAATGGTCTCGACATTGGCAGCGGAAAGATTGTTGGTGGTGTCTGGCAGGGTGAGATGGTCTTTGCCGTCGCCGAGATCGACAGACACGCTGCCGGTGAATTTGGACACGACGACCCTATCGTCGCCGCTGCCACCTTGCAGCGTCTCGACGTTGGTAAGGGTGTAATTGCCACCCTCGTCATTCAGGGTCGTGGTCGGCACGACTAAGACCTAAGCTCCTTCCGAACTTCTTTCTGACCATCAACCGCTCTACTGAGCGATCGCAACGAAGCTTTTGATAACGCAGCGTGCGCGACTAAAGCTGCCGGGCTGCTCGCGCTTTCGCCCGAGCCCGGCATCATGCAGTCGTCGCCCGACGTTCTCGCCTGCGACTTCCAGATGATTTACTCGACACGCAAAACAGATCGCTGGGTATGATTCAGGTCAAACCGGGATGAAAATCATGCGGAAGAACTTCCGCCTACACCCCCATGTGCGACCGACACACCCACGACACTGCACACAACGCTACGCTGTCGGCAAAGGGCCACTGCACTGAAATATGCCGCAACACCATTACCAAAACATCAATTCACTACCACAAATTGCTCACCCATTGCACGCCAAATTTTCCTGCAATTTCTGTGAATTGCGTCAAATTCTGGCATTTGTGAAAGGGGGTTCACGGAGCATATTCGCTATCGCTTTTGGACCCCTGACTTCCCTGCATGGTTGCAATCGCCCTGCGAGTAATTGCAATTTCCAGCGAGGCTGACCTTGGTGGCGAATGCAACCAGCACCACCCATCTACCTGGAATCCAGAGGAAACCTCCACACCCTCCCGGCGGGTGCGAAGCCGGAACTGGCGCCATCAAACAGTTGTAGGTGTCGTGGGGGAAAGCGCCCCCTACAGGCGAATATCCCCGCCCCACCCCTGAAATCAGCTACAATGGATTTGTTTCAGTATCTTTTTTCGCAAAGCGCTCAGGCGAGTTTCGGGCGGCATCCTGGCTGGCTTGCCCAAAAACATCGGCTCGACGAGTCGCCCGGTGCGGATATCGATTGGCAAACGATGGAACAGGTAGCCATGTTCCGGCTCAGACAGCAGGTGACCCCGGCCTTTGCGGATACCGACCAAATAGCCCTCGTCGGCCTCAACCTCGCCGGATAGCTCATAAGACGGCAGCTTGCTGGCAATCAGCCGGCGCAGGCGCATGAAAAACGGAGCGCCGTGTTCGGTTGCACCCCAACCAGGTCAGTTGCTGCCCGAGCTGCCGTCCCAGCAATGAAATACTCCAGCAGACGGCCTTGCTGACGCGAAGTCAGGCGGCTCCGGCGGGAATATATCGTAGCTCTCCAGACCCCAAAGAACGCCTTGGCAACTTCAGCCCCGGCAAAATATCAGGGATTGCCCCCTCTCCAAACGGGGAAAAGGTATGAATAGCCTCGCTCAGCGAGCTGACGCATCGCGTCCCGCTTGAACTCGTCTCTAAAATTGGTTTCGCCGATCTCGACGAGGCTCAGCCCGGCCCGGTGCGAACATCGCCCACGTGACGCATGGAATGTATCTCGCCCAGCACGGCGTAGTTCGGTCCGCCAATCCGACACACTGGCCGGAGGAGCGCCGTATCGATCTTGTTGGACTCGCACAGACCATCTCGGATGTGGAAAACCACCACCTCGCCGACGATGAATTCCGCGCCGGTTTCACCGAACTCGATGCTGCGCACGAACTTGCATTCCAGACTGATTGGCGTTTCTGCCAGATATGGCGTCTTGATTTTCTGGCTTGGCTTGACGCTGAAGCCCAGCAGATCGACCTCGCTGACATCGGGCGGATAGTCGATTGCGCTCTTATGGATGGCCTCGATCATTGTTTCGTCGCCGATGTTGACCACGAAATCCTTGTTGGCCTCGATATTGAGCGATGTGTCCTTGCGTCGACCGCTGCGCAGGCCGACGTTGATTCCCACCATCGGCGGCTTCGACGAGACAAAGGTGAAGCAGCTGAAGGGGGCCAGATTTACAATGCCTCCAGGCCCCAGGGTGGAAACCCAGGCGATGGGACGGGGCACCACGATTCCAGTCAGAAGCTTGTAGAGCTCCTGAGGCTCGATGCCGTCAGGTATGATCTCCATATTCCCCCCTCAATGCGGAACCGGCCTGGCCGCGCCTTCCTTCTCAACGGGCACGAATGCCGAGCCTGGATAGGCGCCGAGCTTTGTCGAAATGAGCGCAGCGGTCCGTTCGACGAGTTCTGCCAGGCGCTTGTGTGAGTCAGCGTGGGCTTTTCCCTTCCCGACAGCAGCACTGATAGCGGCAATCACTTCGCCTGGCGCATTCCGGATGGGCGCGCCGACGGCAAGAATGCCGACAAGGTTTTCTTCATCGGAAATCGCATATCCCCGCTCGCGAATCTTCTTGATATCAGCGAGGAGTTTTGCCGGCTCGGTAATGCTGTATGGTGTCAGGCGAGCAAGCACCATCTTCTGCATCACCTTTTCCAGCACCTCGTCCTGGAGAGCTGCAAGCAGAACCTTGCCTGCGCTTGTGGTGTGCAGATGACCCGTCGCCCCCGTATTGATGCGGAAGACAGACGGCTGCGAGCCCTGGATACTGCACAGATACAGGAGGGCAGTATCGCTTCGAACGCCGAGGTAGACATTCAAATGTTCTTCCTCGGCAAGTCGATGCAGTTCGTCATAGGCCACACTGTAGAGCGGGTTGCTCTGCGTGTAGCGCTGACCGACCTGAAAGGCACGTGCTCCGACCCGATAGCGCCGCGTTACCGGGTTCTGTTCAAGGAAGCCCTGTTCGGCCAGTGTGTTGATAAGTCGCGACACAATGCTCTTGTCGAGATCCATAAGGCGTGACAATTCGCGAACCCCGATTTCGGGTCCGTTGTTGCTGACGACATCGAGGATGTGCAGCCCGCGCGATAAGGACTGGTTGGTTGTCATGCACTTTCCACTGGAGGTTGCAATGCTCGGCCCGACTGCCGATTCCCGTCCCAGTATATAACCCGACTCTGTACCGCGCGAATAACGATGTGCCCAATGATGCCAATCATCGAAAGTGTAAATACGCTGGTGAACATGGTTCCAACGTCAAAATTCATCGACGATGCCTGGATCAGATACCCAAGGCCCTGTTTGGCCGCGACGAACTCGCCGACAACAGCGCCGATCAGGCCCAGCACGATGGCAATCTGCAGGCCGGCGAAAATGGAATGTGCGGCGCCAGGCAGCTTCACGTCCCAATAAACCAGCCAGCGCGGGGCCGAGAACGCCTTGTAGAGATCGAGCAGATCGGAATTGGTCGCGCGCAAACCGGACAGCGTGTTTACGAAGACCGGGAAAAAGCAGATCAACGCAACGAGGATAACCTTGGAAGTCAGCCCGAAGCCGAACCACACGAGCAGGATTGGCGCCAGAGCTACCTTGGGCATCGACTGGAAGCCGATGACATAGGGAACGACGATCTGTTCGACAATTTCGAATTCGGCAACCAGGGAAGCAAGCAGGAAAGCAACCAAGCATCCGCAGGCATACCCCACCATCATCTCGGTCACGGTAATGCCGATATGCGGGAAGATCAGTCCGGTTGAGTACAGCTTGATTGCAGACTGCAGCACCGCGTATGGGCCGGGTAGCAGGTAGGCAGGCACGCCGAACAGTACGGTGCCGTAATGCCAGAACAGCAAGAAGACGACGAGTGACAGAGCGGAGATGAGGCGACCCTTGAGCTTCTTCATTTTCATACCGCCTTACAGATTTCTCTTCCCGGCCCCGAACATCTCGCGAAGCTTGTTCGCGACTTCGGAGAATCGGGGGCTGGCCATGGTGTCGAGAGTTCGCGGGCGCTCCAGGTTGACATCCAGCTCCAGCACCTTGGTACCCGGACGCCCCGACAGAACAACGACCTTGTCGGCTAAATAGACGGCTTCTTGGATTGAATGGGTGATGA
>VFQP010000196.1_pt1 | contig 161424 bp, 139 predicted proteins | sample 3512351 | NCBI WGS metagenome assembly VFQP01 (sample SAMN10412372, study PRJNA504923) | tailings metagenome | isolation source: Relicate 1 Philex TSF1 revegetated site | place: Philippines: Tuba, Benguet | collected 2017-08-29 | reverse complement strand
TGAGCGCCTATGCGCGCCAGTTCCTCGAGATGATGCAGAAGCCCGATGTCGAGCAGATCGACGGCCTCAGCCCGGCCATCTCGATCGAACAGAAGACCACCTCGCGCAACCCGCGCTCGACCGTCGGCACGGTCACCGAGATCTACGACTATCTGCGCCTGCTGTTCGCGCGCGTCGGCATTCCCTATTCGCCGGTTACCGGCCTGCCGATCCAGAGCCAGACCGTCAGCCAGATGGTCGACATCGTCATGGCGCAGCCGCCGGAAACCCGGCTCTATCTGCTGGCGCCGATCGCCCGCGGCCGCAAGGGTGAGTATAAGCGCGAGCTCAACGACCTGATGCGCAAGGGTTTCCAGCGCGTCAAGATCGACGGCGAGTTCCACGACATCGAGGACGCGCCCAACCTCGACAAGAAGATCAAGCACGATATCGAGGTGGTGGTCGACCGGGTGGTGGTCGGCCCCGACATCGCCGGGCGCCTGGCCGAGAGCTTCGAGACGGCGTTGAAACTGGCCGACGGCATCGCCTTCGCAGAATTCGCGGACGAGCTCGACGAGAACGACGCGCCGAAGCGGTTGATCTTTTCGGAAAAGTTCGCCGACCCGATCTCCGGCTTCACCATCCCGGAGATCGAGCCCCGGCTGTTTTCGTTCAACAACCCGTTCGGCGCCTGCCCGGTCTGCGATGGCCTGGGCACCGAGCAGAAGATCGACCCGAACCTCATCGTCCCCGATGTCAGCCTTTCGCTGCGTGACGGGGCTATCCTGCCATGGTCCAAGACCAGCGCCCCCTATTACCTGCAGACGCTGCAGGCGGTGGTGAAGCACTTTGGCGCCTCGACCGGCACCGCTTGGGAGGAGCTGCCCTTCGAGGTGCAGCACGCCGTGCTGTTCGGCACCGGCAACACCGCGATCAATTTCGTCTATGACGACGGGCTTCGCACCTACAAGTCGACCAAGCCCTTCGAGGGCGTGATCGGTAACCTCGAGCGGCGCTACAAGGAGACCGAAAGCGCCGGCATGCGCGAGGAGATCGAGAAATATATGTCGCAGGCGCCGTGCGTCGCCTGCAGCGGCTATCGGCTGAAGCCCGAAGCGCTGGCGGTGAAGATCGACGGCCTCCATATCGCGCAGGTCAGCGAGAAGTCGATCAAGGCCGCGGCCGAGTGGTTCACCACCCTGCCCCAGAAGCTCACCGAGCAGCAGAACCAGATCGGCGAACGCATCTTCAAGGAGATCCGCGAGCGCCTCGGCTTCCTCAACGATGTCGGCCTCGACTATCTGACGCTGGCCCGCAATTCCGGTTCGCTGTCGGGCGGCGAGAGCCAGCGCATCCGGCTCGCCAGCCAGATCGGCTCCGGCCTCACCGGCGTGCTCTACGTGCTCGACGAGCCCTCGATCGGGCTGCACCAGCGTGACAATGCGCGCCTGCTCGAAACGCTGCAGCGGCTGCGCGACATCGGCAACACCGTAATCGTGGTCGAGCACGATGAGGACGCGATCCTCCTCGCCGACTACGTGGTCGATATCGGCCCGGGCGCCGGCGTCAATGGCGGCCATATCGTCGCCGAAGGCACGCCGCAGGACATCATCCGCAACCCCAAGAGCATCACCGGGCAGTACCTGTCGGGCGCGCTCAGCATCCCGATGCCGGTGGAGCGGCGCAAACAGTCCAAGACCAAGAAGCTCCATATCGACGGGGCGACCGGCAATAACCTCAAGAACGTCTCGGTCGACGTGCCGCTCGGCAATTTCGTCGCCATCACCGGCGTCTCCGGCGGCGGCAAGTCGACGCTGATGATCGACACCATGTACCAGGCGATCGCCCGCCGGCTGAACGGCGCGCGCGTCAATCCGGCGCCGCACAACCACCTCACCGGCCTCGAGCACCTCGACAAGGTCATCGACATCGACCAGTCGCCGATCGGCCGCACCCCGCGCTCGAACCCGGCGACCTATACCGGCGCCTTCGGCCCGATGCGCGAGTGGTTCGCCGGCCTGCCGGAAGCCAAGGCGCGCGGCTACGGCCCGGGCCGTTTCTCGTTCAACGTCAAGGGCGGCCGCTGCGAGAAATGCGAAGGCGACGGCGTCATCAAGATCGAGATGCACTTCCTGCCCGACGTCTATGTCACCTGCGAGGTGTGCAAGGGCCATCGCTATAACCGCGAAACGCTCGAAGTGCAGTTCAAGGGCAAGTCGATCGCCGACGTGCTCGACATGACTATCGATGAGGCCGTGGAGTTCTTCGCCGCGGTGCCGTCGATCCGCGAGAAGTTCCTCACACTGCAGCGTGTCGGCCTCGGCTACGTCAAGGTCGGCCAGCCGGCGACGACGCTGTCAGGCGGCGAAGCGCAACGTGTGAAGCTCTCGAAGGAGCTCAGCCGCCGCGCTACCGGCCGGACGCTCTACATGCTCGACGAGCCGACAACGGGCCTGCATTTCCACGACATCGCCAAGCTGCTCGAAGTGCTGCACGAGCTGGTCGACACCGGCAACACCGTGGTGGTGATCGAGCACAACCTCGAAGTCATCAAGACCGCCGACTGGGTCATCGACATGGGACCTGAAGGCGGCGACGGCGGCGGCGAAGTGGTCGGCATCGGCACCCCGGAAGCCATCGCGGCCAACCCGCGCTCGCATACCGGCCGGTTCCTCAAGGAAGTCATGGAACGCCGCCCGCAGCGAACGGCGGCGGAATAGCGCGCAGTGCGGCTACGGCGTGACACCACCTTCGGACGCACGGCGAACGACCTGGCTAAGCAGAATTAGCACGAACAGGACCAGAGCGATTGTCCCTAGGCGATCGATCAAGGTGGGCCTTTCCGGAACCGACGAGTATGGAATCGGCCTGCTCGACCTTGCCAGCTCGACGAGGGCCTGGCGCAGATCGGTGTGCAGCGGAAACTGGCGCGCGTAGCGAAGGCCGTCGGACATCCACGCGTAGCGGCTCTCGATCAGGTCCCTCCACTCCTTGCCCGCCGATAGTGTATCGCTGGCCGTGAGCTCATTTTCGCTCAGGGCGGACACTAGGGCGTACTCGAATGCTGCACTGGTGTTGCGCGCATCGAGGAGGGGATCATTGAGAAGCCGCTGCCAGGCGGTGACTGAATAGTCCCGCGCTTCTACCAGCGACTGCATCGTCTCGAATGGCACCGCCAAGTCGGGAGGAGGTGCGAGGTTCAGAATACCGTCCTCGAACTGGCCCTCCGGCTGCTCCTCAGGTTCGCCGGTTTCTGTCTCGCGCTCGCCCCCTTTCAGACGCGTATGCATCAGGGCGAAGTCGTAGGCTCGCCGCAGCTCCTGGAATTCATCAGGGTGCGTCGCCGTATTCAGTTGTTTCAGCCTGGTGGCATACGCGCGGCGGACTTCTTTCTCGGTCGCAACTGATGTCAATCCGAGGACATTCCAGGGAAACCGACTAGCGGACATACTGATCTTCCATCCGTGCGGCGGCCGCCTCGACCTCGCTGCGAGCCTGCGCGATACGGCGCGAATCCTGAGAGGCGAGCGCCTGCTCGAAATACGCGATCAGTTCGGCCGAGCTGTCCCGCTCCTGGCCAAGCAGCATGCCATATAACCCTTTCAATCGTTCGAGTGTCGCGAGGTTGATGCTTTCGTCCCGCGGATGAACCATGAGTGCTTCGAGCGCCCGGATACGGCTCCGTCGCTCCTCGAACGGCATGGCCTGAGCGCCACCCTCGATAACAAGCTCAGACTTCTGACCGGTTGAGACGACGGTTATTCCGACATGCAGCAGGCCGCTGGTATCGTATGAAAAGCGCACATCTACGGCTTCTTGTCCGGCTGGCGCGCGCGGAACCCGGATCTTGCTCTCTCCAATTCGTGCGTTCTCGTAGGCAATTGGCGACTCGCCCTGGTACACGCCGAACTCGATAATGCCCTGCAGGTGAGAGGACGTCGTGAACCGCTGCGTGCGTGATGCCGGCAAGATCGTGCTTCGCTCAATAATCGGCGAGAAGCCGTTCAGGATGGTGCCCGAAGGGGTATCAACGTGGGCGTTTACCCCCAGCGAGAATGGCGCAACGTCGGTCATCGTGAGGTCACTCAAAGCGGCATTTCGTTGAACCAGGCCAGCCTGCACTGCCGCTCCTATGGCCACGACCTCATCCGGGTTCAGCCCGGACTCCGGCAGCCGCCGCAGCGCCCGGACCGCAAGGGAACGGATCATCGGCATGCGAGTCGCTCCACCGACCAGCACAACCCGTTCAATCGTGTCGACGGACAGGCCAGCGTCGTAAATGCACCGGTCGATCGGACACCTGAGCGCGATCAGAAGCTTGGCGCAAAGTGCCTCGAACGTCTCGCGCGTCAGCGAGTAGTCCTTGCCCTTGCCGATCGGCACCGTGAGCTGAGCAGTGTCGGCTTCCGACAGCCGGAGCTTCATCGCTTGCGCCGCCGACACGATGATCGATCGTTTCAGACTGTCGAGAGCCTCCCAGTCGATCGCAAGGTGTCCCGCTATGTCGCGTGCGATCACCTCGGTGAAGTCCTCGCCGCCGAGGACGACATCGCCCGAACTGGCGCGAACCTCCATCACCCCTTCGAACATTTCGATTATTGAGACGTCGAACGTGCCACCACCAAGATCGAGAACGATGAAGGTGCTCTCTCCCCCTCGATCTTGCAGGCCATATGCGAGCGCAGCGGCTGTCGGCTCATTGACCAGCCTGGGACGTGGCAGGCCCGCGAGTTCGGCTGCCAGCATGGTGGCTTCGCGTTGTGCCGAAGAGAAATAGGCGGGTACCGAAACGACGAGGTTCTCGACCTCCACATCGGGGTAGGCCGCTTTGAAGTCGCCAATGAGTTTGCGCAGCACCAGGGCCGACAGCTCGCTGGCGGAATAGTATCTCAGGCCAAGCCGGAACTCCTTGCCCGTCCCCATGTGACGCTTGAACAGAACGTGCGTCTTATCGGGGTTCGTCAGTTGCCTCGCCTTGGCTGCGGCACCGACAAGCAGCGTGCCCGTATCTGAGAGACCAACAGCCGAGGGGGTAAGGTGGGTTCCGTCCGCGCCGGGCACCAGTTTGGGTTCGCCGGCAGGAGTGAGCACTGAGATCAGTGAGTATGTCGTCCCCAAGTCAATACCAACGGGCATACCGGACATTCACGAACTCGCAAAAGAACAAAGAACAGTGCAAATAGCGCACCCCCACATCAACTTGGGTGGGAAATACTGTCAACACGCAGGTACGACAAAATGTGCGGCCACCTCATTCGGACGCACCGGCCGGCCACCTGACGAGCAGCCTGCCAGCGCGGTCTTCGAGCAACGCGCGAGGACCGCCATACCGAATATGCCGGAGAGCCATCTTGCGGCATTGTGGGTCCGAATTGATTTGGCGCTCCACCCAGCGCCGCCAATGAGGATCGGCCAACGCTAGGCGGTGCGCCTCATCAAGGCTGCAAAGGTGCCTTTCGCGAAGTCTTTTGATCAGTTCGATCCAGCGGTTACGTTCTTCCATCAATCGCCTCCGACCTCTTCCAATCCACTTCGAACGCCAGTGAGGCCGATAGCGTCGCAGCTCCAATGAGACTCCAGTAGGCAGCATCATGAAGAAGTACGGACGCACCTACCACCTGCCGATTTCGCCCGGCGCCACCAGCGATGACAAGGTCATGCTTGGGCTCGACGGGCTGATGGCCGGCGATCTGGTGGTCACCGAGAAGATGGACGGCGAGAACACCACCATTCACCGGGGCGGCTCGCACGCCCGCAGCCCCGATAGCCGGTACCACCCGTCACGCGACTGGCTGAAGGCCTTCGCTGCCGGGCTCAGCTCGCAACTGGTCGATGGCGAGCGCATCATCGGCGAGAACCTCTACGCCCGACATTCGGTGGGCTATGACAACCTGCCGTCCTACTTCCTCGGCTTCGGTTGGATCATCGACGACGACGTCCAATCCTGGGACGCGACAGTGGCGCGGTTCGAGGAGCTCGGTGCCAGCACTCTACCGTGGGCCGTTCAGGCCGGGCCTGTTCGAAGACGTCGCAGCATCGCTGAATCGAACGAGGCAGGAAGGTTTCGTTGTGCGCGTCGCAGCCGCATTCCCGGAGGCGGAAATGCCGATCCGCATGGGCAAGTATGTGCGGGCTGGCCACGTTCAGAACGGAACGCACTGGATGAAGGCCGAGCTGATCCCCAACGGTCTCGCGAAGTGACGACGGTCTCGGAACAGGTAGCGGGCTCTTGTTAGGATCCTCGTCCCCTGCTCTTCTCTCGCTTAGACTCTCGCGCACGGACCATCACCTTGACCACGCCCCTCCCCATCTTCGATGGCCATAACGACGCGTTGCTGCGTCTGTTGAATTCCACTGCTGCCGATCCGGTTGCCGGGTTTCTTGCCGGTGGTGACGAGGGGCATATCGATTTGCCCAAGGCGCGGGCCGGACATCTGGCCGGTGGCCTGTTTGCCGTGTTCTGCCCCTCGCCCGAGAAGATCGACTTCGGCGCGCTGCGTGCCGCAGGCGGCGAGGTGCCGATGCCGCCGCCGCTGCCCATGGATGCGGCCCGGGTCAGCGCGGTGCGGATGATCTCACTGCTGTTCCAACTCGAGCGGGCCTCCGAGGGCCGCTTTGCAGTGTGCCGCAGCGCGGCCGATATCCGCAGTGCCATGGCGCGGGGAGCGATGGCGGCCGTACTCCATATCGAAGGCGTCGAGTGCATCGATCCCGAGCTCGATTTCCTCGAAGTGCTCTATGCCGCCGGCCTCCGCTCGCTGGGCCCGGTATGGAGCCGGAACAATGCGTTCGGCTACGGCGTGCCGTTCCGCTTTCCCGGCTCGCCAGATATCGGCCCGGGCCTCACCGAAGCCGGCAAACGGCTGGTGGCGAGTTGCAATCGCCTGGGCGTGCTGATCGACCTGTCGCACCTCAACGAACGGGGCTTCTGGGACGTAGCCGAGCTGTCGAGCGCCCCTCTGGTCGCGACCCACTCGAACGCCCATGCCCTCTGCCCGACGCCGCGCAACCTCACCGACGACCAGTTGCGCGCCATCCGCGACAGCAATGGCATGGTCGGGCTGAATTTCGCCACCGGCTTCCTCCGTCCCGACGGCCAGATGAACCCCGATACCGAGATCGAGCTGATGGTCCGCCACCTCGACCACCTGATCGAGGTTGCCGGCGAAACGCATGTCGGGATCGGCTCGGATTTCGATGGCGCCATGATCCCGTCGACCATCGGGTCGGCTGCCGACCTGCAGGTGCTGGTCGAGGCGCTGGAACGCCACGGCTATGATCGCCCGCTGCTCGAACGCCTCGGCACCGGCAACTGGCTGTCGCTGCTCGAACGCACCATCGGCTGAAACCGGCCCGCATCGAGGCAGCTGCGGCATCGGCGGGGCGGCCGGGGCTTTTGCGCGAATTCTGTGACAGTCGCGTGAAATTGCCATGCGCCGGGCGCATGCCGGCACTGAGAACTCACCACATGCGCCTTCGCGCAAATCGGCTCATGCTTGGCTCGTGGTGATCCGCAAAAGGAGAACGCCATGTTTGTTCGTGCCGTCTGGCGCCATCGGCGACTGGTCGACATCAGGCAGACCTTGCGGGAGCTGGACGTCCCCACAACCCGCGATGCTCTGGGGATTGCGGGGCCCGACTTCCAGAAGATGACCCGCGGACTGTTCGACCGCTAGCCCTTCATACGCCGCTAACCATGCGAGAATGGCCGCCGTGCGCCCGGCGGCCATTTTCTTGCCCGGGGCCTGCCACCAGTCTGAATCGCAAATGAACGCGATCGGTTAATGCTATGCATCAGGCGCATAACGGTTCTGATGGATCTCCATCTGCTCGTCGCAGCCGAACCGCACTATCTGTTGGTGCGTAAACGAAAGGAGACTTCAAATGGGTATTCGCACTACGCTGAAGAAGTGGGCCGCCTACCAGCAGACCGTCCGTGAGCTCAACGCTCTCGACACCCGTCAGCTGAGCGATCTCGGCATCACTCGCACCGACATCCAGCGCATCGCCCGCGACCATGCGCGCACCATCTAACGGTTCGCTCTCTGGTTCGTGCCTGACGCCGGTATCGTAGAACGCTCGCTTCCTGATAGAAGCGGGCGTTCAGCCTTTTCAAGGCACTGTTTGCTGCCGATGCTCGCTGCACCGCCAGAGCGCGTGCAGCGCCTCGAGCGACGCTTCCAGCCCGACGCTGTAGAGCTCCTCATCTATCTCCACCACCAGCCGCTTGCCTCTCGCAAAACCAGCGAGGAACGCCAGCGCGTGCTCAGGCATGACTGGAAATGCCAGTTCCCTGGGGCTTTGCACGAGCGGCAAACCGGTGACGCGCACGCCATCGATGGCAATGCGGGCGTCGACCATCTGCCCGATTTCGAATCGATCGCGGCCGAAAAGCACCGAGACGTCGAACGGCTTGTCGGCGTCGGCGTGCACGATCAGCGCCCGATCCGGATCGCCCACCTTCACGAGGTCGCAGCCGCCAGTGCCGCGATCAGACGCGGTCACATGCCAGTCGTGGTTTGGAAAGGCCAAATCATTGCCGGCGGCCGCCAGGGCCGGCTGACAGAGGGCTGCGAGGAACACGGCCGCAGTACGGTACTTCATTGTCCTGGTCGCCGCCCGAGCATCAGAACGCCAGCCGCCCGACCAGATCCTCGTAGGAGACATTTATCGCCTTGCGGAACGCCGCGCGCTCGTTGAGCCTGCTGTGCCAGGCCTCGACATGCGGCAGCGACGGCCGCTCGATCGGCATGGTCGACCAGCGGAACAGCGATGCCCCGGCAACGATATCGGCATAGCTCAGCTCGTTGCCTCCCAGATAGGGCGCCTGAGCCAGCCGCGCATCCAACAGCTGGAAGCACCTGACCGAGGCGGCAAGCGCCTGGTCGATCGCTGCCCTATCCTGTTGCGCCGCGGGCGTTCGCACCTTCAGCCAGAACAGCCCGATCCAGGCGGGCTGAAACGTCGTGGCCGTCCAGTCCGTCCACTGGTCTACCACCGCGCGGTCCCGTGCCTCCATCGGGAACAGCAGCCCGCTGCCATACTCGGCGCTGAGATAGCGGACGATGGCGTGGCTCTCCCACACCGTCAGGCTGCCATCGCGCAGTGTCGGCACCAGCCCGTTGGGATTCAGCGCCAGGTACTCCGGCGCCTGGTTGCCGCCAAAGCTGCCGCCGAGCGGCACGTGCTCGTAGGGCAGTTCCAGTTCTTCCAGCGCCCAGACCACCTTCTGCACATTGCCCGAACTCAGGCGCCCCCAAAGCGTGATGGTCATGTCGGCCTCCCTGTTGCGGCGGTCATTGCTACTCACCGGCCGTGTCGGACGCAACCGCCCGGCTGCGGCAGTTGCATGCCGCCGGCACGATGCTAGCCTGCCCGCGCCCCCCCCCGGAGCCTTGTCATGGCCAAGCCGCCCTCGCATTTCCTCAGCCGCCCGCCGATGCCGGGAGCCGAGGCCAGCGCCGCGTTCGATGCGCTGTTCGACCGCAGCATCGCCAGTGGCCCCAATGCGCTGATCGAGTACGATCTGCCCTTGGCCGCGCTGGCAGTTCATCAGCCACATCGTCGAATCCCGCAAACTCATCGCGCATGGCTCGCAAGATGGCGCCATCCGCGCCTTCGAACCGCGCCAGTCGCATGACGCGCACCCGTTCGGCAATCGGAAGGCGGTGTATGGAGCGTCCGATGGGTTGTGGTCGATGTACTACGCCATCCTCGACCGCGCGACGCACCCGATGCTGCTGGTCAATTCGGCGGCGCAAGTCGAACTGGAGGACGGCGCGCTCGGCGATCCATTCTATTTCTTCTCGATCAGCCGTCCGGCGCTCGACGCCCGCGCCTTCCGTCCGGGGACGCTGTACTTTCTGCCGCGGGACAGCTTCGAGCAGATGCCGCCGCTCGAGATCGCTGGCCAGCGCGCCCATGTGCCGCAATGGGCGAGCCTCGTGGCCGTCACACCGCTGGCACGCATCACCGTCGCTCCCGAGGATTTTCCCTTCCTCGCGGACATGCGGGGGCATGATGACGCCTTCATCATGGAGCGTGCCAAGGCCGATCCGGACGGTTTCCCGTGGCTCGAGTAGCGCGCCGCCACTGCTGGCGCCATTGCCCGGGCGGGCCGGGCTTGCTATCTGGCGCGCATGTCAAAACACCATGAACCCATTCACGTGATCGGCGGCGGGCTGGCCGGCTCCGAAGCTGCCTGGCAGGCCGCCGAGGCCGGCGCCAAGGTGGTGCTGCACGAGATGCGCCCCACCCAGAAAACCGATGCGCACCAGACCGAGGGCTTTGCCGAGCTGGTCTGCTCCAACAGCTTCCGTTCCGACGATCACCAGCACAATGCGGTCGGCCTGCTGCATGAAGAGATGCGCCGCTGCAACTCGCTGATCATGCGCGCCGCCGATGCGCACAAGCTGCCGGCGGGCGGAGCGCTGGCGGTCGATCGCGATGCGTTCTCCGACGCGGTCACCGCCGCCATCCACAGCCACCCCAATATCGCGATCGAACGCGGCGAGGTCGCAGGCCTGCCGCCGGAGGCCTGGCAGAACGTCGTCGTCGCCACCGGGCCGCTGACCTCCCCTGCCCTGGCCGAGGCGATCCAGCGGTTGACCGGCGAAGACTCGCTGGCGTTCTTCGATGCCATCGCGCCGATCGTCCACCATGAGTCGATCAACCACGACATCGTCTGGGCGCAGTCGCGCTACGACAAGGTCGGGCCGATGGGCAACGGACAGGATTACCTCAACTGCCCGATGGATGAAGCGCAGTACAACGCCTTCGTCGATGCGTTGATCAGCGCGCCGCTGCATGAGTTCAAGGACTGGGAGAAGGTGCCGTACTTCGATGGCTGCCTGCCCATCGAGGTGATGGCCGAGCGCGGTCGCGACACGCTGCGCTGGGGCCCGATGAAGCCGGTCGGTCTCACCAACCCGCGCAACCCCACGGTCAAGGCGCACGCCATCGTGCAACTGCGCCAGGACAATGCGCTGGGCACGCTGTGGAACATGGTCGGCTTCCAGACCAAGATGCGCTACGGCATCCAGGCCGAGATCTTCCGCATGATCCCCGGCCTCGAGAATGCGCAGTTCGCCCGGCTGGGGGGACTGCATCGCAACACCTTCCTCAACTCGCCCAAGGTGCTCGACGCCAACCTGAAGCTCAAGGCGATGCCGCGGCTGCGCTTTGCCGGCCAGGTTACCGGCGTCGAGGGCTATGTCGAGAGCGCCGCCGTCGGCCTGATGGCCGGTCGCATGGCTGCCGCCGACGCGCGCGGCGAGCAACTGGCGATCCCGCCCGCCACCACCGCGATGGGCGCATTGATCAACCATATCACCGGCGGCCATCTCGAGGCCGAGGCCTATTCGGGGGCGCGCAGCTTCCAGCCGATGAACGTCAATTTCGGCCTGTTCCCGCCGGTCTCGATCAGCAAGCCCGAGGGCCATGTCGGGCGCTGGAAATCGACCGAGAAGACCATCGCCAAAAAGGAAGCGATCACCGCCCGGGCGCTCGACGACATCATGGCGTGGGCGTAGGCGCCGAGGCGAACAGCGTGCCGCCGAGATAGGTCAGGGTCCGCTGGCCGCTCTCGGCGAGGTCGGCGGTCATGTAGTCGATGACGTAGCGGTATTTGCGCTCGCCGATGGCGAAGTCGATCCAGGGATCGACCAGCGCCCCTTCCGGCTGGCGGGCGATCCACTCGGTCAGGTCGGTTTCGGGCGCACTCTGCCCGAGGATGCGGAACTGGTTTGCGACGATCTCGAAGTTCAGGCCCGCGACCGTCGCCTGGCCGGCCGCGTAGATCGTCAGGCCTCCCAGCAGGATCGGCGTGGCGCTGACATCGACCTGCTGTGTCAGGCTGTCGCGCTGCGCGGCGATGCCAGTGACCGGCACCGTATAGGCGGGGTGCTGGTAGCCGAGTTCCTCGAGCACCGAGGCGGAGGTGACGGCGCGCGATTTCATGCCGTAGCGCTCGAGCAGTTCGGCCAGCTTCGCCTCACCGGCGGGCGCGCTCGCCAGGAAGTCCATGATCGACGCGGCTTTCGCGACCTGCTCCGGCGTCCAGTCGGGCGGAAAGCTGGCGCCGCCCTTACCCGGCTGCATGAGAAGCGCGTCGAGCCGCATGGTTTGCTGGGCCAGCGGCAGGTTGGCGAAGTTCCACGGCCCGACCGAGACCAGCAGCAGAAGCAGGCCGGCGAGTGCCGGGATCAGCCGGATGTCGCCCCGCCCGACGATGAACACCAGCGCCAGCACTGCGGCCCAGACCCCGCCGGCCGCGAGCAACACCCGCTCATCGGTCAGTCCGTAGGCGTCCACCCGCGTCCACACGGCAATGAAGAACAGCGCCAACGGGATGAGCGTCAGCCAGAACCACCAGCGCCGGAACAACCTTACCAGCGCCCGCGACCGCATGAATGGCGGGTGCAGCACCAGCCAGGTGGCGGCGCCGATCACCACGAAGCCGAGCACCATCCAGCCGATCATCCCCTGGGGCAGGTTCTGGGTGACGACGATCTGGGCGGTATAGGCGAGGAGGATCAGGCCATAGATCAGCAGCAGCGGCACCAGCACGAACTGGCCGAGAAAGCCAAAGGCCCGCGGCAGGAAATCCGGACGCTGCAGTTCCTCGGCGCGATAGGCGGAGAGGCGAGGCAGCGTCGAAAGCCAGTAGACCGGCGTAAGAAACAGCCCGGCGAACGGCAACACCCAGTTGTAGAATACCTGCCCGGTCTCGATCCCGAACAGGATGCCCAGCGACCGCTCGATGGCCGCGAGACCCAGCGCCACGATCAGGAACGCCGCAGCCGCGATCACGGCGGTGGCAAAAGCCTGGAAGTTCACCCACCAGAAGCGGTTCTGCACCTCTTCGCGCGGGGCGCCGCGCTCGGTGCGGGTGAACGGTGAAACGGACAGCCACAGTACTGCGACAGCTGGTAGCGCATAGGGCACGAACCAACCGGTGTCGGTTACCTGAAACGCCGCGGCGACGGCGATCGGCAGGCCATATTTGAGGACCGCGCCAAAGACGCGCGCCTCGGGCCGGCTCTCGGCGAAATACACTCCGGCAACGGCAAGCACGGCAGCGGTGGCAAAACCGAGCGCCGCGCGCCCCCACACTTCATCGCGCATGCCGTCGACGCCGTTGAGGGCACCGATGGCGACGACCGTGGTCAGAGCCGCGAACAGGATGGCAAAAGGAAACCGCTGGCCGGTCAGCAGGAAATCCGGAGCCTGCTTCTCCAACCACGCCCTGAAGCCCATCGCGCCCTCATCCCCCGAGGCAATGCCTGCGGGGTCATGATGGCGATTCTCGGACCATCCACCAGCGTGATTACGCGCGACGCGCCGACCACCACCACATGCCGAGTATCTTGCGCCAGTCGGCCGTCGCTTGTGTCGCGGCGAATGGCGTGCGGTTGGCGGCGGCCCGTCGCAACTCGTGCCCGATCAAAGCGGCAGGGGCAAAAGCCGGTCGCAGCAGTCTGGGTAGCGCCGCAATGGCCCGCTGTGCCTTGTCGAGGTGCTCGATGGCGAGATCGTTCACCTGCCCCAGCGCGGCGAACAGTCCTTCGCTCTCTTTGCCAGCAAGGATTTCGCCGTCGGTCACCCCGTTGGCGGCAAAGATGTTCATCGGCAGGAAGACGCGGCCCTGCGAGGCGTTGAAGCCGAAAGCCCGCAAATGCCCGGCGAGGGCATGGGCAACGCCGAGATGCCCGGCCGCATCACCGGTCTCGATCTCGGTGCCGCCGTTCAGCACCATCGCCGCAAGTTGGTAGAGCACCGAAACCGTTTCGCCGGCATAGCCCTCGAAGCTCGCGACGTCAGGCATCGGATCCTGGTAGAGATCGAAGCGCCTGGCCGCCACCAAACGGAGCAGCGGACCGCTCGGCAGCCCGTAGCGGGCGATCGCATCGAGCACCGCCGCGGCCAAGGGGTTCTGGCGCACGTTGCCGTGCCCGGTCCCCTTCAGCGCATCAGCCCACCATTGCAGACGGATCTCCCCGGCCGTGGGCTCGCGCGCCCGGTCGCGGATCGATGCGACATCGGCGCTGAAGGCATAGAGCGATTGCACGGCCGCCCGCTCCGGTTCCTTCAGCAAGAGCGTCGCAAAGTAGCGATCACGGTCGGCGTCGCGGAGGAAGCTCGCAACGTAGCCGGCGTCTTCGCTCATCGGGCGTTCTCGACCGCGAGGAGAGCGGCGCCCACGGCGCGATCCTCGGCCAGCAGCACATTATAGGTGCGCACCGCGCCACCGGTGGCGATGGCCTCGACGATCACCCGACGCTCCTTCAGCGCGGCGCGGATGGCGGGGTCGAGGCCGGCGATATCGCCGCCCAGCCCGATCAGCAGCACGTCGAGCTGGTCGGCAACGGCGAACACCGGCTCGAGGCTATCGAGCGTCACCTCGCCGGGGAGCGCCGCCTCCCAGGCGAACATGCCGCCAGGGAGACAGAGCAGCGAGCCGCGATGCGACAGGCCGGCAAAGCGGAAACCGCCATTGCCGTAGGCATCGATGGGGACCTGCCGGGGATAGAACCCCTCCCCCTTTTCCACCATCTGCTAAACCGCGGCGCCGTCGGCGCGCCTGCTGGCCTTGGCCTTCTTGTCCTTTTCTTCTTCCATCTCACTGCGCGGCTTGAGGCCGAAATGGATCAGGATCGGACCACCGATGAAGATCGAGGAGTACATGCCGAAGATCGAGCCGAAGGTCATGGCGATGGTAAAGCCACGGATCGACTCGCCGCCGAAGAACACCAGCGGGAACAGCGCCAACAGCACGGTGAACTGGGTCAGCGAGGTGCGGACGATGGTCTGGTTGATGGAGAGATTGATGATCTCGGCCACCGACATCTTCTTGTATTTTCGTAAGTTCTCTCGGACGCGGTCCGATATGACCACCGTTTCGTTGAGCGACAGGCCTACCAGGGTGAGCACCGCCGCGATCGAACTGAGGTTGAACTCCAGCCCGGTTATCGAGAACAACCCGACCGTCATGATCACGTCGTGCAGCGTCGTCGTGACGGCCGCAAGGCCGAACTGCCATTCGAAGCGGAACCAGACGTAGATCAGGATGGCGACCAGCGTCACCAGCACCGCGATGGTGCCGTGGACCGCCAGTTCACCCGACACCGTGCCGCTCACCGCCTCGGTGCGCCGCACCTCGTAATTGTCGGTGGCCAGCGCCTTGGTCACTTCCTGCACCGCCACCTGCTGCTCGGCGTCGCCGCCAGGTTGCAGCTGGATGCGGATCAAGAGGTCCTGCGGGTTGCCGAAACTCTGCACCTGCACTTCGCCCAGGTTCAACGGGTCGAGCAGTTCGCGCACCTTGGCAGGATCGGCATCGCCCTCCGCCGTGTGCTGCACTTCGATGGCAGAGCCGCCGACGAAGTCGATGCCGAGGTTGAAGCCCTTGAAGTAGGCCGTGCCGATGGCGAGCACCGTGAGGACGATCGAGAGGATGATCGCGTTGCGCGACATCTTCATGAAGTCGATCTTGGTGCCATCCGGAATGAACCGGAAATGCTGGATCTTCAGCGTCTTCGGGCGCTTGGCATGGTACCAGATGCCGATGAAGAAGCGGGTCACCGTATAGGCGGTGAACAGCGAGGTGAGAATGCCCAGCGCCAGCGTCACGGCGAAGCCCTGGATCGGGCCCGAACCGAGGAAGTAGAGCACGATCGCCGCAATGAGCTGCGTCAGGTGCGAGTCGATGATCGTGCCCCAGGCGCGGTGGAAGCCCGCATCGAGCGATTGCAGGATCGATTTGCCCGATCGCTGCTCCTCGCGCATTCGCTCGTAGATCAGCACGTTGGCGTCGACCGCCACACCGATGGTCAGGACGATACCGGCGATACCGGGCAGCGTCAGCGTCGCGCCGATGGCCGAGAGCGAGCCGAGGATCAGGAAGATGTTGAGCACGAGTGCGACGTTGGCAAACACGCCGAACAGGCCGTAGGCAATGACCATGAAGGCCAGCACGGCGACGGACGCCACGGCGCCGGCGGTGATACCAGCGCGGATCGAGTCGGCGCCAAGGCTCGGACCGACCGAGCGTTCCTCGATGACCTTGAGGCTGGCCGGCAGTGCACCAGCGCGCAGCAGCACGGCGAGATCGTTGGCGCTTTGCGGCGTGAAGTTACCGCTGATCTGGCCCGAGCCCCCGGTGATCGGCTGCTGGATGACGGGTGCAGTGATCACCTGGTTGTCGAGCACGATGGCGAAGCGCTTGCCGACGTTCTTCGAGGTGATCTCGCCGAAAGTGATGGCGCCCCGGGTGTCGAACTGGAAGCTCACCACCGAGCGCGAGGTCTGTTGATCGAAGCCCGGTTGCGCGTTGGTCAGCGATTCACCGCCGAGTTCGATGTTCTCGTTCAGCAGTTCGTTGCCGCCATCGGCGCTCGGCAGGATCATGTAGCCGGACGGAATGCCCTGCGCCTCTGCCTGAGCGGCGGTCATCGACGGGTGCACCAGATGGAAGGTGAGGCGCGCCGTCTGCTGGACGATGTTCTTCAGCCGCTCGGAATCTTCGAAGCCCGGCACCTGCAGCAGCACGCGATCCTGCCCCTGGCGCTGGATCGTCGGCTCGGTGGTGCCGACCTCGTCGACGCGGTTGCGGATCACTTCCATCGACTGCGCGACCAGCGTCGACATGCGCGCGGTGACGCCGTCGGGGGTCAGCGACACGACGATCTTGCCGTCCGGCGTCTCGGAGAACGCCAGTTCCGGTACGCCGCCGACGCCGAAACTGCTCGAAACGTTGTTCTGCAGCTTCTGCACCGCCGTCATCGCGGCGGCCTTCTGCGTCGGATCGGTCAGCTCGATGGTGATCGAATCCGGGCCGGTGGTAATCAGATTGCCGATGCCATTGTCGTTGGCGAGCGCCGAGCGCACGTCGCGACGCAGGTTCTTGATCCGCTCGGTGACGATCGAGTCGCGGTCGACCTGCAGCAGCAGGTGCGAGCCGCCCTGCAGGTCGAGACCGAGCACCACAGTCTGCTTGGGCAGGAAGCCGGGCCAAGCTGCCAGGATATCCTTGGGCAGGAAGCTTGGAATAGTGAACAGGATGCCAAGTATCGCAACGATGACGATGATGGCTGACCGGATGGGCGATGACTGCATGGTCGGACTTGGATCCTGTGTGGTGCCCTTGGAACAGCAAGCTGCCGCAGGCAAGCGGAGCCAGTGGCTCCGCGTCTATGTCAGAAATGCGTCAGCCGGCCCACTTGGTGGCGCCGGCTGAAAAATGGGCCTGGCTCAGGAAGCCTTGTTGTCGTTGACCGGCGTCGACTTGGAGCGGACATCGGAGATACCGCCGCGCGTAACCTTGACGCGGGTTCCCTGGGCGATCTCGACCTCGAGGTCTTCGCCATCGACGGCCTTGGTCACCTTGCCGACGAGACCACCCGAGGTAACGACGGTGTCGCCACGGCTGATCGCCGACAGCATCGCCTGGTGCGCCTTCATGCGCTTCTGCTGCGGCCGGAAGATCAGCAGCCAGAAGATCACGACCAGCAGCAGGATCGGGGCGAACTGGATCAGCAGATCACCGGCGCCCATCGACGGGGCTGCACCTGCGGCTTGCGCGAAGGCGGGGGTCACGAACATTAAGGAACTCCTTGCATAGTTGCTGTCGGCACGTCGGATGGCCGTTGTTGACCCATATAGGGCTGGTCTCCGGCGCTGGACAGTCCAACCCGGCAAAAATCGGCCGGAATATAGAGGCCGTGCACAAGGATTGCAAAGCCAATCCGGCTGCGTCAAAACGGGGGCGTACCCGGGAGTTCGCCCTTATGACCACCGACTATTCCGCCGAGATCGCGGCGGCCCTCGCCCGCATCGCCGACACCCTCGACGCCATGCGGCCCGCCGCCGAAGCCGCGGCCCCTGCCCTCACCGATGCCGACGCCTATCACTGGGATGCTGCGGCAGATGCGCTCATCCCGGTGCCGAAGGTGTCGCGGGTGCCGCTCGCCATGCTCAAGGGCATCGACGACGTGAGCGAGATCCTGCTGCAGAACAGCCTGCAGTTCGCGCGCGGCTATGCCGCCAACAATGCGCTGCTGTGGGGCGCCCGCGGCATGGGCAAGAGTTCGCTGGTGAAGGCCGTGCATGCGCACATCAACGGCCTGGGCGAACCCGGCATCCGCCGGCTTGTCCTCATCGAGATCGCCCGCGAGGACATCGAGGCCCTGCCCCGGCTGATGCGGCTGATCTCGAAGCAGGAAGACGTCCGCTTCATCGTGTTCTGCGACGACCTGAGCTTCGACAAGGACGAGACCAGCTACAAGTCGCTGAAGACCATTCTCGATGGCGGCCTCGAGGGCCGACCGGAGAATGTGCTGTTCTACGCCACCTCCAACCGCCGGCACCTGATGCCGCGCGACATGGTGGAGAACGAGCGCTCCACCGCCATTACCCCGGGCGAGGCCGTCGACGAGAAGGTTTCGCTGTCGGATCGGTTCGGGCTGTGGCTCGGCTTCCATAACTGCGACCAGCCAACCTACCTGGCGATGATCCGGGGCTATTGCGACGAGTATGGTCTCGTGATCGACGACGAGACGCTGCGCGCCCGAGCGGTCGAATGGTCGATGACCCGCGGGGCGCGCTCCGGACGCGTCGCCATCCAGTTCGTCCGCGCACTGGCCGGCGAGCAAGGCAAGGCCATCTGAGCCTCGCGCTGCCAAGCGAGGTCGGCCACCTGGTGCCGACCTCCTCTCTCGTCGCAATAACAGTAAGCATCAGCACTTATTGAGATAAGCGGATCTGCGCCGCCCCACGCGCAGATGTTGCCAGTGCGGTGTTTCCGCATTGCTCACAGGAATTCCACTTATCTCGCCTATACTTATCTATATTTGAATAGTCTCGTACTCTATCAGTTCAGGCGCAAACTCACGCTCTTCGTGCGCCCGAACTGACGGCCGAGCGTCCCACCAAGAAAGGTGGCGGCCATTTGTGGGGTAGACTCGCATGCGAGAGCACCGAGACCGCCGTCTGCGCCGGGTTGCGCCAGTTCATGGCAGGCAGCGTCTTGCCAAACGCCTCGCCGGCGAAACCAATGGCGCGTCGGCGGTGGAGTTCGCGATCATCGCGCCGGTGTTCATCCTGATGATCGTCGGCATGCTGGCCTACGGCATCTATTTCGGCGCCGCCAACTCCGTGCAGCAGATTGCCGCCGATGCCGCCCGCACATCGATCGCCGGTCTCAGCGCCGCCGAGCGCAACACGCTGGTCACATCGTTCATCAAGCACAATGCCGGCGCCTATGTGTTCATCGATCCCAAGCAGGTCGCCTTCAAGATCGGCGACGATGCCACCGATCCCAACCAGTATCGGGTGACGGTAACCTACGACGCCTCCGGTTTGCCGATCTGGGCGCTGCCGGTGCCGATGCCGGGCAAGACCATCAGCTTTACCTCGACCATCCGGCTGGGCGGCTCATGAGGCTGTTTCGGTCCTTCAGGCGCGCCGAGCGCGGCAATGTCGCCGTGCTGTTCGCGCTGGTGCTGCCGGTGGTGCTGCTGGCGGGTGCCTTCGCCGTCGACGAGGGGTCGTTATATCTCGAACGACGCCAGGCGCAGGCAGTGGCCGACCTCGCGGCCATCGCCGCGGCAACCGACCCCAGCAAGGCGCTCGACACCGCCTTCAAGACGTTCCAGGCGAACGGGCTGATCGGCAGCACGCTCAGCATCGACGATCCGTCTATCCAGGTGCGCTCGACCCGACCGGTGCAGGTGGTGACCGGCCGCTACAAGGCGGCGCCGGAGCTGTCGGTCTCGGCCCGCTTCTCGCCCGGCGGCACGCCGCCCAATGCCGTGCAGGTGACCTATCGCAAGACCGGGACGCTGTTCCTTGCCCGGCCCTGGCAGGCCCCGCCCGAGATTTCAGTCGCAGCGCTCGCAACCGCGACGCCGCAAGCCGCGTTCTCGGTCGGCTCGCGGCTGGCCTCGCTCAATGGCGGCGTCGCCAATGCGCTGCTCAAGAGCCTGCTCGGCACTTCGGCGACGCTCGACGTGATGAGCTACAACGCACTGCTCGACGCCAATGTCGACCTGCTCGACTTCCTCGACGCGATGAACCAGAAGCTGAGCCTCTCGGCGGTAACCTATGGCGACGTGCTGAAGGCCTCGGCGAGCCGTGGCGCCATCGCCGGGGCGCTGGCCACGCTGCTCAACGGCACGGCGAAAACCGCGGCGACGACGCTCTCCACCACCATCGCCGATACCGGTACGATCCCGCTCAGCAAGCTGCTCGACCTGGGCCCGCTGTCGAGCCTGAAACTGGGCGCCGAAGCCGGCTACTTCGCCGGCGTCTCGGCGCTGGAGCTGCTCAACGCGGCCGCCGTGATCGCCGGCAACGGCAAGCAGATCGACCTCAATGTCGGGGTCAGCCTGCCCGGACTCACCAGCCTCAAGCTGACAGTGGCGATCGGCGAGCCGCCGCAGCATGCCTGGTACGCGGTCGGTGGAACCGGCGCCGTGGCGCGGACGGCGCAGACCCGCCTCAAACTCACCGCGAGCCTGCTGGGCGGCCCGATCCTGCTGGGGGCCGGGGTCACCCTGCCGATCTATGTCGAGGCCGCCTACGCGGAAGCCAGGCTCCGCTCGATCACCTGCCCGGCCTTCGGCCAGGGGTCCGGCACCGCCGTGGTGGACGTGTTGCCCGGGGCCGCCCGGGTGGCGATCGGCAATCTGTCGGCCAGCAACTTCACCGACTTCAGCGCCTTCCCGGTGGTCGACAAGAGCACGATCCTCAGCGTGCCGCTGCTGCTCAAGATCAAGGCCGGCGCTTCGGTGGTTCTGGGCCAGACCTCGCCGATCCTGCTCAACTTCTCGAGCAGCGACATCAAGCAGGGCACGATCAAGACGGCGACCAACCATATGCTGGTGGGCAGCCTGTCGAAATCGCTGCTGGATGGGCTGGATATCGATGTCGACGTGCTGGGCATCGGCCTGTCGTCGAACGCCGTCATCGAGGCAGCGGTGCGCACCCTGGTGGCGCCCTTGGCGCCGGTGCTGGATAGCACGATCTTCGGCGTCCTCGAGGTGCTGGGGGTCGGCATAGGCGAGGCCGACGTGCGGGTTTACAGCGCCACCTGCAACCGGCCGGTGCTGGTGGGCTGATCAGACCTATTTCCGTATATCGCCGGCTTGCGGCGCAGCGGTGTTTGCTGCGACGAATGCCGTCGCGTTTCTATCGCGAGGACCGAGGGGAATAATGAGCCTATCGCACAAGTTGAGATGGTCGCATGGCGAGGCGACCATCCTGAGTACGGCTGCCATGCTGGCCGACGCCACGTTCCAGGTGGATGGAAAGCCGTTCAAGCCGTTCGCACGCGCGCCATGGCTGGGCACGGTCGACGACCCGTCGATCGTCGGCCACCTGCGGGTGCTGGCGGGCGACTTCGTCGGCCTGCCTTTCGGCACCGGAGGTCGTCGTGCCGGCCCCAACCTGCCCGAATGGGGCAGCCTGCTGACCCAGCCCGCCACCGGCACCATCCATGGTCCGACCGCGCACCGGGAGTGGGATATCGTCGGCGGCGACGAGCACAGCGTCACGCTGTCGCTCGACTATGATCCCGACTCCGTGGTGCGGAAGGTCGAGCGGGTGATCACCGCACGCAAGGACGCGCCGGCGCTCGATTTCGTCATGCGCATTTTTGCCCGCCACAAGGCGCCGATCTCCGCCGGCCTCCATCCCAATTTCCGCATGCCGGAGACGCCGGGACGGCTGGAACTGAAGCTCGACTTCGAGTTCGGCCTGACGCACCCGGGCCAGACCGCCCAGGGCGACTCGCAGGAGTTCAAGAGCCTCAGCGCCGTGCCGAAGGATGGCGCCCGGGTGGACATGTCGCATATCCCGCTGTCGCCGCGCACCGACAAGAACGTGCAGTTGTGCGGCGCTCGCAGCCCGCTGACCGGGACCTATCTCGACGAGGGCATGGGCTTCGAGCTCGATTGGGATCGCGAACTGCTGCCCACTCTGATGATCTGGCACACCGACGGCGGCATCCAGGGCGAGCCGTGGAATGGCCAGTTCCGGGCCGTCGGCCTCGAGCCGCTCGCCTCCGCCTTCGATCTCCACACCGACGTATCGACCGGTCCCAACCCGATCAACACGCGCGGCATCAAGACCTGGGTCGACCTCGACCCGGCCAAGCCGTTGGAGATCCGGCATTCCATCCGGGCCTTTGCGGTTTAGGCAGCGTCGGCAACGACAAAGGCCCCGGATCGCTCCGGGGCCTTTTTCATGGAAGTGCCTGGCCTCAGCTCGCCAGCAGCGGCAGCGGATCGACCGGGGTCGCACCCTTGCGCAGTTCGAAGTGCAGCTGGGGCTTGGAGACGGAGCCGGTCTTGCCGGCGGTGCCGATATTGTCGCCCCGGTTCACCACGGTGCCCTTTGCAACGTTCATGTCCTTGAGGTGAGCGTAGGCCGACACATAGCCGTTGGGGTGGCGGATCAGGATCAGGTTGCCGTAGCCCTCGACGCCCGAGCCGGCATAGATCACCTGGCCGTTCTCGGCCGAGCGGACGGCCGCGCCTTCCGGCGCTTCGATATTGATGCCGGTGCCCTTGGAATTGGCGAAGTCGGTGATCACGCGACCCGAGATCGGCCAGCGGAACTTGTCGGCTCCGGAGAGCACGGGCTCGGTCTTGGGCTGCTGCAGCGGCTGGGCTTCGGCGGCCGGGGCCGGAGCAGCGGTGGTCGGCGCCAGCGGCTTTATGGTTGCGGCGGGGACCTTGGTCTCGGGCTCGATCGACGCGACGGCGACCGGCTTGGGTGCCGCGAGGTTCGACGGCGGCGCACCGAGCGTGGTTTCCGGCTTGGCGCTGCCCTTGGGGCCGAACGCTGCGAGCGTCGAGGCCTTGCCGGGAATGACGATCTTCTGGCCGACATATATCTTGTCCGGCGACGAGAAGCCGTTGGCCTGGATGATCGCCTGCGCCGTGACGTTGTAGCGACGGGCCACGGTATAGAGGCTTTCGCCGCTTTCGATCACGTGCACATAGGCGTCGGACGGGACGGAGACGAGGGTGTTCGAAGCCGGGGCGGACGCCAGAGTGGTAGTGGCCGGAACCGGGCTCAGGGGCTGGGCAGCGGGCATCATCTGATTGCTTCCGTTGGCTGATGAAGTGAGCACAGGCAAGTCTTCGGTCGATACTGAGCCAAGCGGCTGGCTGGGCATGGGCTGAGTGCTGGCCATGCTGTTGGAGCCGACCAGCACAGGACCGGACCCACCGCCAATGTTTTCTGGAGGAACGAGTGTCTTGGGCATGGCCTGGGCGGTTGCCATCGGCGCACCGGAGTTGACCGAGCCGGTCGTCGTCCTGTCGAAGCCAAGGCCGCCCAGCGAGCTACACCCCGAGAGCGCCGTGGCACCTGCGAACAGGCCCACAATCGCGGCGGTTCTAAACGTCTTACCGGTCACGCGGTTACTCATCAGTCCACTCTACGCAGGTACTCAATGGACGTGAGATTAGGGCGTTAAGGTAAAGAGTGATTTAAATGCGAAGCAATTTGCTCAAATGGTCCGGTGGGGGATTCAGGAGTCGGTAGGGTTAAGGGGCGCGGGCGCTCGTCATCGCTCCGCGCTGCCGCTCGAAGCGCGCATCGCAGGCGATGCGATACCCCTCATCCAGCGCTACGCGCCACCTCGCCGCGAGGGCGCGCGTTGCGACAGCATGGCCGGTCCGAGCGGACGTAAGGAGCGAAAGGCCTTGAGCCCCTAAAGCGCCAGCTTCCCATCCAGCTGCCCGACCATCTCGTAATGCGTGTGCTGCAGCATGAGCGGCGTCACGGTGATGGCGTTGCCGTGCATGGCGAGGCGGAAGTCGTGTTCCTCGTCGAGGGGCTTGGGCGTCTCGGGGATGGCGATGAAGAACTTTCCGGCGTTGTCGCTGGGGTAATAGGCCATCGGCGAGCGGGCAAAGCGCTGGAACGGCACCACCCGGATGCCCGCAACATCCTCGGGCGCGCAGAACGGGATGTTGACGTTGAAATAGGTCTCGCCGCGGCTCTTCACCTCGGCCAGCAACTGGCTCACCACCCGCGCCGCATAGGTGCGCGAGTTGGTCCAGTCGATGTCGGTGCCGCGCTCATAGTCGACGCCCTGGCTGATGCCGATGCCGAGCGCGCCGTGCAGCGCCCCCTCACGTGCGCCGGCGACCGTGCCGGAGCAGTTGAGGATATCGCCGAGATTCTGGCCGTTATTGATACCGGACAGCACCAGGTCGGGCTTACGGTCCTTGCAGATATGGGTCATGCCGGCGACCACACAGTCGGCCGGCGAGCCGCCGACGATCGAGAACACCCGGTCCTCGCGCTGGTCGACGCCCAGCTCGCGGCCGAAGGTGAAGCGGTGCGCCGCGCCCGACTGGTTGCCATCGGGCGCCACCACCCACACATCGTCGCTGAGCGTCAGCGCGATCTCGCGCATCACCGCGATGCCGGGAGCATCCACGCCGTCATCGTTGGTGATGAGGATTCTCACGAGCGCGCACCGATGGACTTGAGGCCCTTCATGTAGGGCTGCAGCACGGGCGGGATGGCGATCGAGCCATCCTCCTGCTGATAGTTCTCCATCACGGCGATCAGCGCCCGACCCACGGCGACACCCGAACCGTTGAGCGTGTGCACATGACGGATCTTGCCGTCCTTGCCCTTCACCCGCGCATCCATGCGGCGCGCCTGGAAATCGCCGCAGACCGACACCGAAGAGATCTCGCGATAGGTGTCCTGCCCCGGCAGCCAGGCCTCGAGATCGTAGGTCTTCTGCGCCCCGAACCCCATGTCGCCGGTCGAGAGCATCATCACCCGGTAGTGGATGCCCAGCTGCTTGAGCACATCCTCGGCATCGGAAAGCATCTTCTCGTGCTCGTCGCCCGAGGTTTCGGGCGTGGTGATCGCCACCATCTCGACCTTGTTGAACTGGTGCTGGCGCAGCATGCCGCGCGTGTCGCGCCCGGCCGAGCCGGCCTCGGAGCGGAAACACGGGGTCAGCGCCGTCAAGCGCAGCGGCAATTCGTCTTCCGACAGGATGCTCTCGCGCACGAAGTTGGTGAGCGGAACCTCGGCCGTCGGGATCAGCGCCAGCCGGCCTTCGCCGTGCGGGGTGAAAAACAGGTCGTCGGCGAATTTCGGCAGCTGGTTGGTGCCGTAAAGCGCGTCGTCCTTCACCAGCAGCGGCGGCTGCACCTCGGTGTAGCCGTGCTGATCGACATGCAGGTCGAGCATGAACTGCCCGATCGAGCGCTCGAGCCGCGCCAGGTGGCTCTTCAGCACCACGAAGCGGGCGCCCGAGATTTTGGCGGCGACTTCGAAATCCATCTGGCCCATGGCCTCGCCGGTCTCGAAATGCTCCTTCGGCTTGTAGCTGAAGCTCGGCTTTGCCGGACGTGCCTTGGCAGCTGTGGCCGGCGAGCCGTTCGGGCCGAAATATTCCTTGTTGTCGGCCTCATCGGCGCCGCGCGGCACCTCATCCAGCGGCAAGTTCGGGATGACCAGCAGCGCGTTGCGCAGCCCCTCTTCCGCTTCCCTGCGGGTGGCCTCGCCGGCCTGGATCGCGTCCTTCAGCGACGCGACCTCGGCCATCAGTTCGTTGGCCTTGACCTCGTCCTTCTGCGCCTTGGCCTGCCCGATCAGCTTCGACATGGCATTGCGCCTGGCCTGCGCGTCCTCGACCGCGGCGATGGCGCTGCGGCGGGACTCGTCCATGGCGATCAGCTCGGAGGCCCTGAACGGCACGTTCTTGCGCTCGCTGAGCGCAGCATCGAACGCGGCGGGATTGGCTTTGATCCAGTTGATATCGAGCATGGAGAGACCTGCGGCGGGAGAAGGGCTCTGCTTTACCGGATTGGAGGGTGAGCGCAAGTACCCGACGCAGCGAGCGTGGGGTCCCCCACCATTGCTCCCTCCCCCGTGGGGAAGAAGACGACTGCATGAGGCAGTGCCCTACTCTGCCTGCTCGACGTCCTGGGCTTTGACGGCTTCGGCCGCGAGCGCCTTGGCGCGGCGCCGCTCGACCATCATCACCGACCAGATGGAGATTTCGTACAGCAGGTAAAGCGGCACCGACAAGCCGATCTGGGAGATCGGATCGGGCGGCGTGATGAACGCGGCAAATACGAGAATGGCGACAATGGCGTATTTTCGCCCACCCTTGAGCGTCTTCGACGATATCAGGTCGATCTGCGCCAGCAGCGTCAGGATTACCGGCAGCTGGAAGCAGATTCCGAATGCCAGGATCAGCGTCATGGCAAAGCCAAGGTACTCGCTGGCCTTCATCAGCAGGTGGATTTCCTCGGTCTGCGTGCTGAGGAAGAAGTGGAGCGCCATCGGCAGCACCACAAAATACACCAGCCCGGTACCGAGCAGGAACAGGAGCGGCGTGGCGATCAGGTACGGAATGAAGGCGCCACGCTCCTTCTTGTAGAGGCCGGGCGCGACGAAGCCGTAGATTTCCGTGGCGAGATAGGGAAAGCCGAACAAGATCGAGGCGAAGAACGCAACGTTCAGCTGGGTGAAGAACCACTCCGGCGGCGAAGTGAAGATCACCTCCACCGGCTCGGGAAAGACTGCGGCCCGGTACGGCTCGAGCAGCACCTCGTAGATGGTCTTCGCAAAAAAGAAGAGAACGATCAGCAGACCGAAAATCACCAGCAGCGAGCGGATCAGGCGCTTGCGCAGCTCGATCAGGTGGTCGAGCAACGGCGCTTCGCTCCCGGCCAGTTCGTCCTTCTCGGTCTCCGGGGCGTCTTTTGGCGCTTCGAGCTTCTTGGTCTGTTCGGCCATGGTCACGGCTTCTTGGCGGCAGCAGCCGATTTCTTGGTGGTCGCAGCCTTCTTGGGGGCAGCAGGTTTCTCGGCTGTGGCAGGCTTGGCCGTGGCGGGCTTGGCTGCGGAGGGCTTGGCCGCGGCGGGCTTAGCGGCCGCCGGCTTGGCGGCGGTCGGCTTGGCGGACACGGCCTTCACTGCCGGCTTGGCGGCGACGCCTTCTGCCTTGGTAACGGGCTTGGCCGCCTTCACCGTCGCCCGCTTGGCCGGAGCTGCCTGGGCAGGCGCAATCGCCTCAACCGGAGCCGGTGAGTCGATCGGCTTCTTTGCCTTGGGCGCGGCCTTCTTGGCCGGCGCGATATCGGCAGTCGCCACCTTGCTTTCGGCGGGCGCCTTGATCCTCGCGGGACGGGCGGCCTTCACTGCCGCCTTGGGGGTGTCGGCGGGTTTCGCGATCGGCGTCATCACCGGGGCCGCGGCGGCCGGCGTGGCGATACCAGCAGCAGCCTTGATCTCGTCGACGACGCTCTCGACCTTCGGGTCGGCGGGCTTGATGGCGCCGGATGGCTTCACCTCGCCGGTCGCCGTCGTAGTGTTGAATTCCTTGCGGATGGCATCGGCAGTCGCCTTCAGCGGCTGCGTCACCGACTGGCGCAGATTGGCGATCTCATTGAGGCCGGTGGTCTTGTTCAGTTCGCGCTGAAAATCCGAGCCCATGCGACGGATAGTGCCGGCAAACTGGCCAACGCGCCGCATCAGAGCCGGAAGCTCCTTGGGTCCAATAACGATCAGGGCCACGACCCCGATCACAAGCATTTCGGTCCAGCCGACGCCGAGCATAGTTTTGGCTCCTGGGAGCGGCCGTCAGACGATCAGGCGTCCTTGGCCTTTTCGGTCTCGCGGGCCGGCTCGACCGTGGTCGAAGCGTCGATCTGCGCAGCAGGCTTCTGCTCTTCGTCGCGCATGCCCTTCTGGAAGGACTTAATGCCCGAGGCAACCTCGCCCATCATGCCGGCGATCTTGCCGCGTCCGAACAACAGGATCACCACGACGGCGACGATGATGATGCCCCAAATCCCTGGCGCGTGCATGGGTGGTCTCCGAAAGAATGCTCTACGCTTACACTAGCTCAGAGAAATAGGTTTAATCCTTGGCGAACACAAGGACGTGTTCCGGGTTGAGCGTAAGGAATACGTCCGATCCGACAACAAGGTTACGATCGGCGCGCCGGCGGATCTGGATCGGGCGATCGAGGCCGCTGACGCTGACCTCGCACAGGTCGATGCCGATGGCGTCGCGCTTGGCCAGCACGCGGCCCGGAATTCCGGGCCCTTCGGTGGCAACATCGAGCGAACCGATGGGACGGATCGCCACGGTGACCATGGTGCCGTCGGCATGGCTGGGGGCCGGAACCGGGCCCAGCGGCGTCTCCACCCTGCCCGACCGGACCCGCGCCTCGATCTCGCTCAGCGGCGAAAAGAAGCGGGCGGCGTTGAGGTCGATGGGGCGATTGTAGATCTCGGACGCACTGTCGATCTGCGCCAGGCGGCCGTGGCGCAGCAGCGCGATGCGGTCGCCGAGCAGCATCGCCTCCTCGGGATCGTGAGTCACGATGATGGTCGTGGCGTGAGTCTCGCGCAATACGGCGAGCGTTTCGTTGCGCACCGTCTCGCGCAGCCTGGCGTCGAGACTCGAGAACGGCTCGTCGAGCATCAGGATGCCCGGCCGCGGGGCGATGGAGCGCGCCAGCGCCAATCGCTGTTGCTGTCCGCCCGAAAGCCGGTGTGGATAATCGGCCTCGCGGTCATCGAGACCGACGCGCTTCAGCGCCTGCCGCGCCTGGTTGAGTGCGGCGGCGCGGCCGAGCTTGCGCAGCCCGAAGGTGACGTTCTGCAGCAGCGTCAGGTGCGGGAACAGCGCAAAATCCTGAAACATCAGGCCGATGCCGCGCCGATCCGGCTTGGCGTGGATGCCCGGGCCGGAAACGACCTGATCGTTGATCTTCACCGTGCCGCTGTCGATGCGCTGAATGCCGGCAGCGACCCGGAGGATGGTGGATTTGCCCGAGCCGCTCTCGCCCAGGAGACAGACGATCTCGCCCGGCACCAGCGCCAGCGAGAAGTTTCGCAGTACCGGGCGCCCGCCGAGCGTCACATCGACGGCGTCGAACCGCAGCGCCGCGGCAAAGGCGACGCCGGCGGTGCCGCGCGGGCCCCAGTCCTCAAGTTCCTGAGTGTCGTTCATTGGACTGGATCGCTCTCGCCCTGGTCGTCCGGTTCCAGCGGATCCTCGTCATCGCGCAGCGGGCCATCGAACGGCAGCGGCACCTGGAAAGCCGGCGGCAGGCGGCTCGACAACAGCCCCGAGCCCTTCAGTTCCTCGAGCCCCGGCAGGTCGGCCAGACTCTCGAGCCCGAAATGATCGAGAAACGCCTCGGTGGTGCCATAGGTCACCGGCCTGCCCGGCGTGCGGCGGCGGCCGCGCATGCGCACCCAACCGGTCTGCATCAGCACGTCGAAGGTGCCTCCGCCACTGCCGACGCCGCGCACCTCCTCCACTTCGGCGCGGGTGGCCGGCTGGTGGTAGGCGATGATGGCGAGCGTTTCGAGCGCGGCACGGGAGAGCTGGCGGCTCTCGGTCTCTTCGCGGCGCAGCAGGAACGACAGATCGTCGGCGGTCCGGAACGCCCATTTGTCACCGCGGCGCACCAGTTCGACGCCATGGCCGGCAAAGCGCTGCGCCAGCCGCTCGAGCAGCACCGGCACATCGGCCCCTTCACCGAGATAGGGAGCGATATCACCGGGCGACAACGGTTCGGCCGAGGCGAACAGGATCGCTTCGAGCACCCGCAGGTTCCGCTCGGCGATCTCGCCATGCTCGTCGAACTCGTCATCAGGCACTTCGTCGGTCATTCGGCCTTCTTTCCGTCCGCAGGCTTCTTGCCATCCTGGCGCCGCCGCATGAACAGCGGTCCGAAGGTCAGGGTCTGGCGCAGTTCAATTTGGCCCTGCCGGGCCAGTTCAAGGCTCGAAGCGAAGCTCGAGGCGGTGGCGGTCTTCCGCTGTTCGGGGTTGCTCAGGTACTGGTCCAGATAGGCATCCAGCGGCACCCAGTCCATGCTTTCGCCGATCAGCCGCGTCAATATCTCGCGCGCCTCCTGCAACGACCAGACGCTGCGCTCGAACAGGTGATAATCCTGCGGCACGGTGCGCTCGCGGCCGGTGGCATAGGCCTTGAGCAGATCGTAGAGCGATGCTTCCCAGAGGTTGCGCCGCTCCACCACCACTGGCTCGGGCTGCCCGCGCGCATGCACCTGGCGCCCAAGACGCGGTCGATTGATCAACTGCATCGCGGCCTTGCGCATCGCTTCGAGCCGCTTCAGGCGGAACTGCAGCAGCGCCGCCATCATCTCGCCGGAGGGCTCGTCGTCGCTTGGCGCCTGCGGCACCATCAGGCGGCTCTTGAGATAGGCGAGCCATGCCGCCATCACCAGGTAATCGGCGGCGATATCGATGCGCTTCTCGCGCACGGTCTCGATAAAGCCGAGATACTGCTCGGCAAGGGCCAGGATCGAGATGTTGCCGAGATCGACCTTCTGGCGGCGGGCCAGATCGAGCAGCAGGTCGAGCGGGCCTTCATAGCCGGCCACGTCGACATACAGCACTTCGTCGTCGCGCGGCGCGTCCGGCGTCGCGAACCAGTCGGTGGAAGTGTCGCTCATACGGTCGCCCGCCTGCTCAGCTCATGCGAGCTTGGTCCCTAACCGAGACTGCGGTCAAGGAACAGAGGAGACGGATCAACCGCCGATCGGCACGCAGTCGACCCCGTTGGCCTTCAGGCTGGCGCAGGTCTGCGTCGCTTCCTGGAAGGAATCGACCGGCAGCACCACGCGGTACCAGACACCCTTGGCGCCCAGGTCGACCTGGCGCACGGCCAAGCTGCGACCATTCAGCAAGCCCGAGAGTCGGTTCTGCGTCGAACGCAGCGACGAAGCCGCATCGCCCTGGGTCGGCTGCGAACTCAGCTGGACATAGGGGCCGCTGCCGCTGCTGGCGACGGGCGCCGCCGGAGCTTCAGCCGCAGGCGCCAGCTCAACCGGTTGCGTCGCCGCAACCCGCTGGTTGGATCCGCCGCCCAGCGTCGAGCGGTCGGCTGGTCGCGCCACCGGGATCGGTGCAACGATGCTGGGATCGATGGTCGGGGCCGGGCCGGTAGGCGCCAGCGCCGAAAGCTGGGTGTTGTCGGTCGCCGCCGCCGTACCACCGGTGGTGAGCGCCGTGGCAGCCGGGTCAGCGCTCGGTACCGCCGCCAGCAACTCGGACGGCTGCACATCGGCGCCCGGCAGGTCCGGCACCGCCGGACGGTCGACCGGCAGTTCCTCGTTGCCGGCTACGGCCTCGTCGCCCGAAACGATCGTGCCATCGGGCCGGACCGTAACGGTACGCACCTTGCGGTTGGCGAGTTCGCTCTCGCTCGCCGCGTCGTCGCCTTCGCCCACCGTGCGCGCCACATCGGCGACGCTGGTTTCAGCGGTATCGTCGCGCGACACGAGCTGCTCGTCGGCCGTAGCGGCCGCGGACTTGCCGTCGAGTTCGTTGAACACCACCGAGCCCTGCTGGTTGGTGGTATTGGCGGTCGGCGGTGGCGTCTGCTTGACCGGCGTGGCGTCGGCCTGCAGCACCGGCGCTTCACCGTCAGTGCCTCGGCCCATGCCGAGCACCCAGTAGAGGCCGAAGCCGGCGGCGAGCAGCAAAGTGCCGGCGACCGCCATGCCGACATACTGGCGCATACCGCTGGAGCGGCGTTCGGGCTTGGCCTTGGCGCGCTTGTAGGGGCTCTGCTCGGCGGCCATGCCGCCATCCATCCGTCCGATCTCGGCGCCGCTGGCCGCAGCGGCAGCCAGAATCGCGGCCTCGGCCGACGGCAGTTGCGGTTCGGTATCCTTGATCGCGGCACGACGCGGCGCAAAGCCGGTGGTCAGCGGCGGCACGATCGGCGCCTGCTGCGACTGCGGTGGCGCGGCAGGGGTCGGCGGGGCAGCGGGCTTGTCGCTGGTCAGCTCGACGCGAACGGCCTCGCCGATCAGGCTCTCGATCTCGTCCATCGGATCGCGCTCGGCCGACGGCTGTGGCTGCGGCCGCGGCGCCTGCACCTTGCTGGTCGGGCCAAACACCGGGGCGACGCCGAAGCGGTCCTCGGGGCGAGACGCCGGAGGTGCGGTCGGGGTCGACGTCTGCGGACGGAACTGCGACGGGCCGGATGCCGGTCGCGGCGTCGGCATGGTGGGCGGCAGCGGGAAGCTGCGGGCGGCCGGCTGAACCGGCGCCGGGCGCTGTTCGGCCTTTGCCTCTTCGGCGGTCTCTGCCTCGACGGAGTCGAGTTCCATCGCGATCAGATCAGCGATGGGATCATCGGATGCGGGCGCCGGCACGGGCGCCGGAGCCGCGGCAGGAGTTGGAGCAGGAGCAGGAGCAGCCGTCCTGGCTTGCGGCCGCGCCTCGGCGGCCGGAATCGGCGCCGGCGGCTCGGAAGCAAAGCCGAAGTCGAAATCGAAGCTGTCGCCGGCCGGCGCCGCCTTGGCGGCGGCAACCATCGGCGAAGCGGGAGGCGGTACAGCCGGTGCGGGTGCTAACGGTGTGGGCGCTGACGGCCGCGGCGCCGAGAAGCTCGGCTCGACGCGCGGCGTCGGACCCTTCAATTCAGGCTCGACGCTGGGTTCGCGATCAACGACCGGCTCGAACTCGGCCTCGAGTTCCGCCATGGGATCGGCATGCACCACCGGCGCAGGAGGCTTGGGTTCGACGGCAGCCGGACGGACAGGTGCCGGCGCCGGTGCGATGACCGGGCGGGCGACTGGCGGAGACGTCTCGAGCGCAGCGGGGCGAGACGGCACCGGCCGCGGGATCTCACGATCCTGCCAGTTGGCCATCGGCTCCGGCTTGAAGCTGGTGGCGGCGGGCGGCAGCGTGCCGAAGTCGAACGACGCACCCGGCCGGCTCTCGGCAGGGGCGGCAGACGGGGCCGGCGAACTGGCAACCGGGGCCGGGGTCGGCGACGTCACGACAGGCGCGGGCGAGAAGACCGGGCGCGCCGGCGAAGCTGCCACGGGCTGATCCATGCCGGGAATACGAAGCACGCCGGGCGCAATCGGTGCCGGCCGATCGACCGGCGGCACCGGCGCCCCGACTGCGGGCGTCGGCGTCGAAGCGACGGGCGAGTCCATGCCCGGGATGCGAACCATCGCGGGGCCAGGGCCATCTGGCTTGGGCGCATCGGCAAGCGTAACGAGCTTGGGCGCAGGATTGGCCTCCGGCTCGGCGCCCTGGGCGTTACTCGCCATCAGTTTGGCGAGCTCGGCGATCAGGTCGTCGGATTTATCCTGGCCATCAGGCATCTGCTGCGGTCTCGCTGTCATTGAAAGCAGCGCCCCTAAACTCGTGGACCCAGTGCCCGGTTAAGACCCCCGCCGAGCAAGCCGGCCACTCTACCAACCAATGCGCCCGAATTATGAAAGCTCCTCGGGGGCAGAGACGCCTAGCAGAGTCAGGCCGTTTACGAGCACCTGACGCACAGCACCGACAAGGGCGAGTCGGGCCGAAGTCAGCATTGAATCATCGGCGTTAACAAAGCGTAAGGCAACATCCTGATTGCCTTTGGCCCAGAAGCCGTGGAACGCCGCTGCAAGTTCATAGAGGTAGAATGCAACCCGGTGCGGCTCATGGGCAATTGCGGCCGAAGCAACGATGCGCGGCCACTGCGCCAACGACTTGGCGAGTTCGAGATCCGCCTCGGACGACAACAGCGAAAGATCGGCTCCGGACAAGGCCTTTGCCGAGACATCCAGCGCCGGCATTTCTTCGGCGACCTTGCGGAAGATCGAATAGGTCCGGGCGTGCGCGTACTGCACATAGAACACCGGATTGTCGCGGGTCTGTTCCTTCACCACGCCGAAATCGAAATCCATCGCCGCATCGTTCCGCCGGTAGAGCAGCATGAAGCGGGTGGCGTCGGAGCCGACCTCTTCGACGACGTCCGACAGCAGAACCAGGTTGCCATCGCGCTTGGACATCTTGAACGGCTCGCCGTTCTTCATCAGCCGCACCAGCTGGCAGATGCGCACGTCGATATCGGCCTCGCCATGCGAGACTGCCTTCACTGCCGCCTTGAGCCGCGAGACATAGCCCGAGTGGTCGGCGCCCAGCACGTTGACCATGTGCTTGAAGCCACGCAGGTACTTGTTGCGATGGTAGGCGATGTCGGCGGCGAAATAGGTGTAGGCGCCGTTTGACTTGACCAGCGGCCGATCGACGTCGTCGCCATAGTTGGTGGCGCGGAACAGCGTCTGCTCGCGGTCCTCCCAGTCGTCGGGCGTCTTGCCCTTGGGGGGCTCGAGCCGGCCCTGATAGATCATGTCCTCGGAGCGCAGCCAGTCGAGCGTGGTGTCGATATCGCCCCCCTGCCCGTGCAGCTGGCGCTCGGAGAAGAACACGTCGTGATGGATGTTGAGCTGGGCAAGATCGGCCCGGATCAGGTCCATCATCGCCGCCAGCACCCGATCCTTGACGATCGTCAATGCCTCAGGCTCCGGCTTGCTGAGCAGGCTATCGCCGAACTCGGCCTTCAGCGCCTCTCCCACCGGGATCAGGTAGTCGCCCGGATAGAAGCCAGCGGGAATGTCGATGCTCTCACCCAGCGCCTCGCGGTAGCGCAGCATGGTGGACTTGGCGAGCGTATCGATCTGGCTGCCGGCGTCGTTGATATAGTACTCGCGCGTCACGTCGTAGCCCACATAGGCCATGAGCGACGCCAAGGCGTCGCCGAACACGGCGCCGCGGGTATGACCGACATGCATCGGGCCGGTCGGGTTGGCCGAGACGTACTCGACATTGACCCGCTCGCCGCCGCCGATATCCGCCTTGCCGAAATCACCACCCTGCGCCGCGATCGACTTCAGCACCGCGTGCCACACCGGGGTGGCGAGCCGGAAATTGATGAAGCCGGGGCCGGCGACCTCGACCGAGATGACCTGGGTGTCGGCCTTGAAGTGCTCGGCGAGCGCCGTCGCCACCTCGCGCGGGTTCTTGCCGAGCGGCTTGGCCACGACCATGGCGGCGTTGGTCGAGAGGTCGCCATGCGCGGCATCTCGCGGCGGTTCGACCACGATGCGCGACAGGGCTTCCTCGGTGATCGAGGGGTAGAGAGCCTGGAGGGCGTCGGCGACACGGGCGGCAAACAGCGCGAAGACGTTCATGACAGTACCTTTGGAAGGGACTGAGCCCCTACCGCAACTGGCCCCTACCGTCAAACAGGCGGGCGTGCTGCTCGAGCGCATAGGGATCGGTCATCCCGGCGATGAAGTCGGCGACGAGGCGCGCGCGGGCGGAGCGGTCGGGCGCGTGGCGTGCCGCCTCGCCCCAGCGTCCGGGCATGTCGCCGGTGACGAGGTAGTGGTCGAACAGCATGCTCACCACGGTCTGGCTGCGACGCACCGGCTCCATCACCTGCTCGCTGCGATAGACGCGCTCGAACAGGAAGCGCTTCAGCCCCTGCTCGGCCGCGGCAACCGGCGGCGAGAAGCGGATCAGGGTGCGGCCCGCATTGCGGACGTCATCGGCCGATTGCGGGGCAAGCTCGGCGATGGCGCGCCCGCTCTCGGCAATCACGTCCTCGATCTGGGCGGTGATCAGCCGGCGCTGTACCTCGTGCGCCTGCCGGCTGCGCTCGATCTCGGGCCAGCGCTCGAGCACTTCGCGCACCAGCGGGCCGACCAGCGGCACATCCACCAGGTCGGACAGCCGGATCAGCCCGGCCCGCAGGGCATCGTCGATATCGTGCGAGTTGTAGGCGATGTCGTCGGCAATGGCGGCGGACTGCGCTTCGAGGCTGGCATAGCTCCAGGTCATCAGGTCGGCACTGGCGGGGATATCGTTCAGGCCGGGCGGCAGCGGCTTGTCGGCGCGCAACGGCCGGCCCTGCCGGTCGGTCAATGGCCCGTTATGCTTTAGAATCCCCTCGAGCGCCTCCCAGCTGAGATTCAGCCCGTCATGCTCGGCATAGCGGTTCTCCAGCCGGGTCACGACCCGGATCGCCTGCATATTGTGGTCGAAGCCGCCCCACTCGGCCATCTTGTCGTGCAGCACGCGTTCGCCGGCATGGCCGAAGGGCGTGTGGCCCAAATCGTGCGCCAGCGCCACGGCTTCCGCCAGATCCTCATCCAGCGCCAGCGCACGGGCGATCGAGCGCGCCATCTGGCTGACCTCCAGCGTATGGGTCAGCCGGGTGCGGTAGTGCTGGCCTTCGTGGTGAAGGAACACCTGGGTCTTGTGCTGCAGGCGCCGGAAGGCGGCAGAGTGCACGATGCGGTCGCGATCCCTCTGGAACTCCGAGCGGGTCGGGCTTGCTCCCGGCGCAAACAGCCGGCCACGGCTCAGCGAGGGATCCGATGCATAGGCGGCGCGTTCACCCATTATGCGGCCAAGACCCTTTTCATCGTCGTCTAACGATATTAGATTTGGTTTCCAGCGCTGCCCCATGCCGGGCGGCCGAAAGGTACGTGATGACTGAAGCTGCTCTAGCACCGAACAATGTCATTTTGACAGACCGCGCCGCCAAGAAGATCGGCCGCATCCTTGCCAAACAGGGTGAGGGCACGGTGCTGCGCATCGTGGTGGCCGGTGGCGGCTGTTCGGGCTTCCAGTACGAGTACAAGCTGGTCAAGGAAACGCCCGCCAACGACGACCTGGTGCTGGCCAAGGACAGCGCGACGGTGCTGATCGATTCCCTCAGCCTCGAGTTCATGGGCGGAGCCGAGATCGACTATGTCGACGACCTGATCGGCCAGAGCTTCCAGATCAAGAACCCGAACGCAGTGGCCGGCTGCGGCTGCGGCACCAGCTTCGCGGTCGCCTGAACTGGTCGCTTAAGCCTTTCGACGGCTTGCCTAGCTCCCGACCTAACCGTTAGCGTCCTTCCTAATCTGGGGAGGATCCATGAGTTTGCAGTCTAAAGTGGACGCGGCGATCGACGCCGCGCTGGTCAGCCGCATCGTCGGTTGCGTCGTTCTGGTGAACCAGGGCGGCAAGGAGATTTATGCCCGCACGGCCGGATTGGCCGATCGCGAGGCCAACCGCCGGCTGGAGCGCAACGCCATCTGGCGCCTGGCCTCGGTGACCAAGCCGATCGTCGCGACCGCCGCGCTCAAGATGATGGAAGCGGGCCTGCTGCAACTCGACGACCCCGTGAGCAAGTACCTGCCCTACTTCACCCCGGCGAGCCCGGATGGGGTGGTCCGGCCGATCACGCTGCGGCAGCTGTTCGCCCATACGTCCGGCCTCACCTACGACACCAACCCGGCCGACGTGGCGCCCGGCATGTCCGGGCCCTACATCTCGCTGGAGGAGAACCTGCGCCGATTGGCCAGGGCGCCGCTCGCCTTCGCGCCCGGCACTGCCTGGGGTTACGGGACCAGCATCGACGTGCTGGGTGGCGTGATCGCCGCCATCAACGGCTCGACCCTCGAAGCCGCCGTGGTCAAGTATGCCGCCGCTCCGCTTGGCATGGTCGACTGGCGCTTCACCCCGACCGACGCCACCCGTGTCGCCGCCAACTATGCCAACGGCAATCCGCCGGAAGCACCGGTCACGCCGCCCGCGCGGATCACCGAAGAGAACTCGCAGGGTACCGGCTGGCAGGTCGATCGCATCTTCCGCGCCGATGCGCCCCAGTCGGGCGGCGGCGGCTCGTGCGGCACCGCCGACGACGTGATGAAGATGCTCGAGGTCTATAACGGCGGCACGCACCTGAAGCCCGCGACCGTCGACGAGGCATTCCGCAACCAGATCGGCAGCCTGCCGCGACGCGATACCGACGCGGGCAAGCGCTTCACCCTGTTGGGTGCGGTCATCGACGACCCGCAGGCGGCAAAGAGCCCCTGCCCGGTCGGAACGCTCGACTGGGGCGGCGCCTGGGGCCACAACTGGATCATCGATCGCACCAACAAGCTGACGATCCTGGTGTGCACCAACGTGGCGCCCGAGGGCTGCAACGGGCCGTTCCGCGAGGACATCCGCGACGCGGTTTACGCGGCGCTCTGAGCTAGCTAGGCTCCCGTCTCGAACGGGAGCCTATTCATGCGCATCGCGACCTGGAACATCAACGGCGTCAAGGCTCGGCAGGGCGCTCTTCTCAAATGGCTTGAAGAAGAATCGCCCGATATCGTCTGCCTGCAGGAGATCAAATCGGTCGACGAGGCCTTCCCTCGCATGGAGATCGAGGCGATGGGCTACAATGTCGAGACGTTTGGCCAGAAGAGCTGGAACGGCGTCGCCATCCTCTCCAAACACCGCTTCGACGAAGTGACGCGCGGCCTGCCCGGCGATGACGGCGACGAGCAGTCACGGCTGATCGAGGGCGTTTTCTCGGTCGAAGGCGGCGTGGTGCGGGTGTGCTGCATCTACTTGCCGAACGGCAACCCGGTCGGCACCGACAAGTTCACCTACAAACTGAGCTGGATGGATCGCCTCCACACCTTCGTCGAAGGGCGCCTGGCGCTGGAGGAGCCGTTCATCCTGCTCGGTGATTTCAACATCATTCCGGCCAATGTCGACGCGACGGTGCCCGAGAAGTGGGTGGGTGATGCCGCGTTCCGCCCCGAGAGTGCTGAGAGGTGGCGGGCTTTGCTCAATCTCGGGCTCACCGATGCGGTGCGCGCCATCACCGACGAGCCGTCCCTGACCTTCTGGGACTTCCGGACCTTCGGATGGGAGCGCAAGGACGGCATTCGCATCGACCACCTGCTGCTCTCGCCGCAGGCCGCGGATCGCCTCGAGGATGCGGTCGTGCATTCAGCCGAGCGCGGCAAGGACAAGCCGAGCGACCATGTGCCGGTTGTGGGCTATTTCGCGCTCTAGAGAGACACCTCTCAGCCGCCAGCGCCTCAGCGAATGTTTCCGACCGAGTTCTTGGCGGTGTCGTGCCTGGCCTTCAGCACGTTGCTGACGCCGGCCTGTGCCACCTTGACCGTGCCGTCATCCCTGTTGCGATCAAGCATCTGGCTGATCGAGGCCGTCGCAATGCGGGCCTGGGCGGACAGATCATCAAAAAACCCATGCACATCCTTGGGCAGGGTGATGACGACGATGAGGGCGAGGATGATCGGCAAACGCATGATGACACCAACGGGCTAACTGTCCGATGGTTGCCACCTGGCGGCTGAACTGCTGCTGAACGGTGGTGTCAGGCTCGCCCGTTGCCGGGGTCAGAGCCCGCCGAAGCGGGTGCCGAGCGAATCCGCGAGCTCGACCGCCTTCTTGCGCTGATCGGGCGTAGCAATCGACATCGCGTTGGTGAGCAGGTCGTGGATCCAGCCGTCATCGGCGGTGCCGGCAGCGCGGCGCGAGGCGACGGTGAGCCACATCAGACCCTCGATTGGATCGGCCTCGATGCCTTCGCCGTTGAACAGCATGCTGCCGAGCTTGGCCTGCGCGCCGGCGTGGCCCTTGCGGGCCGCCAGGTTGAGCCAACGGGCGCTCTGCAGCGGATTGTCGCCCAGTTCGGCGTCATCGAGGTAGAGCTCGCCCACCTTGTACTGGGCGTCGGCGTCGCCGAAATAGGACGCCGCATGCATGATCAGCTTGTTGGAATAGGCCTCGTTCTTCGGAATGCCCGCTTCCGGCAGGCCCTGCCGGTAATATTCGCCAACCTTGAGGAAGGACTGCGCGACGATGTCGGCTTCGACGCCCTTGGGCGCGGTATCGGCATGTTCATCGGCGATCTGGCTGAAATAGCCGAAGGCCTTGACCGGGTCCTTGTCGACGCCCTCGCCGCTTTCGTACATCAGGCCGAGCTGGAACAGCGCCATCGGCTGGCCGGCGAGCGCCGCATCTTCGAGCGCAGCGACCAAGTCGGCGCTCGAGATACCGCCGCCGGCGCCGTCGAGCTGGTTGGCCATGGCGAGCGCGGCATCGGCGGCCGTCTCCGGCGCAGCCGGCATCGAGGGCAGCACGCCGCTCACCTGAGCGGCGGCCGGGGTGGCTACGCCCGCAATCGCGAGCGCAGCCCAAAACGCAACGGAAACAAGGGCTCCTGCCCTAAATGTCCGCATACTGCTCCTTCTCGCCCTTGGCGCCGGGGTTGGTCAGCGCGCCGTAACGCGCCGGCCCCACCAGCTGGGCATACTTCCAGATCGCGCCCGAGCCATACTCGGTTTCACGCGGGGCCCAGCTCGTCTTGCGCCGGGCAAACTCTTCCTCCGACACGTTGACCGAGATTTCGCCGGTCGTGGCGTCGAGGGTGATGATGTCACCGTCCTGAATATGGGCGATGGGACCGCCGATCGCCGCTTCCGGGCCGACATGGCCGATGCAGAAGCCGCGGGTGGCGCCGGAGAAGCGGCCGTCGGTGATGAGCGCAACCTTGTCGCCCATGCCCTGGCCATAGAGTGCCGCCGTGGTCGACAGCATCTCGCGCATGCCGGGGCCGCCCTTGGGACCTTCGTAACGGATGACGAGCACGTCGCCTTCCTTGTAGGTCCGCTTCTCGACCGCTTCGAAGCACTTCTCTTCGGTGTCGAAGACACGCGCCGGGCCGACGAAACGCAGGTTCTTGAGGCCGGCGACCTTCACGATGGCGCCATCGGGCGCCAGGTTGCCGCGCAGCGACACCACGCCGCCGGTGGGCGAGATCGGGTTCGAGGTCGAGCGGATCACGTCCTGCTCGGTGTTGAACTTCACCTTCTCGAGGTTTTCGGCCACGGTCTTGCCGGTGACGGTCATGCAGTCGCCGTGCAGGTATCCGCCCTCGAGCAGCGCCTTCATCACCAGAGGGATACCGCCGGCTTCGAACAGGTCCTTGGCGACATATTTGCCGCCCGGCTTCAGGTCACCGATGTAAGGGGTCTTCTTGAAGATCTCGCCGACGTCGAACAGGTCGAAGTCGATGCCTGCTTCATGCGCCATCGCCGGCAGATGCAGCGCGGCGTTGGTCGAGCCGCCGGTGGCAGCCACGGTCATCGCGGCGTTCTCGAACGCCTTGCGGGTGACGATGTCGCGCGGCCGGAGCTGCACCTTGAGCAGTTCCATCACCTGCTCGCCGGCCTTGGCGCAGAGCGCATCTCGGATTTCGTAGGGAGCCGGAGCGCCGCAACTATACGGCAATGCAAGCCCGATAGCTTCCGCCACCATGGCCATGGTGTTGGCGGTGTACTGGCCGCCGCAGGAGCCGGCCGACGGACAGGCGACGCGCTCGAGCTCGTCGAGGGTCTCGTCGTCCATCTTGCCGACCGAGTGGAGGCCGACCGCCTCGAACAGATCCTGCACCACCACGTCGCGGCCGCGGAAACGGCCCGGCAGGATGGAGCCGCCATAGATGAAGATCGACGGCACGTTGAGGCGGATCATCGCCATCATCATGCCGGGCAGCGACTTGTCGCAGCCGGCCATGGCGACCAGCGCGTCATAGGAGTGCCCACGCATCGTCAGCTCGACCGAGTCGGCGATCACATCGCGCGAGGCGAGCGACGACTTCATGCCGGCATGCCCCATGGCGATGCCGTCAGTGACCGTGATGGTGGTGAATTCGCGCGGCGTGCCACGGTTGGCGGCAACGCCCTTCTTGACGGACTGGGCCTGGCGGCCGAGCGAAATATTGCACGGCGCAGCCTCGTTCCAGGCCGTCGCCACGCCGACGAGCGGCTGGTGAATCTGCTCGCTGGTCAAGCCCATCGCATACAGGTACGAGCGGTGCGGAGCGCGTTCCGGACCCTCTGTCACATGCCTGCTGGGAAGACGTGATTTGTCGACGTAGTTCGATGCCATTTCTTCGTCCTGCTTGTCCGGCCGGTGTTGTCCGGCGCCCCTCAGAAGGCGCCGTTTATGGGGTTCGGCCTGACAAGGCACAAGGGCGGGGAGCACACGAATGGTTCGGTGCGAAAGCAAATGGCTTTCACGTTCGTTGCTGCCGTCCGAGTTTTGTCCTCTGCTTCTTTTAGGGTCACATTGTGGCGGCGATCCTCAGCAAAACGTTGACCGCCAGGTGGCGGTAACGGGATTCAAACTTGCTGTTGCAAAAACGTCACGTGCGATTCATTCGCCGTTCAGGAAGCCGGCAGGCGCGGGGTAGCTGACCCGGTCAGAATGGCGTCGCGTCGTGTGCCAGGCGGCGTCGCGCCCCACCCACGAGGTCATTCGCACGAAAGCGGGAGCCGCTGCTTTGTGGGGCCGCACGATCGCAAACGGAGTTCTCTGCTTTCGCGGAGTGACACCAAGCGAGGCAGGTGGCCAGCGACACCGAAACCCGAGTCGCCTCAGCTCGCTACATCCATTTCTTCTTGCGCATGAAGAGATAGATGGCGACGCCGAGAATGCAGAGGAAGCCGGTGACGATCCAGAACGCATAGGGGTTGTCATGGAACGGGATGCCGTCGACGTTCATGCCGAGAATGCCGCTGATCACCGTGAGCGGCATCAGCACCACGGTCGCCGCTGCGAGCAACAGCATGGTCTGGTTCATCTGCTCGGCTCGGGTATCGAGCAGTTGCTCATGCACCAGCACGGCGCGCTCGGACAGCGTCTGCATCTCATCGCCGAGTCGGGCGGTGCGCGCCGCGGCCTCGCGCAGGCGCACCCGGTCGCGGGCGGTGAAGAAGCTCAGGTCTTCGATTTCAAGCGTCGTCAGCACATCGCGCTGCGGCCAGATCAGGCGACGCATGTTGATCAGGGTGCGGCGCAGATGCGCCAGCCGCGAGCGGGTATCGCCCGAGCGGTTCATCATCAGCGTTTCCTCGATCGTATCGAGGCTGTCGCCCATCCGCTCGATCAGCGGTTCGATCCGGTCGGCGGCACGCAGCGCCAGGCGGGCGACGAGGTCTGCCGGCGAGACCGGCGCGTGATGCGTCTGCTGCCACTGGGTAATGCCGAGAAACTCGATGATATTGAGCTCGGAGGCGATGATGACGCGACCCTTCTCGATCCACAGCGTCAGCAACTGCCGGCCGACATCCTCGGGATCGGCGCCGGGGCGGGCGACGCGCAGCACCACCAGGGCCCGGTCATCAAGCACGGTGCAGCGGCTGCGGGTCGACGGCACGGTGATGAGATCGGCGTTGAAATCGCCGAGCTCGCGCTTCAGCCAGACCTTGAACTCCGGGGCACGCGAATTTCCCGAGATCAGTGCAAAGCCCTTGGCCGGGGTGACGAACGTCGCCTCCTCAGCCTCCTCGAGCTTGCGCACCCCGCCACGGCCGTCGAACTGGACGATGGTCATCCAGTCCTTGATCGGCTGGCGCTGGTTGCTGGCCGGCAGTGCTTCGCCCATGGGGGCTCCGTTAGCTCAGACGTGACAGAGCCTCGGTGAGGCGGGCACGGCGATCCTCCGCCTCGGCGCGGCGGCTGCGCTGTTCTTCGATCACCTCTTCGGCGGCCTTGGCAAGGAACTGCTCATTGCTGAGCTTCTTGTCGATCTTGTCGATCTCGACCGTCTCCTTGGCGATATCCTTCTTCAGCCTACCGCGCTCAGCATCCAGATCGATGACACCGGCGAGCGGCAGGACGAAGGTGGCTTCGCCGAGGATCAACTGGGCGGAGTCGCGCGGCACGTCCGAGGTGTAATCGACGCTCTCGAGGCGAGCGAGGCGGGTCAGCGCCGAGAGGTTGGCCTCGACGCGGGTTCCCGTGGTCTCGCCGGCCCCAACCACCAGCAGCTTCACCTTGGCGCCGGCCGGAACGTTCATCTCCTGGCGGACCGAGCGGATACCGGAGATCAGCGACACCAGCCAATCGAGCTCGGCCTGTGCCTCGGGATCCTCGAGGCCGGCCAGCTGCGGCCATTCCGAGATGATCAGCAGCTTCTCGCGTGCCGGACCGGTCTTGCCGGTCTCGGCCCACAGCTCTTCGGTGACGAAGGGCATGAACGGGTGCAGGAGCTTGAGGATCTGGTCGAGCGCGAAGGCCGCGGTTGCCTGGGTCTCGGCCTTGGCGGCCTCGTCCTCGCCGGTGAACACCGGTTTCGCCAGCTCGATATACCAGTCGCAGAAGGTGCCCCAGACGAAATCGTAGGCCGCGTTGGCCGCCTCGTTGAAGCGATAGTCTTCGAGCGCCGCCGTGACGTTGGCCACCGCGCGAGCGGTCGAACCGACAATCCAGCGGTTGATCGCCAGTGTGTTCTTCCTGGGATCGAAGGCCTCGACGCGGGCGCAACCGTTCATCTCGAGGAAGCGCGCGGCGTTCCAGAGCTTGGTGACGAAGTTGCGGTAGCCTTCGACGCGCGCGATGGCGAGGCGCATGTCGCGGCCCTGCGCCGCCATGGCGGCGAGGGTGAAGCGGGTGGCGTCGGCGCCGTACTCGTCGACCAGGTTCAGGGGATCGATGACGTTCCCCTTGGTCTTGCTCATCTTCTGGCCCTTCTCGTCGCGGACCAGCGCATGCATGTAGACGGTGTGGAACGGCTCGGTGCCGGTAAACTCCAGCCCCATCATCATCATCCGGGCGACCCAGAAGAAGATGATGTCGAAGCCGGTGACCAGCACATCGGTGGGGTAGTACTTCTTCAGTTCGGGCGTCTGGTTGGGCCAGCCCATGGTCGAGAACGGCCACAGCGCCGACGAGAACCAGGTGTCGAGCACATCCTCGTCGCGGTGCAGCGGCACCTTGCTGTCACTGAGCTCGGCGAACGGATCGCGATGCTTGCGCATGTTCCAGGTGTCGGCGTTCAGCCGATCGCGCTGGGTGGTGTCGAAGCTGCTCACCGCCTTGGCGTAATCGGAGGCGTTCACGCCGCCCGCATAGACCTCGATCTTGCGGCTGCCGTAATAGGCCTGCGCGAGCTTGACCGCCTCGGCCTCGCTGTCGGCGACGAAGCATTTGAGGCCGGCGTCGCGATTGTTGAACTCCGGATCGGTGCTGAGCCGCGGACCGTACCAGGCCGGAATCTGGTGGCCCCACCACAGCTGGCGCGAAATGCACCAGGGTTTGATGTTCTCCATCCAGGCGTAATAGGTGTTCTCATAGGCCTTGGGGACGAACTTGGTCCGCCCCTCCCGGACCGAAGCAAGCGCCGGCTCGGCCAGGATGTCGGCCTTGACGAACCACTGGTCGGTGAGGAACGGCTCGATGACGATCAGCTTCGACTTCTCGTCATAAGGCACCATGATCTTCTTGTCGTCGACCCAGACGAGCACGCCCGAGGCCTCGAGTTCGGCGATGATCTTGGCGCGCGCATCGAAGCGATCGAGGCCGCGATACTCGGCCGGCACGGTATTGTTCAGCTTGGCCGTGGTGGTGAAGATGTTGATCGGCTTGAGGCCGTGGCGCTGGCCGACTTCGAAATCGTTGAAATCGTGCGCCGGCGTGATCTTCACCGCGCCCGAGCCGAGCTCGGGGTCGGCATACTCGTCGCCGATGATCGGGATGCGGCGGCCGACGAGCGGCAGGATGACGTGCTTGCCGATGAGATGCTTGTAGCGCTCGTCCTCGGGATGGACGGCAACCGCGACGTCGCCGAGCATGGTCTCGGGACGGGTGGTGGCAACGGTGATGGTCTCGTCGCTGCCCTCGATCGGGTAACGCAGGTGCCACATCTTGCCGTTGGTTTCGATGTTCTCGACTTCGAGGTCGGAGATGGCGGTCTCGAGACCGGGGTGCCAGTTGACCAGGCGCTTGGCACGGTAGATCAGGCCCTTCTCGTAGAGCGTGACGAACACCTTGCGCACGGCCTCGCTGAGGCCCTCATCCATGGTGAAGCGTTCGCGTGACCAATCCGCCGAGGCACCGAGGCGGCGCAGCTGATTGAGGATGGTGCCACCCGATTCCGCCTTCCATTCCCAGACGCGCTCGAGGAACTTTTCGCGGCCCATTTCACGGCGGCCGGGCTGCTGCCGCTCGGCCAGCTGGCGTTCGACGATCATTTGGGTGGCGATACCGGCATGGTCGGTGCCGGGCTGCCACAGCACATCCTTGCCGCGCATCCGCTCGAAGCGGATCAGGATGTCCTGGATGGTGTTGTTGAGCGCGTGCCCGATATGCAGCGAACCGGTGACGTTGGGCGGCGGAATGACGATCGAGAACGTCTCGGCGCCGGGCTTGGCCCCGGCCCCAGCCTTGAAGGTGCCGGCCTTGTCCCACTGGTCGTAGATGCGGGTCTCGACGGCGGCGGGGTCGTAAGTCTTCTCAAGCATCGGTGGTTTCCAACGGCAAACGGCCCGCGCGCACCAAAGCGCCGGCGGGCCCCAGAACTCAGTGGCTAGGTCTAAAGCAAAGGCGTGAGGGGGAAGTCAACACAAACGCATGTGGTGACGCCAGGTGGGTGGCTGCAAGAGGGCGACCGCATCGAGCCGGGGGGCGCGGCGGTGACTACTTGCCGCCGCGCGAGACGCGGGCGATTTCCTTTTCCACCATCCGCTCGACCACCGATGGCAGGTTCTCGTCCAGCCATTCCTTCAGCATCGGACGCAGCATTTCGCGCATCATGTCTTCGATGGTGACGCCGCTGGTGACGGTTGAGAGACCGGACAGCCGGGCGAACGTGCTCTTGACCGCCGACTGGGTGGTGGGCTCGAGCAGCTCCTCGGCGAGATCAGCTGAAAGCGACGGGTCGGGCATCGGCGCGGCGACAGCCACGGAGGCGGCCGGACGCGGCGCGGGCCGCTCGTAGGCGGGAGCCGCCGGACGCGGTGCGGGCGCGAACACGGGCGCCGGCGCAGGAGCTGGAGCCGGCTCCTCCTCCTGTTCGAAGGAGATATCGTCAGGGTCGATCAGCGTCGCGTCCAGTTCGGGCACCGGCGCGTTGCCACCCAGCAGCTCGGAAAAGCTGAGGCCGGGCTTGGCGCCATCTTCGGCGGCGGTGTCGCGCAGGATCTGCTCGGAGGACAGGGCCAGCGGCTCGGGTTCGGGTTCGACCGGGCGCGGCGCGGGCTGCGGCACGAAGCTGCGGGCTGGCGCAGGCGCCGGCACGACCGGCTTCTTGGGCGCCGCCCCGGCGTCGTCATCAGCGATGATCTGCCGGATCGACGACAGGATCTCGTCCATCGAGGGCTCTTTGGGCGCCGGCTTGTTCATAACTGCCTCACATTACCCGCCAGATACGCGGCCGCACTTTGGGCGGATTCGGTAATAGAACCGAATCGGCTGCGTTCAATTTAGTGCAAGCCATGGCGGTTTGTGAATCGGCGGCACACCAGCCGTAGCGTCTTCCCCCAGGGATTTCCGGGGGAAGACCGTAGTGCGGCGCTTGACCGGCAGCCTCAGGCGAGCGCTGCCCGGTTACGGAAGATGGTCACGACGAAGATCGCCATGCCGATGATCGTGGCGATAGAGGCGATCTGGGCCAGCCACTCGCCCTGCCCCGCAGTCGCCATGGCGACGCCGATGCCGATGGTCAGCGCGCCGAGCAGCGCCACCCAGAAGTGCACCTGCGCCAGGCGGGTCTGCGCCGCGGCCGGCACCAGCTTGTAGTAGACGCCGTAGATGATCATGGTGACGAAGCCGACGAGATTGTTGTGAGCGTGCCCCGGCGCCAGCGCATGATCCTGCGTGATGGCCATCTCAATGCCCCACGCCATGCCCAGCAGCGCCAGCACCGCACCCACGGCGATAAACCAGAACGGTAGTGATTTCATGCTTTCCCCCAGGTCGCGGGCGCCCCTCGCGTCCGCATCAAAAAGGCCGCGACGCGGTCAAACGCATCGCGGCCTGATTCTGAGGGTATGCCTGCGCCATGCTCCGGTCCATCAGGACCGGAAGCCGGCGGCAGAGGTCAGTCGTCGCTGAGCGCGCGGAGCTCGGCCCACACGTCTTCGACATTGGCGATGTAGCCATCAGCCGAGTGGACCGCGACCCTGAGGCCGAGCACTTCGGGCGACAGCTTGCCGGAAGCCGACAGCAGCGAGAACGCTGCGATCATCTTGGTCGAGCGGGCGGTGATCAGGTTCTCGCGCGAGCTGGTCAGGTCGGCCTGGGCGTTCAGCACATCGAGCGTGGTCTTCTGGCCGACATCGCGCTCTTGGATGGTGCCGTCGACGACGAGCTGGTTGGAGGCGACCGCCGACTGAGCGGACTCGATCTGCGAGCTGGCATTCTGCAGCGTCGACCAGGCGGAGATCACCGCCTCCTTGATCTGGTCGCGCGCCGACAGCGCGTCGACCTCGCTCTGGATCTGCTGGATGTTGGCCTTGCGCAGGCTGGCGCTCAGCGCGCCACCCGAATAGATCGGAATGGACAGCGACAGCTTGGCCGAGCCGCCCAGGCTGCTGCTGGTGGTCGAGGTGATGCTGCTGTAGCTGGTCGTGGCGTCGATGGCGCCGATCAGGCTGAGCGTCGGCCCGAACGAGGCACTGGCGGCATCGGAGCCGGCCTGTGCCGCGCGGATGGCGGCGCGGGCCGAAAGCAGCGCCGGATGCCGTTCCTGAGCGGTGGCGATGGCGCCATCGATCGAGGTGGGCAGCGCCTTGCCGAAGTTGAAATCCGAGCTGAGGTTCTTGGGCTTGTGGCCCACCCAACGTTCATAGCTCGCCTGGCTGGTCTGCAGCGAGGCGATGGCCGAGCGATAAAGCGCCACGGCGGCGGCCTGGCGCGCCTTGGCCTGCGACACGTCGATCTTGGTGCCTTCGCCAAGGCGCAGGCGATCGTCGGCCGAACTCACCTGGGCATCGAAGAAGGCCATGTTGTCGGAGCGCAGCTGCACCAGTTGGGTGTCGCGGATCACCGCGTAATAGGCCTGCACCACCGACAGCAGCACGTTCTGCTCGGCGTTGCGCAGGGCGTATTTGGCCACTTCGGTGCCGGCGCGGGCCTGCTCGATCTCGGCGTCGGTCTTGTAGTTGTCGAACAGCGTCTGGCTGTAGTTGATGCCGGTAGTGAAGCTTCCGGCCGTGTTGAAATCGCCGCCCTGCGGCGCCGACCATGAGCCGCCGATGCTGCTCGACAGCCCCAGAGAAGGCAGCTTGCCGGACTTCGCCAGTGCGATGTTCTCGGCCGTCGCCTTCACGTTCAACAGCGCCGACATGATGTCGGGATTGTTCTGATACGCGCTCTCCAGCGCCGCCTTCAGACTCTCCGCATGCACCGTCGCCGGCAGCACGCTCAGTACAACGGCAAGGGCGCCCGCCCGCATTGCCCCCAGGAAACGCATAGTCAAAACCTCCGACAGCCTTCCGACGTTACGTCGGGCACATGGGACGCACAACCTCGCAACTCAAGAGTTGCCAGGTTTTAAGCTTGGAATGTTTGAGCCCGTGATTAGCCGGCAACACTGCCGAACCGCGGGTCAGTTAGAAAAACCTACCGGCTCAGAACACGAACGCCTCGATCCGCGGCGCTTCGGCCAGCGGCGGCAACGAGGTATTGAACTCGCTGCGGCCGGCCACTTCGCCACCGGACCTGACAAAGACATGCGCGACGGCCGGGCCGCCGCCGGCGATCAAAGCCACCAGACGTCCGCCCTCGCGCAGCAGGTGGAACAGCGGCGTCGGCTCGGCGGTTACCGCCCCTTCGAGGATGATGACGTCGAAATGCTCGTGCGGCAGCCCTGCCCCATCGAAGCTGCCGACCACGACATCGGCGTTGCCGATGCCTTCGAGATTGGCGCGGGCCGTCTCTGCGAGCCCCGCGTCCATCTCTAGCCCGGTCACCGTTGCGCCCAGTTGCGCCAGCACGGCGGTCGAATAGCCGGTGCCGGCGCCGACATCGAGCACGCTATCGGTCGCGGCGATCTCGGCCAGCTGCAGCAGTTTGGCAAAGGGCGCCGGCGCGCCCAGGTAACGGCCGCTCCCCAGGGGATGCGAGACATCGGCATAGGACAGCGCCGCACGATCGGCCGGCAGGAACGCCTCACGCCTGACCGCGCCCATGGCAGCGAGAATCCGATGGTCGGTCACCCCGCTGGTACGAAGCTGGTTGTCGACCATCTTGAGGCGGGCGGTTGCGAAATCGGCCATGTCGGCTCCCTGGTTCGGAGGCGTCCTGGGTGGAGCGGTCCGGCAGGTGCATAGCGCCCGCAGATGAATGCTTCAAGGACTCCACCGGGCGAGTCACCGATTCGGTTGGACGAGCAGCGCCGGCGCCCGCGAACGATGACAGTTCGATGACACCAATACGCAGAAACGACTGCACCCGGGCCGCCCGCCATAAGCATTTACGCGCACCCAGCGCGGCATGACTGTATTTTGGCGTCAAATACTGTTGCTGATGCGCAACTAGGGCGGCAATTGCTGCATTTGCGGCTGAAATGTGGATATCGCGCAGCACGACGACGCCTTAACCTCTCGGTAATGCATAATGGGTGGGCGCTCGCATGTTGACGGCACGGATACTGCTTGGCCGGGTTTGGGGAACCGCACGGGTCTTCCTCCTCGCGCTCTGTCTCGCCATGCCGCTGTCGGTTGCCGGCGCGGTTGTCGCATACGCCGCCAACGAAGGGTGTCTGGTAGCCGCAGGAACAGCCAGTTGTACCGACGTACCGCCGGCCGGCATCGACTACACCAACCACCCCACGGTCATCGAGATCGAGACCGGGAACGGCACGCCGGGCACCACGACGGTCAATAGCGGCGTTATCGGCATCAATCTGAAGAAGAGCGGCGTCAACACCTCGGACTCGCAGACCGGGGTGAACTACCAGAACGTCAAGACCATCGACATCAATCCCGACCCGGACGTCACCACCAACTGGGATGTGCTGGCCGACAGCGACAATAATCCGATCCGCGTTCCGCCGCCGTCCGGTGACTATATCCGCAAGACCGGGACCGATACTTACTCGATCGGCGCCCAGACCTTCGCCAGCGGCGACCTGCTGGCGCAGTATCTGCAGGCCGCCTCGGTGGCGACCGGCGGAACGGTCACCGGCAGCCTCACCGTCACCAACAGCAATGGTGGCCAGGGCGCCAACTTCACCACGACCAACGCCGATGGCATTCACGTCGAGTCTCTCGGCGGCAAGGGTGGCAATGGCGGGTGTACGACCATTCTGCTGGCGACCTGGTGCGACAACGGCGATGGCGGCGGCAGCGCCGGCTCGGTCGCCGTCAACAATGACGGCACCATCGTCGTCAACGGCACGGGCTACGGCGTTTCGGCGACCAGCACCGGCGGCGCCGGCGGTAATGGCGGCGGCTCCTTCGGCCTGTTCGCTTCGGATGCCGGTTCGGGCGGCAGCGGCGGCAACGGCGCCGACGTCACCGTCAACCTGGGGGTGAACTCGAACATCACCACCTGGGGCAATGGCGGGCATGGCGTGTACGCGGTCAGCAACGGCGGCAATGGCGGTGCGGGCGGCTCGCCGTCGGGCGCGGTTGCGCTGGGCGACGGAGGCGGTTCGGGCGGCGACGCCGGAGTGGTCACCGTCACCAATAGTGGGATCATCACCACGCACGGCGACAAGGCCTATGGCATCTTTGCACAGAGCATGGGCGCCGGCGCCGGATCGGGCAGCAGTTCAGGCGGCATCGTCGCCATCGGCGGCAATGGCGGCGGCGAGTCGAGCGGCAACAAGGTGACGGTGACCAATACCGGCACCATCGAGACCTGGGGCCTCAACTCCTTCGGCATCCTGGCTCAGTCGATCGGCGGCGGCGGCGGCGATGGCGGCAGCAGCGGTGGCCTGTTCGCGGTCGGCGGCAGGGGCGGCTCCGGCGGTGGATCGGATATCGTCAAGGTTTTCAATTCCGGCTCGATCATCACGCACCAGGCAGGGGCGATCGGTATCTTCGCCCAATCGGTGGGTGGTGGTGGCGGCAACGGCGGCAATGCCTACTCGGGCGGTCTCACCGTTTCGGTCGCGGTCGGCGGCAATGGCGGCCTTGGCGGCAATGGCGGGCAGGTCGTCATCAATGACACTACCGATGTCAACTTGCTGCAAAGCGCGACGATCTCCACGACCGGCGCCGGCGCGCACGGCATTCAAGCCCAGTCGGTCGGCGGTGGCGGTGGCAATGGCGGTCTGGCTGTTGCCGTAGCGCTCGATCCGACGTTTGCCGCCGGCGTGGCGATGGGCGGCAAAGGCGATCACGGCGGTGCGGGCAATACCGTCGTCGTGAACGAGAAGGGCACCATCACTACGACCGGTGTTCAGGCTTACGGTATTTTCGCACAGTCGGTGGGCGGCGGTGGCGGCAATGGCGGCGGCGCGGTCGCCGCTGCGGCGTCGGGGGGCTATTCGCTCTCGGTATCGCTTGGCGGATCGGGCGGCGGTGGCGGCAGCGCCAACTCCGTCACGGTGAACGCTCTGGGAAGCATCGAGACCACCGGCAACTTGTCGCACGCCATTCTGGCGCAGTCGGTCGGCGGCGGTGGCGGTAGCGGTGGCTTCTCGGTCGCGGTGACCGGCGGTGCGATGTCGGGCAGCGTCAGCCTGGGCGGCGACGGCAGCACGGCCGGCAACGGCTCTACGGTAACGGTGAACACCGCCGGCATCGACGCCGCGAACATGACCATCCACACGGGCGGCGACGGCGCACACGGCATCTTCGCCCAATCGGTGGGCGGCGGCGGCGGCAATGGCGGCTTTGCCGCGTCGGCGGCACTTGGCGGCGGCGCGGTGAGCGTCGGCCTTGGCGGCAGCGGCGCCGGCGGTGGCAAAGGCGACACGGTCGACGTGACCAACCGCAACACCATTCGCACCGATGGCGCCAACTCCTACGGTATCCTGGCCCAGTCGGTCGGCGGCGGTGGCGGTAATGGCGGTTTCACCTTTGCCGGCTCGGCCGGCGTGATGGCGGCCTCGGTGGCGGTCGGCGGCGGCGGCGGCGCGGGTGGCAATGGCGGCGCCGTGACCGTGAACAACTATGGCGACATCTTCACCAAGGGCGACCTCAGCTACGGTATCATGGCGCAGTCGGTGGGCGGCGGCGGCGGCAATGGTGGTTCGGCAATCGCGGCGACGGTGACCATCTCGGTCAAGGACATCCCTGCCATCGGCGCATCGGTGGCCATTGGCGGCAGCGGCGGCACGGCGAGCACCGGCGGTCACGTCATCCTCAACAATGACGGCAGCGTCACCACCGGCACGGCGACGCTGGTCGGCGACAAGATCGTACGGACCGGCAACGGCGCCCATGCGCTCTATGCGCAATCGGTCGGCGGCGGCGGCGGTTCGGGCGGCTTTGCCGGTGCAGGCGTATTGTCGATCGCGCCCACCGGCTCGGCGGCAGCATTCGCCGTGGCAGTCGGCGGTCGCGGCGGCACCGGCGGCAATGCCGGGATCGTCGAGGTGAGCAATACCGGCGACGCCGTGAAGACCTATGGCGATGGCGCGGACGGTATCCACGCGCAATCGGTCGGCGGTGGCGGCGGCGACGGTGGCTTCGGCCTGGCGCTGGCAACGGCCGTCGGCGCGGCACCGGAAAGCAAATCGCTGGCCCTCTCGGTCGCCATCGGCGGCAAGGGCGGCGCGGCCGGCTATGGCGAGGCCGTGACGGTCGACAACCAGGGCGCCATCACCACCTATGGTACCTATTCCAACGGCATCTACGCGCAGTCGACCGGCGGCGGCGGCGGCAGCGGCGGCTTCGCGGTGGCGTTTGCCGGCAGCTTCACCACGGCGCCCGACAGCACCTCGATCGCGCTGGGCGTGTCGATCGGCGGCAGCGGCGCCGGCGGCGGCGAGGGCAGGAAAGTCACCGTCACCAATTCCGGGGTGATCACCACGGTCGGCGATAACTCCAACGGCATCTATGCCCAGTCGATCGGCGGCGGTGGCGGTAATGGCGGCTTTGCCGCCTCGGGCACGATCTCGATCGCCCCGAAGCCGGATTCGCAGCCGTTCTCGGCAGCAGTGGCGGTCGGCGGTTCGGGCGGCAGCGGCGGCATCGGCGGCATGGTCGAGCTCGACAATAGCGGCAAGATCGTCACCTACGGCAAGGAATCGATCGGTATTCTGGCCCAGTCGATCGGCGGCGGCGGCGGTAATGGCGGCATGGCGGTGGTCGGGCAAATCGATGCCGGTACCGGCAATTCGGGCAAGATCGGTGTGTCGGTCGGCGGCGGCGGCGGGGTCGGCACCGATGGCGGCATCGTCGAGGTCACCAACCGCCTCGGCGGCACGATCAACACCTATGGCTTCGGCTCGCACGGCATCAAGGCACAGTCGATCGGCGGCGGTGGCGGCAATGGCGGCATGGCGATTTATGGCGGGCTGGGCTTTAGCGGCCAGGAAACGTCGGTCAGCATCGGCGTCGCCGTGGGCGGCAATGGCGGCGGCGGTGGCGACGGCAAGAAGGTCACGGTCATCAATGACGGCGCCATCGATACCGAGGGCGACACGGCCACCGGCATTTTCGCACAGTCGGTCGGTGGTGGCGGCGGCGACGGTGGCGGCTCGTTCACCGGGCTGATGGGCGTGTCGAACGTCAACAACGAGTACAAGGACGCCATGACGGTCAACGTCGCGGTGTCGGTGGGCGGCAAGGGCGGCGCGGCCGGCGATGGCGGCGATGTGGAAGTCACCAATAGCGGCACGATCGAAACCGGCACGGCGACGCTGGTCGACGGGCAGATCGTACGCACCGGCAACGAAGGCTATGGCATCTTCGCGCAATCGGTCGGTGGCGGCGGCGGCATCGGCGGCCGCGCCAACTCGGTCAACATCATCGCAGGCGCCAAGTGTTCCCTGCCGCTGGTGTGCGAGGGCGCCAAGAGCTCGGGCAACAACGTCTCGCTGACCGCCACGGTCGGCGGCGACGGCGGCAGCGCCGGCGACGGCAAGAATGTCACGGTCGACAATACCGGTGTGATCACCACCTGGGGCGACGGCGGCATCGGCATCGTCGCCCAGTCGATCGGCGGCGGCGGCGGCATTGGCGGCAACGGCATCCTGGGCACGGGCGAAGTGTCGCCGGTGCCGGTGGAACTGCTGTTCCTGCCGGTCGGCCAGACCAAGATCTACAAGGACATCTCGGTGACCGTCGGCGGCAATGGCGGCGCCAATGGTGACGGCGGCGTCGTCGATGTCGACAACTCCAAGAACATCACCACGCACGGCGCGGATGCCGACGGCATCTTCGCCCAGTCGGTGGGTGGCGGTGGCGGCAGCAGCGGCGCCGGCGGACGTGCCGTGATCGGCGCGACCGGCAAGATCGGCGTGGGCGGCAAGGGCGGCGCGGCCGGCGATGGCGGCGATGTCTATGTGTCGAACCTGCTCAATGCCAAGATCGAAACCTTCGGCATCGCGTCGAACGGCATCTTCGCCCAATCGGTGGGCGGCGGCGGCGGCCGGGCCGGTAACGTCAACCGCATGATGGCGGGTGGCGTCGACGTGCCCCTCGTCGGCCATCTCGACGTCAACCTCGGCATCGGACTGGCATTCGGCCAGGGCGGCGGCGATGGCGGCGATGGCGGCATCGTCCAGGTCGATGCGACGGGCACCATCATCACGCATGGCGACAGCTCGGCCGGTATCTTCGCCCAATCGGTGGGCGGCGGCGGCGGCGTGCTGGGCGAGCTGGGCAACGACCTGCCGGTGCTGAACCTGCTGTCGTGGCACGTCGGCTCGAATGGTGACGCGGGCAGCGCCGGTGAGGTCACCGTGGATCTCGACGGCACCGTCAAGACCGCGGGCAACAGCGCCACCGGTATCTTCGCGCAGAGCACCGGCGGCACCGGCACGGCCGGCAAGGTGACCGTCGCGGTCACCGGCAGCGTGCAGACCGCGGCGATCCTCAGCAGCGAGGACATTTCGGGCGGCCTGCCGACCCGTGGCCTCGGCTCGGTCGGCATCATGGCGCAAAGCGCCGGCTGGGGCGGCAATGGCGACGTGGAGATCACGCTCGACAGCGCCACCGGCATCGTCAGCGGCGGCCGCTCGGCGGTGGTGTTCAACGACATTACGCAGCCTGACAAATATGCCGAGTATGTCGGCGTCGGCGTGTGGATCATCGATGGCAACAACAACACCGTCACCAACCGCGGCACGATCACCACGGCCGGTGGCGTCGACTCCGGCATGGCGATCTATGCCACCGGCAGCGACCCCAACAACCTGATTTCGGCCCGGCAGCAGAAGGGTGGCAACGAGGCGATTTCCAACTTCGGTACGGTCACCGGGTCGATCGACCTGGGTGTCGGCACCAACAGTTTCGTCAACGAGAATGACGGCACGGTCGCGGGCACGTTCAACTCAGGCCGCTTCGTCAAGCTGGGTGACGGGAACCTGCTGACCAACAATGGCTGGATGTCGACCGGCGGCAAGAGCAAGGTGATGACCACCGCCATCAACGGCGACATGGTGCAGGGCAGCGCGGGCATTTACGGGGTCGACCTCGACCTCGCCAAGAGCTCGCTGCCGGGCGAGGTGGCGCAGGCCGGTGAGGCCGACCTGATCGACATCGACGGCACGCTCACGCTGGCCGGCAAGGTCGACCTGACGCTGCTCAATATGGGCAACGCCAAGCCGGGCGACTTCCAGGTGGTGATCGCCAGGTCCGGCACCGAGCTGATCGACAACGGCATCGAACTCGCGGCGCCGAAGTCGATCGTCGCCCAGTACGAGATCTTCACCCAGGACAACCTCATTCCGGGCATCGATACGGAACTGGTGCTCAGCTACGGCATCGACTTCGATGTCGACGGGCTGAACCCGAACCAGAGCGCTATCGGTGAGTACATCAACGCCTTCCAGCTGGCCGGCGGTTCCGATGCGCTCGAGCCGGTGGTGGCCTCGCTGTTCCAGATCCCGGACCTCGAGACCTACCAGGAGACGCTCGACAAGCTCAGCCCCGAGCCCTACCTGATCAACGAGACGCTGGCGATGCTGGCCGGCCTGCAGTTCGAGAACTCGCTGATGAGCTGCAAGGTGCAGGACGGTGTCGATGCCGAGGGCCAGTGCGCCTGGGCGGCGGTCAACCAGCGCAAGACTGAGCGCTCTGAAACCGACACCAATCTCGGCTTCGCACAGACCAGCTACGGCCTCAGCGCCGGAGCCCAGGCCCGTATCGACGAGCACTTCGTCGCCGGCATCGGCGGCTCGTGGGAAGATATCGGCACCGAGAGCAACGACAATGTCTCGAGCACGGGCAACCGGTTCCAGGGCGGCGCGGTGTTCAAGGGCGTGTGGGGCAATACGGTGGTGGCCGGGGCGATTACCGGCGGCTGGTCGTCGCAGAACGTCTCGCGGTTTGTCGATATGCCGCTGGGGCCGAGCTACGTGCTCGAGGGCACGCAGGATATCGGCTTCGCCTCTGCCCATGTCCGCGTGTCGCACAGCATCGAGCAGGACAACTGGTACGTCCGGCCGATGGTCGATGTGGGCGTCACACAGGTGAGCGTCGCCGATTTCGCCGAAACCGGCGGGCCGGTGGCACTCGAGATCGAGGGCCATGACGAAACCTACGTCACCGTCGCACCGTCGATCGAACTGGGCGGACAGATGGATCTCGGCGAGGAGGCGATCCTTCGCTCCTTCATCCGCGTCGGCGCCCTCGACGTGGTGCTGGGGACCGACCCGCAGATCTCGGCCGGGTTCGCCGGCGCGCCGGATGGGGTCGACCCGTTCACCATCACCGGCGATCTCGATCAGGCGCTGTTCGACGTGACGCTGGGCTTCGACGTGATCAGCGACAACGGCGCGGCGTTCCGCCTGACCGGCGACGCCAAGGTCGGCGACACTATCAAGAGCTATGGCGGCTCGATGAAGATTTCCGCGCCGTTCTGATCCAACCGGTCGAACTGCCTGGAGAGAGCGGGAGGGGTGTCGGCAGACCGCCGGCACCCCTCTTGCTATCAGGGCTCTAAAACGGGCCACTCGTCAAAAGGCGTGCCAGGTCCCGGATGGCGCCCGCTCCCCCGACGATATCCAGGCGGCGGGCTAGAGCGTTTCAAGGTCGAGTGTAGCGGGGTGACGCAACGCCTCCGACCAGGCGCACTGTCTCAGCCCATCAGCGACGTCGTTCCTGCGCAGGCTGGAACCGTAGCGAGATGCTGCGGCACCTGCCGTGGCTGGGAAATCCCACTGGGTCCCCGCCTTCGCGGGGATGACGCTGCGGTCGGTCCAGCACCAAGCGCAACCACCGAGATGGTGCAACTCGAAAGCTCTGAGTTCGTCGGGGCGGCGGCTCAGCCTTCGTCGTAGGGGATACCCGGGGCTCTGCGGCGGCGGCCTCCTCGACCGCGCACTTCGCCGCGTCACGCCCACGTCTGCCCGCCGCGCCGGGGGCCGCGCCGCATAGTGCCCATAACGGCGGCACCGTCGGAATGCGTGCACTACCGCTCGCCGGATTTCGACGGGGACTCGGTCGCGAACAGATGACGACGGCCAAGACCGTCGCGCCAACCGGATAAGGGAAAGCCCGAGGCAGACGGCTTGTGACCGGCGTTACTGGATTTTCTCGTAGGCGGCGGTGAAGCCGTTGAGCGAGACCGGCACGGCAATGTCGCGCTGGTTCGGGTCCTGGAAGGTGATCGACAGTGTCGTTCCCTGCTTCAAGGCGTTGAGCAGTTCGGGCGACACCACATTGCCGGCATAGCAACCACCGCCATCGCAGGTCTGCAGCGGCAGCGTATCGAACGGCTTTTCATCGACGGCGAGCTTCAGGCCGGCCGGCAGGTTAAGGCCAAACGGCGTCTGGATCATCATCACCGGCGTCTGGCTGTCGGGCGGCAAGCGGATGGTGACGGCAGCAAGCAGCTGTCCGCTATTGGACAGGACGACGCGCTGCTCGATTACGCAGTCCGGCGCAGTAGTGCGCGCAGCGCTGGCGCAGCGCGCGCCCCATGGCGCCGGCGGCGGCGGTGCGGCGGGCGCCGCAGCCGTGTCCTGTCCGACCACGCCCCCTACCCCACCCATCGACAGCAAAAGCGCGCTCGGAAGCGCAAACGTTCTGAGGAGTCGCAGTGCTGCTTGCATGATCTCGACCGTATTACTGAGCCCATGCAAGTACTACCGCATCCCCCCCAGCCGGTCTATCTCCGAAGGCGGCCGGTCCCGCAAATTGCGGCGCGGCGAGGCGGACATGCAACCCGGACGCGGGAAAGCAAAAAGGCCCCCGGCTGGATCAGCCGGGGGCCCGAAAACGCTGTCCTGAGTTCAGGATCAGAAGTGGAAGTTCACGCCCACCTTGAAGGTGTTGGCGGTGATGTCGAAATCGCCATCATAGCCTTCGACATAGACACTGCCGAAATCGTGATAGAGGTACTCGGCCTTGACCGAGATGGTGTCGGTCACGAAGCTTTCGACGCCCACGCCGGCGACCCAGCCGGTGAGCGACTGGCCGACGCCTTCGGTGTCGAGTGCAGCCCATGCAACACCGGCGGTGCCGTAGAGCAGCACGCTGCCGACGGCGACACCAGCACGGCCGCGCAGGGTAGCCAGGCCATGGATGCCATCGTCAGCGTCGAAGTGGTCTTCGTCGTCGCCTTCATTGATGTTGGCGAACGAAGCATCGGCTTCGACACCAAGAACGACACCGCCGAGGTCCCAGTTGTAACCGGCCTGCACGCCGCCGACCCAACCCTGCAGCTGCGAGGTGTCGTCGGAGTCGCCGTCATGCAGGAAGCCCGAATAGCCGTAGCCGACATTCGCGCCGGCGTAGAAACCGCTCCAGCTGGAAGCCGAGTCGGCCGGGACGTACGGATCGGCAGGAACCGAAAGATCGGCAGCAAAGGCAGAACCCGCGGAGAACGCGAGAGCAGCCACAGAACCCAAAAGCAAGGCGCGCACAGTAAGTCTCCATAACCTAATGCGCGCGCTTCTATGCCGATTCAGCAGCAGCCGGAATGACTTACCAGGGCTGCTGAACTCGATTGCGGCTGCTCCGTGGCATTGCCGCCACACATGCGGCAGCACGCCAAAGGTCGGGTGAAGCGAGCTCCCGATCCGTTCCGCGCCGCACTTAAGCCCGTGTTCCGGGTCGCTGGCGAGACGCTCGCGCAAACGCAAACGGCGCCGCAATGGCGGGCCGGGTCGTTTCACGAGGAAGGGAATTGGAGGCCACATCCGGAATCGAACCGGAATACACGGATTTGCAATCCGCTGCGTAACCACTCCGCCATGTGGCCCCACGAGCGCGGTTCATATGGCACGGCATGGCTTTAGGCAAGGTGAACGCGGATCGACATCCGCGATTTTCTGAGGAAGCCCCGCCGGGCGCCTGTGCCCAGCTGAAAGTCTCATCGAAAAGGCGACGCTATCGGGGGATCGAGCCGCCCCCGCCCTCCCAGCAATCACTTTTGCATCCGGTCCCGGGCGAATGTCAGCGCTCGAGACAGATCGCAACGCCCTGGCCGCCGCCGATGCACATGGTGGCGAGGCCCTTGCGGGCGTCGCGCCGAACCATCTCGTGAATGAGGGTCACCACCAGTCGCGCCCCGGAACCGCCAAGCGGATGGCCGAGCGCGATGGCGCCGCCATTGACGTTGATCCGATCGGGGTCGAGGCCGAGTTCGCGGTTGACCGCGATGGATTGGGCGGCGAAGGCCTCGTTGAGTTCGATCAGGTCGAGTTCGGCGGGCGCCCAACCGGCCTTGGCCAGGGCCGCCCGCGTGGCCGGGACCGGACCGAGGCCCATCTCCATCGGATCCACCCCGGCCGAGGCATAGGCGGCAATGCGCGCCAGGGGCTCCAGGCCGAGTTCGCCGGCGCGTCGCGACGACATCACCAGCAACGCGGCGGCGCCATCGTTGAGGCCGGACGAATTGCCGGCGGTGACGCTGCCCTCGTCATCGAAGATCGGCCGCAGCGCCGCCAGTTGCGCGAGCGTCGTATCGGGGCGCGGGTGCTCATCCTCGGCGATGACGATGGACTCGCGTTTGCGCCGCACCTCCACCGGGACAATCTCGTCGACGAAGCGCCCGGCAGCGGTCGCGGCGGCGGCCTTCCGCTGCGACGCCAGGGCAAACTGGTCCTGCTCGTCGCGGGTAATCTGGTACTTGCGCGCCAGGCGCTCGGCGGTCACCCCCATGTGCACGCCGTTGAACGCATCGACCAGACCATCGACCAGCATGGCGTCCTGCATAGTGACGTCACCCATCTTGAACCCGGCGCGACTGTGCGGCAGCAGATGCGGCGCGCGGGTCATCGAATCCTGGCCGCCGGCGAGCACGATATCGGCATCGCCCAGCCGGATCGCCTGGGCCGCCAGATGCAGGGCGCGCTGCCCACCGCCGCAGACCTGGTTCACCGTCATGGCGGGCACGCTGTGCGGGATGCCGCCGCCAAGCGCCGACTGACGAGCCGGATTCTGCCCGGCGCCGGCCTGCAGAACCTGACCGATCAGTACATCGTCGATCCGAACCGGATCGATAGCACTGCGCTCGAGGATGGCGCGGACAGCGACGGCCCCCAGGGTGGTCGCAGGCAGCTCGGAAAAGGCCCCGCCGAAGCGCCCGATGGGCGTCCGCACCGCGGCGACGATGACGGCGTCTTCGCTCATTATGCTCTCGATCCATTCGTCGTACTTGGCGGATCGGGCACATTTGTTGTACCGTTCGGTCCACAAAATGCTTATAGCGATGCGGTCGCCACTGGGCCAGCCCCGGCAGGCGATAATACGAACCGCCGCAAGGGGAAGAGACTTGGATACCGATATCGTCTGGCGCCCGTCGGAGGCATGGATCGCGGCTGCCAACCTGACGCGCTTTGCCGCCGATCAAGGCTTTGGCGGCGCGTCCTACGATGTGCTGCACCGCTGGTCGACCAGCCAGCCGGGGGCTTTCTGGAGCGCGGTGTGGGATTTCTGCGGGGTGATCGGCGACAAGGGCGATACCGCCTACGTCGCGGCAGCCGACGGTGGCATGCTGGGCGGCCGGTGGTTTCCCGAGGCGCGGCTGAATTTCGCCGAGAACCTGCTGCGCGGCCCCGACACGGACGCGGCGATCATCGAAAGCGACGAAGCGGGGATTTCCCGCACCATGAACCGCGGCGCGCTGCGGGCCGAGGTGGCCCGTGTCTCGGCCGGCCTGCGTGCGGCCGGCGTCGTCGCCGGCGACCGCGTGGTTGGCATCCTGCCCAACCGCATCGAAGCCCTGGTCGCGCTGCTGGCTGCCGCGACGCTCGGCGCCACCTGGTCGTCCTGTTCGCCGGATTTCGGGACGGTGGCCATTCTCGACCGGCTAGGGCAGATCGCGCCAAAGGTGATGTTCGCCACGCCGCGTTATCGCTATGGCGGCAAGCAACACGATATCTCCGGGCGCATCTCTGAACTCGCCCAGCAGATGACGGAGCTCACCGATGTGGTGCTGATCGGCGGCGATGCGCCGGTCGGCGCGGCCCAGTCTCATCGCTGGGAAGATTTCGGTGCGGCCGGGGCGCCGCTCACCTTCACCCGCGTGCCGTTCGCCCAACCGCTCTATGTGCTCTACACCTCTGGCACGACCGGCAAGCCCAAGGCGATCGTCCATTCGACCGGCGGGGTGCTGCTGCAGCATCTGAAAGAGCACCAGCTGCATGGCGACGTGAAGCCGGGTGACACCATCTCGTGGTACACCAATACCGCCTGGATGATGTATCACTGGCTGATCTCGGGGCTCGCCTGCAATGCCGCAGTGGTGCTGACCGACGGCGCGGCCATCCCCCGGACTTCCGATGGGCTCGATGTCGGCCTGTTGTGGCGGGTCGCCGCCGAGGCAGGCGTCACGCATTTCGGCATCAGCCCGAAGTTCCTGCTGACCGTCGCCGAGGCCGGCTACCGTCCGGCCGACCAGGTCGACCTCTCAAGGCTCCGCTCGGTCTTGAGCGCCGGTGCGCCGGTCGCTCCCGACCAGTTCGACTGGCTCTACGACGCGGTGAAGGCCGACATGATGTTCGCTTCGATCTCCGGGGGCACCGAGATCATCGGCTGCTTCATGATCGGCAACCCGACGCTGCCGGTGCGCCGCGGCCAGCTCACCTCGAAAGCGCTCGGCCATGCGGTCGACGTGCTCGACGAGCGCCATGCCTCGGTGATCGGCAGGAAAGGCGACCTGGTCTGCACCGAACCCTTCCCCTCGATGCCGCTGACCTTCTGGGGCGAAGGCGGCGACAAGCGTTACCACGACACCTATTTCGCGCAGCGCCCCGGCATCTGGACGCATGGCGATCTCGCCGAGCAGACCATCCATGGTTCGGCGATCATCTATGGCCGCACCGACACCACGCTGAAACCCGGCGGCGTGCGCATCGGCACGGCCGAAATCTACGCCACGGTGGAGAGCTTTCACGAAATCGAGGACTGCCTCGTCTTCGGCGCGCCGGTGAGCGGTGACGAGGAGATCGTGCTCTGCCTCAAACCGGTCGAGGGCGGAAGTATTTCTGCCGACCTCGCAGGTCGGATCCGCAAGGCGATCCGCGAGGCGGCCTCCCCCCGGCACGTGCCGCACCGGATCCACGCCGTCGCCGCGGTGCCCTATACGCTGAACGGCAAGCGCGTCGAAGGCGCAGCGCGCGCCACCATGCTGGGCGAGGTGGTGAAGAACCGTGACTCGCTCGCCAACCCGGAAGCGCTCGAGCTGTTCCGCGACCTCAGCCGGGACAGCGCCCTGTGAGGCACCCGATGGCCGCCATTATCGGCATCGGCGAACTCAGGCCGATCCGCTCGACCACCGGCGCGACGACGCTCGGCATGATTGCCGATGTCGCGCGCCTGGCGCTCGCCGATGCCGGCCTCGAACCCGGCGCGATCGACGGCCTGCTGGTCGGGCCGCAGGTCGGCGAGACGCCGCAGCACGTACCTGCCACGGTGGCCGAGTATCTCGGGCTTCGTCCCGACATGGCCAACGTCGTCGACCTGGGGGGCGCCTCGGGAGCGGGCATGGTGTGGCGCGCGGCGGCAGCGATCGAGGCCGGCATGTGCGAGACGGTGCTGTGCGTGCTCGCCAATACCCGCGAAGCCGAACCGCCTCGTTCTCCCAACCGCAACCCGATCCGCGAGTTCGACGTGCCGTTCGGAGCCTCGGGCGCCAACGCCACCTACGCCATGATCAAACAACGGCACATGGCCGAGTACGGCTCGCTCGACACGGATTTCGCGCTGATCGCCGCGGCGGCGCGTGACAACGCCCAGCGCAATCCCGAGGCGATCTTCTTCGGCCAACCGGCGGGCGTCGCCGAGGTGCTGGCTTCGCCGCTGATCGCCAGCCCGCTGCACCTGTTCGAGATCGTCATGCCGGTAGCCGGGGGCGCGGCTGTCATCGTCGCTTCGGCAGCAGCGGCAAAGCGTGCGCCGCAGCCGCCGGTGCACCTGCTGGGCGCCGGCGAGAAGGTGACGCACCGGGCGTTGTCGCAGGCGCCGTCGCTGACGTCAGGACCGCTCAAGCCGGCGATCGCCCGAGCGCTCGGGCGAGCTGGCGTCGGCATCGGTGAAATCGACGTGCTGTCGCTCTATGATTGCTACAGCATAATGGTCGCCACGACGCTCGAGGATGCCGGGCTCGCACCGCCCGGGCAGTTCGGCAACTGGCTGCGCGATGCGGATCTACGCCGCCTCAACCCGCATGGCGGCCAGCTCGGCTTCGGCCAGCCTGATCTGGCCGGCGGCATGACCCATATCGTCGAGGCCGTGCGGCAGTTGCGCGGCACAACCCCGATGCGGCAGATCGACAAGGCGCGCCTTGCATTCATCACCGGCAACGGCGCGACGATGAGCGAGGCCACGGCGCTGGTGCTTGGAGGTGGCGCATGAACCTCGCCGAACTGAAGGTGCCGGGCCCGACCCGCACCGCGCTCACCGCACCGTTCTGGGCTGCCGCTGCCGAAGGACGGTTCACTCTGCAGCACTGCGCCGATTGTGCGCGCTGGGTGTTCTATCCGCGCCAGCTCTGCCCGCATTGCTGGTCGCCACGGCTGCAGTGGCGCGATGCCTCTGGCCGAGCCCAGCTCGAGACCTGGTCGGTGATCCACCGACCGGGCCATCCCGGCTGGGCGCCGGCCGCGCCCTATGCCATCGGCATCGTCCGGCTGTCGGAAGGCCCGACGATGCTGAGCCACATCCTCGCCGCCGAACCTCGGCTTCACCTGCCGCTTCAGGTCCGCTTCACCCAGGTGGGAGCCGAGGTCCTGCCCTGTTTCGAGCCCCTGACATGACCGACCAACCGACCGCCGCGGCCTGGCGCATGCTCGTCCTGCTCACCGGCGCGGTGATCCTGTCGATGACCACCTGGTTCTCGGCGACCGCGATCCTGCCGCAACTGACGGCGCAGTGGCAGCTTTCCGGCCTGGCGCAGACCTGGATGACCAACGGCGTACAGCTCGGCTTCGTCGCCGGGGCACTGAGCCTCAGCCTCGTCAACCTGCCCGATATCGCGCCGTTGCGGCTGCTGATGGGCATTGCCGCGGCGCTGGCGGCGGTGTTCAACCTTGCGCTGTTGCTGGCGCCGTCGGCCGAGGTGGCGATTGCGCTGCGTTTCCTCACCGGCATCGCGCTCGCTGGCGTCTATCCCCCTGCCCTGAAGCTGGTGGCCACCTGGTTCGTGCGCGGGCGTGGGCTGGCGATGGGAACGATGATCGGCGGATTGACGCTCGGATCGGCCTTTCCGCACCTGTTGCGGGCGCTGTTCGCCGGACTCGACTGGCGCTTTGTGGTCGCCACCGCCAGCGGGCTGACGCTGGGCGGCGCCATCGTGTTCCTCGCGCTGGTACGGGAGGGTCCCTACCCGTTCAGCCGCGCCGTGTTCGATCCGCGGCAGATCGGCCGCGTGGTCCGTAACCGCGCGGTGGCGCTCGCCAATCTCGGCTATTTCGGCCACATGTGGGAACTCTATGCCGCCTGGGGCTGGTTCCTGGCCTTTGCCAGCGCCGCCTCGGTCACCTCGGCCATGAGCCCGGCCGGCATTTCGCTGCTGGTGTTCGGCGTCGTGGCGTCGGGCATCGTCGGCTGCCTCATCGGCGGCGTGCTGGCCGACCGGATCGGGCGCACCGCCACCACCATCATCATGATGACACTCTCGGGCCTCTGCGCGCTGGCCATCGGCCTCAGCTTCGATGGCCCGCTATGGCTGTTCGTCGGCCTCGCGGTGCTGTGGGGCATGACCATCATCGCCGACTCGGCGCAGTTCTCCGCCATGACCACCGAGGTCGGGGATTCGGACCTGATCGGCACGGCGCTGGCCTTCCAGCTGGGTATCGGCTTCGCGCTCACCATCGTCAGCCTGACAGTGGTGCCGATGCTGGCGGCCGCCATCGGTTGGCAGTGGGCCTTCGTCATTCTCGCGCCCGGACCGTTGATCGGGATCGTCGCCATGCTGCTGCTGCGCCGGCTGCCGGAGGCCGAACGGATCGCGCAGGGGCGGAAGTAGGGGCGGCTGGTGAAGGAAGAGTACCCCCTCCCCTGTCCCCTCCCCGCAAGGGGGAGGGAGACGCCAACTCCGGCGCGCCAGTGTCTTGGTCTCCTCCCCCTTGCGGGAGGGGCAAGGGGTGCTCTTCCGCACGGTTGAGATTGAGACTTCTCAGATCAGATGGTCGTGCTCGGCCAGCTTGGTGAGGATCGGCATCGCCCGCTCCACCGCCTTCACATGCGCCGGATGGGCGAGGTAGCGCTCCATGGCGGCCATGTCGTCGAAATGCGCGATCAGGCAGAAGCGGAAGGAGCCTGGCCGCTTGCCGAGATCCTCGACCAGTGACCAGTCCCGGACTTCCCCGATCTGGTCGGGCAGCCCGTTGAGCCCCGATATCACCGCCTGGATTTCGGCCTCCGGCGCGGTTTCGGCATAGTCGAACAGGACGACGTGCTTGACGGTCATCAGGCCTTGGCCTTCAGCGCAGCGAGGTGCTCTGCCCAGGGCAGATCCTCACCGTCGTGCAGATGGCCCCAGCGGCCGTGCTCCGGCATCACGCCGTAATAGTAGACGGCGACCATCTCCTTGGTGACCTTCAGCGAGTGGTAGTCGCCGGCCTTGGTCAGCAGCATGTCGCCGGGGCCCAGGTGATAGGGCTTGCCCTCGCTCATGGCGTCGCCCTCGCCCGAGATGATGATCCAGTACTCGTGGCAATCGTGGAAATGGTGCTCGACCTCGGCGCCAACCTTGAGGTGGCTGATGCCGTAATTCTGGGTCTCGCTCCAGGCCGGAAAGTCTTTTTCCTGCGCGGTGGTCTTAGGCATGGCGTCTCTTCTTGTGCTGTTCGAGGAGGGAGAGAAGTTCGGCGACAGCCGCCTCGGCAAAGGCGGCGTCGTTGATATGAAGGTCGAGCGGGACGAGCCGGACCTGCGGCAAGAGGTGATGGCGCAACGCCGCGAGCAGCGCGTGGTCCGCCGCCGGATCGAAGAAGGGCTGGCCCGCGGCATCGAGCGCCGAAACGCCGCGCAACGGGAACAGCACCACGACGGGACCAGTGGCGCGGTTGAGCTGGTCGGCGATACGGCGGCCGATCTCGGCATTCTCCGCCGGCGTCGTGCGCATCAGCGCGACATTGGCGTTGTGCTGATGGATCAGCCGGCCGGCATGGCGCTCGGGAACCGGCACGCCGAAGAAGTTGGCCATGTCGAGGGCGCCGGGGGCGATGACCTGCGGGATGCCGGCGCGGGCGGCAGCCCCCAGCCGGTCGGGGCCCGCCGAGAGGTTGCCGCCGGCGATCTCGTCGGCCCACTCGGTAGTGGTGAGATCGAGCACCGCTTCGAACAGCCCGTCGGCGATCAGCGCTTCCATGGTCTGCCCGCCGATGCCGGTGGCGTGGAACGGCACCAGCGTATAGCCCGCCTTGGCCAGCAGGGCTTGAGCCTGTTCGACTGCCGGCGTCGTCACCCCGAATTGCGTGGCGGCGATCAAAAGCTGCGCCGGCCGCTGGCGCGGGACCGACTGCGCCCTGGCCATGGCAGCGACGGCGGCGGCGGCGTTGCGCAGCACCGGCTCGCTGATCGGGTTGAGGCCGGCGAAATCCACCACCGAGTTGATCATGGTGATGTCCCGGGTGCCGACATAGGATTTCACATCCGAGGCAGCGACGGTCGACACCATGACCTTGGGCACGCCGAACGGCAGGGCCCGCATCGCGGCGGTCCCGACCGCGGTGCCGCCGGAGCCGCCAACGGAAATGACGCCGGCCAGCGCACCCCCGGCATGGGCCCTGGCGGCCCAGGAGGCGGCGCCGCGCATCATCGTATCGATGAGGCGCGCCCGGTCGCGTTCGGCGGTAAGCTCGCTGAGCGGAACCCCGCCGAGCGCGGCAATCTCGCTCGCTGCGACATCGGCCGGAAAGCCGGGTGTGCCGGTGCCGAAATCCACCACCTGCACATCGAAGCCGGCCGCACGGATTTCGTCGCTGAGGTAGCGCGCCTCCTCGGCCTTGGTGTCGAGCGACACAATGAGCGCGATGAACGGCATATCAGCGGGTGCGCAACTGGGTGAAGGCGAAGGTATTGGCGCGCAGCGGCTCCTCGATCGGCAGCCGCTCCATACTGGAGGCGCCGACAAAGCCATCGACCTCGACCAGCCCGAACAGTTTCTCGGCGTCGGCGGGACCGGCGATCGGGCCGCCATGCGCGACGACGAAGACGTCGGGTCGCGCCCTGCGGCTCGCTTCGGCAATCGCCGCCACGCCCCGCGCCGCTTCATCCATCGCCATGGCGTGCTGCGCGCCGATGGCGCCACCGACGGTCAGCCCCATATGGGCGACGACCATATCGACGCCGGCTCCCACCATTGCTACCGCCTCATCGGGGGTTACGACATAGGCCGTAGTCAGCAGGCCGAGCCGGCTGGCGATTGCGATCATCTCGACTTCCTTGTCGAAGCCGAGACCGCCGGCCTCGAGGTCGGCCCGCATGCGACCATCGATCACCGCCACGGTGGGATAGTTGATGACGCCGGCAAAGCCGGCCTCCACCACCTTGGGCAGGAAATGGCTCATCCGGCGGGTGGGGTCGAAGCCGCAGACGCCGGCGATGACATTGGCATCGGGCACCACCGGCATCACCTCGCGCTCGCCCATCTCCATGACGATGGCGTTGGCGTCGCCGAACGGCAGGTGTCCGACCCAGGAGCTCAACCCCTGCATGCGGAAGCGGCCCGAGTTGTAGATGAAGATCAGGTCGGCGCCGCCCCGGTGCAGAAACTTCGCCGAGATGCCGGTGCCGGCGCCCGCGCCGATGATGGCGCGGCCGTCGGCCCGCTTCGCCTCGAGCGCGGCGAGGATGTCGTCACGCCGGCTCATCGCTTGCCGAAGAACTGGGCGCCGAGCGCCATCTTCATCGTTCCCAGGTTGTCGCGTCCCGAACTCCAGGGTTCCTCGCCGCTCTTGAGGCAGGCGACGAAATGCTCGAATGGGCGGTTGAAGCCCATGGTCTCGCCATCGAACGAGGCCAGCCATTCATGGCCATCGGCATGCGCGCGATAGACGCCGTAGCGACCGGCGACCTCGTCGACGACCAGCGTCTCGGTGTCGAACTCGATCCGCCACTTGCCGCCCCATGGGGTGCGGGGGGCGCGACCAACGAGGCTCCCGGTATAGGTGAAGGGGAAGTCGGTTGCCCTGCCCCGCATGTCGAACAGCGCCTCGATGGCGCCGCCGCCGACATACTGCGAGTTGGCGGGCTGCCATTCGCGCACGTAACCGCCGGCTGCATCGGCATCGAACATGGCCCGGCAGAGGTCGAAATGGTGCACCGCCATCTCGAGCCCCATCACGTGGGTCATGGCGTGCTGGTACGGCTTGCCGGCCCAATCGCACCAGAACTCGCCGACCACCGAGACGACTTTGCCATAACGTCCGTCGCGCACCATGTCGCGGATCAGCAGCGCGCCCGGGAAGAACCGGTAGTTCTGGCTGACCATGACCGTGACGCCCTGGCGCGCGGCGCGCGCGACGATGTCCTCGCTGTCGGCATAACTGATGGTGAAGGGCTTCTCGACCAACGCGCTGAGGCCGAGGTCGACGGCGCCGCGCAGGATCTCGGCGTGCACGGTGGAGTGGGCCGTCACCACTACGGCGTCGAGCCCGGCCGCGGCGGCCGCCGCGAGGGTGGTGAACTTGGGCACCGCAGCATGGTTCGCCAGCCAGGCCGACTCCTTGCCGCTGCCGATCAGCGGATCGACAATGGCGGCGAACTCGACCCCGGCATCCGCCGCGATGGTCTGCGCCCACACATTGCCGAGCCCACCTGCGCCAACCAGCGCGATGCGCGGCCGGGTGTTCATTTTGCTATCAGACACCGTTCATTCCTTGTGGCGTTGTCAGCCCTTGAGACCAGTCATGGTGATGCTGGTCATGAAGTAGCGTTGGGTAAAGAAGAACACGATGATCACCGGGATGATCACGACGGTCGCAGCGGCCATCAGCAGGCTCCACTGGCTGGTGTACAGCCCGACGAACTGGCTGAGCCCCAGGGCAACCGTGTATTTCTCCGAGGAGTTTATGTAGACGAGCGGATCGACGAAGTCGTTCCAGGCGCCGAGCCCCGAGAGGATGGCGACCACCAGCAGTGCGGGGCGGCTGAGCGGCAGCACGATGTACCAGAACACCTGCACGATATGCGCCCCGTCGATGGTGGCAGCCTCGTCGAGTTCCTTGGGCAGCGCCTTGAAGAACTGCCGCAGGAGGAAGATGTAGAACACGTTGGTGCCCAGCCAGTGCGGCACGATCAGCGGCACATAAGTGTCGACAAAGCCCAGCCCCGACCAGATCAGGAAGGTCGGGATCAGCGTGATCACATAGGGCAGCATCAGCGTCGCCATCAGCACGGCGAAGATCTGGTCGCGGAACGGCCAGCGCAGGCGGGCGAAGGCATAGGCGGCCAGCGAGCAGCTGAACAGCGTGCCGAGGATCGTCGGCACCACCACCAGCGCCGAATTCCAGAGATAAAGGAAGAACGGAATGGTGGTGAGCGCGTCGGGATAGTTGTGCCAGGCGAAGGGGTTGGGGATCCATTCGGGCGGAAAGATGAAGATCTGCCCCATCTCCATCAGCGAGGAGCGGGCCAGCCAGGCCAAAGGCAGGATCATCGCCACGCTCAGCAGCACGCAGAGCAGGAAAGCGAGGCGACGCTTGTTCACGCCCGGGGCGTTGCGGATCAGCGTATCGCCGATCGAGGTGTCGTGTTCCATCGCGCTCATCAGTTATCGCCTCCGCGATAGAACACCCAGCGGTTGGACGTCCGGAAGATCAGGTAGCTCAGCACCGAGATGATGATGAACAGCGCCCAGGCCAGCGCCGAGGCGTAGCCCATCTGCGAGTCCTGGAAGGCCTTGCGATAAATCCAGAACACGAAGAACAGGCTGCCATTGTTGGGACCGCCATTGGTCATGATGAACGGCTGCACGAAGGTCTGGAACGCGGCGACCATCGAGATCATCAGGTTGAACAGGATCGTCGGCGTCATCATCGGCAAGGTGATGTGCACCAGCTTGTGCCAGGCATTGGAGCCGTCGATATCGGCGGCCTCGTATAGTTCCTTGGGCACTTCCTGCAGGCCGGCGAGGAAGATGATCATCATCGGGCCAACGCCCCAGATGCTCATGAACACCAGCGACGGAACCACCTGCTCCTCGCTGAAAATGTACTGCATCTTGGGAATGCCGAAGGCGCCGAGCACCGAGTTGAACAGGCCGAAATCCGGATTGAACATCCACAGCCAGATCACCGTCGAGGCGATGATCGGCACGATCGAAGGGATGTAGAAGATGGTGCGGAAAATCCCCAGCCCGGGGATGCGCTGGTTCAGCAGCGTCGCGAGGAAGAAGGCGAAAGCCATGCTCGCCGGTACCGAGACCAGCGTGTAGTAGGCCGTGACCTCGAGGGAACGCCAGAACAGCGGATCGGCGAACAGCATCTTTTCGAAGTTGTCGAGCCCGACCCAGTGGGCGTTGCCGACGGCGCTCCAGTCGGTCATGGCGATATAGAGGCTGAACAGGATCGGCATCGCCTTGAGCAGCACGAAGCCGAGTACAGCCGGCGCCACGAAGATCAGCGCCCAGGTGATCTCGGAGCGGCGGCGTGGGCTCATCCTCGCCCGGGCGCCGGTCGTGGCGGAGCGGCCCGAAGGCCGCTCCGCCAGCATCACTCCGTCAGGGGAGGAGGAGTTCGTCATCGGTTACCAGCGGCCCTGCATCATCGGCTGCGCGGTGGCGACAGCCTTGTCCATGGCTTCCTGAGCGGTCGCCTTGTTGTTCATGAGCTGCTGGATGTTGGGTTCAACAGCCTCGCTCATGATCTGCCCGATGTTCTTCAGCTGGTAGACCGGGGCCTGCTGCGGCGCATGGTTCAGCGTGTAGTCGACGATGGCATCCATCGCCTCGGGAGGATAGGCGCTGCCTTCGGCCAACACCCAGGTCTTCAGCAGCTCGGGATCGGTGAAGTAGGCCTTCTCATGCGGCGCCCACAGGCCCGACTTGAACAGGCCGACCTGTGCCGGGTCCGAGATGTACTTGTAGAACTCGTAGGCTTCCTTGGGGTGCTTGGTCTGGCTGAAGATCACCTTGGGCACCGACAGCACCACGGTCTCGGCGGTCTTCCACTTGGGCAAGACGCCGACGCCCCAGTTGATGCCGAGCTTGGAGAAGTCGGTGACGCGCCACATGCCGTCCATGCTCATGGCGACCTTGCGCGACTGCATCAGCACGTCGCCGGTGGGCAGGCTCGAGGTCTGGGTGGGGTTCGGCATGACGTGATCCTTGTAGATCAGGTCCTGGAACGCCTGCAGTGCCTCGACCGCTTCGGGCGAGTTGAGGGCCAGCGCGGTGCCGTCCTCGTTGGCGAACTGGCCACCATTGGACATGACGAAGGGGTACCAGCCACCCCACCACGAGGGGAGCGTCACGCCAAAGGTGTCGATGGCGTTGGGGTCGAATGCCGGGTCGGTGGCATTCTTGCCGGAACGGTCCTTGGTCAGCAGCTTGGCGTTGTCGACGAACTGCTGCCAGGTCCAGGCCTCGTCGGCCTTGGCCGGCGGATAGGGAACGCCGGCCGCGTCGAACACGTCCTTGTTGTAGTAGATCAGCATCACGCCGGTGGCGAGGCCGGTGCCCATCAGGGTATCGCCGGCCTTGTAGATGGTCGACTTGATGTACTGCTGGTCCGGCGTCTCGCCCATATAGGGCGACAGGTCGAGAATCTTGCCTTCAGTGGCCCACTGGAACGCCTGGCTCTCGCCGAGATAGCCGATGTCGGGCGCCGTGTTGGAGGCGATCATCGTGGTCAGCTTCTGCACGTAGTTGGTGCCGGTCGCCGGAATGTGCATCGGCTTGACCTGGATGCACGGGTTCTTCTCGTTCCAGTTCTTCACCGCGGCTTCGATGTCGTTCTTCTCGTTCACCGAGCCCCAGAACGTGAAGGTCAGGTCGACCTTCTCGCAGTCCTGGGCGAGCACCGGGGTTGCTGCGGCAAGGCCAGTCGCCAGCGCGACTGCCCCGGCCAGCGCCAGCGCCTTACGGCGCGAAAACGTCGTCATATCGGTCTTCCTCCCTGTTGTGACCGGCTGCGTCGGTCGCCTGCCCGGTTGCTCCGGTGTTTGGCGCACGAATTGTACCGATCGGTCAGTACACGCTTAGAGACGCTTCGACAGGTTGTCAATCAGCCGAAACGCCCGATTTCATTCGGCTGCGGCAGCCGACGCGCGGCGCAGCGGCACGGTGTAGGTGGTGGCGGTGCCGGTCAGGCAAACGTCGCCTTCGGCGTTGCGAATGGTGGTGGTCAGGGTGACGATCGGCTTGTCCTCGCGGACCTTGGTCACCTCGACCCGGCCGGTGATTTCCTCGTCGACGCCGACGGCCTTGGAGAACTTCCATTCAACGCCGAGAAACACCGTTCCCGGGCCCGGCAGGTCCTCGGCGACGATGGCATTGAGGATGCCCGAGGTGACGCCGCCCTGGACGATCAGCTTGCCGAACACCGTGCTTTCGGCCAGTTCGCGGTCGTAGTGCAGCGGATTGCGGTCGCCGGTCATCTCGGTGAAGGCCTCGATGTCGCGCATGGTGACGCGGCGGGATCGCTCGGCGAAACTGCCGACGCTCGGCATGCCCTTGATCGTTCCGACCCAGCCGGACGGGGTTTTGTCGTCAGACACGTTCAGTGCCTCCAATAAGATTCTGTACCGACTGGTCGAGCCTGGACAGCGATGTTACGATCGGTTCGCAGGAGGCTGCAGCGCTGCGCGATGTCACGCAATTTGCTGAAGACGCAGGCATTTCATGCTCTCCCTGACCTCGATGGACCACGCCAGCTTTGGGCTTGTTTCGTGGTGACCGATCGGTACAATAGAGTTGATGAGAGAGCGTGGTCAACCCGGCCTTTGCGATCTGTGGATTGACCGGTCTGTGAAACTTGGCCAAACACAGCGCAAACACGTCAGCGCCGGACGGGACGAGTCTTAGATGAACGAACAAATGACCAAGCTTCAGAGCGACAAGGGCGACGGCCGCAAAGTGTCGCCGACCCGGCTCAAAGTGCTGCAGGTCGCTGCGAACCTGTTTGCCGACCGGGGATATTCGGGCGTCGGCGTCAACGAGATCAGCGAAGCGACGGGCCTGGGGCGTGGCGCGCTCTACTATCACATCTCCAGCAAGGAAGACCTGCTCTACGACATCACCACCGCCTACATGTCGGACCTGATCACCGATGGCCGGGCCATCGCCGAGGCGGAGACCGATCCGGTGGAACGGGTGCGGGCGCTGAGCCGGGCGCTGATGATGACGATCTCGGAGCACCTGTCCGAAATGACCGTGTGCTTCCGTGAACTGCACGCCCTGACCGACGAGCGGCGCCGCGCCGTGACCGGGCTGCACTCGGACTACCAGGCGATCTGGGCCATGGCGCTGTCCGACGGCCTCACCAAGGGCGTGTTCAAGCCGACCCCCAGCGTGGTGCTGAAGGGCCTGCTCGGCATGTATTTCTACAGCTTCCTGTGGCTGACCCCGCGCGGACCGCAGAACGCCGCCGATATCGGCAATGCCTTCGCCGATGTGGTGCTGAACTCGGTGCGGAAGTAGCCGCATCGCAGCCGGTCCGCTCGGCCGTTGCAATCGCGGCCGCTCTACGGGAGCATAGCGGGGAACAGGACCGCGCCTTGCCCCCGATGCCCACGCCTGCCGCCCCGACGAGACCCTATATCGACCGCGCGCGCAAACGGAGCGAACTGCTTGCCGCGCCCGAGACGGTGCTGCTGCTCGAGGCTCCGGCCGGCATGGGCAAATCGATCCTGCTGGCGCAACTGGCGGAGGAACTGGGCGCCGGCGTCCATCGCTCGGCATCGGCGCCGCCCGACAGCAGCCTGCCGGTCACGGTGTGGGACATCCCGCCCGGTAGCATCCCTGCTCCCCTGCCCGAGGCCTTTGTCTCCGGCGAGCGTCGCATCATCGTCGCCAAACGACCGGAGACGGTGCTGCCGGCGCTCGATCGCGCCGCCGTCTACGGCCATGTCCGCCGTCTGGGCATAGCCGAGCTGCTGATCGGCCGGGACGAACTGCGGCAGGCCATGCCGACACGCCTCGCCGAGCGTGCGTTTCAGCAGTCGCACGGCTGGCCGATCCTGCTTGGCCGATCAGGCGGCGGCGAAGACACGCTGGCGCGTTTCCTCGCCAGCGAATTGCTGGCCCCGATGCGCGCAGGCGAGCTTGCGGCGCTGGCGGCCTGGCTGGACGGGAGCCCGGGCTCGATCGCTACCCCGGAGTTACTGTCGCTGCTCGATCCGGTCCGGCCGGCGCTGCGACATGCCCTCGCGGCGGAGATCGCCTCGCGGTCCGAGCATCCGGAGCGTGCCGCCGAACTCGCGGCGGCCTACGCCGAACAAGGGCTGATGACCGACGCCATCATGATGTGGCAGTCGATCGGCCGTTTCGACGACGCGTTCGCCGTCTATGCCGCCGGCGGAGGGCGGTTCTATCTCTACCGGCACGGCGCCGCGGCGTTCGACCGGGTGCTCGCAGGCTTTCCGGCCGACTACGCGCTGGGCAACGACACACTGGTGATGAGCCTTGCCATGCAGGCGCTCAAGCATGGCGAGGTGGCACGGGCGCGCCGGCTACTGGCCGATCGCTTCGGCTCAGGGGTCAACGACTTCCACAGCGTGTTCACGCACCGCGACCGATACAGCACCGATCTCCTCGCCTTTCGCGTCGTGATGCTGATCTACGAGGATTACCAGCTGACCGACGAGCTGTTCGAACAGGTGTTCGACACCCTGGGCGATCTGCCGCTCGACGACCACATCGTGCGCGGCAGCTTCTACAATTCCGTGCTGGAGTTCTACATTCGCGGCCGACGCCTCGCGGCTGCCGAGGATGTGGCACAGCGCGCGCTCTACCATTACGAGCAGGCCAAGGTGCCGATGCTCGCCTTCTATATCAGCCTGCACCAGGCCCTGATGCGGCTGCTGATGGGCGATGCGAGCAACGCGCGCCAACACGCGGACCAGGCCGCCCGCTACCTGCGGGCCGTCGAGTTCGACAGTCCGGGCGACGATCGCCTCCTGGCGCTGCTCAATGCCTGCGTCGACTACGAAGGGGGCAAGCCGGAGCCGCTGGCGCGCTTTCTCAGCACCGAGCTCGACGACTTCGTGCATGGCGAAATCTGGCCCAGCCTGATCGAGTTCGCCCTGCATTACGGCAGCCAGGCGCTGAGCGAGCATTTCTCCACCATCGCGGCGCGGAACTTCCTCGATCGCTGGCGGGTCTACCAGGTTTCCAATCGTCAGTTCGGCCTGATGATCGAGCTGCGCGAAGCGGCGATCCTGCAAAATGCCAACCGCTGGCAGGAGGCGGCGGAAAAGACCGCGGCGCTCGCCACCCGGATCACCCGGGCCTGGGTTGCCGCTGCCGGCGAAGAACTCGAGCGGTTGAAGGACCGCGACGAGATCGTGCAGGCGATGATCTGGCTCCGCCACATCGTCTACGAGCAGCCGACCCGCCCGCATCTCGAACGGCAGCTCGGCTTCATCATCGGTAACCTCAACCTTACCGGACGGCAGCGGCTTTGCGCGGAGGTCTGGCTGGCCTTCGTCTACAAGCGGCAGCGCGACCTGTCACGGGCGCGCGGGCTGCTGCAGAAGGTGTTCGAGCAAGCCGCGCGGCTCGGCGCCATCGCACCGCTTGCCGAGGAGCGGGTGTTCCTGAGTGAACTGGTCGAGCAGCAGCGGATCGGCGAGTATCTCGAGATCTCCGCTCCGGTCCGCCAGGTGCTCCGCCGGCTGCGCGACGGCGGCCTGCCCAACTCGGCGCTGGGAGCGCAGAACGGGCTCAGCCGACGCGAGACCAAGGTGCTGATGATGATCTCGGAGGGATCGTCCAACAAATTCATTGCCAACGCCCTCGGCCTCAGCGAGGCGACGGTGAAGTTCCATCTGTCCAACGCCTACCGCAAGCTCGGCTGCAAGCGTCGGCGCGAGGCGATCAGCGCGGCAAGAGCGCTTGGCCTGGTGAGTTGAGCGGTTCGGGGCGCCATCACGGCGACGCCGCGCCGCAAGTCGCTGATTTCCAGCACTTTCCTGCCGAATAGACCAGCAACTCAGCCTGAACCAGCTCTCCAGAACCTAGACGTTTTAGTCGAAAACCTAGCCGTCTTTGCGCCTTGAGCGGGACGGCCGCCTGTTGCGAAGCTTCCCTATCGGGCTCGTGCGACCGCAAGGTGACGTCGGGCTCCAGGGGTGCCGGCGTAGCCGGACGATCTTTCCGGGCGTGGGGCTTAAGCGTCCGGACAGGTAAGCACAGGGACAGGGAACATCAGCCATGACCAAGCACAGGCTTCTTGCAGCAACTGCACTTTCGACCCTCATGCTGGGCGCAGCGCCCGCCATGGCGGTCACCGTGACGATGAATACCGTGCAGATTTTCGGCACCATCGATCCGGCCAAGATCTCGGACTACACCGACTACATGGCGGCGGTGAACCTCTATGACGGGCTCGTCACCGTCGATTCCGCCGGCAATATCGTTCCCGAGCTGGCCGAGAGCTGGACCGTTTCGGACGACGCCAAGGAAGTCACCTACAAGCTGCGCGACGATGCCAAGTTCGCCGACGGCTCGCCCGTCGAAGCCAGCGACGTGGTCTATACGGTCGAGCGCCTGCTGCGCATCAACCAGGGCCCGGCCAACCTGTTCGCCGGTGTGCTCGCCCCCGGCTCGGTGACCGCCGTCGACGCCAAGACGGTAAAGTTCACCCTCTCCAAGACCTTCGCGCCGTTCCTCACCACGGTGCCCGCCATTTTCATCCTCAACGAGGAACTGGTGAAGGCCAACGAAGGCTCGGATGACGGCCAGACCTGGCTCGCGACCAATGTCGCCGGCGCCGGCGCCTACAGCCTCAAGAGCTGGGATCGCGGCAGCCAGATGACCATCACCCGCAATGCCGACTACTATAAGGGCTTCGGCGCCGGTCCGATCGACGAGGTGCGCTGGATCATCACCAATGACGAGGCGACCGTGCGCTCGCTCGCCGCGTCGGGCGAACTGACCATGTCGAGCCAGTTCCAGTCGCCCGATACCTATACCGCCCTCGAGGGCATGGGCCGCTTCGTCATCGCCAAGGAAGAAACCTCGACGGCTTTCTACCTCAAGCTCAACAGCAAGGCTGCGCCGACCGACGACGTGCATATCCGCAAGGCCATCGCGCTCGCCACCGACTACGCCACCATCCGCGAGGTGATCTCGCCCGGCGGCGTGCTGTCGACGCCGCTGCCCAAGGCTTTCGCCGCCTTCCACGCCGACGACATCCCCGAGCCGGTCTATGACCTCGAGGCGGCCAAGGCGGAAGTCGCGCAGTCGAAATATGCCGGCGCCCCGATCCCGATCACGCTCGCCTATGTGGCCGGCACCAAGTTCGAGGAAGAGATCAGCCTGTTGATGCAGTCGAACCTCGAGCAGCTCGGGTTCGTGGTGACGCAGCAGGCGGATCCGTGGAACCGCATCACCGAGATCGCCGGCAAGGTCGAGACCACCCCGAACGTCAACCAGATCTTCTTCGGCCCGACCTATCCGTCGCCGGACTCGATGTTCTTCACCCAGTACCACTCGGAAGCGGCCGGCACCTGGGCCTCGATGGAGTGGGTGCAGGATCCCGAGATCGACGCGATGATCGACGAGGCCCGTGGCACCGGCGACACCGCCAAGCAGGCCGAGATCTACAAGGCGCTGCAGCACAAGCTGGTCGACCAGCAGTCCGACGTGTTCCTCAACACCCAGACCGTGCAGCACGCCATGGACAAGTGCCTCACCGGCTTCAAGGCGGTGCCGATGATGTCGTTCGACTACGACTTCACCCGCTACAGCTGGACCTGCTGATCCCGCGGCGTCCCCGGCCCAACTTTGGCCCGGGGACGCCACTCCCCCGCACCACCCCTTCTCGGCACATCAGGGCGGGCTGCTCTTGGAATTCCTGCTTTTCCTGTTTCGGCGTATCCTGTGGTCGATCCTGGTCCTCGTGGGCCTGTCGATCGTCATCTTCGCCATTGCCCGCGTGGTTCCGGGTGACCCGGCGCGCATGGCGCTCGGTCCCACCGCCACCGCCCAGCAAGTGGCGGACCTCCAGGAAAAGCTCGGGCTCAACAAGCCGATCGTCGAGCAATACGGGATGTTCATCGCCGGGCTCAGTCGCGGCGACCTGGGTCGGTCGCTGCTGACCGAGCGACCGGTGAACGACGATATCCGCGATACCTTCGCCGCGACATTCGAGCTGGTGCTGGCGACGATCACCCTCGCCTTCGTCTTCGGCGTGCCGCTCGGCGTCGCGGCGGCGCGCTGGAAGGACAAGTGGCCCGACACGCTGGTGCGCATCCTCGCCATCTTCTCGGCTGTCACCCCAAGCTTCTTCGCCGCCCTGCTGCTGCAGATCCTCGCCGGCTACGTGCTGCACATCCTGCCGACCACCGGACGGTTGCCGCACAACATGGAGTTCGTTGCCAATATTACCGGCCTCCTGACCGTCGACTCGCTGCTGGCCGGCCGCCTCGACGTGTTCGGCGAGGCGCTGCGCTACCTGCTGTTGCCCGCCACGGCGCTGGCGCTGGCCACCATGGGGCAGATCGCCCGCATCACCCGCTCGTCGATGATCGACGTCTCCAGCCAGGACTATATCGAGGCGAGCCGCGCCTTCGGCGTGCCGGAGCCGATCCGGGTGTTCAAGTACATGCTGCGGCCCAGCTTCGTGCCGCCGCTGACCATCCTGGGGCTCGAATTCGCCTCGCTGATCGGCAATGCCTTCGTCGTCGAACTGGTGTTCGCCTGGCCCGGCATGGCGGCCTATGGCATTCGCACGATCCTGCAGAAAGACCTCAACGCGGTGATGGGCGTGGTGATGGTCTCGGGGGTGTTCTTCGTTCTGGTCAACCTCGTCATCGACGTGCTGGTCGGGTTCGTCGATCCCCGCGTCCGTATTCGGGGGAGCCGCTGATGGCGAACGAAACCGCCGCCGCCCCGCCCCGCCGGCTCTCCAACGCCTACCAGAACTGGTACCGCTTCTCGCGCAACCCGACGGCGGTGATCGGCGCGGCCATCGTGATCCTCGCCATCCTCGCGGCGCTTCTCGCGCCCTGGATCACCCCGCACCCCGAGCATGTCGGTGCCGTGGTGAACTTCCGCGCCAGGCACCTGCCGCCTTCGGCGGAGTACTGGTTCGGCACCGACAATGTCGGGCGCGATATCTTCACCCGGGTGATCTTCGGGCTCAGAATCTCGCTGCTGCTGGCGCTGGTGGTGCTCGGCATCGCCATCCCGGTCGGCACGACGCTGGGCCTCCTGGCCGGCTATTTCGGCGGCTGGGTCGAAGTGGTCATCATGCGCCTGACCGATATCGCACTCGCCATCCCGCCGCTGGTGATGGCGCTGGCGGTTGCCGCCGTGCTGTCGCCGGACCTGATCAACTCGATGCTGGCGATCGCCGCGCTGTGGTGGACCTGGCACACCCGGCTGATCTACTCGATCACCCGGCAGCTGCGCACGCAGGAATTCGTCGAGGCCGCCGAGACGCTGGGCGCCAGCAAGTTCCACATCCTGTTCCGCGAAATCCTGCCCAACTGCGTGTCGGCGCTGGCGGTCAAGACTTCGCTCGATGCGGGCTTCGTCATCCTCGTCGGCGCTTCGCTGAGCTTTCTCGGCCTCGGCATCCAGCCTCCGACCCCCGACCTCGGCACCATGGTCGCCTCGGGTTCGGCATTCCTGCCCGACTACTGGTGGGAATCGGTGCTGCCCGGGTCCGCCATTCTGGTGGTGGCGCTCGGCTTCAACCTGCTCGGGGATGGCCTCCGCGACCTGTTCGACGTGCAGGAGGTGCGCTGATGGCCGACGCCCTGCTGTCCGTCCGCAATCTGAGCGTGCAGTTCACCACCTACGGCCAGACCAATCCGGTGCTGAAGGGCGTGTCGCTCGACGTGCCGGCCCGCTCGCAGATCGCGCTGGTGGGCGAGAGCGGTTCGGGCAAGACCGTGACGATGCGGGCCATCATGGGGCTGTTGCGCAGCCCGCCGGCCAAGGTCACCGGCGGCGAGATCTTCTACGACGGCCGCGACCTGCTGACGATGCCGGATCGCGAGCGGCTGAAGCTGCGCGGCACCGCCATGTCGATGGTGTTCCAGGACCCGATGAGCTCGCTCAACCCGGTCTTCACCATCGCCGACCAGATGGGCACCATCCTCAAATATGCCGATCGCCGCCTTGGCCGCAGCCGCGATCGCAAGGCGCGAATGGCACGGGTGCATGAAGTGCTGGGCCAGGTGCGGATGCGCGACCCGGAGCGGGTGGCGCGCTCCTACCCGATCATGCTGTCGGGCGGCATGCGGCAGCGCGTCTTGATCGCCATGGCGCTGTTGAGCGAACCCAAGCTGCTGATCGCCGACGAGCCCGGCACGGCGCTCGATGTCACCACCCAGGCGCAGATCCTGAAGCTGCTGAAGGACCTGGTGGAAGAGCGCGGCCTCGCGCTGCTGATGATCACCCACAACCTGGGCGTGGTGCGCGAAACCTCGAACTACGTCTACGTGATGAACAAGGGCGTGGTGGTCGAGCACCGGCCGACCGCCGAGCTCTTCGAGGCGCCGCGCGACGATTACACCAAGGCGCTGATCGCGGCCGTACCCCGGCTCACCGGCGGAACCAGCTTCGGCAACAGGGGAGCGGCGGCATGAGCGCCATGCTGGAAATCGCCGGGCTGACCAAGCTGTTCCCGGTCCGCAACGGTTTCGGGCGGAAGACCGGCGACGTGCGCGCCGTCGATGACGTGTCGTTCTCGATTCCGAAGGGCAAGGTCTATGGCCTTGCCGGCGAGAGCGGCTCGGGCAAATCGACCATTGCCCGCATGATCATGGGCCTCGCCAAGCCGACCAGCGGCGACATTCGGCTCGACGGCCACAGCATCATCGGCGAGACCGGCACCCGGGCCTATGGCCGCAAGGTGCAGATGGTGTTCCAGAACCCCGGCTCGTCGCTCAATCCGCGCCGTACCGTCGGCCAGTCGATCGCCGTGCCGCTGGCCGCGCACGGCACGCCGGGTGGCGAACACAAGCGACGCATCGCCGAACTGCTGGAGATGGTGCAACTGCCCGCCGATTTCGCGCTGCGCTACCCGCACGAGCTGTCCGGCGGCCAGAAGCAGCGCGTCGCCATCGCCCGGGCGCTGGCGGTGGCGCCGCAACTGCTGATCCTCGATGAGCCGACCTCGGCGCTCGACGTCTCGGTGCAGGCGCGGGTCATGGACCTGCTGGTCGATCTCGGTCGACAGCTCGGGCTCACTTATCTCTTCATCTCGCACGACCTCAGCCTGATGCGGAACTTCGCCGACACAGTGGGCGTGCTCTATCTCGGCAAGATCGTCGAGACCGGCTCCACCGCATCGGTGTTCGAGGCGCCGCAGCACGACTACACCCGCCTTCTCCTCGCCTCGGTGCCGGTGATCTCGGCCGAGGAAGAGGCGATGCGGCCAAAAATTCCATTGATCGACGGGGAAATCCCGACGGCAGAACAACTTATCGCGCTCCGGGGCGGAGCGGCAGCAGTCTCCCAAAGGATAGAAAAATGATCAGAATTGGCATCGACGTGGGCGGCACCAATACGGACGCCGTCGTCATGGACGGCGCGACCGTTATTGCCGGCGTCAAGGCCGCGACGACCGGCGATGTGATGACCGGTGTGGTCAACGCGCTGAAGGCCGTGCTCGAAGCTTCGAAGATGGACGCCTCGGCCATCGACGTGGTGATGATCGGCACCACCCACTTCACCAACGCCGTGGTGCAGCGGCGCGACCTGGCCAAGACTGCCGCAGTGCGCCTCGGCCTTCCCGCCACCGCGTCCCTGCCCCCGATGGTCGACTGGCCCGAGGACCTGAAGGCGGCGATCGGCGGGACCGGCTACCTCGCCCATGGCGGCAACGAGTTCGACGGCCGGGTGATCTCGCCGCTCGACGAGAAGGAACTGCTCGGCATTGCCGAGGACATCAAGGCCAAGGGCATCAACACCATCGCCATCACCTCGGTGTTCTCGCCGGTGACCGGCGAGTTCGAAAAGCAGGCCGGCGAGATTTTCGCTCGGGCCCTGCCCGGCGTGCACATCACGCTGTCGAGCGATATCGGACGTATCGGGCTGCTCGAGCGCGAGAATGCGGCGATCATGAACGCCTGCCTGCGCGACCTCTCCCGCCACGTCATCGAGGCCTTCCGCAAGGCGATCACCGAGACGGGGATCAAGGGCCGCTTCTACCTGACGCAGAACGACGGCACGCTGATGGATGCCGCGTTCGCCGAAAAGTTCCCGGTGCTGACCTTCGCGTCAGGCCCGACCAATTCGATGCGCGGCGCAGCCTTCCTTTCCGGGGTTGCGGACGCCATCGTCGTCGACATCGGCGGTACCACCTCCGATGTCGGCTCGCTGCACAAGGGTTTCCCGCGCCAAGCCACCGTGGCCGTGGAAGTCGGCGGCGTGCGAACCAACTTCCGGATGCCGGACGTGTTTTCGATCGGCCTCGGAGGTGGTTCGCACGTTGTCGAGACCGGCGGCGCCATCAAGGTCGGCCCGACTTCCGTGGGCTACCGCATCGTCACCGAAGCGCTGATCTTCGGCGGCTCGACGCTGACGACATCCGACGTCGTCGTCGCCTCCGGGCGCTACGAGCTGGGCGATAAATCCAAGGTCGCGCACCTGACGCCCGCGTTCATCGCGAGCACCCAGACCAGGATCATGTCGATGCTGGAGGATTGCGTCGAACGCTCGCGGCTGTCGCCCGAACCGCTGCCGGTGATCGTGGTGGGAGGCGGCTCGATTCTCGTCGACGGGCCGATCGGCGGCCTCGAAGTGATCAAGCCGAACCATTTCGCCGTGGCGAACGCCGTCGGCGCCGCCATTGCCCAGGTCTCGGGCGAAGTCGACCGCGTCTATGCATTGGCCGAAATCGGCCGCGACCAGGCGCTGGCCGATGCCAAGGAACGGGCCACCGAAGCGGCGGTCTCCGCCGGAGCGCTGCGCTCGTCGATCGAAATCGTCGATGTCGAGGACGTGCCGCTGGCCTACCTCCCCGGCAACGCCACCCGTGTCCGCGTCAAGGCGGTCGGTGAACTGCATGTCGGATAAGGGCTACCTGCTCAAGGAGAGCGATCTGCTGCCCCTGTCGATCGGGGCGGCGCTGCTCGGCACCGGCGGGGGCGGCAACCCTTACGTCGGGATGCTCAGGGCGCGCGAGCTGATCCGCCAGGGCGCCGAGGTGCGCGTGCTGCCGCTCGATGCCCTGCCCGACGACGCCTGGGTGGGCGAAGTCGGCGGCATCGGTGCGCCGGTGGTCGGGGTGGAAAAGATCGAGGAAGGCGGCGAATGCTACCGCGCCATGCGGGCGGTGGAAGAAGCCGCCGGCGTCCGGATCTCGGCCACCATCTCGGCCGAGATCGGCGGCTCCAACGCGCTCGAGCCGGTAATCGCGGCGGCTTATGCGGGCCTGCCAGTGATCGACGGCGACGGCATGGGCCGGGCCTTCCCCGAAGTGCAGATGACCACCTTCTTCATCTATGGCGCCAAGGCCGCTCCGGCGGCCATCGCCGATGAGAAGGGCAATGTCGTCGTCTTCAAGGAGGTGATCGACATGTTCTGGCTCGAGACGTTTGCCCGCGGCGTCTCGGTCAATATGGGCGCCGCCGCCGGCCTCGCCATCGCCCCGATGTCGATGGAATTCGTCCGCCGCGCCGCGGTCCCCGGCACCGTGACCCAGGCACTGCAGATCGGCCACACCGTGCTCGAGGCCCGTCAGAAGCGGCAGAACGTGGTCGAACGCGTTGTCGCCTCGACCGGCGGCAAGCTGTTCTTTACCGGCAAGGTCACCGACGTGCGGCGCGAACTGGTGGGCGGCTTCGCCCGTGGCCATGCGCATCTCACCGGGGTCGGCGATTGGGCCGGCTCGGAAGCGCGCATCGCCATCCAGAACGAGAACCTGGTGCTCTGGGTCGATGACGTGCCGGTGATCATGGTCCCCGACCTGATCATCAACCTCGAGCTCGATACCGGCGAGCCGATCACCACCGAAGTGCTGCGTTACGGCCAGCGCATCGCGGTCATCGGGCTGCCGGTGCATGACCTGATGAAGACGCCCAAGGCACTGGAAATCGTCGGCCCCAAAGCCTTCGGCTACCCCGAACTCACCTTCAACCCGCTGCAGCCCCAGCCCGTCGTGGCCTGAGGCAAAGGAACCATATCATGAAGTTTCTTCGCACCATCCACGCCGAGGACATGGAAGACATCGCCACCGGCGGCGCCATCCTCGGGACCGGCGGCGGCGGCGACCCCTATGTCGGCAAGCTGATGGCCCAGCAGGCGATCAAGCAGTACGGCCCGGTGAACCTCGTCGATATCGACGAGTTGCCCGATGACGCGCTGGTCGTCCCCGTCTGCATGATGGGCGCCCCTACGGTGATGACCGAAAAGCTGCCGCAGGGCGAGGAGCTGATCAACGCTTTCCGCGCGCTCGAGCAGTTGCTTGGGCGGAAGATCGACGCGGTGCTCTGCGGCGAGGCGGGTGGGGTCAATTCCACCACGCCGTTCGTCGTGGCGGCCATGGCCGGCCTGCCGCTGGTCGATGGCGACGGCATGGGCCGCGCCTATCCCGAGCTGCAGATGGTGACCTTCACCATGCATGGCGTTTCGGCGACGCCGATGGTGCTGTGCGACGACAAGGGCAATTCGCTGGTGCTCGAGACGGTCAGCAATGCCTGGACCGAGCGGCTCGCCCGCGCTGCGACGGTGGAAATGGGCGGCTCGGCGCTGCTCGCCTTCTATTCGATGTCCGGCGCCGTGGCGAAGAAGGCGATCGTGCGCGGTACGCTGACGCTCTGCTCGGAGCTCGGCCGCACCTTGCGCGAGGCCAAGGCCGGCCACGTCGACCCGGTCAACGCCATCGTCGACAAGCTCGAGGCCGACGTGATCTTCCACGGCCGCATCAAGGACATCGAGCGCCGTACCGTCGGCGGCTTCGCGCGCGGCACCGCCCGCTTCGAAGGGGTCGAGGAGTGGAAGGGCCACAGCTTCCGGCTCGATTTCCAGAACGAGTTCCTGATGGCCGAGCGGGATGGCGAAATCCTCGTCACGACGCCCGACCTGATCACCGTGCTCGATGCCGAATCGGGGCTGCCGGTCACCGCCGACGCGCTCCGTTACGGCCTCAGGCTCAAGGCCCTGGCGATGCCATCGAACCCGCAATGGCTGACGCCCGCCGGCATCGACCTCGTCGGCCCGCGCTATTTCGGCTACGACACGGACTATCGCGAGTATTTCGGGCGCTGAGCGCCCGCCCAGATGCCGGGCTCCGCGTGCGGAGCCCGGCGGATCGCCAGAGCGATCAGAAGTGAAAGTTGACGCCGACGCGGACGGCCGAGCCGTCGATGTCGAACTCGTCGCCGCCATAGCCGTCGACTTCGACGGTGCCGAAATTGGTGTAGAGATACTCCGCCTTCAGCGACACGGTGTCGGTGACCATGTACTCGGCGCCCACACCGGCGACCCAGCCGCCAATGGTCTGCGCTTCATCGTAGACTTCGAGATTGGCCGCGGCGAGACCGGCGGTGCCATAGAGCAGCAGATCGCCGACGGCGAAGCCGAGCCGGCCGCGTAGGGTCGCGAGGCCGTTGATGCCCGCGTCCTCGTTCCAGTGATCGGTGTCGCTGCCCTCGATGATGCCCGCCGCCGACAGATCGGCCTCAATGCCGAGGACGATCGATTCGAACTGCACGTTGTAACCGGCCTGCACGCCACCCTGCCAACCGTTGAGCGTGGCAAGGTCGCTATCGTCGCCGTAATGTGCGGCGTCGAAATCGGCATAGCCGACATTGGCGCCGATATAGAAGCCGGTCCAGTCGCGGCTGGCGCTGACAATGGCCTGATCGGGCGTGGGAACGTAGAGATCGGCAGCCGCGGCGGTGCCGGTGAGCAGGCCGGCAAAGGCCAGCGCTGCAAGAATACGCGTCGTCATATAGACTCCAGTCGTCTGAAGCCCCCCAACTGCCGCTCCTCTATGGCGGCCGGAACTTTGTCAAGGCAGGCAAGCGGTTAGCGGAGCCACTATGGCGGAAAATCAACACAGCGTGGCAGGCCTGATCCTGGCCGGCGGACGGGGCGAACGGTTGGGCGGCACCATCAAGTCCGAACTGCCGGTCGGCGGCGTACGGCTGCTGGAGCGCGTCGCCGCGCGGCTCGACGGCTGCTCGCCGCTACTGGTGGCACATGGCCGCATCGCCCCCGGGTTGCTGCGGCTCGAGAGCAGAATGATCGGCGTCGCGGATCTCGACAGCGACTATGCCGGTCCGCTCGCCGGGTTTGCCGGTGCGATCGCTTACCTCAAGACCCAGGCGAGGCCGCCGGAGCTTCTGGTCAGCGTTGCGGTGGACACCCCATTCCTGCCCGCCGACTACGTCGCCCGGCTGGTCGACGAGCTCGGCGAAGCGCCGGCGGCAGTCGCCGCCTATGGTGGGCAGCCCTACCCCACCAACTCGATCTGGCGCATCGGGCGATTCCGTGACCTGCCGGAGCACGTGCTGGCCGGGACGGCGCCACGGAGCCTCAAATCGCTGTGCGCCCAGGCCGGAGGACACCTGATCGAGTGGCCGGTCGGGGATGCCGGCGATCCCTTCGCCAACGTAAATACGCCGGAGGATCTGGTGGTTCTGGAGCAGCGGGCAGCTGCCGCGGCGGCTATTCGCAACTGAGTTTCCGAGATCGGAAATTCGGGCTTGGCAAAGGAAATCAAAACCGCTACACGGGCGCTGCTTCACACGAGGCACGTGTTCCGCGGTAGCTCAGTTGGTAGAGCATTCGACTGTTAATCGAATGGTCCTTGGTTCGAGTCCAAGCCGCGGAGCCAATTCTCTCCTCTCAGATTTGGCCATGGCATCACTGCTTCGATGAAGCAGCGGACAGCGCTGGGCCTCACCAGGCCAGCGACTTGCCGTCCAGCGCTGCGAGCAGCTTTTCGTCGTGACCGTAAATGTCCGAGCTGAAATGCACGCCGTCGGCCTCGACCCAGGCGGTCAGGTAGGTGATGTGAATCGGCAGCGGCGTCTTGAGGTTCACCACGGTGTTCTTCTGCGAAGCGACCACTGAATCGATCCGAGCGTCCGACCAGTCGGCCACCCCACCGGCAATGAGCACCTGGTCCGCCAGCTCCAGCGGACGCGACAGGCGGATGCAGCCATGGCTGAAGGCGCGCTCGGCACGACCGAAGAGGCTGCGTGACGGGGTATCGTGCAGGTAGACATCGTGGCTGTTGGGGAACATGAACTTGACCCGGCCAAGGGCGTTGTTTTCCCCGGGCTTCTGCCGCAGCTGGAACGGGAAACGGCTTGGGGTCACCTGCGCCCAGTCGACCTGCCGGACATCATAGACCTCCTTGCCGCGCACCGCCTCGAAGCCGGCCGCCGCCACTGCCGCCGGATTGCTCTGCAATTTGGGGAGCTCCTCCTTGGCGGCGAGGCCCGCCGGCACGTTCCAATAGGGGTTGAACTCGAGGTAGCGGATGGCGTCGCTGAACACCGGGGTGCGGCTATAGGGCTTGCCCACCACCACCGCCATCTTCTCCTTGATCTCGCCATCGGCGATGCGGCGGAGCTCGAAGCCGGCGATGTTGACGATGATGTACTGGCGCCCCAGGTCATCCGGCATCCAGCGCCAGCGCTCCATGGCAAAGTCGATCGATTCGATGCGGTCCTCGATCGACACGTTCATGGCGACCAGGGAAGCCGGCCCGACGACGCCATCGACGTCGAGGCCGTGCCGCGCCTGAAACCGCTTCACCGCCTCGACCAGCACCTCGTCGTAGAACTCCGGCTCGCCCGGCGCGGCTGCAGCGGCGCCGTCCGTGACGGCGAGGCGGGCACGAAGGGCGGGAATACGCGGGTCGGTCATCCCCGGTTTCAGCGTATCGCCGAGCGGCACCTTGCCCCAGCCACCGAGCACCGCCAGGGCATGATAATCATCGAGCGCCTTGCGCAACGCCTGGTATTCGGCGTTCTGCGGCTCCCAGGCGTGCAACACCGTCTCGACGTCGGCCACCTTGGAGACCCCCGCCAGGGCCGCGGCTTCGTCGATGCTGCGCGGCGCGAGGAAGAAGTTCGGATCGATCTTGTTGGGCAGGAACCGGCCGACCTTCAGGTCGGAGGCGTATTCGAGGAACGCCGCGGAGAAATAGAGCTCGATGATGGCGAGGCTGCGCTTGTCGGTCTCGCCGGCGGCGGCCATCAGGCTAGCGAGTTGCTGGCCCGGGTAATCGTCCGGGTTCAGGCCATCATCGGTGGCGTTGACAAGGCGGGAGACCATGACCGCGGCGCGGGCGCTGTTGAGCCAGAGCAGGTCGCCATTCTGCGCTTCATAATAGGTGCGCAGCACGTCGCGGCGCTGCTTGATCGGCAAGGGGAGACGCGGCTCGTTGGCCAGCAGGTCGATAATGTTGATGCGGACCACCGCCAGGTCGCGCGGCGACAGATCGACCCGGTCCTGCGCAACCGAAGGCGCAACGAAGGCCAGCGCCACCAGCAGCGCCAGAAGCAGGCTGCGGATCGGGTCAGGGCATCGGTGGCGCATAGAGGATCCCACCCTGGGTCCATAAGGCATTGACGCCGCGGCTCAGCTGCATGGGGGTCTGCTCGCCGAGGTTGCGTTCGAAGATCTCGCCGTAATTGCCGACCCCAGCCAGCACCTGCACCAGCCAATCGTCGGAAAGCCCCAAAGCCGCCACGGCTGGGGCCCCCATCGCCCTGGCTTCGTCAGCACCGGCACCGGCCATCGAGGCCGCATCGAGCTTCTGCTCCTCGGCATCGATCAGACCGAACAGGGTCCAGCGCACCAGCGCCATCCATTGCGGATCGTCGTCGCGGACCACCGGGCCGAGCGGCTCCTTGGAGATCACGTCCTTGAGGATGACGTGCTCGTCGGGCGTGGGCAGTTCTGCCCGCTCGGCGGCCAGCGCCGATCGGTCGGCGGTGTAGGCGTCGCACCTGGCATCGGCATAGGCGGCGCGCGCTTCGTCGCGCTCCTCGAAGCTCAGGAAGGAGACGGTGAGGCCGGCATTCTTGAAGTATGCCGCGGCGTTTGCCTCGGTGGTGGTGCCGCTGACCACGCAGATGCTCGCCCCATCCAGTTCGAGCGGGCTGATCGCGCCGAACAGCGCGGGGACCATGAAGCCCTGCCCGTCAAAATAGCTGGTGCCCGGAAAATCGAGGCCGAGCGTGAGGTCCCGCGTCATGGTCCAGGTGCTGTTGCGCGACAGCAGGTCGATCTTGCCGTCGGTGAGGGCCGCAAAGCGCGCTTCGGCCGAAAGCGGCACGTACTGGACCTTGCCGGCGTCGCCGAGCACGGCGGCAGCCACAGCGCGGCAGAAGTCGACATCAAAGCCCTGCCAGCTCCCTGCCCCGTCCTGCTCGGAGAAACCGCCCAACCCTTCACTGACGCCGCAGATCAGCTCGCCGCGGGCGCGGACATCATCGAGCGTACCGGCATGACCGATCGAGGTCGAGGCGAGGAACACGAGCGCTGCTGCCGCCAGCTGTCGTCGGTGCATTGGCCATCCCCCTGGCGAGATGCTGATATGCCAAGTTTTGGCTGCATAGGCAGGACAGCACAAGTCCCGTTCCGGCACCGGCGTTACGCAGGCGTTGTCGGCGGCCGGCGCAACGGATCGCGGGAGGGCAGTTCACGATACCGAGCCGCGGCAGGCGGTCGCCGCGACCATGGGTGCTGCTGCGCTGCTACACCGATCGCACATTGCAGCATCCTCGCCGCGCCGCCCGGCCGCTCCGATTGCCAGCCCCCGGACCCACGGCTATAGAGAGCCGCGTGGCCGCACCGATCCCCCAGCTCTCCGTCATCATTCCAGCTCGGAACGAGGCTCTGAACCTCCCCCTGCTGGTCGCCGAGATCGAGACTGCGCTGGCTGCGGTGACGCCCTTCGAGATCATCGTGGTGGACGACGGATCGAGCGACGACTCGGTTTCGGTGCTGGATGGCCTGCGTCGCGACCGACCCTACCTTCAGCTCGTCCGTCACGACCGCTCCGGCGGCCAGTCCGCCGCCATCCATTCGGGCGTCCGCCGGGCCCGGGCTTCCATCATCTGCATGCTGGATGGCGATGGACAGAATCCGCCGGCCGAACTGCCAAAGCTGGCCGCGCCGCTGCTGAGGGATACGACCGGGCGGCTCGGACTGGTCGCCGGCCAACGGGTCGGGCGGCAGGATACCTGGTCCAAGAAGGTGGCGTCGCGCTTTGCCAACGGCCTGCGCAGCGCGCTGCTGCAGGATGGCACGCGCGATACCGGGTGCGGGCTCAAGGCCTTCCGCCGCGACGCCTTTCTCGACCTGCCCTATTTCAATCACATGCACCGTTTCCTGCCGGCGCTGTTCAAGCGCGACGGCTGGCAGATCGAACTCGTCGACGTGAGCCACCGGCCGCGCCAGGCGGGACGTTCCAATTATTCCAACCTGCAGCGCGCGCTGGTCGGCGCGATTGACCTTTTTGGTGTCATGTGGCTGATCCGCCGCAGCAAAAAGGCGCAGCCGGTTGCTGGCGATCAAGAGGATACCTGAGACGATGGCCGAGTGGTTGATGCAGGTCTTTCACGTCGAGAACCAGATCGAGCTGTGGTGGGTGGTGTTCGGCTTTGCCGCCCAGGCGATGTTCACGGCGCGCTTCCTCGTGCAGTGGATCGCCTCGGAGCGCGAGCGCCGCTCGGTGATGCCGCGGGCGTTCTGGTATTTCTCGCTGCTCGGCGGCGTGATGCTGCTGATGTATGCGGTGTATCGGCAGGATCCGGTGTTCATCCTCGGCCAGCTGTTCGGCGTGGTGATCTACTCGCGCAACCTGTGGCTGATCTTCCAGGAACGGCGCCGTGACGCAGCCTGAGGTCGCCCGGCGCGACTGGCTCTGGCAGGTCGTCGCCCTTGCGGCCGGCGTCGTCGTGGTGCGCTGGGTGCTGCTGGGGTTCAGCGGCATCGACCTGTTCGTCGACGAGACCCAGTACTGGCTTTGGGGCCAGGATTTCGCCTGGGGCTATTATTCCAAGCCGCCGCTGATCGCCTGGCTGATCGGCGCGGTGACGACCCTCGCCGGCAGTGACGCCCCGTTCTGGGTCCGGATGCCGGCGCCGCTGCTGAACGGCGCCACGGCAGTGCTCCTCGCCGCGCTGTCGGCGCGGGTCTGGGGCCCCCGCTCGGCGATCTGGGTGGCCGCAGCCTGGCTCAGCCTTCCGGCGGTGGCGCTGGGCTCGATCCTGATTTCGACCGATACGGTGATGGCGCCGCTGTTCGCCGCAGCATTGCTGGTCCACCATCGGCTGTGCGAAACGCGCCGCGCCCGCGATGCCCTGCTGGTCGGGGGGCTGATCGGCCTGGCGCTGCTGGCGAAATATGCCGCGGTCTATTTTCTCATCGGGGCGGGGCTGGCGGCGCTGCTGTTCCCCGGGGCACGTATCGGCTGGCGCAATGCCGGCCTGATGCTGCTGGCGCTGGCCATCGTGGTTGCGCCCAACCTGCTGTGGAACCTGCAGAACGGGCTGGTGACGCTGCGGCACACGGCCGACAATATCGGATGGGTGGAGAACGGGATCGATGCCGACAGGCTCCCGGGCTTCGTCGGCCTCGTCATCTTCCTCGCCAGCCAGCTGGCGGTGATGGGCCCGGTGCTGTTCGGCGCCTTCGTCATCGCCCTCGCGAGGTTCCGCAGCTCGGGACCGCTGGCCGCCTTTGCGCTGGTGCCGCTGGCCGCCGTTTCGGTGCAGTCACTGCTCGACACCGCCTATGCCAACTGGGCGGTGGCGGCCTATTTCGCCGGCACGCCGCTGGCCATGGCGGTGCTTGCACGGTACCCGCGGCTGCGGATTGCCGGCCTCACCATCAACGTCGCGATCGCCCTCATCGTGCACCTGCTGGCGGTGTGGCCGCAGATCACGCTCTGGCAGGCCGACCCGCCGCTGGAGCGCTATGTCGGTCGCGCCGCCCTCAGCCAGGAACTCATCGCGCTGGCCAAGCAGGACGGCGACGCGCCGATCTATGTCGAGAGCCGGGATATTGCCGCCGACCTGTTCTATGTCGGACGCGACAGCGGGCTCACCTTCTATGCGCCGCGCGCCAACGGTCGCCCGATGGACTATTACCAGCAGAACCATCCCCTGCCCCCGACCATCACCGGGCCGCTGCTGGTGGTCCGCAGCCAGCCCACCTCCTGTCCCGATCTCGCCCCGCCCGTTCCGGTGGGACGGGGCGAAGGCGTCTACGAAGACAAGGGCCTGATGGCGCACCTCATAGACGGCGCCTGCTTGGCGCAACGCTAGCCGGATCAGCCGCGCGGCGGCAGGTTGGTGCGGGCGCGCGGCACGGTATCGCCGAGGCCCAGCTGATCGAGCGCGCGCTCGATCTCGGCATGGGTGTACGGCTTTTCGAAGTAGCGGGCGCCGAGCGGCAGATCCGGCGTCTCGCCGGGCCGCGGCCGCGATACGACGATGATCTCGACGGTGGGCCAGCGGCTGCGCACCACCTCGGCCAATTGAGCGCCATCGATCGTCCCAGGCACATCGTACTCGATGAAGGTCACGACGATACCCGAACGCCCCTCGAGATGCGCTACCGCCTCATCGGAGCTGAAGGCGACCAGCGCTTCGAACCCCGCCGCTTCGAACAATTGCACTGCCCCAAGCATGATCATGGGTTCGTCCTCGACGACGAGGACCAGTGGCCGGCTGCTTCCGGTTGATGTCAATTATGGAGACCCGCATTTTCTCACCCATTCGCGCGGCGTTCCGACGCCGCGCATTCGAACCGAAGAGGCACCTCTTCGACTCGGCCCATGCGAATCCTTTCGCCTAACGACGGCAAAAGCGCGACCAGCGGTGCGCGCTCCCGTTCCGGCCGCGAGCTGCGCACAAACACCTAACGAATCCTCGCCGAAATCACGCGACGATTAGATAAAGCCGCGAACAAAAGCGGGCTGAGGCCGGTTTTGCTTGAGGTTTTCGGCAGCGCAGAGGACGAGCGGGCGATCGCCGGCGCGCAAATCACCGTCCTGTCATCCGGCCGTCATCCGGAACAGATTGGGCAAAAACTGCCCAAAAAGTAATCACGCCGCCGTGAGCGTCGGGGCGAGGCACGGTTTCGCCGCAATGCGACCATGCTTCGAGCACGGATGAAATGGCCGGCAAATGGACGCAATGCCGCAGGGCACATGCCGTTTGCCCGCCACAGTGGTGAAAGCTCCCCCGAAGATGACGATCGTACGTCATGCGCCGACCGCATGGCTCGTATGAGTCCGGGTTGCTTCTCAGCTTGGAGGCCAGCGAACAGGCTTTCACGCATCGGATGGCGAACAACGGCCATCCCTCGGCAAGGATGCCAATACTAAGCGGCAGCAACGATCACTCCAGCGGTGGAGAGTGCGTGTGATGTCACTTAGCGTAACGGGGCCAGCGAGCACTTAGCTCGTCGTTCTGTACTCAGTCGCCAGTCAACAACTTGCCCTCGGGCGAGAACAATATTGCTCACACTTCTGAAAGAGGACCGTCGTGGCGAAAATCAGCGTCTTTGGGATCGGGTATGTCGGGGTCGTCTCCGCAGCGTGTCTGGCGGATGACGGACACGAGGTGGTGGCGGTGGATCTCGATCCCGCCAAGGTGAGCGCCGTCAATGCCGGTCTCTCGCCTATTGTCGAGAACGGGCTCGACGAGATCATCGCCCGGGCCGTCGCCTCGGGCCGGCTGCGCGCCACCACCGACGGCCAGCAAGCGGTGCTCGACACCGATGCCAGCTTCGTCTGCGTCGGCACGCCGAGCGACGAGACCGGCGCCGTCGGGCTCAAATACGTGAAGGGCGTCTGCACCGATATCGGCCAGGCGATCAGGCACAAGCAGAGCTTTCACTCGGTGATCATCCGCTCGACGATCGTGCCGGGCACAATGGATGAGACCTGCATTCCGGCGCTGGAACAGGCGAGCGGAATGATCGCCGGCCAGGATTTCGGCGTCGGCTACTACCCGGAGTTCCTGCGCGAGAGCACGGCGATCGCCGACTACTACGATCCGGGCCTCATCGTCTTCGGCGCCCTCGAAGAGCGCACGGCGCAGATACTCAAGGACATCAACGCCCAGATGCCGGTGCCCTCGCATGTGGTGACGCTGAAGACTGCCGAGGCGGTCAAATATGCCTCCAACTCGTGGCGCGCCGTGAAGGTGACCTTCGCCAACGAGATCGGCAACATCGCTAAGGCCTCCGGCGTCGACGGCCAGCAGGTGATGAAGCTCATCTGCGCCGACACCAAGGTGAACATCTCCCCCTATTTCATGAAGCCGGGCTTCGCCTTTGGCGGCTCGTGCCTGCCCAAGGATGTGCGCGCGCTGCAGCACCTTGCGGCGCAGAAGGGCGTTCCCTCCCCGCTCCTCGATTCCGTGCTGGTCGCCAATGCGGCGCAGATCGACCGGGCCGAGAGGATGGTCGCCAATTCCGGCGCCAAGACCGTGGGCCTCGTCGGCATCGCCTTCAAGCCGGGCACCGACGACCTGCGCGAAAGCCCGCTGGCCGAACTCGCCAGCCGGCTGATCTCCAGGGGTCTCGAGCTGCGGGTCTACGACCCATACGTATCGCAGGCGGTGGCCGGCGGGGTCAGCGCCATGGGACGCGGCAACGACGTGGTGCCCGACCTGCCGTCGCGGCTGGTGGGCAAGATCGAGGATCTGATCGCCGGGTCCGACGTGATCCTCGTCGGCAATCGCTACGAGGAGACCATCGCGCCGCTCAACTCGGTGAGCGAGTACCGCTCGCTGGTCGATCTGACCCGCATCAATGCCTCGCTCCGCTCCAACGGTACCTACGAAGGCATTTGCTGGTAAGCCCCATGAACCCCTTCGCGCACGCCATCTACATCCTCTCGGCCGCGGCCATCGCCAGCACCGTGCCGGCTTCCGCCTTCTCAGGCGGAGCCGGGGTGTTCCTCACCCTGGGGGTGATCGGGCTCTGGCGCTACAGCTGGGCGCTGGTCAACTTCGTGCGTGCGCACATCTATATCCGCATCGCCTACCCTCGGCGGCGCACCGCCGCCGAGGCGCTCTATGCCGGCAAGCGCCCGGCGCACGCCTTCTTCCTCGCCACCAGCTACAAGATCGAAGCGGCGATCACCTCGCGCGTCTATCGCTCGATCTTCATGGCGGCGCGCCGCTCGCCCGGCGGCTCGACGGTGGTCGCCTCGGTGGTCGACCTGGCCGACGAGCGGCTGATCCGCGCCGTTGCCGCCCAGGTGCTCGGTGGCACCAACACCGTCGAAGTGGTGATCGACCGCATCGACGGCACCGGCAAGCGCGATGCGCTCGCCACCTCGCTCCGCTCCATCGCCCGCCGCTACCCGAGCGCCGACGACGTGGTGCTGCTGATCGACGGCGACACGCAGATTCCCGAGGACATCGTCGAACGCGCCGCCCCGTTCTTTGCCAACGGCAAGGTCGGAGCACTGACCACGCACGAGCGCGCCGAGATCGACGACGCGCCGCTGTTCCGCGACTGGTTCAAGCTGCGCTTCACCCAGCGCCAGATGATGATGTCGGCAGTGGCGCTCGGCGGCCGCGTGCTGACCCTTACCGGTCGCATGTCGGTGTTCCGCGCCGACCTCGCCACCAACCCCGAGTTCATCGCCTCGGTGGAGCAGGACTATATCGACCACTGGCGGCTGGGGCGGGTGAAGTTCCTGACCGGCGACGACAAGTCGACCTGGTTCTGGCTGCTCAAGCACGGCTACGAGATGGCCTATCTCCCCGATGTCGCCTGCGTCTCGATGGAGACCCAGCCCAAACCCGGCTTCGTCGAAAGCGCCATCACGCTGATGCGCCGCTGGTTCGGCAACATGCTGCGGACCAATGGCCGGGCGCTGGCGCTGTCGCCGGCCAAGATCGGCCCCTTCGCCTGGTGGTCGATCCTCGATCAGCGGGTGTCGATGTGGACCACGTTGACGGCCCCCGTCGGCATCGTGCTGTTCTCGGTGTTCGTCGATCCGCTGATCGCGGTCGCCTACATCGCCTGGGTGATGGCGACGCGCTACGCCTATTGCTGGCTGCTCGCCAGCTTCGGCGGCCCGTTCCCGATCACCTACCCGTTCCTGCTCTATTTCGGCCAGCTGTTCGGCGCCGCGATCAAGACCTCGGTCATGTTCCGCCTCGACCGCCAGCGCTGGACCCGCCAGTCGGCGACCAGCGTCAGCAACAGCGGCGGCGCCGAAGGACGGGTCCGCTCCATCAGCTCCAGCTACATGCACGTGCTCGCCCTGGGCCTGCTGGTGGCCGGAGTGATCTTCGTCACGGGGCTCCTCAGCCCCTTCCCGATCCATGCCAACTGAGGGCGCACCAGCAATGACCGAAGCGCATGCAGAACTCGACAAACCAAAAGCCGGCAGAAGCGCCTCCTCGGCCCCGCTGACCGAGCCGCCCGTCCATGGCGAGCACCCGGTGATCCGGCTGCCCTTCAACGTCGTCATCAACGGCCGCTCGTTCCAGGGCCACGCGCTCAGCATCGTCGGGGCGGAGGCGACCGGGCTGATCGACCCGCAACTGCACGGCCGGGTGCAACTGGTGACGCTGGTGTTCAACTTCCCCGGCTACGCCATCAGCCTGCCGGTCGATGCCGCGATCGGCGCCGGCGCACCGGAGTCCGGTACCGTGACGCTCCGCTTCCTCGAGCCGACCGGCCCGCACCTGCCGCAGTTGCGCTATATCCTCAACGCCTTCGTCGGCGGCGACCTGATCGGCGTCGACGGGCTGATCCGCACCGGCGACAAGCCGGAAAAGCTTCGCTCCGAACAGCCCAGGGCGCAACGCTCGGCCACGCACGGCATCATGACCGGCATCCGCTGGGGCGCCTTTGCCGGTCTCGGCCTGCTGCTCGTCGGCTTCGTCGGGGTCAAGCTCTACGAGCGGCTGTTCGTGCTGCCGGTCACCGGCCTTTCCACCGTCACGCTCGACGGCATGGACATGCGGGCCATCAGCCCCGGGCAGCTCGATTTCGTCAATCCGGCAGCAGGCAAAGGCGAGATCGCCTTCGCCATCCGCACCACGTCGGGTGAAGTGCTCGCGGTGTCGATGCCATGCGACTGCGTGGTTGCGCCGGGGGCGGCCCAGAGCGGCGCCACGGTGCTGGCCGGCGACACGGTGATGACCGTGGCGCCCAAGGATGCGCCGGTGGTGATCTCCTCCAAGGTCGACGGCAACGGGCTCAGGGCACTCGCCTCGGGCGCCCATGCCGAAGTGCACCTGCCCAACGGCACCGTCACCACGGCATCGCTCGATTCCAGGCAGTTGCCGGGCCTGCTGCGCAGCGCCACCGACGGCGCCGCCATCCCGGTGACGCTGGTGCCGGCCACCGCGCTCGAACAGAGCAACGTGGGCACACCGGTGGACGTGCTGATCAAATCCGACCCGCTGGCGGCGGTGGGGCGGTTCTTCTCCTTCAACGGACCGGCGAACGAGGGCCACTAACATGAACGCCATCCATCCAGTCGTGCTCTGCGGAGGCGTCGGTACGCGGCTTTGGCCGTTGTCCCGCAGCCAGCAGCCCAAACAGTTCCAGCCCATCGACCACGAGGGCTCGATCACCTTCTTCCAGACCACCGTGCAGCGGCATCGCGGCGAGCTGTTCCACGATCCCGTGGTGTCGGTCGCCGGCGGGCACCTGGGTACGGTCCGTCGCCAGCTTCGCGATGTACAGCGCAATGCGCGGATCATCGCCGAGCCGGTGGCGCGCAATACCGGGCCGGCAGTGCTGTCGGCGGCATTGCTGATCTCCCGCACCGACCCCGATGCGGTGATGCTGATCTGCCCGTCGGACCATGTCATTGAAGGCGATCTCAATGCCCGCATCCGGGAGTCGCACAAGGCGGCGTCCGACGGGCTGATCGTCACCTTCGGCATCAAGCCGCGCTACAATGAGACCGGCTACGGCTACATCGTCGATGGCGGCGAGTACTCGAACTATCGCGGCGTGCACCGGGCCGAGAAATTCATCGAGAAACCGAATGCGCAAACCGCGCAGTCGCTGATCGAGACCGGGCTCGCCTACTGGGCCTCGGGCATTTCGCTGATGCGCGCCGATACGGTGATCGAGGAATATCGCCGGTTCGACCCGGTGACTTTCGGCGCTGTGAGCGCCTCGCTCGCCAATGCCGGCAACGAGGATGGCGCGCTGGTGCTGGAGGAAGCCAGCTTCGGTTCCGCCGAGAGCCTGCCGACCGAGCGTGCGGTGTTCGAGAAGTCGAAGACCGTCGCCCTGGCCCCCGCGGAGGTCGAATGGGACGATGTGGGCGCCTGGGCGGCGTTCCACACCATCGGCAAGAAATCCGACGACAACAACGTCGTCAGCGGCGACGTCATGATGGTCAACTCGACCGGCAGCTATGTCCGCGGTTCGGACCGGCTGGTCGCGGTGGTCGGCGTCGATAACCTGGTGGTGGTCGATACCCACGATGCCCTGCTGGTGACGACCCGCGACCAGTCGCAGGACGTCAAGAAGGTGGTCGAGCAGCTCAAGGCACAGAGCCGCCGCGAAGCCGAGGATCACTCGTTCGGCGCCACCGACTGGGGCAAGCAGGGCAAGCTCGCCTCGGGCGCCGGCTATATGCTGCGCCACCTCACGGTGAACCCCGGCGCGACGCTGCCGGTGGAAAGCGGCTCGGAGTTCCGGCGGCTGATGGTCGTCGCCTCGGGTGGCGGCATGCTGCAGATGGGCAGCCGCCGCCGCGAGATCCGCGCCGGCGCCACCTTCGAGATCGGGCCGGAACAGACCGCCGACGTGATCAATGACGGCACAGGCCCGATGCAGGTCATCGAGGTCGCCTGCCATGTGGACGGTCCCCTGACGCACCTTACCCCGCTGCTGGAACTGGCAGCGGTGGCCGACGGGAGCCGCGAACATGCGTAGGGCGTGGGTCTGCGCAGGTCTGGCCGCCGCGGCATGCTCTCTCCCTTGGGCCGCCACGGGGGCCGACTACGCGCGGACCCTCGCCTATGAAAAGACCGTCGCCGCGCTCGCGGCGATGGTCGAGGCCGGCCGGCCGGCGACCGACCTCCAGTCGGCGGCCGCGCCTCTCGGTTTCAGCTACGCCCCTGCCCCCCCGAAGCCGGCCAAGGCGGCCGTGCCGGGTGGCGTGCAGGTCAGCGTGGTGTCGATCGATCTGGTGCTGAGCCAGCTGGCACTGCAGGCCGGCGCCAACTACCACGTGGCGCTGCGCCAGGCGCAGGCAAGACCCGAAGTCCTGCTGGTCGAAGCCGGCGTCACCAGCCTCGCCCAGCTTTATGACGCAGTGGCCGCCGCCAAGCTCAGCGGAGTGCTCGACAAGACCGACCAGGGCTATGTCGCGCACCTGCCGATCGCGGTGTGGAATGGCGCGACGCTGGCGCTGCAACCGGGCGAAACCCTGCTGCTCGACCGCTCGGCCGGCGCGTTCCTCCTCACCTCGGGCAACCTCGTCGGCGACGCTGCTGCGATTGCTGGAACCGGCGCGCCGAACCCGCGCCTGACGGATTTCAACCCGTTCGTGGTGGTGGCGCTGTCCGGCAGCGCCCGGCTGGAGCGGATGCGCTTTGCCGACCTCGGCTATGGGCAGTTTCCGCCGCTTACCGGCGTCACCATCCTCGAGGGCGGCTTCTATGCCAAGCCCTCGCCGTCAGTCGTGCGCGACAGCCGCTTCGAGCATGTCGGATCGCTGGCGCTGGTCGATGCCGACGAGGCGCTGGTCGAGGGCAACGTGTTCGCAGCCGCCAGCGGTCCGGCACTGCTGCTGAGCGGCGGCAAGGATATTTCGGCCCGGGGCAACGTGGTGCTGGCGGGATCCGGTGCGCATGGCATCAAGGTCACCGGCGGCGCGAATTCGGTCGAACTCGCCGACAATATCGTCATCGCCGCCGGGCTCAACGGCATCTTCGCCGATGCCGGGGCCGCCAACCTCAGGATCGAGGGCAACCTGATCGCCGGCAGCAAACGATCCGGCATCTCCATCGCCTCGGCCGACTGCATCGAAGTTGCCGACAACCTGCTGCTGCAGAACGCGCAGTCCGGCCTCGCCGTGCGCGACAGCGCCGGACTCAGGGTCAGCGCCAACCGCCTGATCGACAACGGCAATGCCGGGATCAGCGTGACCCATCAGCCCGATTACGGGGTGATAGAGATCGCCGCCAACCAGCTCGACGGCAACCGGGTCGGCATCAAGGGCTCGACCACGGCGCGGCTGCAGTTCGCCATGAACGATTTCACCGGCCAGGCGCCGCGGCTGCTGGACGGCGAGCTGGTGCAGTTCACCGATCGCTTCTTCAACCTCAGCGCCACCGACGGCACGCCGACGATCATCGACGGCCTGCAGCTCAAGGCCGGCGCCAAGCTCACACCCACCGGCGCCCTGCGCCCCACCAGCTGTACCTTCGAGGGGGATGCCTGATGGTCTTTTCGTCCGAGACGTTTCTGTTCCTGTTCCTGCCGATCTTCCTGGCGGCTTACTACCTGACGCCGCCGAAATGGCGGAACCTGACGCTGCTGCTCGAATCCTACCTGTTCTACGGCTGGTGGCGCTTCGACTTCCTGATGCTGCTCTGCGCCAACACGCTGTGGGCCTATGTGTTCTCGATCCTCGTCGAGAAGTATCAGGGCACCCCCAAAGCCAAGCTGTTCGTCGCCATCGGCGTCACCGGGCACCTGCTGGTGCTTGGGGTGTTCAAGTACCTCAACTTCTTCATCGACAGCTTCGCCTCGCTGTGGGGCACGACGCCGGACGCGCTCGGCATCCACTGGCAATTGCTGCTGCCGATCGGCATCTCGTTCTATGTCTTCCACTCGATCAGCTACCTGGTCGACGTCTATCGCGGCGACGCCAAGGTCTCGCGCAACATCATCGATTTCGCGGCGTTCCTCGCACTGTTCCCGCAACTCGTGGCCGGCCCGATCCTGCGCTACAAGGATCTCGCGCCGCAGTTCGAACATCGTGAGCACAGCTGGGAGCTGTTCAACGCCGGCTGGCAGCGCTTCCTGATCGGCCTGTCGATGAAGGTGCTGATCGCCGACCCGGTGGCGCCGCTGGCCGACGCCATGTTCTCGGCCCCCAACCCCACCGTGGTCGAATCCTGGCTCGGGGCGCTGGCCTACTCGATGCAGCTCTATTTCGATTTCGCCGGCTACTCGGCGATGGCGATCGGGCTGGCGCTGATGATCGGCTTCCGCTTCGCCGAGAACTTCAACATGCCCTATATCAGCCGCTCGATCACCGAGTTCTGGCGGCGCTGGCATATCTCGCTCAGCACCTGGCTCAGGACCTATCTCTACATCTCGCTGGGCGGCAACCGTAAGGGCACGGTCCGCACCTACATCAACCTGTTCCTGGTGATGCTGCTGGGCGGGCTGTGGCACGGCGCGGCCTTCACCTTCATCCTGTGGGGCGTCTGGCACGGCGGCATCCTCGTCGTCGAACGGCTGACCGGCTACGACAAGACGGCGCAGAACTACTGGTGGAGCCTGCCGCTCTGCTTTGTCGCCGTGGTGCTCGGCTGGGTGATGTTCCGCGCCCCCGACGTCGGCCAGGCGTTCCAGATGTATGCCGGCATGTTCGGCTTCAACGGCATCGGCATCCGGCCCGAAGTGGCCTGGATGGTGAGCCGCGAGGCGATGACCATGCTCGCCATCGCGATCGCCATCACCATCGCCGAACCGAAGATGCGCCACCTGTGGGAGCCGCAGATCACCGTCAACGCCGACGGCACGGCGAGCGCGGCCGCGACCAGCCTGGTCAAGGCCGGAGCCCTCAGTGCGCTCGCCATCTTCTGTCTGATGCGGCTCGCCGAGCAGACCTACTCGCCCTTCCTCTACTTCCAGTTCTGAGGCCGACCATGTCCGCGAAACCTCTGACCATCGCCGCCGCTCCGGCCTTCGCCCTGCCCGTGCTGTTCCTCGGCTATGCGGTCGTTGCCAATTACGAGTTCATCACCGGGCTCGGACGCGACATCGCCGAGATGCCGAAATCGGCGACCGAGTACCTGAACGGCGAAGCGGCGATCCAGATCGACACCTACTACAAGAAGATCATGCCGCATCGGCTGCCCTCGATCGACGTCATGGGCGCGGCCCGCTACCTCGCCTTCCGCGAAGGACGTCCCGGCGTGGTGGTCGGCGAGGATGGCTGGCTGTTCTCCAAGGAAGAATTTGAGGCGACGCTGCAGCGGACGCCCGACCTCGCCGAAGCTGCCGCCGGGGTGGTGGCCGTGCGCGACCAGCTGGCTGCCAAAGGCATCGAACTGGTCGTCGTGCCGTTGCCGGCAAAGGCCGATATCTACCGCGAACACGTGAGCTACCCGGCGATCCCCACCGACCTCGAACGGCTCTACGAAGACTTCCGCACCGTTCTCGACAACTCTGGCATCAAGACGGTCGAGAGCCGGGCGCCACTGCTCGAGGCCAAGGCCAAAGGGCAGCTGTTCCTCACCACCGACACCCACTGGACGCCGCTCGGCGCCGAGGTGGTCGCCGACGCGGTGGGCACCGCATTGGGCAAAGGCGACGCTGCCTACAGCATCGCCGACACCGCTCCGGTGCAGCGTGAGGGCGATCTCTCGAAGTTCATCGTTACCGGCGGGTTGGCACCGCTCGTCGGTCTGGGTCCGGAGACTGTCGTGCCGCGCGAGGCGTCTGCGCCCCCTGCAGCCTCGGGCGTCGACATCTTCGGGCCCTCCTCCATCCCGTTCGTGCTGACCGGCACCAGCTACAGCGCCAACCCGCAATGGAGCTTCGGCGAAAGCCTCAAGGTCGCGCTCGGCGCCGACGTGCTGAACCTGGCCGAAGAGGGCAAGGGGCCGGTGGCGCCGATGCGCGCCCTGCTCGACAGCGCCACGCTGCGCGATACGCCCCCCGAAGTGGTGATCTGGGAGTTTCCGATCCGCTATCTCGGCCAGACCCAGCTGTGGAACGCAGAACCGGCAAAGGAGGCGGCGCAATGATCCGGCCGCTCCTCACCCTCGCCGCGGCGAGCCTCGCCCTGGCGGCGGGCCTCGCCGTAGCCAGCCCCGCCAACGCCGCCACCTGCATGGTGCGCGTACCGGAGTCGCTGTCGAGCGATTCCGAACGGGCGCGGCCGATGGTGCCGGGCCCGTGCAAGGCCGGCCAGGGCGGCGCCAAGCACCGCGTCGCCAAACCGGTCGATCCGCTCAAGCTGATCCGCAACCGGATGATTGCCGGCAAGAATGTCAGCTACAAGGAGCTGCTGAAGCTGGCGGATTCGGGCGATGACCTGGCGCAGCTCAATCTCGCCAAGCGCATCGAGGCCGACAACGACCCGGCAACGCTGGACGCCGCAGCGCGCTATTATCGACGCGCTGCCGAGAATGGCCGCAGCTCCGCAGTCCGGCCGCTGATCCGGCTGCTCAATGCCGATGTGTTCCTCGACCAGCCCAAGAACCTCGCTGCGTCGCGCGACCTGCTCGAAAAGCTGGCGGCAAAAGGCGACCCGGTGGCGCGCGACGGGCTGATCGCCATGTACCGCGCCGGCAAGCCGTTCGGACCAGATCCGGCCCGCGCCGATGAGCTGCTGGTCGCCGCAGCCGAGGGTGGCGACGCCAAGGCGGCACTCGACCTCGCCTTCGCCCTGCTTTCGGGCACGCCGGACCCTGCCAGGATCGAGGAAGCCAAAGGTTACCTCAAGCTCGCCGCCGCGTCCGACACGCTCAACGTCCGCACCATGGCCGAGAACCTGCTCCGCACGCTCGAACCGCAACGCACCGCCTCCACGGAGACGCCGTCATGAACAAGACCCTGCTGCTTGGCGCGGCCTTTGCCGTTGCCCTTTCGGCCAGCCCGGCGCTGGCCGCCAACTCGGCCTTCGGCTGCAAGCATCTCGAGGACAACCCGACGCTTCCCTCGGTCGAGGGCCGTGACGGCTTCTTCTATCGCATCTTCGCGGACCTGCGCATGCAGCATCCGTTCACCGAAGACACGGTGGCCCAGATGGGCAAGCTCGCCGAGGCGCTGAAGGCACGCGGCACGACCATGCTTTACGTGCCGATCCCCACCAAGAGCGTGACGCTGCCGACTTTCCTGCCCGACGAGGCCAAGCTGTTCGGTTTCGACGAAGATGTGGCGGTCGCCGTCTACGAGGACCAGGTCAAGCGGCTCAACGCCAAGGGCGTGATCACTGTCGACCTGCTGTCGGCGCTGCGCACCACCAATGGCGGTGACCCGCCGTTCTTCCGGTCCGACTTCCACTGGACCTCGCGCGGCGCTGAAACCGCGGCGCAGACGATCGGCGGCATGATCAAACAGCTGCCGGCCTATGCCGATGTGACGCCGGTCAACTACGAGACCAAGGCGACCGGCGCGGAGCTTGCCGTGTCGGGCATGCGCCGCACGCTGCAGGCCTATTGCGTGCTCAGCCTGCCGCCGGTGATCAGCACTTCGTACGAAACGGTCGAAGTCGCCAGCGCCGATGCCAGCCTCGACATCTTCGGCGACAGCGGCGGGGAGGACGGCGGCGCGGCCAATGACGAGATCGCGCTGGTCGGCACCAGCTTCTCGGATGCATCGGTGCCGAATTTCTCGGGCTTTCTCGCCCAGTATGCCAGCCTGCCGGTGGCCAATATGGCGATCACCGGCGGCAACCAGTTCGGCGCCATTACCTCCTACCTCACCTCGCGCGAGTTCCAGGCCGACCGGCCGAAATTCCTCGTGTGGGAGAACCCGATCTACAACAACCTGGCGCAGTTCGGCACCGGCTCCTTGACCGAACTGATCGCGGCGGCGCGTGACGACTGTCAGCCGGTCGGCAATACCCCGGTGATCGACAAGGCCAAGGGGCTGTACCAAGCCGACCTGACCGGCACGCCGATCGCCCCCAACCAGGTGCTGCTGGCCGATGCCGGCGACAATGGCAGCCGTGACGTGGTGCTCAACTTCGAGAGCACCGACGGGCGCACCTTCACCCGCGAAGTGCACCGCGGCGACCGCTTCCGCGGCACCGGCCGCTTCTTCATCCCGCTCGAGTCGCTCGACAGCCTGGAGTTGTCGAAGGTCTCGATCCAGTTCGACCGCCTCTCGGAAGAGAAGGCGACAATTTCCCTCTGCAACACCTAAGGAGAGCCAACATGCTGCGCTCAACCCCGAAGCTTTTCGCGCTGACTGCCCTGATGCTACTCAGCGTCACTCCGGCTGCGATGGCCCAGGATGACGGGCTCTACGATGCGCCGATCGACCCGAACTCGGCCTTCGTGCGTGTCCTCGTGCCCGGCGCCGCCGTGGCGGTGGTGAACGGCACCACGGTCGACAACATCACCGATGGCCTCTCGGCCTATGTGAATGTGCAGCCGGGCGACATCGCGGTCTCGGCCGGCGACGTGTCGGGTTCGGTCAGCACTTCGCCCGGCGCCTATTACACCTACGCCTGGAGCGTCGAAGGCGAGCCGCTGGTGCTGCAGGACGATCCCGCTTCCGATCCCAGCAAGGCGACCGTCTATTTCTACAACCTCTCCGACCTCGCCAGCGTCGACCTGTTCGTGCCGGCCGCCAAGACCAAGGCGATCGAGGCGATTGCCGGCGACACCGGCAAGTCGGTGGCGCTGAAGGCCCCGCTGACCCTCGATTTCGAGGTGCAAGCGGACGGCAAGCCGGTGGCGAGCGTCGCCGGGCTCGACCTCAAGCGACGCGGCGGCGTGTCGATCGTCTTCACCGGCTCAAACGGCAGCTACACCGCCGCCGCCGTCGAGAACGCCTTCTTCCGCGCGCAGTAACTGTCTGACTTGGTCACGCTCTTGAACCGGAAAAGCCTGCGGCTTTTCCGGAAAGCCAACCGGAGGCTCCCGATGCCCTCATTCGTCCACCGCCTCGCCACCCTGCTGCTGCTCGGCTCGGGCCTCGTCTCCGCCACGGTGGCGGCGCCGGTCGAGGTCACCTTCCTGCCGCCGGAAATCCCTGCCCAGGAGGTTTGCGTCGCCAAGAAAGCCGACCCCGAAGTGGTGGCGCGCTGGCAGGCGTGGGACAGGGCATCGGTGCCCGAAGGCGATCCCGAACTGGTGCTCCGCGACGCGCGGCGCCTGCGGGATCTCGACCCGACCGGCAACTTCGAGCTGGTCGACCAGATGCTGGCGATCGTCAGCAAGATGCCGGCGCCCAAGGTGCCGGACATCGCCATCGACCGGATCAACCTCTATCTCAAGGCCGGCAAGGTCCCGCAGCTCAGGCAGACCGGAGTGATCGACGGGCTCGAAGCCAACTCGGGCGCGCTGGCTCCCAAGGCGCTCAACCTGCTGTCGACGCTCTATCTCGACGGCCTGGTGGTGAAGAAGGACCGGGAGAAAGGCTTGGGCTACCTGACGCGCGCCGCCATGGGCGGCAATGCCGATGCCCTGCTCCGCCTTGCCTCGATGAATATCGACGGCGAACAGGTGCCGGGCTGGGAGCTCGATCCCAAGCTTGCCGTGACCATGGCGTTCGGCGCCCTGGTCGGCAAACTCGATTCCGAGATCTGTGACCGGATCGGCCGCATCGCGCGCGAGTATTCCAAGGGCCTGGTGGTCAAGCAGGACCACAACATCGCCGAGCAATGGCTGCGGCTGGCAGCCGATCTCGGCGATGCCGGAGCGGCGTGGAAAGTGGCGCAGCTGCATCTCGAGAGCGAGCTGATCGTCAAGAACAATGACAGCCTGCTGAAATACCTGAATCTCGCCTCGGACCGGGGCGTGGCGGCAGCGCAGGTCGAACTGGGCAAGCTCTACGAAGCCGGCGCTCTGGTGCCCGAGGACAAGGACAGAGCCGAGACGCTCTATGCCGAAGCCTCGGATCTTGGCAGCCGCAATGCGCTCTTCCGGCTCGCCACGCTGCTCGAAAAGGAGCAGTCGATCCCCGACAAGAAAGCCGCCTATCAGGCGCGGCTCACCGAACTGGTGGGTATGCCGCAGCCGCCGGGCTGGGCCTTCTCTAAGCTGGCCAAACTGGTCTTGAACGACAAGGGGCGTTGGGCCGGCGAGGCCGAAGCCAAGGCGCTGCTCGAAAAGGGCGTGGCGCTCGAAGATGCGGATTCCGCCCAGGAACTGGCCTTCATCCTGCTGCGCCATCGCGACGAGCCGGGCGTGTTCGAGCGGGCGACCGAACTGCTGGGCTTCGCGGTGACCAATGCCGGCAAGATCGACCCGATGACCGACCTGCGACAGGCCTATCTGTGCCGCGCTCCCAAGGGCGCCGATATGCGCCTTGCCGGGTTCTGGCAGCGCACGGAAGATGCGGCGGGCAACTCGACCGAGTTCATGGATTCCGACGATATCGGGGCGCTCGATCCCGAGGCCGACCCGATCTCGCTGGCCAAGCTTCAGACCCACGCACTCTATGGCCGGCCGAACTCGGTCGCCTACTATGTCGACTATCTGGGCCGGAACGGCGCCAGCCCGGAAATGCTCGCGTTCTGGCAGTCGCGCATCGACCCGGTGCCGGCGACCGTCGACGCGCTGGCGCGGCATCGTCTGACCATTACCCCGACGCCGGAAGTGATCGCGGAGACCATCGCGGCGCTGAAGCGCGCCCGCGACGAGGGGCTGCCGCGCGCCGCGGTCGACCTGGGCTCGGTGCTGCTGGACTATTTCCCCAGCGACGCGGAAAAGCGCACCGAGGCCATCGGCTATCTCACCGAAGCGGCGCAGCAGGGATCGGGCGAGGCCATCCTGCGGCTCCTGCCGATCTTGCAGGCCCAGGGTGTCTCGGACACCGAGCTGTTGGCGCAATACCACCGGGCGATCGAAGAGCGAGGCGACGCCGATGCGCTGATCTTCGCCGCCTCCAATACCAAGGACGAGGCGCAGCGGCACGACTACCTCTATCGCGCCGCCAGCGTGGTCGATTGCACGTTCGAAAACACCATCAAACTGGCCGGGGCGTTCGTCGCCACGGCCGACGATGCGGAAACCGAGCACTGGCTGGAGGTCAGCCTGCAGCTCGCGGGCGACGACGGCTGGCGCCACACGGCGATCGCCGACCGCTACATCGCGCTGGGCGGCAAGGACCGGACGAAAACCGCCATCGACCTGTTCGATCGCGCCGTGGCGCTGGGCGACGATACAGCCGTCAGCCGGCTGGTGAAGATCTACGCCGATCCCGACAGCGAGGACTACGCGCCGACCAAGGCGGTGGCGATGTTCAAGCGGATGATCGACGATGCACCGGTGGCCGACCTCGGCAAGATCCGCGACAAGGTGCTGAAGGCGCCGCCGGCGATCATGACCGCGGTGCTGGAGCAGGTCGACTGGTCGGCGCGCTATGCGGCGGCCGCGGCATCCGGCGATGCAGTGGCGATGCGCGAGCTGGCGCTCTACCTGCGCTCGACCGGCACGACCGTTGCCGAGGCGCGCGACGCCAGTTCGTGGCTGCAGCGGGCTGCGGCAGGTGGCGACGCCATTGCCATGGTCGAACTGGCCAAGGCCTATGCCATGGGCATCGGCATCGAGCCATCGATCCAGCAGGCGACGATGCTGCTGAAGGACGCTGCCGGCCTTGGCAATCCCGAAGCGCAGCGGCTGCTTGCGTCAATGGCGGTGGAGAACTGAGATGCGGATGGCGCTATCCCTCGTCACGGCGATGACCCTGCTGCTCGGGACAGGCGCCCCGCGCGCCGAGGACAAGCCATTTGCCTGTCCGGCGGCCCCTGCCCCGGTGGTCGCGCTCAATTTCGGCAGCCGCTACACCGATGACAGCAAGACCCGCTCGGACATCGACGAGGTGTCCAACGCCGAGGTCGACCGCGCCCTGCAGCCGGTGGAGAAGTTCATCGGCGAGCTGATGAAGATGGCCAACACCGCGCTGATGGACGGCGACGCCGCTCGCGGCGCCTGCGTGCTCGACTGGCTCGACCAATGGGCGGCCGCAGGGGCGCTGACCGAACTCGAAACGCTGAACGTCAAACTCGCGATCCCGGCGCGCTATGCCGGCCTCGCCATCGCCTTGCTGCAGGCAGAGACCGCCGGGCCGCTCGATCCGACCAAACGCGAACGCGTCGTCGCCTGGCTCACCGACGCAGCGAATGCGATGGAGCAGTTCTTCGAGACCGAGGCACCGAAGAACGCCAAGCGAGCGAACCTGCGCGCCTGGGCCGGGCTGGCGGCGGCGGCGATCGGACGGCTGAACGGCGAAGCGGCGATGCTCGATTGGGCCAAAGGCAGTTTCGAGCTGGTCACCTGCCAGGCCTCGCCGGATGGCAGCCTGCCGCTCGAGATGAACCGGGCCGACAAGGCACTGAACTACCAGTTGCATGCCACGGCGCCACTGATCGTCACTGCCGACCTGCTGAAGGCTACCGGGTATGACGGCTACGCGGCCTGCGACGGCAAGCTCGCCAGCATCGCCGCGTTCAGCCTGCGGGCGATCAAGGACCCATCGATCGTCGAGAAGATCAACGGCAAGGAACAGACGTTCCAGACCGGCAAGCAGGCACTCGAGCCGTTCATGCTGGCCTGGGTCGAGCCGTTGCTGCGCCACGCCCCCGACCCGGCGACCAATGCGTTCGTCGAGTCGTTGCGTCCGCTGGCGCATGCCAAACTCGGCGGCAACCTGACACGGCTGGGCGATTGGGTTGCCAAGCTCCCGGCATCAACTAGTTAACCCTTCTGTCCGAATGACGGCGCCGCCTGCCCCAAATCGGGCGGGCGGTGCTTTTCATCGTGGGTTCAGGTGAGTACCGTTACAGCGCGGTAGAAAACTGCGCTTAAGCTCTGTTGCTTGGCCCACAGCGCGCTTTCCGAATGAAAGCGAAATTGTACTTTGTCCAAGAAGCGTTCCTTAAAGGGTTCTGCAGTAGGCCCGCGCCCGAACAGTCGGGGGCTTGTCCGACTTCGCCGTTCTCTTGCGGAAAGTGTGGCCGTGGTCCCTGCAACTGGTGTCGATGCACCCGCCGATCTGGGTGCGCGTTTTTCATCCGTCCTCGCCAAGCTCGACGGCCGCCAGGTCAGCGCTGACGCGCTGTTCGAGACGCTGAAGCTCGAGGCCCTGGATTGGGGCATCGACAACAATGTCGAGACGGCCCTCGTCACGCTTGCGGAAAAGCCGGTGACCGCGGGCGACGACCGCTAGAGCGCGCCTAGCGCCCTTCGCCTCGACGGTCTAGCACGACATGGCGGTCGCCGATGCCGACCGCCCACGCGGCGTCTCGCGACAGTACTTCAGCGCGCCGCCGACTTCTCTCCCGCATTAATCATAGTCCAAACAGTTGATCGCGCGGACGCTTGCACCCGGCCAGTCTTAGTGTTTCGTTAACCCACCCGTTTTGCGGCGGATCGCATAGTGGGGCGCACCTCGCGTCCCGCGTTTGGATTTGGAGTTGTTCATGCGTAACCGCGATCTTCTACGGTGCGCCGGCGCCCTGGCGTTCGGCATGCTGGCGGCTGTCTCGTACTCTTCTTCGGCCTCGGCCTTTTCCGGCCTGTCGGACAAGCAGAAAATCCATATCGAGGTGAATATCCACTGCAACATCCTGCTGTGGACCGATCTCAAGGCCTTCGAGGCCGATCCGGCATGTGGGGGCACGGTGGTCGAGACCCGCTCGATCCTGCCGACCGGCAGTGGCGGCGCCAAGCGCTACGAGCCACCGCCGCAGGAGTGCGAGTATCCCACCCAGCGCATCGTCAGCGAATGTCCGCAGCCGACCTGAGGCTCAGCTTCCGGCGGCGGTGACGTAACAACCGCCGCCGTCGGCCTTGATAGCTGCGCAGATGGCGTTGGCCCGCTCCAGTGACGGCGTGGGCAACTGCACGCGGTAGATATTTCCCGCGGTCTCCACTTCCGGCTTTGCCTCGCCGAACAGCGTGCTCCAGCGCCCCTCGACATAGGCCCGCGAGCGCTCGGCCTCGGCTGCGTCCGACTGGCTCGACAGGTGCACGATGGCCGCGCCGCTGCTGCGCGCTGGCTCCGGCGCCGCGACGAGGGCGACGTTGATGGTCAACGGCTCTCCCCTGGTAATACCGAGATCGGAAAGTTCCGCCGTACTGAACACATACATGTCGTCCGGCGGGGTGCGCAGCATGTGCGAGATCACCTGCTGGTGGACGCCGAACTCCTGCATCGCATCGAGCACGTCGCCGAGCGTCGTCTGGGCCAGCACCAGATCGGCGACCTCGGCCGAGATCTGGTGCACGCCGAGTTCACCCTCGGCCTGCCGGTCGATGCCGGCAAAGAAGATGTAGGCACAGGCCGAATAGCAGCCCATGTCGCGCGGCACGAAAGTGGTGAGGCCGCGCTTGTGGATCTCGTTGGCCATCTTCAGCGCCGAGTCGACCGAACCGCCGGGACTGTTGAGCGCCACTACCCGCGCGTCCGGCCGCGCGGCCAGCGCGCGGTCGAACTCGGTGGAGGTCTGGTCGGTGATATCGGCGTTGAGCAGGATCACCTCGGGCTGGTCCTCGGGCAGCACAAATGCCCCGCGCGGCGGCGCCCCGCCGGTGCCCTCGGCCTTTTTCAGTTCGGCGGGCGGCGGCAGGTTGCCCAGCGGAGTAAAGTGCGAGGCGATATAGACCGAGGCGATCGCCCCCTCGCTCTTATAGGTGTCGCCCCAGGCGAGCGAGTAACCGACGGCCTCGCCGGCCGCACTGACGAACATGGTGTAGAAGGAATAATCGCCGATCTGGCCGGCAACGACGAAGCGCCCTGCCCCAAAACTGCGATAGGTGACGGTACGCTCCGGATCCGGGCTGGTCATCACGTCGAACAGCGCTTCGAACGACTGGTCGGCAAGCGAGACGTGCATGGTCTCGAGCGAGAACTCGCCGTCCTCACTGACATAGGAGGTGCCCGCGTCGGTGGGGTTGCGAATGGACAGCAGCCGCAGCGGGATCATCATGGCGACGTGCGCCGGCGTGTCGCTGACCAGCTCGATGCCGAGCTTGCTGTCGACCTGCCGGGCAAGATCGCGCAGCGAGCGCCGCTCGAAATCGGTCAGCACGCCCGTCGCGGCGCGGCCCTGGCTCTTCTGGAATGCGGCGATGGCGTCGAAGGTGCCGCGGCCGAACTGGCCGTCCACCAGGTACTGATAATGCCCCAGGAGGATCAGATCGGTCTGGGTCGCGGAGCGCTCGTCGTCGCTCAGCCGGTCGAACCAGACCTTCGAATCATCGAATGACGCATGCGCGGCTACGGTCGGCACCCAAAGGAGCAGCAGCCACAGCAAAAGCCGGAACGTATTGCGCATAGATACTAGCCAATCAACCCGACCGGCATTGTCGCATCGATCGGAAGGCGGCGCCAGCCGATGGCGCGGTGTTCACAGAAAGTCGCACACGCGGCTTGCCGATACGGAAACGGAAACCCCCGCTTTTCGCGGGGGTCACACTATGTGGGTGCGCGGCGAAGCGCCTGGCGAACGGACGGGCTAGATCGAGTAGCCGGTGTCCCACTCGAAGATGCGCGCATAGAGATCTTCGGCCATCTGGACCGGCTCCTGCAGGCCGCCGTGCAATACCACGTCGGGTTGCTCGGGCGCCTCGTAGGGGCTCGAAATGCCGGTAAAGTTCTTGATCTCGCCGCGCCGGGCCTTGGCGTAGAGCCCCTTGGGGTCGCGCGCCTCGCACACCTCGAGCGGCGTGTTGACGAACACCTCGGTGAACTTCACGTCGCCAGCCACCTCGCGCGCCAGGCGGCGCTCGTTGCGGAACGGCGAAATGAAAGAGACGATGACGATCAGCCCCGCATCGGCCATCAGCCGCGCCACCTCGGCAACACGCCGGATGTTCTCGACCCGCGCCTCGTCGGTGAAGCCGAGGTCCTTGTTCAGCCCGTGGCGGACATTGTCGCCGTCGAGGATATAGGCGTGGCGGCCCTCGGAGGTCAGCCGCTTCTCGATCAGGTTGGCAACGGTCGACTTGCCGGAGCCGGAGAGGCCGGTGAACCAGACGATCTGCGGCGTCTGTCCCTTCATTTCGGCGCGCACCTGGCGGTTCACGTCGAACGACTGGTAGCTGAGGTTCTTGGCGCGCTGGAGGCCGTACTCGATCACCCCGGCGCCCAACGTGGCGTTGCTGATGCGATCGATCAGGATGAAGCTGCCCGACAGCGGGTTGTCGCCATAGCTGTCGAAGGCGATCGGCTTGTCGGTGGCGATGGTGACGGTGCCGACCTCGTTCAATTCCAGAGTCTTTGCAGCCGTTTGCTCGAGCGTGTTGACGTTGGTTCTGAACTTCAGCGCGGTAATCGAGGCCGGTACCTGCTGGGCCCCGAGCTTGAGCAGGTAGGAGCGGCCGGGGATGGCCTGCTCGTCACTCATCCAGACCAGGCGTGCCTGGAATTGGTTGGAATAGTCAGGCGTCGCACCCGGATGGACCAGCACGTCGCCGCGCGAGATATCGACCTCGCGATCGAGCACCAGCGTCACTGCCTCGCCGGCAATGGCGCTCGGCTGGTCGCCGTCCATGGTGACGATGCGGGCGACCCTTGCCGGCTTGCGGGAGGCGGCGACGAGGATGTCGTCGCCGACCTTGACCTCGCCCGAAGCGAGCGTGCCGGAGAAGCCGCGGAAATCGAGGTTTGGGCGGTTCACCCACTGCACCGGGAAGCGTAGCGACTGCTCGACGCGGTCGGTCGCGACCTCGATGCCCTCGAGATAGGGCACCAGTTGCGGGCCATGGTACCAGGGAGTCTGGGCGCTGGGGGTGAGGATGTTGTCGCCCTTCAGCGCTGAAAGCGGGATGGCCGCAAGCGTCTCGAAGCCGAGATCCCTGGCGAAGGCGCGGTACTCCGCTTCGATGGCGTTGAACACGTCGGCGTCGTAGCCGACAAGGTCGATCTTGTTGACGGCCAGCACCACGTGCTTCACGCCGATCAGGCTGAGGATGAAGCTGTGGCGGCGGGTCTGGGTCAGCACGCCCTTGCGGGCGTCGATCAGCACGATGCCGAGATCGGCGTTCGAGGCGCCGGTCGCCATGTTGCGGGTGTACTGCTCATGGCCCGGGGTATCGGCGACGATGAACTTGCGCTTGTCGGTCGAGAAGAACCGGTAGGCGACGTCGATGGTGATACCCTGCTCGCGCTCGGCGGTGAGACCGTCGACCAGCAGAGAGAAATCGATCCCCTCGTCGCCGGTGGTGCGGTTGCGGCTCTCCTTGCGAAGGCTGGCGAGTTGATCGTCGAGGATCAACTGGCTGTCGTAGAGCAGCCGGCCGATCAGCGTCGACTTGCCGTCATCGACGGAGCCGCAGGTGAGAAAGCGCAGCAGGCCCTTGTCGGTCTGTTCGGCGAGCCAGAGCTCGAGCGCAGTTTCGGCGGACGAGGCGGTCATGGGTACGCTCACCATCAGAAGTACCCTTCCTGCTTCTTCTTCTCCATCGAGCCGACACTGTCGGAATCGATGAGGCGCCCTTCGCGCTCCGAGGTACGGGAGGCCTGCATTTCCATGATGATCGATGGCAGATCGGCAGCGTCGGAGCGGATGCCGCCGCTCAGCGGATAGCAGCCGAGCGTGCGGAAGCGGATCATCTCCTCGCGCGCCGTTTCGCCGGGGTTGAAGCGGAAGCGGTCGTCGTCGACCATGATGAGGGTGCCGGAGCGCTCGACCACCGGGCGGCGGCGAGCGAAGTAGAGGTCGGGGATCTCGATGCCCTCGGCGTAGATGTAGGTCCACACATCGAGTTCGGTCCAGTTGGAGATCGGGAACACCCGCATGCTCTCGCCGGGCGCCAGCCGCGTATTGAAGATGCGCCACAGCTCGGGCCGCTGGTTCTTCGGGTCCCAGGCATGCTGGGCGTTGCGATGCGAGAAGATGCGCTCCTTGGCGCGCGACTTCTCCTCGTCGCGGCGAGCCCCGCCGATGGCCGCATCGTACTGGCCGGCATTGAGGGCCTGGCGCAGCGCCTGGGTCTTCATGATGTCGGTGTGCACGGCCGAGCCGTGATCGAACGGGTTGATGCCGGCTGCCAGCCCATCGGGATTGGTGTGCACGATCAGGTCGAGATCGTGCTGGCGCGCCATGCGGTCACGGAACTCGATCATCTCGCGGAACTTCCACCTGGTATCGATGTGGAGGATCGGAAACGGGATGCGGCTGGGAAAGAACGCCTTGCGGGCCAGATGCAGCAGAACGGACGAATCCTTGCCGATCGAGTACATCATCACCGGCCGCTCGAAGCTCGCCGCGACTTCGCGGAAGATTTCGATACTCTCGGACTCGAGGGACTTGAGGTGGCTGAGGCCACGCGGGCCGACGGAACTCATTGGCGCTGGGAACCATGTTGCAACGGCAGTGAAATACGCGCTCAGCAAAGGGGCGGCAAGCGCTACTAGACTACCAAAAAAGTCAACTATTCCGCCAGTTTGCGTGTATCTGGCGTTGTAAAGGTGGAGCTTGTCGCATGATCGTCACGACAAGAACGGCGGCGCCCGGGACACCGAGCAAAGGAAAATCTATTCCATGACCGCAACTGCGCTCGTCTGGCTCAGGAACGACCTGCGGGTCACCGACAACCCGGCTTTGCACGCGGCACTCAGGCACGGCAGGGCGCGCGCCATCCATATCGAGGAGAGCGTCAGCCGGCTGCGACCGCGCGGCGAGGCCAGCCGCTGGTGGCTGCACCACAGCCTCAACCGGCTGGCCGACGAGCTGGCGCAACTGGGTGTAGCGCTCGAAACCGTGGCAGGCGAAACCGAGGTGGAACTGTTCAAGGCGATCGGCCAGCACGGGGCCGGCGCGGTCTACTGGAACCGGCGCTACGGACCGGTCGAACGGGAGATCGATGCCGGGATCAAAGCCCGCCTGAAACGCGAAGGCATCGAAACCGAGAGCTTTGCCGCCAACGTGCTGGTCGAGCCGTTCCAGATGGCGACGGGCGCCGGCAAGCCCTACTCCGTCTACACCCCGTTCTGGAACACCCTCAGAAAGCGCGACATCGAACGCCCCTTGCCAAGGCCGCGGCACGGCGAAGCGATCCGGCCGGGGCCAGTCGACACCGGCTATCGAGAGCCGGACTGGGGGCGCAAGATCGGCGGGCATTGGGAAATCGGCGAGGCGGCCGCGCACGAACGGCTGGAGCGGTTCCTCGAGCAACTGGTGACGGACTATCCCGAAGGCCGCGACATTCCGGCGAAAGCGGCGACCTCCGGGCTGTCGCCGCATCTGGCTTTGGGCGAGATCAGCCCGAGGCAGGTCTGGCATGCAGCGCTGGCCGTGGCACAGCACGAGCCGGCCAAGGCCTCGGCGATCGACAAGTTCCTTTCGGAACTGGGCTGGCGGGATTTCAACTACAACCAGCTCTACCACCGCGAGGACATCGCCAGCGTGCCGATGGTGGAAAAGTACGCCCACCTGAAGTGGCGGCATGCCGACGCCGCGCTGAAAGCCTGGCAACGCGGGCAGACGGGGATCCCGATCATCGATGCCGGCATGCGCGAGCTGTGGGAAACCGGGGTGATGCACAACCGGGTGCGCATGCTCACCGCGTCGCTTCTCGCCAAGAACCTGCTGATCGACTGGCGGAAGGGCGAGCAGTGGTTCTGGGACACGCTGGTCGACGCCGACCCGGCGAACAATCCCGGCAACTGGCAATGGGTCGCGGGCAGCGGGCTCGATGCGTCTCCCTATTTCCGCATCTTCAATCCGGTGACGCAGGGCGAGCGGTTCGATCCGGGCGGTGACTATGTGCGGCGCTGGGTACCGGAAGTGGCGGCGTTGCCGGACAAGCTGGTGCACCAGCCATGGGAAGCCGGCGGCGTGGCAAACTATCCAGAGCCGATCGTCGACCTGAAGCTCTCGCGCGAGCGGGCGCTCGAGGCCTTCAAGGCGTTGTAAGGCCCAATCGCCAGCGCATTTGTCTGACTGACCAAGGGGCGCCGCCACCGGCTGGCAAGGTCCGAAATTTCGTCAACTCCCGGCGAAGCGCGAAATCCTGCCCTTTCTATCGCGAGCCGGAAAATCGCATGCCATTCCGCAGCTTAAGCCTTGGCAGTGGGCAGGCTGCCGCCTAGGTTCAGCCAACCTCCACAGCCCACCCTCCGGCCCCATGACCAACCACCGCGACGTTATTTCCGCCATCGGCAACACGCCCCTCATCCGGCTCAACCGTGTCTCGGACGCGACGGGCTGCGAAATCTGGGGCAAGGCGGAGTTCCTCAATCCCGGACAGTCGGTGAAGGATCGCGCAGCGCTGTTCATCATTCGCGATGCGGAAAAGCGGGGGCTGCTGCGGCCGGGTGGAACCATCGTCGAAGGCACCGCCGGCAATACCGGCATCGGGCTTTCCATGGTGGCCAATGCGCTGGGCTACAAATCGGTGATCGTGATCCCCGAAACGCAGAGCCAGGAAAAGAAGGACGCGCTGACCCTGCTCGGCGCCGAACTGATCCAGGTGCCGGCCAAACCCTACAAGAACCCCAATAATTACGTGAAGCTGAGCGGCCGGCTGGCCGAGAAGCTGGCGCGGGAACTGCCGGGTGGCGCGATCTGGGCCAACCAGTTCGACAATGTGGCGAACCGCCAGGCGCATATCGAGACCACCGGCCCGGAGATCTGGGAGCAGACCCAGGGTAAGATCGACGGGTTCGTCTCAGCGGTCGGCTCAGGCGGCACGCTGGGCGGCATTTCGATGGCGCTGAAGGCGAAGAACCCCGATGTCCAGATCGGTCTCGCCGACCCCGAGGGCGCGGCGCTCTACAGCTACTACACCACCGGCGAGCTGAAGAGCTCGGGCAACTCGATCACCGAGGGCATCGGACAGGGACGCATCACCGCCAACCTGAAGGACATCGTTGTCGACCGAGCCTACCAGATCCCCGATAGCGAGGCCCTGCCCTATGTGTTCGACCTGCTCGAACACGAGGGCCTCTGCCTCGGCGGTTCGTCGGGCATCAATATCGCCGGTGCCGTCCGGCTGGCGCGGGACCTGGGGCCTGGCAAGACCATCGTCACCATCCTCGCCGACTACGGCAACCGCTACCAGAGCAAGCTGTTCAACCCGGAGTTCCTGCGCTCCAAGAACCTGCCGGTGCCGCATTGGCTTGAGGCCCGCACGCCCATAGACTGGCAATCAGTCGTTGAGGCGGAGCCTGTTGCGTGACTGAATTCATCTTCCGAGAGGACAGCTATGTCCGCTCGCTGCCGACGCTGGTGACGGCGATCACGCCCGAGGGCGGGATCGTGCTGGACCGGACGATCTTTTATGCCACCTCGGGCGGCCAGCCCGGGGATACCGGGCGGCTGGAGCGTGCCGATGGCAGCTTCGTCAGCCTCGCGGGTACCATCCATCCCGACGGCGACAAGACGGTGATCGTGCACCTGCCCGCAGAGGGCCAGCCCGCCCTGGCGGTGGGTGAAGAAGTGATCGCCCACCTCGACTGGGAGCGGCGGCACAAGCTGATGCGGATGCACACGGCGCTGCACCTCGTCACGGTGGTGCTGCCCTACCCGATCACCGGCGCCTCGGTCGGCGAAGACAAGGGGCGGGTGGATTTCAACCTGCCCGATGTGCCCGACGCCGCCGAAATCGAGCGCAAGCTCAACGACCTGGTCGAGGCGGCGCTGCCGGTTTCCGCCGAGTGGATCACCGACGCCGAACTCGCGGCCAATCCCGGGCTGATCAAGTCGATGAACGTCAAGCCGCCGATGGGCCAGGGACGCGTGCGGCTGGTGCGGATCGGCGACGTCGACCTGCAGCCCTGCGGCGGCACGCATGTGAACAACACCCGCGAGATCGGCCCCCTGCGACTCGGCAAGATCGAGAAGAAGGGCGCGATCAACCGCCGGGTGTCGGTGGTTTTCGGGTAGACTGGGAGCTGCGGCTGACGGCAGAGCAGTCGCCGCGTGCGGATGGCTAGCGCTGCAGCGCGAGACGGACAACGTCACTGACGACTGTCACCGCGAGCAAGGCTACAGCGGCAATAAGAATCGCCGCAAAGCTCTTTTTGACGATGCCGACCGTCGGGTCGCGAAGTGCCTTCCACGATGCGCGGGCCATGCCGCCCAAAGACCAGACTGCCCCGCAACCGAACAGGGCGACCAGCGTCCAGAAGATCACCGGGTTCCTGTTGCTGTTTGACTCGATGACGGCGTTGAAACCGAGCAGAGCGGCGACCATCACCAGGTAGAAGGCAACGCCGTTCACGAGGAACGACCAGAGCAGGGACATTTGCCCTCGCCAGTGTTCGACCAAATACCTTGTGATGATCGTCATCGCCGCCCGGTTCCCGGCCACTGTCAGCCTTCTATTTCCTGCCATGGAGGAACCTGCTTGCTCAAGGGGGACCGTAGGCCGTTGTCCCCACGGTGACAGGCATTGCCGTCGTCCACCCCCCGCCTACAGCGATTGGCGAGGGGAGCAGAGGCTACTCGATCGGTGGAGCCCAGATCAGGCCGCCATTGATCCAGAGCGCATTCTGGCCGCGGACCACGGCGGCGCCGGTCGCGGGGCCGAAGTTTCGCTCGAAGATTTCGCCGTAATTGCCGACGGCCTTGATGACATTGGCGATGAACATCGGGCTCAGGCCGATGCTGGGTCCGAACGTTCCCTCGAGCCCGAGCAGGCGGCGGATGCGGTGGGTCTTGGCGGCGGCGAGCGAGGTGATGTTGAGCGAGGTGACACCGGCCTCCTCGGCATCGATCAGGGCGTAGAGGGTCCACTCGACGATATCGAACCACTGGTCATCGCCTGAACGGACCACGGGGCCGAAGGCACCCTTGGAGATGCGCTCGGGCAGGATCCGATGCGTCGCCGGCTCGGGCAGGCTACGGCGCATGGCGTTGAGGAAGCTGGCCGAAGCGGAAACGGCATTGCACAGGCCCTGGCGGTAAGCCACCGTCAGGTCTTCGCGATCCTCGTACAGCACCTCGGTGTAGGTCGCCTGCGTGCCGAAGAAAAACTCCCTGAGGTTGGCAAGTTCCTCGGGCGCGTCGACGACGCAGATCCTGACATCATCGAGCTCGTAAGCCGACACGAAGCCCAGGGACTGCGGCACCATGATCGCCTGCCCATCGTAGAACGAAGTCGCGACATAGCTGGCGCCGTAGCCGGTGTCGCGGCGCATGGTCCAGGGGGCGTTGCGGGCAATGAGATCGATGCTGCCGGTCTGCAACTGGGCGAAGCGGCTGTCGCCCGACAGCGGCACGAACTCCATCTTGCTGGCATCATCGAACACCGCGACGGCCACGGCACGGCAGAAATCGACATCGAAGCCGGTCCAGCGGCCATCGGTGCCGGGCTGGGCAAAGCCGGGCAACGGGTCGGCGGTGGCGCAGATCAGATGGCCGCGCTCACGGATCGCCTGCAGCGTCGGGCCGGCGGGCGCCAGCGTCGGCTGCTGCGCCCAGGCAAGCGACGGCGCCAGCACTATGATGCAAAGGATGACGCGGACGAGTCCACGCCATACGGCCCGAACCGTCATGGTCTAAACGCTGCTCCAACTCGCCCTCGGCCGCAATATCCCGATGCGGGGTGGCCGGGTCAAGGCGGCATCATGGCCGCCAGGAAGAACGAGGATGGGTATCGGCAGCGTTCTGGCCGCCCACTCGACCGCCCTGGGTGGTCTTCCTCCCCCGCCACGCGGGGGAGGATCAGCAGGGCTCAGTGCAGGATCTGGCTGAGGAAGAGCTTGGTGCGCTCGTGCTGCGGGTTGGAGAAGAACGCCTCGGGCTCGTTCTGCTCGATGATCTGCCCCTGATCCATGAAGATCACGCGGTTGGCGACCTGCCGGGCGAAACCCATTTCGTGGGTGACGCAGAGCATGGTCATGCCGTCTTCGGCGAGGCTGATCATCACCTCGAGCACTTCCTTGACCATTTCCGGGTCGAGCGCCGAGGTCGGCTCGTCGAACAGCATGATCTTGGGGTTCATGCAGAGCGAACGGGCGATGGCGACGCGCTGCTGCTGGCCGCCGGACAGCTGGCCGGGGAACTTCGCAGCCTGCTCGGGGATGCGCACCCGCTCGAGGTACATCATCGCCGTCTCTTCGGCCTGCGCCTTGGGCACGCCGCGCACCCAGATCGGGGCCAGCGTCAGGTTCTGCAGGATCGTCAGATGCGGGAACAGATTGAAGTGCTGGAACACCATGCCGACTTCGCGGCGCACTTCGTCGACCCGCTTGAGGTCGGAGGTCAGTTCGACGCCGTTGACGATGACCTGGCCCTTCTGGTGCTCCTCGAGGCGGTTGATGCAGCGGATCAGTGTCGACTTGCCGGACCCCGACGGCCCGGCAATGACGATGCGCTCGCCCTTCATCACCTTGAGGTTGATGTCGCGCAGCACGTGGAAATCACCGAACCACTTGTTCATGCCGATGATCTCGACCGCCACTTCGGTCTTGCTCACCTGCATATTGTGACGATCGATATTGCGATCGACGACGACTGGAGACACGTCTGACATCAGCTACCTCTTGTGGCCGGTGTTGAGCCGGCGCTCCCAGTATCGGGAGTATCGGGAGATTGAGAAACAGAACACCCAGAATACGGCCGCGGCAAAGATATAGCCGGTGACTGCCTGGGTTGGCGATGCCCATTCGATGGCGTCGTTCTTGGTCTTCACCGCTTCGAGCAGGTCCTTCATGCCCACGATATAGACCAGGGACGTGTCCTTCAGCAGCGAGATGAAATTGCCGACGATGCCGGGGATCACGTGCTTGAGGGCCTGCGGCAGGATGATGAAGCCCATGCGCTGCCAGTACCCCAGCCCGAGCGCCGCTGCCGCCTCATACTGGCCGCGGCCGATCGCCTGCATGCCGCCGCGCACCACTTCGGCCATGTAGGCCGAGGCGAACAGCGTAACGCCGACCAGCGCCCGCACCAGTTTGTCGACCGTCATGCCCTGCGGCATGAACAGCGGCAGCATGATCGAGGCCATGAACAGGATGGTGATCAGCGGCACGGCCCGGATCAGCTCGATGAAGCAGATGCACAGGGTCTTGATGATCGGCAGCTTCGACTGGCGGCCCAGCGCCAGCAGAATGCCGAGCGGCAGCGACAGGCAGATGCCGACCACCGAGATGATCAGCGTCACCAGCAGGCCGCCCCACTGCTCGGTGGGGACATAGCGCAGTCCGAACATGCCGCCTGAAAGCAGGATCACCGAGACGATCGGGAACACCACGAAGAACAGGACGGCGTTGACGACCTTGAATGGCGCCGACGGCCAGAGCAGCGGCACGCCGATCAGTGCGAGCATGGCGAACACGATGTTCGGCCGCCAGTACTCGGCCATCGGATAGAAGCCGTAGATGAAGAACTCGATCTCACTGGAGATATAGGCCCAGCAGGCCCCGACATTCTCGACGCGGCACTGCTCGACCGTGCCGCCCGGCGGGACGGCACGACCGATCAGGAAGCCATAGAGCGCGGGGACGATCCACAACAGGAACAGCACCGCGATGATGGTGAGGATGGTGTCCGAGACGCTGGCAAACAGGTTCTTGCGCAGCCAGGCGACCACGCCGCTCTGGTTGCGCGGCGCCGGCTGTGCCGTGGCGATGTCGGAGCGGACGAAGGCGATATCGGTCATTTGCCGCTCCTACCGTTCAACCAGCGCCACACGGGCGTTGTACCAGTTCATGATCGCCGAGGTGCCCAGCGACAGGATGAGATAGACCAGCATGGTGAGCGCGATCACCTCGATGGCGCGGCCGGTCTGGTTGAGGGTGGTGCCGGTGAACACGTTGACCAGCTCGGGATAGCCGATGGCGGCGCCGAGCGACGAGTTCTTGGTGAGGTTCAGGTACTGGCTGGTCAGCGGCGGGATGATCACCCGCATGGCCTGCGGCACGATCACCAGCCGCAGCCGGTCACCGTCCTGCAAGCCCAGCGCCTGGGCGGCTTCGGTCTGGCCATGGTTGACCGACTGGATGCCGCCGCGCACCAGCTCGGCGATGAACGCCGCGGTATAGATGGTGAGGCCGAACACCAGCGCGACGAATTCCGGCGGCAGTTCCAAACCACCCTTGAAGTTGAAGCGGTTGAGCACCGGCGGATCGAAGGTGACGGCAGCGCCGCTGACGATCCAGACGATGGCGACAACCACGATGGTCATGGCGAGGCCGCCAAGGAACACCGGGAAGCGCTTGCCGGTCTTTTCGAGGCGCGTTTTGGCCCATTGCCGCAGCACCAGCCACAGCACCAGCGCCACGGCGAGCCCGACCCAGACCCAGCCGAACTGCTCGTCGGGGATCGGCTTGGGGACGAACAGGCCGCGCTGGTTGATGAAGGTATCGAGCGGCAGCGCCAGCGAGTCCCGCACCGCCGGCATGGTCTTGAGCACCGCGAAGTACCAGAAGAACAACTGCAGCAGCAGCGGGATATTGCGGATGGTCTCGACGTAGATGGTGGCGAGCCGCGACACCAGATAGTTCGAACTCAGCCGTCCGATGCCGATGGTGAAGCCGAGGATCGTGGCAAAGAAGATGCCGATCACCGCGACGAGAATGGTGTTGGTGAGGCCGACGAGAAAGGCCTGCCAGTAGAGCGAAGTGCGATCGAACGGAAACAGCGTGAAGCTGATGTTGAAGCCGGCCGTCTTCCACAGGAAGTCGAAGCCGGAGGTCTTGTTCTGCGCCTTGAGGTTGATCGCCGTGTTGTTGACGATCCAGACCAGGAACGCCACCACCAGAACCGCAACGACGATCTGGTAGATGACGCCCCGTACGACGGGATCGTTGAACGAGAAACTCCGCGGCGGTGGTTGCGCCGTGTCGATGGATGCCATGAGCTATGCATCTCCCTGCCCAGGAGAAGAAAAGGCACCGGCGCAGGCGACCCGCCAGCCGCGCACCGGAAACGGTCAGCCCGGCGCTGGGGATCCAGCGCCGGGCTGCAGAAGGCTTAGCGGATCGGCGGCGAGTACTGGATGCCGCCGTCTTTCCACAGCGCGTTCAAGCCGCGGGCGAGGCCGATCGGCGTGTTCGGACCGACATGCTTGTCGTAGACTTCGCCGTAGTTACCGACCAGCTTGATGATCTGGTAGGCCCAATCCTTGGTCAGGCCGATCGGGGTGCCGAAGTCGCCTTCGACGCCGAGCAGGCGCTTGATCGCCGGATTGTCGGAGGCCAGCATCTCGTCGACATTGGCCGAGCTGACGCCGAGCTCTTCGGCTTCGAGCAGTGCGTAGTAGGTCCAGCGGGCAATGTTGAACCAGCCATCGTCGCCCTGGCGCACCACGGGGCCGAGCGGCTCCTTGGAGATGATTTCCGGCAGGATGATGTGGTCGGCCGGGTTGGCGAACTTCGAACGCTCGGCAGCCAGGGCCGACGAGTCGGTGGTGTAGACGTCGCAGCGGCCGTCTTCGTAGGCCTTCACCACTTCGTCCTGATCGACGAACACCACGGTGTTGAACTCGAGGTTGTTGGCAGCGAAGTAGTCGGCCGCATTCAGCTCGGTGGTGGTGCCGGACTCGATACAGACGGCGGCGCCGCCCAGGTCGAGCGCCGAGGCGATGTTGTCGGCCTTACGGACCATGAAGCCCTGGCCATCATAGAACATGGTGCCGACGAACTTGATGCCCAGCTGGGTATCGCGGCTCATCGTCCAGGTCGTGGTGCGCGACAGCACATCGATCTCACCGGCGCTCAGCGCGGTGAAGCGCTCCTGCGAGGTGAGCGGCGTGTAGCGGACCGAGTCCGCATTGTTGAAGATCGCCGCGGCCAGCGCGCGGCAATAGTCGACTTCGAGGCCCGACCAGTTGTTATTCGCATCCGGAGCGGAGAAGCCCGGCACACCGCCGGTCACACCGCACTGGATGTAGCCCTTGGCCTTGACCGCATCGAGCGTCGCCGACGTCGTCGTCTGTGCGTACGCGCCCGAAGCGGCAAGGCCGAGGCCTGCCGCGAGCGCGACGGAAAGAAGCGATTTGATCATTGTTATTACCTTGTTTCCTGACCCTGTTCGCCCGGACAACAGGGCCCCAGCCCGTTTGTCCGGCGGCACCTCCGCCTTGGAGGGCGGATGTGATGCTGTTAAGCATCGAAGCGGCAATTGACGGTTGCGTCAAGCTCCATGGCCGAATTGGGGCAGCAAACCTGACTGTTTTTTGCCCAGATTTCCTTGATGACTGCGTTTTGGGCAGAGTGTGAGATGACGAAAAACGACGGCGAACGCGGCAAAACCGCGTCGATGGAAACCATCCTGACGCACGCCGGACGTGCGTCGGACGAGCACCTGGGCTTCGTGAACATGCCGGTGTTCCGGGGGTCCACCATTCTGTTCAAGACGCTGGACGAACTGGAGGATTACAAGGCGCCCTACCGTTACGGGCGGAACGACAACCCGACCACGCGGGCGCTGTGCGACCTAGTGAGCGAACTCGAGGGCGCCGCCGGGACGATCGTCGCGCCGTCCGGACTCTCGGCGGTTTCCACCGCGCTGCTGGCGGCGGTGTCAGCCGGCGACGAGTTGCTGATGACCGACTCCGCCTACGAGCCAACGCGCACGTTTGCGAGCGAGGGGTTGGCGCGCTTCGGCGTGACGACTCGCTATTACGACCCGCGGATCGGGGCCGGGATCGCTGCGCTGTTCACCGAGCGGACCAAGGCGGTGTTCGTCGAGAGCCCGGGCTCGCTGACCTTCGAAATGCAGGACCTGCCGGCGATCGCAGCAGCGGCAAGGGCGCGTGGCATCACGGTGATCGTCGACAATTCCTGGGCGACGCCGCTCTATCACCGGCCGCTGGAAATGGGCGCCGACATGGTGATGCACGCGGCGACCAAGATGTTCGTCGGCCATTCCGACGCCATGGTCGGCACGGTTTCGGCCAATGAGAAGCTGTGGACCCGGCTGAAACGCACGCACCGCATCCTCGGCGTGGCGATCTCGCCCGACGACTCCTATCTGACGCTGCGCGGTCTCAGGACGCTGGCCGTCCGGATGAAGCATCACGCCGCGCAGTCGGTGGCGTTCGCCGAGTGGCTGCAAGGCCAGCCGGAGGTCGAGGAGGTGTATCACCCTGCCCTCCCCAGTCACCCCGACCATGCGATCTTCAAGCGCGATTTCACCGGCGCCGGGAGCCTTTTCACCTTCCGGCTGAAGAAGCGCTCGCGCGACGCACTGGCAGCGATGGTCAACGGCTTCGAGCTGTTCGGCATGGGGTATTCGTGGGGCGGCTACGAGAGCCTCTGTATCCCGTTCGATCCGACCAACATCCGCACCGCAGTGCCGTGGACTGCGGTGGGGCAGTTGTTCCGGGTGCATGTCGGGCTCGAGAGCCTCGACGATCTCAAGGCCGATATGAGCGCGGCGCTGCAGCGCTATCGGGCTATCGCCTGAAGAACAGGGCCCGGAGGGCCGCGAACGGCTTTCGTTCGGTACGGCCCTCTGCATGAGCGACAAACAGCCAGCCGCGCGCCGCAAACAGTTGCCGTATGGCATAGACGCCCAGAGTACCGAGAATCGCTCCGGCAGTGATGTCGGTGGGATAGTGCTCGCCGACGATCACCCGTGACACGGCGACCAGCGCGGCCAGCAGCATGGCGGGCCAGAATGCCTTGGGCCAGATGAAGGCGATGACCGCCGCGAGCGAGAAGGCCGTGGTGGCGTGCCCGGACGGGAAGCTCTGATAGTTATAGGCGCTCCAGTTGAGCGGCTGGAAACTGAGCGGCGCCTCGAGGCTCCAGGTCTCGGGACGGCCGCGACCGATGCCGCGCTTGAGCAGCGTGGCGACCAGCCCGGTGAGGCCGACGCCGACAAAGATGAAGCCCGCCAGGGCCGCCAGTTCGCGCAGCGCGAGGCGAAGCGTATCGCGCGTCAGCAGCGACAACAGCCAGGCCACCAGCCAGGCAATGAAGCTCGGGATCAGGATCCAGTCGGACTTGCCCCATTGGGTGATCCGGAAGAACACCGCCCGCACGCCGTCCGGCAGCGCCTGCCCCCAGGCGGAGATGGGCCGATCGAGCCAGTAGAGCGCCGCGATCAGCACGACAAAACCCAGCGCGAACCAGAGCGCGTTGCGGCGGCTGAGGCCGAGTGGCCAGGATTTGCCCAGATCGATCATGCCGCTCTTGTCGGCGCAGAGGGGGCGCGACGTCAACGGGTGTCAAATGGCTTGCCCAGCTTGCTCTTTGCAGCAACTCCCGATAACGGAAGAGCGACAGTTCGGGGTATAGCTCAGTCTGGTAGAGCACCGGTTTTGGGAACCGGGGGTCGAGTGTTCGAATCACTCTGCCCCGACCACTGGAGCGCTTTCGGGAGGGTCGCGAGACTTTCCGGTTCGAAGGCGCTGCGAACAGACGCTCGACGAGGAAGCGATGACGGCACGAATCTACCGGCCTGCGCCCAACGCCATGCAGTCCGGCCGGGGCAAATCCAAGGAATGGATCCTGACCTACGAGCCGGCCGCCGCACGCACGATCGAGCCGCTGATGGGGTACACCTCGACCACCGATACCCGGGCGCAGATTCGGCTCACCTTTGAGACGCTCGAAGAAGCCGAAGCCTATGCGCACAAGAACGGCATCGCCTACCAGGTGATGCCGGAGCATAAGTCGACGGTGAAGCGCACCATCTACTCCGACAATTTCCGCGCCGATCGCAAGACGCCCTGGACCCATTGAAGGGCGCGCGGCGATGAGGAGCCTCCTCCGCCGCACCCTGTTGCTGCTGTTGTTCGTTGCCGGGCTGGCTCCGGCAGCGGCGTTGGCAGCCCCGGCACTTTGGCGGGTCAGCGACGGCGACAGCTCGGTCTGGCTGTTCGGCTCCATCCATATTCTCGATAAAGACCGCGACTGGCGGACAGAAGGCTTCGATGCGGCGCTCGCGGCGGCCGAGCATGTCTATTTCGAGATCGTGCTCGACATGGATGCCTACGCCACGATCACTCGCCTCTCGATCCTCTACGGCACCAACCGCGACGGGCGGCAGCTCAGCGATTACCTGACGACCGCGCAGCAGGACCGGTTGCAGTCCTTCCTCGACGAGCACGGGCTGCTGCGCGAGCAGGTGGAGCCGTTGCGGCCGTGGATGGCCGAGCTGACGCTGATGAGCGCCTCGCTCACCTCGGGCGGGCTGGGCCGGCAGGCCGGAGTTGAACTGGTGCTGCTCGACGAGATTTCCGTCGACCGGCGGCGCGAACTCGAGACTTCGGAGACCCAGTTCCGCATGTTTTCCGGCGTGCCCGAGGCGGTGCAGGTCGAATCGCTGATGCGCACCATCGAGAGCGCCGACGACCCGAACCAGGCGCTCGGCACGCTCGCCGAGCTGTGGCACGCGGGTAATGTCGAAGCGCTTGGCGACGTGATGAACGCAGCGTTCGGCTCGGTGGATACGCCGATCTACAAGCGCATGCTGGGCGACCGCAACCGGCGCTGGACGACGCAGATTGCCCAGATGCTGGCCGACAACGAGAACGCGATGATCATCGTCGGTGCCGGGCACCTGGCCGGTCCGGTGGGCGTGCCGACGCTGCTCCGCGAGGCGGGGTTCAAGGTCGAGCGCATGGATCGTTCGGTCGCGCCGGCCACCGCAGCGGGCCGGCCGAACAGGCGGCGCTAAGCCATGGACCAGACCCTGGTGCTGATCGCCGCTGGAGCGGCATTGGCCGGGTTCGCGCAGGGCGTCTCGGGCTTTGCCTTCGCGCTGGTGGCGCTGTCGGTCTGTGCGTGGGGCGTCGACCCCAGGCTCGCCGTGGTGCTGTCGGTGTTCGGCTCGCTGGTCGGGCAGTTGGTGACCCTGCCCTTCGTCTGGCGCGGTTTCAGCATCAGGGCGGCGCTGCCGTTCATTGTCGGCGGACTGATCGGGGTGCCGATCGGCGCGCAACTGGTGGGTGCGGCCGACCCCAACCTGTTCAAATTCGGGCTCGGGCTGTTCCTCGTCGCCTATTGTCCGCTGATGCTGCTGCTGCGGCCGGACATCCGGTTCGGTTGGGGCGGACGACTGGCCGACGCGGCGATCGGCTGGATCGGCGGCGTGCTGGGCGGCATGGCGGCGATCTCCGGTCCGGTGCCGACGCTGTGGACGACGTTGCGCGGCTGGAGCAAGGACGAGCAGCGTGGCGTGCTGCAGGGCTTCAATATCGCCATGCATACCGCGACGCTGACAGTCTACCTGATCGCCGGGACGATCGAGCCCGGCATGGTCGGGGCACTGGCACTGACCGGCGGCACACTGGTGCCGTTCGCGATCCTGGGCGTGCTGGTGTTCAAACGGCTGACTACGGTGGGGTTCAGACGCGTCGTGCTGATCGGGCTGACGGCGTCTGGGCTGGTGCTGATCTGGGGGGCGGTGCTGGCGTGGGTGTAACGGCCGGCATCGCGGCTGTGGCCACCCCACCCTTGATCCCTCCCCACAAGGGGGAGGGAGACGCCATTACAGCCATTTCGGTTCCATCTCCTTTCCCTCCCCTTGATGGGGAGGGATTAAGGGTGGGGTGGGGCCGCGAGTTCGATAACGCCCGGCTTACACCTCGCTGAGCTTGGTCCACTTGCCGTCGGCCTTCGACGACGCGACGGAGGCCATGATGAATTCCATGCCTTCCACCCCGTCGGCGAGGCTGGGGAGCAGGCCCGCGACGTCCTTGCCCTCGCCTCGGATGACCTGGGCGAACTGGCTGTAGAGCGTCGCGAACGCCTCGAGATAGCCCTCGGGGTGGCCGCCCGGGATGCGGACATTCATCGCGGCGGCGGGCGGAGCCGAGATGGCGCCGCCACGAGTCAGCAGCTGCTTGGGTTTGCCGAACTCGGTGAACCACATGTAGTTCGGGTTGTCCTGCCGCCACTCCAGACCGGCCTTCTCGCCATAGACGCGCAGTTGCAGGCCGTTCTCGTTGCCCACCGCGACCTGGCTTGCCCACAGCATGCCCTTGGCGCCGCCGGCAAAGCGCAGCTTGATCTGCACGTCGTCATCGAGCTTGCGCCCCTTGACGAAGCTGGTGAGCTCGGCGCTCACCGCCTCGGTCTTCAGGCCGGTGACGAAACGCGCCAGGTTGTAGGCGTGGGTGCCGATGTCGCCGATGGCGCCGCCGGCGCCGGAGCGCTTGGGGTCGGTACGCCAGCTGGCCTGCTTGTTGCCGGGGTCGGTGGCGTTGGTGAGCCAATCCTGCGGGTACTCGACCTGCACCACGCGGATCTTGCCCAGAGCGCCCGACTTGACCAGCTCACGGGCCTGCCGCACCAGCGGATAACCGGTGTAGTTGTGGGTGAGGAGGAACTTGGCGCCCTTTTTCGGCTTGATCGCCGCCAGAGCTCGCGCGTCGTCCAGCGTCGAGGTCAGCGGCTTGTCGCAGATGACGTGGATGCCGGCCTCGAGGAAGGCCTTGGCCGGGCCGAAATGCACATGGTTGGGCGTGACGATGGACACCGCCTGGATGCCGTCCTTGCGGGCGGATTCCTTGGCGGCCATCTCCTCGTACGAGGTGTAGATGCGGTCCTCGGCGAGGCCGAGGTTCTTGCCGCTTTCGAGTGCGGTCGCCGCATTGGACGACAGCGCGCCCGCGACGAGTTCATAGTCGCCGTCGATGCGGGCGGCGACACGGTGAACGTAGCCGATGAAGGCACCGGTGCCGCCACCGACCATACCCAGGCGAATGCGCGGAGCGCCGTTCTCTGCCATTTTGTTCCTGCTCCCTTGTGTTGTTGGCGAAAGTCCCGCCGCGCCCAGGGTGACACCCGAGCGTGGTGGGACCCCCGCGCCTGTGCTTCAGCTCAGACCGAGAATCTTGCGGTTGGCGGCGGTATCGGTGCCGGACGCGGCGAAGTCGTCAAACGCCTTCTCGGTGACATTGATGATATGGCTCTGGATGAACGGCGCGCCTTCGGCCGCCCCCTGCTCCGCCGACTTGATGGCGCATTCCCATTCCAGCACCGCCCAGCCGTCGAAGCCGTAGGCGGAAAGCTTACTGAAGATGCCGGCGAAATCGACCTGCCCATCGCCCAGCGAACGGAAGCGACCCGCCCGGTTCACCCAGGACTGGAAGCCCGAATAGACGCCCTGCTTGCCCGTCGGGTTGAACTCGGCGTCCTTGACGTGGAACATCCGGATCCGCTCGTGGTAGAAATCGATGTATTGCAGGTAGTCCAGCTGCTGCAGCACGAAGTGGCTCGGATCGTACAGCAGGTTGGCCCGCGGGTGGTTGTTCACCCGCTCGAGGAACATCTCGTAGGTGGCGCCGTCGAACAGGTCCTCGCTCGGATGGATCTCGTAGCAGAGGTCGACGCCGTGCCGGTCGAACTCGTCGAGGATCGGGGTCCAGCGCCGGGCCAACTCGTCGAAGGCTTCCTCGACCAGGCCGGCCGGACGCTGCGGGAACGGATAGAGATAGGGCCAGGCCAGCGCCCCCGAGAAGGTGGCATGCGCCTTGAGCCCGAGGTTCTTCGACGCCGCGGCGCAGGCCTTGAGGTGCTTGACCGCCCATTCCTGGCGCGCCTTGGGGTTGCCGCGCACTTCGGGGATGGCGAAGCCGTCGCTGAGCGTGTCGTAGGCCGGGTGCACCGCGACCAGCTGGCCGATGATGTGGCTGGCCAGTTCGGCAATCTCGAGCCCGTGGCTCTCGACGGTGCCCTTCACCTCGTCGGCATAGGTCTTGGAGGTCGCGGCCTTTTCCACATCGACGAAGTGGGTGAGCCAGGTCGGGATCTGAACCCCCTTGTAGCCGAGCTCGGCGGCCCAGGCGCAGATATGATCCAGCGTGTCGAACGGCGCGGTGTCGCCCGCAAACTGGGCCAGGAAAATCGCCGGCCCCTTGATGGTGCGCATCAGAATACCTCCCTTGGACGACGCGGTTCCGCCGTCGGTTGTGCACGTACCTCAGGTCAGTCCGGATGCCTTGCCCGCTTGGAGTTCCGCACGTGGATGGAGCCGGGCCGCCGCTGACATGTCGGCAGCTACCTTCATGCTCGGCTCGGAACTGTCAAGGTGATGGCGAGGGGGAAACGGCCGCTCCCCCTACTCCGTCTTGACCTGGGTCGACGGATCGCCGTCCACGGCAGATGCGAGCATGGGCGGCAGCTTGTCGATGATGTAGGCGATCGAGAGCGGCGACTGGAACCAGAGCGCCGACGCGAGAATACCCTTGCCGTCATCGAGCCAGACCGAGCGTCCTTCCCTGGGCAGGCGCAGCGTCTGGTAGAGCGACATCGCCTCGATCTCCTGCTGCCTGGTGCTGGTCGAGCTATCGATGGGCCAGACGACGGCATCGAGGTCGATCATCTCGATCAGCTCGGGGCTGAGGCGGATCCAGCCGGTGTCATCGGCGAGGCGGTCGAGCGCCTCGGGGAACACCAGGCCGAAGCTGAGCAGAAACCGGCTCGGTGCAGAGCTCGAGTTCCACAGGGTGAACTGGCCATCGCGGAAGTCGGCAACGGCCCCGGTCTTGCCGACGATCGAGGGAAACTCGTCTTTCACCGCTGCGGTGCGGGCGTCGAGATCGGCGATGATGGCATCGGCCCTGCTGGCGTCGCCGGCAGTCGCGAGGTCAAGCAGCTTCAACTGTTCCTGCCACGGCGCCTGCCAGACGGCAAAGCCGGCAGGTGCAGCAACGACCGGGGCAATCCTCGAGAGCTGCTGATACATCGCCTGGTCGAGGTCGTAGTAGGTGGCAACAATCAGGTCGGGCTTCTGCGCGGCCACCCACTCGAGGTTGGTCTCGGCGCTCATCAGCACCTCGGGCATGGCGCCAAGTTCCTGGCGCCTGGGTTCGGCCCACGGCCAGGTGGCATAAAATTGGGCGCCCCACCATTCGTGCACGCCGATCGGCGAGACACCGAGGGCGTAGAGGAAATCCTGATCGTTGTAACCGAGCGAGACAATGCGCTGCGGCGCGGCAGCGATCGTGGTCTCACCGAGGCTGTGTCTGACCGTGACGGGGAAGCCGGCGGCGTTGACCAGGGTGGCGATCAGGCTGAAGGCAACGGCGAGGAGGATAGGGAAAGCGCGCATCGGATCACAAATATGAGTATTGTTGTCATGAATTCGATAGCGCGCTGGGCGATGGTTGGCAACGGAGGTTCCCGCTTTGGCGGGAATGACCCGGTGGTTGAGGCCCAGGCCTGTGGTGGCGTCGGGGAGGCCGCCCAAAAGAAAAGGCCCGGACGGAGGCCCGGGCCTTTCTCAATCTCAATGCTGTCGGCTCAGCGCAGCAGGGCGCGGGCCTCTTCGATGCCGAGGGCGGCGGGGCGCTCACAGGTGGTCTGCAGCGTGATCACCTGGCCGGTCTCGCCGGCGCGCAGGATCGAGGTCATGACGTCGACGGCATGCAGCGCCACGTCGAGATCGCAGCGCGCCTTCTTGCCGGTCTCGATCGAGTCCATCATGTCGCTCAGGCCGGCATTGCGGTAATTGGCGCGCGGATTGGGCTTGTCGAGATCCTGGTTGGCCTTGCCGAACGGGTGATCCCACGGGGTCACCTTCTCCTTGTCACCGGCGCGGTTGGTGATGGTCACGTCGCCGTTGAAGAAGTTCGGATCGGGCACATAGACCGAACCTTCGGTGCCGTAGAGCTCGATATTGTGGTGGCCGTGGCTGGAGACGTCCCAGCTGGCGCCCAGCGTGATGATGGCGCCGGAGTGGAACTCGAGGATCGCGTGGATCGTGGTCGGGGTGCCGACCTTGATGAACGTGCCCTTGAACGGCGAGCCCTCGGTGGTCACCTCGCGCTCGGCGCGGGCCGAACCGGTGAAGGCGGTGACGCGCTTGATCGGGCCGACGAGGCTGATCAGGTCGGTGATGTAGTAAGGGCCGAGGTCGAGGATCGGACCGCCGCCGGGCTGGAAGAAGAAATCCGGGTTGGGGTGCCAGTGCTCCATGCCGCGGCTCAAGACGTGCATGGTGCCCGAGGCGATCTTGCCGACCTTGCCCGAGTCGATGATCGAGCGGGCCTGCTGGTGCGCCCCGCCGAGGAAGGTATCCGGGGCCGAGCCGACCTTGAGCTTGTGCTCGTCGGCCAGCGCCTTGAGCTGGATGCCCTCCTCGACGCTGAGGACGAACGGCTTTTCGGAGTAAGCGTGCTTGCCGGCCGAGAGGATGTCCTTGGAAACCGAGAAATGGGTCGAGGGGATCGTGAGGTTCACGATCACGTCGATCTCGGAGTTCTTCAGCAGTTCGTCGGGGGTCTGCGCCGCAACATTGTACTCCCCTGCCCGCTTCTTTGCGGCCTCGGGGAGGATGTCGGCAATGGCGCGGACTTCGAGGTTCCTGAACAGCGGTGCAAGGCGCAGGTAGGCGGCCGAGATGTTGCCGGCACCCATGATGCCGACGCCATAGGTCTTGGTCCCGGTAGAATTGGCCATTGTCTTAGGCTCCGAGGGTCTTGATGAAGGCGATCGAGCGCGAGGCGAAGCGGTCGATATCGTTCGGGTTGTCGTGTTCGGCGACGAAGTACTGCGCCTTGGTCTCAGTGCGCACGATCGGCCACAGCGTCTTCCACGGCACAATGCCCTGGCCGGCATCGGCCCAGCCATCTTCATCGGCGTTCTGGCCGGCAGGAGCGATATCCTTGACGTGCACGGCGACGATCCGGTCGCCGAACTTGGGCAGCCAGGTCGCCGGGTCGGCCTTGCCGCGGACAATCCAGGCGACGTCGGCCTCGACATTTACCGCCGGCGCGGCCTCGAGCAGCAGGTCCATGGCGTACTTGCCGTCATAGGTCGCGAATTCGAAGTCGTGGTTGTGATAGCCGAAGGTCAGGCCGGCGTCCTGGAAGGGCTTGCCGATCTTCTGCAGCCGATCACCAAAAGTCTTCCAGCCATCGGCCGAGGTCGGCCGGTCGGTCGGAGCGAGCCAGGGGCAGACGACGACCTTGATGCCGAGCGTTTCGGCGAGCTTCAGGGTCTTCGACGTATCCTCGAGGTCGCCGAGGCTCACATGCGCGGTCGGCATGGTGAGGCCGTTGGCGTCGAGCTGCGCCTTCAGCGCCTGGGGGTCGGTGTAGAGCGAACCGTAGCCCTCGACATGGGTGTAGCCGAGCGCGGCAACCTTCTTGAGCACATCCGCCAGCGGGTAATTGCGGGCGCTGAACAGCTGAAAACCGATATCCATTATGTGGCCTCTTTCACTTCCAGGCGGTGACGGCGGCGATCGAACGCGATGCGAAGCGGTCGACGTCGGCGGGGTTGTCGTGTTCCATAACCCAATAGCGGGCGTTGGTGTGGGCTTTGACGGCGTCCGAGAGCGCCTGCCAGTCGAGCGTGCCGTGGCCGACATCGGCCCAGCCATCTTCGTTGGCGTTCTCGCCAGCGGGCGCGATGTCCTTGACGTGCACGGCGTTGATGCGGCGGCCGTGTTTCTTGATCCACTCGATCGGATCGTGACCGCCCTTCACCACCCAGGCGACATCCATTTCCCAATCATTGTTGGGCGCGGTGTCGAGGATGATGTCCATCGGCAGCTTGCCGGTGGCGGTGGGGCGGAACTCGAAATCGTGGTTGTGCCAGCCGAAGCCGAAGCCGCGCTTGCGGAAAGACTCACCGAGCTTGGCGAGGGTCTCGCCCAGCTCGATCCACTTGCTGTCGCCCTGCCCGGCCTCGCGCTCTTCCTTGGGAATGGCGGGGCAGTAAAGGAACTTCATGCCGAGCGTTTCGGCAGTCTTCAGCGCCGCGTCGGTGTCCTTGAGCTGCGCCAGCCCGAAATGGCCCGTCGGCATGGTGAGACCATGCTGCTTCAGCGAGGCGGCGAGGCTATCTGCCTCGGCATAAAGCCCGCCGAAGCCCTCGACCTGCTTGTAGCCGAGCTTGGCGAGCCGCCCCAGCACGCCGTCCAACGGCGGGAAATTGCGGGCGCTGTAGAGCTGAAAAGAAAAGTCCAAAAGTTGTCTCCTCCAGTAATGCCACCGCCCCGGTCGTTGCCGGGGCGGCGCAATGCTGCTCTTGGTTGGGCTCGTAACACCTCCGCCGAGGCGCTGCTACGCGCCCGGTAAGGTGGATGAGCCGAAAGGTCAGATGCGGTTGCCGCTCGCTGCGTTGAAGACGGAGCCGCGTCCCGGATCGAAGCCGATCAGGACCTTCTGGCCCGGCTCGAGATGGACTTCCGCGGCGGCACGGAAGGTGAGGGACTGGCCGGCGATCTTGGTCCAGGCGACGGTGTCGGCGCCCATCGGCTCGACGATCTCGATCTCCGATTCCATCTGCACCGGCATTTTGCGCGCCTCCTCGCCGACGACGATATGCTCGGGCCGGATGCCGAGGATCGAGGCGCCGTTGGTCTGGTTGGCGAACTGGTAATTGGTGAGCGGGATGTTGGCCTGGCCATCGACGCTGAGCGTGGTGCCGCTCAGGTCGCCCTTGATGAAATTCATCGAAGGCGAGCCGATGAAGCCGGCGACGAACAGGTTGACCGGCTTGTTGTAGATGGTGTGCGGGTCGGCCAGTTGCTGGATCACGCCATTCTTCATGATGGCGATGCGGTCGGCCAGCGTCATCGCCTCGATCTGGTCGTGCGTGACGTAGATCATGGTGTTCTTGAGCCGGGCGTGCAGCCGCTTAATCTCGATGCGCAGGTCGTTGCGGAGCTTGGCATCGAGGTTGGACAGCGGCTCGTCGAACAGGAACACATCGACGTCGCGCACCAGGGCGCGGCCGATGGCGACGCGCTGGCGCTGGCCGCCGGAGAGCTCGACGGGCTTGCGCTGCAGCAACGGCTCGATCTGCAGGATTTCGGAGGCACGCTTGACGCGGGCATCGACCTCCGCCTTGGGCATGCGAGCGACCCGCAGGCCGAACGAGAGGTTCTTTTCGACCGTCATCTGCGGGTAGAGCGCATAGGACTGGAACACCATGCCGATGCCGCGGTCCTTGGGCTCGTCCCAGGTGACGTTCTTGCCCGAGATGAAGATCTGCCCGTCGGAGACGTCGAGCAGCCCGGCGATGCAGTTCAGCAGCGTGGACTTGCCGCAGCCCGAAGGCCCGAGCAGCACGATGAACTCGCCCTGCGCGACCTCGAGATCGAGAGACTCGAGGACCTTCACATTGCCGAAGTTGAGGCTGAGATCCTTGATGGAAACGCTAGTCGTCATTGAGGATTACCCCTTCACCGCACCGGCGGCGATGCCGCGGACGAACCATTTGCCCGAGATGAAATAGACCACCAGCGGTACCGCTGCCGTGAGGATGGTGGCAGCCATGTTCACGTTGTACTCGCGGATACCCGTCGTGGTGGTGACGATGTTGTTGAGCTGCACCGTCATCGGCATGTTCTCGCGGCCGGCGAAAACCGTGCCGAACAGGAAGTCGTTCCAGATGCCGGTGACCTGCAGGATGATGGCGACGATGGTGATCGGCACCGACATCGGCAGCATGATGCGGAAGAAGATGCCCCAGAACCCTGCCCCGTCGACGCGCCCGGCCTTGAACAGCTCGATCGGCAGCGACGCGAAGAAATTGCGGTAGAGCAGCGTCAGGATCGGCATGCCGAAGATGGTGTGGACGATGACGATGCCCGGCAGCGTGCCGAACAGGCTCAGTTCGCGCATGCCGATGATCAGGGGATAGATCACCACCTGGTAGGGCACGAACGCGCCGAAGATCAGGATGCCGAACAGCAGCTCGGAGCCCTTGTACTTCCAGAAGCTCAGGGCATAGCCGTTGATCATGGCGATGACGATCGAGACCGGCACCGAGAGCGCGGTGATCTTCACCGAGTTCCAGAAGCCCGGCTTCAGGCCATTACAGTCGCGACCGGTACAGGCGGTGTCCCAGGCCTTGAGCCAGGGATCGAAGGTGAGCAGCGCCGGCCAGTTGAACAGATGTCCTTCGCGGATTTCCGGCATGGTCTTGAGCGAGGTGACCACCATCACCCAGAGCGGCATCAGGAAGAACAGCGCCGACAGGATCAGGAAGGCGTAGACGCCGATCCGGCCGACGGTGACGGTCTTGGGCTTCGGGCCGCGCGGGCCGGAGCTGTCGGCGACGCCCGAGGCGAGGCGTGAGGAAATGGCTTCAGCGGTCATCAGATCCTCGCAGCCTTGCGCTTGGCGTTCCACTGGAACAGGTATTGCAGGCCGATGATCAGCATGACCGGCACCAGCATCATGGTCGCGGCGGCCATGCCCTGCGCCACGTTGGCGCGATCGGTAATGTGCTGGATGACGTAGATCGCCGGCATCTGGGTCGAAACGCCCGGCCCGCCCTGGGTCATGGCGATGACGATATCGAAGACGCGGACCACGCCGGTCGCCGACAGAATGAAGGCGGTGGCGATGGCGCCCTTCATCATCGGCAGCACGATGAACAGGTAGGTTTTCCAGGTCGGAATGCCATCCACCTTGGCGGCTTTCCAGATCTCGGAATCGACGCCGCGCAGGCCGGCCAGCATGATGGCCATGGTCACGCCGACGCCGTTCCACAGGCCGCCCAGGACCAGGCCGTAAAGCGCCGTTTCCTGCTTCACCAGCGGCGCGAACTCGAAGCTCGTCCAGCCGAGCTGGCGGACCGCGGACTGAATGCCGAGGTTGGGATCGAACATCCACTGCCAGACGAGGCCGGTGACGACCAGCGACATGGCGAACGGATAGAGGAAAATCGAGCGGAACAGGTCTTCCTGACGGATGCGCTGGTCCATGAACACGGCCAGGAGGTAGCCGAAGATCATGCCGCCGACCATCGACAGCGCGCCGAACACGAAGACGTTCTGCACCGAGATGATCCAGCGGTCAGTGCGCCACAGCCGCTCATATTGCTGCAGCCCGATGAAGTTGAAATTCGGGAACAGCTTGGAGCTGGTGAACGACCAGATGATCGAGAAAATGATGCAGATGACGAACACCCCGATCGCTGTGGCGATCATCGGAGTGGTGCCCAGAACAGACTGAATGTTGAATTTCCGGCGCGTGCGCGGTTTGCGCTCCGCTGCTGTACCGGCAAAACCAGGCGCCGCTCGTTCGCCCGGTTCGGCGATCTGGGTCATGGTTCACTCCCCGCGTTGTTGAAGCAACCGGCCCCGGATCCCCTGCCCACCCGGATACGCCGAATAGAACCGGGCGGTGCTTTTGGCACCGCCCGGTCATCATAGCACCAATCAGTCGGCGTTCTGAAGGATCGTCACATACTGCTCGGCCGCAGCCGCCGCAGTCATGCTGTCGTCGGCCCAGAACTGGGCGACGAGGTCGTTCATCTGACCAGTGGTGTCGTTCGACTGCCAGCGGCCGGCATCGACGGCGATGTTGGCCGGGTCCTTGATGATCTCGAGACCGCGCTTCATGCAGTCGTCGGCGAGCGACATATCGACGTCGTCACGGATCGGCATGGAGCCCTTGGCGTTGTTGAACAGCGCCTGGACCTGCGGGTTGACCATCATGGAGGCCATCTTCAGCTGCGCCGCCTCGACAGCCGGGTCCGACTGCTTGGGGAACAGGAAGATGTCGCCGCCGGTGGAGACGGTCGGGTGATCGATCGGCAGAGCGAGACAGGCGTAATCGACGCCGGCCTTCTCACCGGCGACGCCGAACTCGCCACGCGCCCAGTCACCCATGATCTGCAGAGCCGCCTGGTCGGTCACGACGAGATTGGTCGTGTCGTTCCAGTTGCGGTTCGCCGAACCGGCATCGGAGAACTGCTTGAACTGGCGGAATTTCTCGAACACGGCGGGCATCTCTGCCTTGGCCAGCTCGAGGTCCTTGTCCTTGAGGATCTTCTCACGCTTGTCGAGGCCGAGCAGCGAGGTCTGGATCACGCCGAAGGCGCCGTTGATCTGCCAGCTTTCGCCGCCGATGGCGAACGGGATGATGCCGGCTTCCTTGAGCTTGGGCGCTTCCGCGAGGAAGTCGTCGAAGCTGGTCGGGAGCGGCACGCCGGCCTTCTCGAACGCCGGGATCGAGGCCCAGGCCCAGTTCCAGGAGTGGATGTTCACCGGCACGCACCACCAGTGGCCGTCAACGAGGCAAGCCTCGGAGATGGACGCCGGGCGGATGAAGCCGGCCCAGTTTTCCTTGGTGGCGAGATCGGTCAGATCCAGCAGCATGTTGCCGGCGATCAGTTCTTCATACTGACGGCCGGGGTTGAACTGCGCCGCGCCCGGGGGATCGCCACCGAGAATACGCTGCAGCGTGGCCGAACGGGCGTTTTCGCCGCCGGCGATAGCAGTATCGACCCACTTGTCGCCGCCCAGGGCGTCGAACTCACGGGCGAACACCGACACGGCGGCCTGTTCGCCACCCGACGTCCACCAGTGAATGACTTCAACGTCCGCGGCGCGCACCGAGGTGCTGCCAAGCAGGGCGGCAGCCACCAGGGCCACCACCGACACGACTGACTTCATAATGTAGTCCTCCCAACGTTCACCCAGGAGCAAAACGCCCCTCGCGAAATTTGCGCCAGCCGCGCAGGGGCCCCTCTTGTCGGGAAGCCTCCGGTGCTGGCTGCGTGTAATCGATTACACAACCCCTTGCAGAAGGTCAATGCAATCGATTGCAGGAGTTTCAGACATTCCTTGCGCGGCTGTCAAGGTCGATCTAGACAGAGCGTACGAGCAGCGGTGAGGGAGCGCTGCCAAGCGATGACTCCGGCGAGAAAAACACCAACAATTCAAGATGTTGCCCGTCACGCAAGTGTGTCGGCGGCGACGGTCAGCCGTGTGCTCAGTTCGCCCGAAAGGGTGACGGAGACGACGCGCGAGCGGGTCTACGCCGCCGTGCGCGAGACCGGCTACACCATCAACCAGGCGGCCCGCTCGTTGCGCCTGAAAGCGGCCCGCACGATTCTGATGGCGGCGCCCAATATCGGCAACCCGTTCTACTCCACCATCGTCGACGCGGTGATCCGCGAGGCCGCCGAACGCGGCTACAGCGTGCTGGTGGCGAGCCGTATCGGCGACGACCCCAACCGCTGGCTGAGCGACTATCTGCTGTCGAACCGGGCCGACGGGCTGCTGCTGTTCGACGGGTCGCTCGATACCAACCGGCTGCACGGGCTGCGCGACGACGGCGTGGCGCTGCCGCTGGTCGCGGCCTATGACGAAATCCCCGATGCAAAAGTCCATTCGGTGATCACCGATAACCGCCTCGCCGCCAAGCGGGCGCTGAAATACCTGCTCGAGCTGGGCCATACGCGCATCGGTCACGTCATCGGGCCGTCGCGTAACCAGTCGACCAACGAGCGTTTCCTCGGCTTCACCGAAGCGATGCAGGAAGCGGGCCTCGAGGTGCGCGACGAATGGCTGTTCCCCGGCACCTACAATATGGAGTCGGGTACGGCGGCCGCCGAGCATCTGCTGGCTAGTGGCGAGCTGCCGACGGCGGTGTTCTCAGGCAATGACGAGATGGCGATCGGCCTGATCCATCGGCTGCGGCTGGAGGGGATCGATTGCCCGCGCGACATCTCGGTGATCGGTTTCGACGACATCGCGGTGGCACGCTTCTTCGATCCGCCGCTCACCACCATGCGCCAGCCGCGCGAAGACATCGGCCGCATGGCGACCCGCTCGCTGATCGACATCATCGAGGGCGTGGTTCCGGAAGACGACCCCATCCACGTGGTGCTGACCTCCGACCTCGTCATACGGGAAAGCACGCGCCCGCTGCGCTGAGCCGGCGAGCCACCGGACCCCTGCCGAGGCAGCAAACAGTCGCGTCACGCCAGCGCAACACAAGCGGGGTTACATCACGTCGCTGCCACGGCGCGGTGAAGCAACCACGAGCCGCACTCGGACGTTCAGTGAGCCGATCGGAGGGCGCCCCCGCATGACCATCGTCAAAATTCTGGTGCGACATGACGGTGCCGGCTGGCGGATCGCCAGCCCAGGCCGCGATCTCGACGCCACTTCCGGCCCCCGCCCCTACACCCAGCGCGACGAAGCCATCTCGGATGCGCTGTTCGCGGCGCGGATGCTGCGCGCGCTGGGCGAGAATGCCTCGGTCTATGTGGAGAACAGCGACGGATTGCGGCTCGTCGCCGAGGAGGACCTGCAGGTCTGGCGCAAGCACTGACCGCAGATGGGGGGAACCGGATGCCACCCCAGGAGGAGCAGCACCCGGCCCACCCGATTAGCGATTGTGGACGCGGTGTCGGGCAGCCTCATCAAGCCGGATGGATATCGTTACCACAATCAGACCAAGGTCGATATCTCGCTGTTTGTGCTGGCGATTTGGCCCTGCCCCGTGCCCGTGGCACCCTATGACCGGATCAGCACGGCCTTTCCGTCGATGGTTGCGTCCGATACGGAGTCGAACAGGCAGCAGTGCCAGTCCGGGCGGACCATGCCGAGAATGGCGAGCGGATCGCGGCCGGCGGTTCTGAACAGCTCAGGATCGGCGAGCGTTGCGGCAAAGTCGAAGCCTGTCGCGAGGAGCGCCTGGACCAGCGTCTGTTGCCGTTCGAGGCGCTGCAGATCCGATCCCGCTCCGGTCACCCGGCTCCGCGCTCCGATCCATTGGTGCAGCCGCTCGCCCGACAGCCGCTCGCTCGGCGGGCGAAACGATACCTGCTTGCGGCCCTCTTCGATCGGTCGCGTCGGCGCGAGGGGATACCAGAAGTCCATCGGCTCGCTCACCGGCACGGTCGCCTCGACCCCGGCGAGCGCAGCCTCGGTCGCCGCCCGGCGCAGGCAGAGCACGCCCTCGACCGACAGCCGAACCTCGGCCAGCGCCTCGATCAGTCGCGCCCCGCCACCGCGCGCAAAGGCGGCATTGATGCGATCCTCGAGGCTTGGAACCCAGAGGTCGCGCGGCACCCAGGTCAGGTGTCGCAGCACCGGGTCGATGAGCACGATGACGTCGGTGTTGGCCGCCCAATCGTCGCGGTCGAGTATCGCGACGGCGACCGTGTAGCGGGCTGCGCGCTGCTGTCCCGAGCCGGCGCGGGACGCTCCGGCTTCATAGGCCATGCAGGCGGCAAACACGATCGGCGAGGCTGCCAGCACCATCAACCTGTCGCGCCCGCGTGAGGCGCGCAGCGCCAGCGGCAGCGTGCCGGCAAAGCGCTTCAGCCCGCGTGCCGGCCACGTGCCGTGCTGCGGCGTCGGCCAGTGCACCGCCCAACGCTCACCGCGCAGCTTGTGGTCGTCGATCAACTGGCGCCAGGTCTGCGGGTAGCGATGCGCGGCCACCACCTGTGGCGCCCAGACCGGGCGGTCCCGGCGCCGCATGCGGCGATGGAACTCGGTGTCCTCGCCGATGCGCAGGTCCTCCCGGAACAGACCGTAGCGGTCGAACAGGCTGCGCGCGTAGCTGGCGCCGTAGCGGTGCGCTCGTCGCTTCGGCAGGCCCGCCATCCGTCGCGCATGCAGCGTCACATGGGCGGCCCAGGCGAAGATGTTGCCCGCCTGGGCGTTGCTGACCGCGGAGGCCACCGAGGCCTTGCCGGCCCGGTGCAGGGCGAGACGCTGGGCCGCCCAATCCGGCGCCGCGACCAGATCGGACGCGAGGAAGGCCACCCAAGGCGCCCGCGTCGCCCTGATCCCGGCATTGCGCGCCGCACCGGGCCAGAGCAGCTCGGGCACCTCGACGGTGCGAATGGCCTGCCCTTCCGGCAACAGGTCGGCAAGGCTCCCACCGCCGGAGTTCACGACGACGATCTCGAGCGGCTCGGATTGGCGGAGCAAGGAGTCGATCGCCGCCCGCAATTCCGGCGGCGCACCGACCGACAGCACCACAACGGCGAGTTCAGGTTGCATCACGCGCGGGACGCCTCGAGCGCACGCGACGGCCCCATATCTCCCAGCAGGCGCGCGTAGCGCGGATGCGCTGCAATGAGCGAGCGCACCCTCTCGGTCGTCCCGGTGGGGGAACGGTAGATGGCGACGTCGGTGATGCTCCTCGTGCCATAGCCGCACCAATGGTCGGCGGCGCTGCCGATGTCGATGGCGATGCCACCCGCCTGCTTGATCCAGTGACAGTAGATCTTGCCCAGCATGCCCGCCGATACGAGTACAACCTGCCCCGGCGCAATTTCCTGCAACGGGCCGCGCAACCTTTCGAACACCGTTGGGAAATGCGCCTCGTCGCTGGTTTCTGCAAAGGCGGCCGCGTATTTCCGCTCCGGCGGGATGCGGTGGGTTAGGCCGATGCTGACGCCGTGCGTACGCGCCAGCACGTCGCCGAGCTGGCCGTGACAAGTGACCAAGTCGAGCCGCCCGAGGCGTGGCAGGAGGATGTCCCACAATCCCCAGAAGGCGAGCGACTGATGGACATGGCAGGTGGTCCAGACGGCGGAGGGACAGTGCACGGCGACGAAGTCGATCACCGCCAGCAGCCCGCGCATATTTCGGCCATTGGCGAGCAGAGCGGTGGGTTCGGTCGGATAGAATATGCGGGTTGCACGATCGAGTTCGGGGATGCCAACCACATCAGCGGCGCGGATGGCGACTTCGAGATCTTCCGCCAGAGCCGTGGTCGGCGAGTTGCCCTGCCCCCACCAGGTCCTGCTGTTCTCGGCAAGATCGTTGGCGCGGAACCCCTGCAGCTCGGGTCGGTACGGCAACACGGCGCCCTCTCCGTCGCCGAGCCGGAGCAACGAGAAGGGGCGTCCAGCATCGGCCGCGTCGGCGACGCTCAGGGCAACCTCCAGCGCGTCGCGCAGCAGGAATGACGCATCGAGGAGGTGGCCGTCCGACCTCTGCTGACGATGCCGCGCCAACGTCTCGGCAAAGTCTTTCAGATCACCCGGCGCTTCGGCACCTTCCGCCTGCAGCGCCGAGAGCACCAGTTGCTCGGATGGCTGTTCGGGCGCCATCAACCTGCCCTCGGTCAGCGCCTCATAGCTGTCGAGGCGAAGATGCTGGAACTGTCGGTTCAGGTGCAACGCCCGCCCGGCCCGCCCGGCCGAGGCCGGCAATCCGTTCAGCACCGATCGTGCCAGGGGAACGCCGCCGGTTTCCTGGGCCGCCGTCACCATCGCGGCCAGGTTGCCGCCGCCGATCCTGTCAATGGTCCCATGCTCCCACGCGGATTGCAGCAGCCGGTCGGCCTCGCGATAGCGCCGGGCCTCGACCAGGCATCCAATGGTCAGCGAGGCTCGTTGCGTAGTGCTGCCGGCCGGGCTGCGCTGCAGCACCAGCAAGGCATCGTCGATGCGACCCAGCCGCCGCAGCGCGGTAACGTGCATGCCCAGCAGAGACCAGTTGGTGTCGGTCAACGCCCGGTGCCGGGCCAGCAACGCATCCGTGCCTGCCCAGTCATGGGTGGCTCCCTGGAGTTGCGTGGCTGCGAACAGGAAGGCCAGCGTGTCGTCCTGTTCGCTGATTCCGGCGACGAACCGGTTCGCCTCATCGAGCCGATCCAGACGGCACAGCAGCGTAGCGTGACGTTGCGCAAGGGCGGGGTCTCGCGACAGGGCCCAGATCTTTCGCTGCAGCTCGAGGACTTCTGCCCAGCGGCCACGTTCGACGGCGATCCGTTCGAGCCCACGCAGACCTTCCGGCTGATCCGGAACGAGCGCGCTGAGCCTGCCATAGGCCCGCTCGGCCTCGTCCAGCCGACCAAGCCGCATCGCGGCACGCCCCGTGCCGGTGAGCGCGCCGATCTGTTGCGGTCGCAGCCGGCTGACGGTGCCCCAGGCGGCGAAAGCGTCTTCCCACAGTTCCAGCTGCTCGGCCGCCTTGGCAGCGCCGCGATAGGCCGAGGCCCGGTTGGGCTGCAACTGCTGCCAGGTCTCGAACGTCGCCTTGGCTTCCACTGCATGGCCGAGGCGCAGGAGCGCCTCCGCCCTGCCCTGCAGAGCGCGCGTCGACCTGGGCAACAACTGGCCCAACCAGGTGAAGGTATTGAGACGCCAGATCAGTTGCCGCCGGGTGCCGGGCGGAAGATCGCCATCGGGCGGCCGCTGCGCCGCCCGCGCCTCGGTCGTTTCTTCGAGACGCCGCTGGATGGCCGGCAGGAGATGCCGCCAGGCGGCGCCGCTGACGATCTCGCGGGGCGTCCACTGGCTATAGGCCAGGTCGCAGAGGAACTGCTGGCGATCCGGCTCCAGCGGCGCCTCGATGTCGTCGAGACTCTGCGAGCAAAGCTGATAGGCGAGGTTGGCCGACGACAGGCAGATCGGCGGCACCCCGGCCAGCAGCGCATCCACCGCTCCGCCCGACGAGTAGGTGACGCAGGTCCATGCATCGCCGATGTCGGCGGAGAAGCTGTTCTCGACCGGCGAGATCGTCAGGTCGGCGACCTCGCTGCATTCGGCGATGGCCCTCACACGATCACGCCAGCGCATGCTCGGATGGAGGCGCACGACGATCGGCCGGCTGGTCCGCTGGCGCACCTGCCTCGCCGTTTCGCCGAGCCATCTGGCGATATCCAGCCCACGCAGCGAGGCGTCGCGGCCAACCTGCCCCAGGATCAGCACGTGCCGGCCCCGGCGACGATAGGGTGCGACCTTGATGCCGAGTTCGCGGCGCTGGGCGTCCCAGCGGTCCGGCGGGCTGCCGGTCGCACAGAAATCGGCGTCGTCACCGAGCGCCCCGTCGAGCGCCACCCTGAAATAGGGGTGAACCTGGCGCGGTCGCAGTGGCCGGCGACGCAGCGCCGCCACCCAGTTCGGCACCGCCGGCCTGAAGCCACGCCCCAGCAGGCTGCTCTCGACGACGACGATCGGTCCCTTGTGTTCGCGGTAGATCGAGTTGCGCAACTGCCCCTGCAACGACCGGCGTTGCGGATTGGCGAGCCCGTACATAATCGCCACGTCACAGGGCTGGTAAAGCCAGCCGCTGGTGGGGGTCACCCGCATTCCTTCAACGCCGAAGCGTGAGATGTCGGTAAAACTGACGCTGTCGGTGAATATTCTGGCGTGGAGCATCGAACTCATGAACAGGGGGAGATGATGATCGTTATCACGGTATGCGCGCAGCGACAGTCATTATTGCCCAGCGGCAACTGTCGCGACCGAACAGTGGCGGTGCTTCAGTGCTAAGCCGCTCTTCCTGAACCCAAAATGACTGGACCCGTCCTGTTCACAGAGCGGCCGCAGGGGCGACGATTGGATGACCCGGAGTTGTCACCGCTCCCTATTCGGGGATACTGACCCGCTCTGCCGAAAACTTGGACCAACGGGCGTGACGACCAGCAACAGCCGAAAACCGCGGACTGATGCGGCTCCGAATCGCGGGCAGTTGCCGCTGGTCAGGCGGCTGCTGGCAGACGCCATAGGCGGCCATCGCGGCAGCTATTCCGGCGCCGTGTTCTGCATGGTGCTGGTGGCCGTTGCCACCGCGGCGCTGGCCTGGCTGATGCGCCACGTGGTCAACGACGTGCTGGTGGCCCGAGAGCAATCGGCGATGTGGTTGACCGCCGGCGAAGTCCTCGCGGTTTCGCTGCTGAGGGGCCTCGCCGATTATGGGCAGACGGTTCTGCTCGCCGGCGTCGGCAACGACCTGGTCGCCGGCCTGCAGCGCCGGATCTTCGACAAGGTGCTGACCCTGGGCGTCGACGATGTCGCGCGCTCGCATTCGGCCAAGCTGATCAACCGACTCATCGGCCACGCCGGTGCGGCCCGCAATGTACTGGTCCGCGTCTCGACCAGCGTCGGATGCGACCTGCTGACGGTGATCCTGCTGACCGCGGTGATGATCGCCCAGGACGTGACGATGGGCCTCGCCACCATCCTCGTGGCGCCGCTCGCCCTGTTGGGGCTCAACCGCATCATGCGGCGGATTCGCGACCTTGCGGCGCGCGAGCAGCAGAGCGTCGCCGGGGTTATCCAGTCGATGCAGGAGACGGTCCAGGGCATGCGGGTGGTGAAATCCTACACTTCCGAAGCAGCCATGCGGCAGCGCTTCGAGGCGGCCAGCCGCGATTCACTGGGGCGGGCCAATGGCGTGGTGCGGATTCGCGCCTGGACCTCCCCATTGATGGAGGGGCTCGGCGGCGGCCTGATCGCCGGCTTCATCCTTTATGCCGGCTGGCAGACCGTCGCCGCCGACAAGTCTGCCGGCGAGTTCATCGCCTTCATCCTCGCCTTCCTGCTTGCCTATGAGCCGACCAAGCGGCTGGCCAAGGCGCATGTCCTGCTGCAGCGCGACATTGTCGGCATCGAGAAGATGTACGATTTCCTCGACCAACCTGAGCCGGAGCCGGATTTCGATCCCCGGCCCGCCCTGCTGACCGGCTCCGGTCCGGTCGCCTTTTCCGACGTGGCGTTCGGCTACGCGCCCGATCGCCAGGTGCTTGACGGGGTCTCGCTGATCATCGCTCCCGGAGAGATCGTCGCGTTGGTCGGCAGTTCGGGCGCCGGAAAATCGACCATCACCGGGTTGCTGCAGGGCTTTTACGCGCCGACGCGCGGCCGGATCAGCATAGGCGGCACCGATATAGCGACCGTCAACCGGGCCAGCCTGCGCCGCAGCATCGCCGTGGTGAGCCAGGACCCTGCAATGTTCGCCGGCACCATCAGGCAGAACATCGCGCTCGGTCGCGATGGAGCGACGGACGACGAGATCGAGGCAGCCGCCGAGGCGGCTGGTGCGCTGTCGTTCATCGAAGCGCTGCCGATGGGCTGGGAAACGCCGATCGCCGAACGCGGCTCCACGCTTTCCGGCGGGCAGCTGCAGCGCATTTCCATTGCCCGGGCAATCCTCAAGGACGCGCCGATCCTCATCCTCGACGAGGCGACGTCGGCACTGGATGGCGAGACCGAGCGCCACGTCCATACCGCCCTGAAGCGCCTGATGTCGGGGCGTACGACGCTGCTGATCGCGCACCGCCGTTCAACCGTCGAGACCGCCGGCCGCGTGCTGGTGCTCGCGGACGGTCGGATCGAAACAACGGGGACGGTCGAGCAGCTGTCGCGGAACAGCGCGTCGTACCGCCAGCTGTTCGAGCCGGCGCCGTCGGCAGGACCGGGATAACTGGTGACCTCGGGAGGATTCGAACCTCCGACCAACAGCTTAGAAGGCTGCTGCTCTATCCCCTGAGCTACGAGGCCGTGGCGCGGGTGTAGCGCAATCGGGACGGAATGTCAGGCCTCGGGTTTGCCGACTCCCAAAGGCAATGGCAGGGTGCGCGGCGGCCCTTGAGTTTGCCGCGCTCTCGGGCCGGAGAGGTCTGTCACGCCTGCCGAAAGCACTCCAGGAGGACCCTGCCCTGTTCCCCTATCTCACACGCATCTTCTGGCTGGTGATGCAGCCGTTGTCGCTGGTGGTGCTGCTGCTGGCGGCGGGGCTGGCGCTGAGCTGGCTGCGGCGGCGGTGGATCTCGCGGGTGCTGGTGGGATCGGCGCTGCTGCTGCTGTTCCTGTGCTGCTTCACCACGTTCGGCTACCTGCTGATCACGCCGCTGGAGCAGCGGTTTGCTCGGCCGGCGGAGCCGGTGCAGGTCGATGGCATCGTGGTGCTGGGCGGCGGCATGGACAGCGAGGTCAACTCGGTGCGCGGCGGTTATGAACTCAACCGTTCCGGCGATCGCTACGTCGAGACGTTGCGGCTGGCCCTGCGGCACCCGGACGCCAGGATCGTCATCGCCGGCGGGCCGGCTGCACTGGTGCAGCAGGAGCCGGAGGCGCTGGCCGGCCGGCGATTCTTCGAGGCGTTCGGCATCGCCTCCGAGCGCATCCTGACCGATGAGCAATCCCGCAACACCGAAGAGAACGCCCAGTTCGCCAAGCAACTGGCCGGAACGACCAATGGACAGACCTGGCTGCTGGTCACCTCGGCTTTCCACATGCCGCGGGCGGTCGGGCTGTTTCGCAAGGCCGAGTTCCCGGTCGTTCCCTGGCCGGCGGACTACCTGGCGAGTGGCGCCGAGGGGGTGCGGATCAAGCCGGATCAGTCGACCGAGAATGTCTCGGTGAGCAATCTTGCACTGCGCGAGTGGGCCGGGTTGCTGGGATACTACCTCACCGGGCGGATCGAGGAGGTACTGCCCGCGCCGTGAGCGGCGCCGGCCTAATTCGAAGCAGCCCGCGTCGGCTAGAAATCGAACAGCGACAGTTGCGGCGCCGGCTGCGGCGGCGGGGGCGCGACGAGATCGGCGACAACCTTTGTTCTGGCCGCGCGGGGTTTGGCTGTCTTGGGCTTGTCGAGCACGATGGGCTCAGCGGCAGTGTCGGGCACGACCGCCACGGGCTCGAGCACAACCGGCTCGGGTTCGGACACCGCTGGCGCGGGTTCGTGGGCCATCGACGGCTCGGGCAGCATCGCAGCCGGCTCGGCGTGGGCGATCGGTTCGGCGGCCAGCGCCGGCGCTTCGGCCAGGGCAACGGGTGCAACGGCCTCGACCACGGCAATCTTCTTCGCCCTGCCCGGCTTTTTCTGGTGCGTTTCCAACCAGGCGATGCCGGCCTTCAGTTCGTCCCGCTGGAACGAGTAGAGGTTCTCGCGGCCCTGCTTTTCTTCCTGCACCAGCCCTGCCTCTTTCAGCACCCGCAGATGCCGCGAGATGGCCGGGCGACTGATCTCGAAGGCAGCCGCCAGGTCGTGCACCGGACGCGCCTGCCGGTGCAGCAGTTCAAGCACCCGGAGCCGGGTCGGGTCGGCGAGGGCGGAATAGAGGTCGGCGAGACTCATTTCGTATTCCGAAACAATGGACTGCGCGGACAGTTGTAACAACTGCGTTACGTGTCAAGCGGTCGAGCGCAGAATGGGTTGACTGTGACAGTCCGATGACGGGATTGTCACAGCTTATTGCCTTTTTGCGAGATCCGACGCGCCGTGACGACCGAGACGACCATTACCCGCACATGGTGGACCCGGGGCCGCCCCTTCACCCTCCCCGAGCTGATCGCCGACGGGGTGGTGCATGGGATCGGCATCGTCGTGGCGGTGGCGCTCGGAGCGGTGCTGCTGGCCTTTGCCGGCTACGAGACGGCGCCCAACGAGTTACCGGCGCTGGTGCTTTACGTGGGCAGTCTGCTCCTCGTGCTCAGCATCTCGCTGGCTTTCAATCTCTGCCCGATCGCCTCGCCGGCCAAGCGCACTCTGGCGCGGCTCGACCAGGCGGCAATCTTCCTGTTCATCGCCGGCACCTACACGCCATTCCTGGTGCTGCTCGGCGCGACGCCGTCGAGCATCATCATCGGGTTGCTGATCTGGGGCGCGGCGCTCACCGGCATGGCGCTGAAGCTGTTCGTGCCGCACCGGTTCGGGCGTGGTGCCATCGTGCTCTATCTGGGGATCGGCTGGAGCGGCGTGTTCGTGTTCCAGGGGCTGGCCTCGCACCTGCCCGGCGCCGCGCTGTGGCTGCTGGTGGGCGGCGGGCTCTGCTACAGCGTCGGGCTGATCTTCCACCTGTGGGAGCGGCTCACCTTCCACAACGCGGTATGGCACGGCTTCGTCGTGGCCGGAGCGAGCCTCCACCTCGTGGCGGTGCTCGACTGCATGGTGATCAGCCGGCTTTAGCGCCGTTCTTGATCCGGTCGTGGATCACCCGGTCGCCGGCGGCGAGGCCCAGTTCCTTGGCGCGACCGCCCGGGATTTCGAGCACGAACATCACCGGACCATCGGACGGGATCGAGGTCACATCGAGCGGCCGGGCGTTGGCGTGGATATTGGCGACCAGCCCCTCGGCGGTGATGAACACCATGTCGAGCGGGATCAGGGTATTGCTCATCCAGAAGCTGACTTCGCGGCTTTCCTTGAAGTCGAACAACATGCCGGCGTCCGGCGCCAGGGCCTCGCGGTACATCAGCCCCTTGGCGCGGGTCTCGGGCGTATCCACCACCTCGACGGTGAAGCTGTGGTTGCCGTTGCGCGACTCGATAACCAGCCGGTCATCGGAGGCGCAGGCGGTGAGGGTGAGGAACAGAAAGGCGAGGAACGCGCCGTGCAGGGCCCGAAAGATGTTCATGAAGAGCATGGGGGTTGGAGCAAACTGGCAACAGCTTAGCCCAGCGGCCCGGGTTCGGGAACAGCGTCAAGAGACGGGTTCGAAAACAGCGTCGAAAGCCCGTTGACCTCAACTGCAGTTGAGGTCCGATAAGCGTGGCATCCAGCGGGAAGGAACACCCAGATGAATGCCCAGCAAAAGACCGACATCGAGAGCATCCGGCGCTTCGTCGCCACCGTCGAGGCGTCGCAGCGCAACCGCAGCCCGGACGATTTCATCGCCCTGTTCGCGCCCGATGCGGTGTGGGTGACCGGTGGCGGCATCCGGCTGACCGGCCGCGATGAGATCGACGCCTTCACCCGCCGCGTGCTGACGCCGGCGCTCGGCGACGTTCACGCGACCTATACGGTCGAGCACGTGCTGTTCGTCGACGACAATGTCGCAGCGGTCAACGTACGGGCCACGCCGGTGCATGGCGACGGAACGCGGATCGAGGGCGAACTCGTGGGCAGCAAGCTCTATGTGCTGAAGCGCAACGCCGAAAGCTGGACGTTCGCCTCCACCCACAACGGCTTCATCCAGCCGCAATAGGTGAAATCGTCGGCCCTTCCACCAGCTTCGCCGGCGGCGAACACCGGTGGCGCTCATCCGCGCCCCATGCGGGGAAGGAGGATCAGGAGGCGATCAGTGCGAGGACGGCGCGTCGCCCCAGCCGTCGGGGCGGATCTCGGCGACCATCAGCCCTTTGGGGCCGGTGCCATAGCGCACCAGCACGTGCTGGCCGGGACGCAGTTCGGTGATGCCGAAGCGGCGCAGGGTTTCCATGTGGACGAAGATGTCCGGGGCCCCGTCGCCGGCCGACAGGAAGCCGAAGCCGCGAATCCGGTTGAACCACTTCACCTCGAGCCGCTCGAGGCGGCTGGTCGGCTCGACTGTGACGTGCGTCCGCGGCGCCGGCATCTGAGCCGGGTGCTTGGCGGTCGAATCGTCCATCGACAGGATACGGAAGGCCTGCAATCCGCCGGGCCGGGCCAGTGCCTCGACGACGATGCGCGACCCCTCATAGGCGGTCTGGTAGCCGTCGCGCCGGAGGCAGGTCACATGCAGGAGAACATCGGGGCGGCCATCATCGGGTACGATGAAGCCGAACCCCTTGGACACGTCGAACCACTTGATCGACCCCACCACCTCGATGACATCGAGATTGGCGTCACCGCCGTGGTCGGATGCCGGGTGCTGTCCGCGCGAACCGGTCTCGTCGGACCGGAACCCGGGCTCTTCACCGTCGGCTGTAAACTTGGCCCCCATGCCTCAAGCCTTTTCGTACTCGCCCCGCCGCTGATCGGGGTACGCCACATATGAGACACTGTGTCCGATTCAGCACAGGAAGTTAAGAAGCGTTTACGATTTTGTCAGGGGTTTTTCGCAACTGCCGCGGAGGCCGCGGAATTGCTGCCGACGACGGTCGCAAGGACGGGCGCCCTGCCCTCGCGAACCCCGGGATTGCGCACCGGGCGGCCGGCCAGCCGAGCGCAGATATGGGCGACCAGGGCAAAGGCGTGGGGACCGTGATCGGGGTAGCGGATCATGTTGTCGCCGTTGTGCATGAAGACATAGCCGCCCTTGCCGTCATCGGTGGGATAGCGCCAGAGCCAGTCGGCAGGCCTCGGCTCTTCGGACGAGCCGACATCGGTGAGCCAGATGCCGCCGGGCGGCACTTCGGTCCAGCCGCGGGCATATTGGCCGACGACGCCGCACCAGCCATCGAACTCTGCGTCCATCTCGGAAAAGAAGCCGAGCGGGTCGTGCTTCACCCGCACATGCAGGTTGGTGAAGGGACGGCCGGGCACCGCGGTGAAGGTGGTGAGGAACGGCAGCCATGCAATGGCGGGCTCGGAATTGATGACCAGGTGTCCGCCTCGTCCGAGGAAATCGAGAAATACCTGCTGCTGCCTGCGCAGGAAGAACTGATCCTGGTTGTTGGGAATGTAGAGGATGTCGGTGTCGGCCAGTCGCTCCGGGCTCAGTTCGGTGGCCGGCAGGTAACTCAGCGTGCCGCCCTGCCCCTCGATGCTCTCGGCCAGCCCCTCGGGCTCCCACTCGGTCTCGTGATTGTAGCACTGCAGGTAGGTAACGCGGAAACCCGGCTGCCGCTCGATACCCAGTTCGCGGTTTAGCCAGGGATAGAAGCCATCGAGGAAGCGCTTGGTGGCGGGCATGAAGCGCTCTCCGTTATGGACGTGCGGGTCGAGTGTCGTGACGATCAGCCGGCCGCCGCCCGGCAAATTCTTGAAATCGAGGAACAGGCTGCCGCTGTCATCGGTGAGGTTCAGCGCCGATACCGCCTGCTCGTGCTGTTCGTAGACGCCGGACCAGTGCCACCCCATGTCCCGCAGCGGGATACTGTCGCAGATCGGGTGGCGCGGCCCCGGCTGGTGCAGTTCCAGCGTCGCGCCGGGCTTCTGCCACCACAGCCAGTCCTTGACGTAGGTAGGCTGCCACTTGAGCTCGACCACATCGATGATCTCTGCCGTCGCCCGGCCGCCGAACACCACGAGGAAACCGCCCTGTCGGACATAGTCGTTCAGTTGCCTGGCATGGGCGCCCAGCGCCACCTCGTCCATGCCGTCAGGTGAGACCACCGCGGCATATCGGGTCAGGTCGTGCTCGGCGAGATCGCCGACATAGATCATCTCGTCGAGCAGGCTCGCGAAATCATGGAAGCTGCGGATCTGCGAACCGTTGCCCCAGGTCAGGTAGGCGATTTTCTTCTGCGTCACGATTAAGGTCCGTTGGTCGGGTCGAGAAAGCGCGGCACGAAGGTGCGGGCGCCGTTGTCGGTGAATTGCGCATCGAGCACGGGCAGGCCGTAAAGCTCGGAGAGGCGTGGCGCGGTCAGCATGTCGGAGGCCGGGCCGAAGTCGTAGCGGCCGGGACCGCGCAACAGCAGCACATCGTCGGCGACGTCGAGGGCGTGCTGCGGGGCGTGGGTGGAAAAGACGATGGTGATGCCCCGCTCGGCGCGCAGTTGCGCGAGGAGCCGGAGCACCACGGCCTGGTTGCGATAATCGAGCGCCGCACAGGGCTCATCGAGGATCAGCACGCTGCATTCGGAGACCAGTGCCTGGGCGATGATCGCCAGTTGTCGCTGGCCGCCCGAGAGCGAATTGAACTTGCGGTCGGCAAGATCGGCAATGCCGAGCCGCTCGAGTTCACGCGCCACCTCTTCGAAATCGGCCCGGCCGGGCGAGCCGAAGAGGCCGATCTGACGGGCTCGTCCCATCAGCACCACGTCAGAGACGGTGTAGTCGAAGGCGAGATCGAACAGTTGCGGCACGTAGCCGATGCGGGCCGCGACGCGCACTGCGCCACCGGCCGGCCGCAAGGTGCCGATCAAGGCATTGAGCAGCGTGGTCTTGCCGACGCCGTTGGGTCCGAGAATGCCGAGAATGCGGCCGTCAGCAATGCCGAAGCTCAGCTGGTCGACGACCAGATTGGGGCCGCGCCGCAGCGCCAGATCCGTTACCTCAATCATCGCGCCACCCGCCCTTGCTGTGCACCCGGCGCAGGATCACCGCGAAGACCGGAACGCCGACCAGCGCCGTGATGATGCCGATGGGAATTTCCGCGACGCTGGCGGTGCGGGCGACATTGTCGACGCCCAGCATGTAGATGCCGCCGAGCAGACCGGCGACCGGCAGCAAGCGCCGATGATCGGCGCCCACCAGTACGCGCGCCACATGCGGCACGATCAGGCCGACCCAGCCGATCATCCCGGAGGTGGCGACGACGCCGGCCGAGATGCAGGCGGTGGCGACCAGCACCGTCCACTGCACCAGCGCGACAGGCGAGCCCAGGGCGCGAGCCTTGTCCTCGCCCAGCGAGACGATGTTGATCTGGAAGCGCAGCAGATAGATCACCAGCGCCGCGGGGATGATGGCGATGCCGAGCAGCAGCAGGTCCCAGTAGCTGGTGGAGGCGAGACTGCCCATCAGCCAGTAAGTGATGGCCGGCAGCTTCTGGTGCGGGTCGGCAAGCAGCTTGGCAATGGAGATCGCCGCCTCGAAGAAGGCTGACACCACGACGCCGGCGAGCACCAGGGTGAGGATCGAGGTCCGCCCCTTCACCGTCGCCAGCGCCCGCACCACGATGACGCTGCCGATGCCGCACAGGAACGACAGCGCCAGCAGCCCTGCCCCGTTGATATCGAGCAGGATGGCGAGCGTGCCGCCAAAACCGGCGCCGGCGGTGACGCCGACAATGCCCGGATCGACCAGCGGGTTGCGGAACAACCCCTGCAAGGCCGCGCCGGAGACGGAGAGGCCAAAGCCGACCAGCACCGCGGCGAGGATCCGCGGCAACCGCACCATTTCGACCACGCTCGCCTGCACATCGGTCCAGCCGGGGTTGGCACTCGGCACGATGTTGTCGAAGAGGATGGCGGCCACATCGGGGACGGTCAGGCCGTAACGGCCGATGGTCACCGAGTAGAGAATGCACAGGATGAGCAGTGCGAGGCAGATGAACGCGACGGGGAGTTTCCCGCCGCGCCCTGCAACAACCACCGCCTTGGCGGCGCCGGTCATGCGTCAGCCGCCGAACTGGGCGGTGTAGCCTTCTGACGGGGTGTTGGCCTCAAGCTCGAGCAGCTTGTCGATCTGGGCGGCCGTCAGGTCGGCGCTGTAGATCGCCTTGTAGCCCGCCGCCACGGTATCGCGGAAGCTGCCGGCCGCAGCATCGGGATGGGTGATCGCCGCCAGCCACACCGCGGTCAGGTAGACCTCGGGTGCATCGGGCGAGCGGTTGAAGGCCGGGACCTTGTAGACGCGCTTGTTCTTGATCGCGTCAACGCTGGCGAGCAGCGCGTTGTCGTAGAAGGACTGCGGCGTCAGGTCGGTCGCCCAGGCGGGGATGATGATCACCGAGGGGTTCCAGACCAGGAACTGCTCGACGTCGATGGTGCGCCACCATTCCTCGGTGCCGTCGGCGGCGAGGTTGGCGACGCCGCTCAGCGCATAATCCTGCGAGCTGTTGGCGACGACCCGGATCTGGTCGGCGAGTTGGTCGACCTCGAGGATCTTGACGTAGTCCGTGGCGGGCGTCGCGGCGAACCTCTCGCGCAGCGCCGCGTTGGAGGCGCCCTGCATGGCCAGCATCGACTGTGCGCGATCGATCTTGCCGGAGGCATAGCCGGCCATCAGCAGATAATCGCGGCGCTGCTGTTCGGTGCAGCAATCCCAGCCCATGACCTTGAGGCCGACCCGCTCCAGCGGCTCGATCAGCTTGGGATCGGACGTCCACTGCATCACGAGGTCAGGGTTGAGCGCCAGGATCGCTTCGACGTTGGGCACGAAACCCTCGGTCACGGCAGAGGCCGGAATGTCGGCGAGACCGGGGAAGATCTCGTTGTAGACCGCCGAGGTCAGGGCGTCCTTGCCCCGCACGGCCATGGCCGCGATGTGGTCGGCCGAACCATCCACCGCGAGATAGGCAATGGCGCCAGAGGTGTGCGTCGTCACCACGCGCTCAGCGGGCTTTTCAAGCCCGATCTTCACGCCCCGATGGTCGAGGAAACTCACCTGCGCGTAGGCGGGGCTCATGGCGGCAAGGGCCAGGCCGGCGGCGATGGCCGGCAGACGGAAGGGGGTATGCATGGTTCGGGTCCAGACTCTGAAATGCGTCAGCGCCCGAGGTGCTATATTATATGACTGTTGTACTCAAGTTTGTTCCTGCGCCCTCCTGACGCGGCTCCCGAACCTCACGAGCGGGGCAACCCGAACGCGGCCACCAGCGCCCTGATCGCCAGGTCATTGCCGGTCTGCTCCGGGTTGTTGATCGAAAACAGACTGGCGATGCTGGAGGTCGGGAGGGTTTCCGGAAGAGCGGTGGATGCCGCCTTTCGAAAACCAGTGCCGCGCAGTTGCGCCATCCAGAAGAGCCACAGGTCGTCGGAGGTCGGGGCAAGGGCCTGGAACAGGTGTCGCTCGATCACCCTGGGGTCGAGAGCAGATGGCGGATAGAGGATCCCCCCGACGCCGGTCGGCAATACGATGTCACCCTCTACCTGGCCGTCGATCTCGCGATCCCAGGCTTCATAGGGCATGGGCGAACCATCCGGCGCAAACCGCATCCGGTGGCCGCGATGGTAGGCGATCGTGTCCGGGCCGGCGGCAGCTGCCAGCTTCGACAGCCAGTCCGGGGGGTAGATATGGTCATCGTCGGCGGTTGCGATGTAAGCGGTCGGGTACTGCTCCAGCGCCGGCACGATCTTGCCGTAGGATCTGAGGCCGTTCTCACACGGCCGGATCGCCACGCCGAGGCGCTGCAACGCGCGAACTCCGGCGGGGAGCTGCGCGAGGTGCTGGCGCTCGATCCACAGGTGCACGCCATCCGGCCGTACATCCTGCGCGAGCAGGCTGAGCAGAGCCTGTCGCAGATATTTGTAGCGGGGCGGGTGCGACTTGACGCTCACCTGCAGCGGAGCGGGCAACCGGTGAGCCTGGCGCCGAGCGCCGCGGTACAGCGCTATCCGGGCCTCGATCTCTCTTTTAAGTATCCAGGGACGCATTGACCCCACCTCGTCCAGCGCCCAGACTGACATCACCGACTGCCAGGAAGTCGTGACCCAGACAAGGCGCAGAAATGACATTCGGCGTGGCGCGCCACAAATGAACGATATCAACATAGCCTTTACGGTCGACAGCAACAATCTCGACCAGGTGGCTATCGTCATCGCTTCGATTCTTTCTACGTCTGCCGATCCGACCCGGTTGCGGTTCTTCATCGTCGTGGACGGCCGGCAAGACGCCGCTGAAAACAAGATCAACGGGTGGGCGAGCCGACCGCCCCGCCTGACTGTGGTCCCCTACCGAAACGCCTTCAGCACCCGGACCACGCTGGGGCATATTTCGACTGCGGCGCTGCTGCGCACCCAGCTGCCGGATGCCCTGCCGGATCTCGATCGAGTGCTGTACCTCGACGCCGATATCGTGGTGCGACGGGATATTGCCGGGCTGTACCAGAGCGAACTCGGCGGCAAACCGGTCGGCGGCATCCTGGACATCGGCATGTACCTGCGGCTGCGCCGCGACAGGATCCGCCGCGATGCGACGCTCGCCGACTATTTCCTGAAGCTCGGCCTCGACCCCCACCAATCGCAGTACATCAACTCGGGCGTCCTCCTGATGGACCTCGAGGCGCTTCGCGAACTCGATTTCAGCGCTCGGGCGCTGACGTTTTCCAACGAGCACGGCGCGAGCCTCATCACCATGGATCAGTGCCTGATCAACACGATCCTGCTGGGCCGGATCGCGCTGCTCGACCCACGCTGGAACGTCGGCGGCTACCTAATGGGCCTGCCGCGCCACCACCACTACGTTCCCCGCCGACTGCAGCGGGACCTTCGCCTGCAGAGGGCAGACCCCTGGCTGGTCCATTACACCGGCAAGAGCAAACCCTGGAACGCCGCATCGGTCTGGCACAGCGAGGATTGGTGGGCCTATGCAGGCCGCTCGGGCATCGCATGGCCGGCGGTTCCCGCTGCCGGCAAGCGTCCCTCGCGCCTCAAGTCGGCGTGGCGCTCGGTGACCTGGGGGTTCTCCTATGCCCTCAGCCGCGTGCACCCGGACTAGGCGGCAGCAAACTTGCTACGGGCGGTCAGCCGTTGTAGGCCGCAAGCACCACATTTCTCCGGGAGGATCAGACTTGAAATATCTCCACACCATGGTGCGGGTCACCGACGTCGACGCCAGCCTCAGGTTCTATCGCGACGGACTCGGACTCGAGGAAATCCGCCGCACCGAAAACGAGAAGGGACGCTACACGCTGATCTTCCTCGCTCCCAAGGGACAGCACGAGACCCCGGTCGAACTGACCTACAACTGGGATCCGGAGGTCTATACCGGCGGCCGCAATTTCGGCCACCTCGCCTATGAGGTCGAGGACATCTACGCCTTCTGCGACCACATGCAGAAGCTCGGCTACACCATCAACCGCCCGCCGCGCGACGGCCGCATGGCGTTCGTGCGCTCGCCCGACAACATCTCGGTCGAGATCCTGCAGGAAGGTGCGGCGCTCGCCCCGGCCGAGCCGTGGCTGTCGATGCCGAATACCGGCGCCTGGTAACCGCGCCGACGCCCCTTTCGGTAACCGCCCGCTAACCAATCGGCTTAGCGGGCGGTTAGCCAAGACTTTGTAGCTTCCTCGCGAGCGCCGGCCGGGCAAGGGCCGGCGTTCTGCTACCGCCGCAGGCGGCATGGGAAGTGACGAATGATCCGACTTATTGCGGCGCTCGCGAGCGCCCTGCTGCTGAGTGGCTGCTTCTTTCTGGGCGGCGGAGGCGGCGCTTCGTACAGCGGCTACGTGCAGCGCGCCGGCATGTACCTGTCATCCACCGATGTCGACAATTCCTGCATCTCGCCCAAGCTCCGTTCGGTGATCGCCTCGTTCGAGCGAAAGTTCGGCAACAAGATCGTCGTCAATTCCGGCTATCGCGACCCGATCCGCAACATCATCGGCGGCGGCGAGGATTCGAGCTACCACATGCGCTGCATGGCCGTGGATTTCTTCATCCCCGGCGTCAACAAGGGCCAGCTCATCGCCTTTGCCATGCGCAACGAGCAGGTCGGCGGCCTCGGCTGCTACCCCGGGCGCAACTTCATCCATGTCGATGTGCGCGACCGGCCGCGCGGCTGGAAGAAGCCGGTCACCTTCTCGGGCTGCTGATTGCTCCACAGGGGCGGGAATTAGCGAGCAGTTCTTCGAAAAACACCCTTGCCAGCCCGAATGAACCTCCCTATACGGACGCCACCGCGGCGCCCTTCGTCTATCGGTTAGGACGGCACCCTTTCACGGTGCAGAGAGGGGTTC